>Ga0208789_1000124_pt1 | contig 111648 bp, 79 predicted proteins | sample Methanotroph_Enr_FD_187368 | JGI IMG/M metagenome (GOLD analysis project Ga0208789, IMG submission 187368) | Enriched soil microbial communities from Old Woman Creek wetland in Ohio, USA - Methanotroph_Enrichment_5 (SPAdes) (version 2) | ecosystem: Environmental > Terrestrial > Soil > Wetlands...
CTATGGAGGAGGTAAATACTATCATAACGTTAATTTAATAAACACAAACATCTTGGGCACAACATATATTCGTGACGGCAATATATTCAATACGCTTACTTTTGATGGGAATGGCTCTCTACAATCATCTAATGCCATTGGGACACTCATTTTTTCTGCAGGGAAAAGCTATACAATAGGCGGAACACAATCCATTAGTAATGATTTACAAGCAAATGGAAATGCGTCACAATATATTAATATTACAGGTGGTGCATTCTCAAAAAGTAGTGGAATAATCTGTTTAAATTACGTAAATCTCACTAACAATACAGCAACAGGGGGAGCAGTGTTTTATGCTGCAAATAGTGTAAATCTTGGAGGTAGCACCGGCTGGATTTTTTCTGCTTGTGGTACGTACCCAAATTTGCCGGCTGACCCATTTTTAACAAACTTAACATGTACCGGGGCGACACTCAACCAAAACGGAACACCACCGGTAGGAGAAACGTGGTACTGGCAAGGAGCGAATTGTGGTAATGTAACTAATCTGGGCTCAGGGGCCACTTATAATGTGACATCTTCCGGTACTTATTATATCAGGGCAAAAGACAATACCAATGGTTTATGGTCGCAGAGCTGCGGAAGCGTTACAGTTAACATACCTGAAACGCCATTACCACCAAGTGTTTCAAGCCCGGTGTCATATTGCCAGAGTGCAACGGCAGTTCCATTAACCGCTACCGGAACAAATCTGTTATGGTACACAGTCCCAACAGGAGGTACAGGTAGTTCTACAGCTCCAACACCATCAACAATAACACCCGGAACAACGACCTATTATGTATCACAAATGCCAGATGTTTGTGAAAGTTCACGTTCGGCAATTAGTGTGATTATCAATCCATATCCGGCCATTGCCGGAACTATCAGTGGTTCAGGCGTAGTTTGCCAGCAACAAAATGCTGTTTTATATACGGTGCCAAGCATTACTAATGCAACATCTTATATTTGGACATTGCCAAACGGGGCAACGGGTTCAAGTTCCACCAATTCAATATCGGTTAATTATGATGCAACAGCTGTATCTGGAAACATAACAGTAAATGGACATAACAGTTGCGGAGACGGGGCATTATCAAGTTTGTATATAGCTGTAGTGCCTGCGCCTGCTGCATTTGCAGGAAATGATACGAATATTTGCCTGGGTTCAAGTATAACACTTACTGCTACAGGCGGTAGTTCTTATGTGTGGAATAATGGTGTAACACAAGGTGTTTCTTTTACTCCCTCGCAAACCAAAACATATACGGTTTCAGTTTCAAATGGTTTTTGCTTTGCAACAGATAGCGTTGTTGTAGATGTTGTCATTCCTCCTTCTGCACCTGTAATATACCAAATTGGGAATACGCTGTATTCAACAGCACCATCAGGCAATCAATGGTACGATGATAACGGAATGATTGCTGGTGAAACATCTACAGCATACACTCCAACTTATTCAAGTAATTTCCACGTTACAACGACTGATATTTATGGTTGTGTTTCAGGATCATCAAATGTGATAAGTGTATTATTTTCCACAATAAATGAAATTGGTTATTTAGGTAATATTGAAATTTACCCAAATCCTGTAGGCGATATAATTTACATTGATTTTAATGGCTATTCAGCTGAAATTAATACCCAGTTTGAATTGTACGATATAAATAGTAAGCTGATTAAATCACTAAAATTAGAAGATAAAATGACTCAGATATTGGTTCACGATTTGGCTTCCGGCATATATATTACAAGAGTTTATAATGACGAGGGTATTATTGTGAAACGGATGGTGAAAAGATAATACCGAGCAAGTTTTATTGTTACAATTCCGGCATTTTCATTAAAAAAAGCCTCGTTTTCGTATAGTCCGAGCGATTTCAGATATTTGTTTTTCCTTTTACTACCGTGTCGGTAACGAAGTAAAATATAACAATAAAAAAAGCCCCGATACCAGGGCTTTTGGGGAGGAAGATGGGGTTCGAACCCACGACCCTCAGAACCACAATCTGATGCTCTAACCAGCTGAGCTACATCCTCCGTTTAACTGACTGCAAAATTAGTGTTTTTTTTTATCGCTGCAACATAAAAATTATTTTCAGAAAATAAGCAGGGCGAAAAAACGTTTTTTGGATTACTTTTGCAATTATGTCAGCTCATAAAATCAACGTATTATTTATTTCAAGCTGGTACCCGACAAGGCTCAGGCCTACCGAAGGCAATTTTGTGCAAAAACATGCCGAAGCCGCTGCCATGTATGCTAATCCGCCGCGGCGGATTGATTTTTTACATGTGGCTTTTGATCCATCACTTAAAGATAAATATGAATATCAAATTGAGGATAAGAATAACGTCAGAACCCATATAATTTACCTTGCTTATCCGAAAATCCATTTTCCATTGTGTAAATTTTTCCGTTATGTCCGTGCATATTTTTACGGGTATAAAAAAATTTATGGGACATCGGAAAAGCCTGATATCGTTCATGCAAATGTCCTGATTCCTGTCGGCCTGATAGCTTTCCTGTTTTATTTGACGAAAAAAATTCCATACGTAATCTCTGAACACTGGACGGCTTACCTTCCTCAAGATCCCAACAAACCCGGCAGGAAACTCTTCTTCTATAGATATTTTGCAAAAAAATCAGGCATGCTGATGCCGGTGACAGATCACCTAGCGAAAGCTATGGAAAAAATGTCGGTCAGGGGCAATTACTCGGTGGTTCCTAATGTGGTGGACACTTCACTTTTTGTCCCCGGCCCTGAAAGAACAGAAAGACTGAAGCGTATCATACACGTGTCCTCATTGCTCGACATACAGAAAAATTTCAGTGGTATGCTGGTTGCCTTGTTTCATCTGATTGACAGGCGAGATGATTTTATTTTTGAAATAATAAGCGATGGTGATTTTGATCAGTACAAACGAAAATTTGAAAAGCTGGGCATCTCAGATAAGATGATTTTTCACGGAAGAAAAACCACTGAAGAAGTGGCAGCAATAATGCAAAACGGTGATTTCCTGCTGCTTTTCAGCAATTATGAAAATTTCCCTTGTGTGATCCCTGAGGCTATGGCCTGCGGGCTGCCTGTGCTTTCGTCTGATGTGGGCGGCATTGCAGAGCATGTCAACAAGTCAAACGGAATTTTAATAGAAGCACAAAACATTGATGAACTCATTGTTCAACTGGGGACGATGCTTGACACCTGCCGCAGCTATGATAAAAACGAGATTCGTTCTTATGCGGAACAGCATTTTTCTTATGATGTGATCGGAAAACAATTTTTTGAAATTTATAAACAGGTACTTTGTTCTTAAAGATTTTTAAAACATTCGGAGTCAGGCTGTCTTCAGCCATCATCAGTTTGCTGATAGCCGTGGTTATTTCGCAGTATCTTGGCGCTGAGGGCAAAGGGGAACAAGGAATCATCATTACGACCATTGCGCTGGTACTGATATTTGCCAATATCGTTGGCGGCGCCTCCCTGGTTTACCTTACCCCCAAATTACCCCTAAAAAAACTATTGATTCCATCCTATGTCTGGAGTTTCATTGTTTGCGGGCTTTTTGCTGTTATCCTGATATTATTTCCCCTGATCGAACAAAAATATATCTTTCATGTGGCTATACTTGCAGCTATCAACTCAATTGCCTCGGTAAACAGTTCTGTGCTGCTAGGCAAGGAGAATATTAAAGCGGTAAATATCATAAATTTCACTCAGGTTGCACTGACCATTCTTGCGCTGATTGTGTTTTTTATCTCAGGAATTTCGATTGATATTTACGGTTATATCTATTCGCTGTATATCGCCTATGTGCTCACTTTTGTTGCCAGCATTATTTTTCTGGTGCCCTATTTTGAAAATAAAAAAACGGCCAATTCTGTGACCTACAGTAAGGCCATCAGTATGTTGTTCCGTTTTGGTTTTATGAACCAGTTGGCGCATATTACGCAGTTGCTGAGTTTCAGGGTGAGCTATTACTTTCTGGAATCATACCAGGGTTATGATTCTGTCGGTGTTTATTCTAACGGGGTTTCCATCACCGAGTCGGTGTGGATGATCAGCGGCAGTGTGGCTTTGGTGCAGTATTCAAAGATTTCGAACACGGCAGACAAGCAATTAAATCAGAATCTTAGCGCCGAATTGCTGCGCATAAGCCTGTTGGTTTCGTTTTTCGTTTTAATCCCACTGGTGTTGTTGCCCGGGTCCGTTTATTCATTTATTTTCGGAAAAGATTTCGGCGATATCAACCGTATCATGTGGCTGCTGGCTCCCGGTGTCCTTGTGTTTGTGAATGCCTTGATACTGGGACATTATTTTTCAGGTACGGGAAAATATTATGTAAACAGCATCGGTTCGGCCATCGGGTTGTTAATCACGATCATCCTGTCTGTGATCTTTATTCCAAGATACGGATACCTGGGTGCTGCGTTCACAGCTACCATCTCATACCTGGCGACCTCGGTTTTCGTAACATGGTTTTTCTGCAGGGAATCAAAAATTAAGTTTGTTGAGCTCCTGCCACTGCCCCGGTATTTTTCGGGATATTATTTCTCGCTAAAACAATATCTTTGCAAAAATAAAGCAGAACGAAATGAATAAAATTTCAAAAGCTTTCAGGGCTCTGGGGTTGATTCTACGGAAGCCATACCTGCTTAACCTTATCAATGATGATGAGGCGGTAAAACAACGCTATGTGGCCCGGAAATATAAACTGCCTCAAGGTTTGCCCACGGTTGATATTACTGATTTTATTGCTGTAGAAGAAGAAATTGCTCCTTACAGTTTTCTGGAAGGTTCTTCGCTGCCTACTGATTTTGCCTTGTTGCGTAGCATTTGCCGGAATAACAAGGTTGTCGATTATCTCGAAATAGGCACATGGCGAGGCGAAAGCGTGGCCAATGTGGCTCCGCTGGTAAAAAATGCCGCGTCGGTCAATCTTCCTGATGATGAAATGCGCAGGTTGGGACTGGACGAAGCTTATATCGGGATGCACCGTTTTTTTTCAAAAGATCTTTCAAACGTTATTCATGTACAGGCCGATTCCAAAACTTTTGATTTTAAGTCTTTAAATAAGAAGTTCGACCTGATCTTTCTTGATGGCGACCATCATACGGAAACCGTGATCAGTGATACAAAGAATGCTTTTAGTTTGCTTAAAGATGACAATTCGGTCATCGTCTGGCACGATTACGGCCTGAGCACAGAAACCCCGCGGTTCAATGTGCTTTCAGGTATTCTGGATGGTTGTCCCGAAGATTGCATTAAAAACTTGTATCATGTTTCAAATACGCTCTGCGCGGTTTACACCAGGAAGGAACTGAAATCTGCCTTTGTCCTGCCCAATGCAAAGCCCGACAAACTTTTTTTGCTAAAAATCAAGGTTGAACCTTGTTGATTTAGAATAAAAAATTAGCTACTTTTACATACCTCAAATCCGTATATACTGATGATGGTATTGAATGATAAAAATTCCAGGCGCCTTTCCTATTTTTATAAATCGCTTTTTATCGCAGGTACCATATTGCTTATTTTAGCTTTATTTCCAAAAGAATATAAGTTCAAGTATCATTTTGCAGAGGACAAGCCCTGGATGTATGAAGACCTGATCGCACCCTTTGATTTTGCAATAAATAAAACGGAAGACGAAGTAAACAGCGAAAAAGAAAAGATCCTCAAAGAAAGTATACCGTATTTTATTTCTGATAAAAACATGGTGCTTGCAAAGCGCAACATGCTGATAAGCCGGTTTAACGAAGAATTCAAAAACACTGCTGCCGAATCAAAGAAATACCAGATGGATATTTGCATGTCCATTTTTGATACGATTTATAAAAAAGGCATATTGAGGTATAATGATGTCCTGGAGAATAAGGATGACAGTTATAATATTTATGTCGTTAATGGCAATGTAGCGGAAAAAAAATCGCTGGAAGATCTCTTCACTTTGCGTGAGGCGCATGATTATATTATCACCCAATTAAATGGCAGGAATAATATTGACAAGGATTTTCTGCTTCGGTTGTTTGAAAATATTTTAATACAGAATGTGAACTATAGTTCGGAATATACCAATCAGGAGAAGTACGCGGCATTAACCAATATATCTACCACAAAAGGCTATATACAAAAAAATGAACGTATCATTTCCAAAGGTGAGTTGATCACGGACAAGCATTTTCAGATTTTGCAATCGCTGAAAGAACAGTATGAAGGAAAATCGGGGAATATTCATAATAATTATTTTCTGATACTTGGGCAGGCTATCCTGATCATCATTGCTATCATCATGCTGGTGTTGTTTCTGGTGAAGTTTCGTGCAGATATCATTGCCGACAATAAAAAGATGCTGCTTATTCTTTCCGTTTTATTGCTGGTGATTTTGTCCGCAAGTATCCTGATCCGGCAGTATGGATATGAATATATTTATGTGCTTCCGCTATGCATAGTTCCGTTGATGATACGCACATTCTTTGACACCCGGCTTGCATTGTTTGTTCACCTGATTAGCATAATCCTGATAGGCTTTCTCGTTCCGGACGGTTTTGAATTTATCTTTTTGCAGCTTATTGCCGGTGTGGTAACCATTATCAGCACTGTCAGGCTTGAAAAACGCTCCCAGTTTTTCATTACTTCCTTTTATATTTTCGTTACTTATTCTCTCATTTATATCGGTATGACCATGATGCAGTCAGGAAGTTATCTGGACATCAGCCTAAATAATTTCATGTATTTTGCTTTCAATTCTTTGCTGACGCTTATTTCTTATCCGCTGATTTTAATTTATGAAAAGATCTTTGGTTATGTGACCAATGTTTCGCTGCTTGAATATTCAAATACCAACAATAAATTATTGAGGGAGTTATCGCAGAAAGCCCCCGGCACATTTCAGCATTCGCTGCAGGTTGCCAACCTGGCCGAAGAAGCCGCCCGCCGTATCGACGCCAATGCCATGCTTGTCAGGGCAGGAGCCATGTTTCATGACGTGGGAAAAATTGAGAATCCGGGTTATTTTATAGAAAATCAGTTAAATGAAAATAACCCGCATGAAAACTTCAGTTTTGAACAGAGTGCGAAAATAATAACCGGCCATGTTGAAAAAGGGATCATCATAGCCCGGAAATACGGCATCCCGGAACAGATTATCGACTTCATACGGACGCATCATGGCACCAAGCGGACGGAATTCTTCTACCGCTTATATAAAAAGCAGGGAAACGGTGACATCAATGAAAATGTTTTTAATTATCCAGGTCCTTTGCCGTTTACAAAAGAAACAGCATTGATGATGATGGCCGACTCAGTGGAAGCAGCCGCGAGAAGCCTTAAAAAACCAGATAAAAAATCCATTGATGATCTGGTCGATTTGATCATCGATGACCTGGTTGAAGGCAAACAGTTGAAAAATGCCAACATTACCATGAAAGATATTACCCGTGTAAAATCCGTGCTTAAAAACCGGCTTGTCAGCATGCATCATGTCAGGATTGAATATCCCGCGATGTAGGAATGCATAAGGAAAATGGAAGGGCATATTAAATTCCAAATTACAAAAAAATCAAATAACAAACAATCCGCCGCGGCGGACAAAAACTCAATCTACCTCGGCGGAACGATTTGGAAAATTAAATAACAAATAACAAATATCAAACAATAATCAATCAGCCGCGGCGGACCAATTTGAGTTTTTTATTATTAGAATTTTAAGATTTTAATTTGTTTGAGATTTGCGATTTGTGATTTGGAATTTTTAATTTGCGATCTTACCTAAGCTTCTGTGCCGTATTTTTAATGTATTCTCCGCTGTCGGGGCCGCAATTAAAAAGCAGGTCGATAATACTCAGGTTGCTTATAAAACCGAATTTTTCATCAAAGACCTGCGTGTATGGCGGAAAATCAATTTCAGAATTATTTTTAGGGTTTATTTTCATCCGAAGGTCACCCGTATCAATAGATTTAATAAAGGAATCAGAATAGGCAATTTTCTTATTAAGTTTGATCAGTTTGAGGCATTCAATAATGATGTCGTGGTTAAATTCAATCAGCCATTTATAATTACCGGAAAAGAATTTTTCAAAATTATCACGGTAGTATAAAAAATAGGCCGATTTGTTATAACCCGCTGTAATTGCCCGCCAGTGCATCTTGTGCCAGGGCATCGAGTAATCGATCTTCACTTCTTTAATTGGTAACTGCTGCCTCCGGCAATGATCCAGCGGAATGCTGAGGCTGAGCTTCCCGTTTGCAGAATAGATACAGCAACGGTTACGGTAAGTTTGTTTGATGAAATTTTCGCAGGCTTCAATAATTATTTCGTCCGTTTTTGAAGCGTAAATAAAAAATTCAACAGGCGGCAGGTATGCTGTAGAAAAGATCACAAAAAATATTTACGGCAAATTTCAGAAAAATATTGATAAACATGCAATTTTAAATTAAAAAGTTGCGTTTTCTGTTTGTCCGCCGCGGCGGATTAATTATCCATTCCTTTACCTGAAAAACATTTTTTATGAGGTGAAATTTACGCGAACCCCTTAAAAACCTGAAATATGAAAAAACTAACCACCATTGTCTTTTCGCTGGTTTTGAGTTCCTGTATTTTTGCCGGCGAAACTGCCTCTTACTCATTGTTTGATGCTGTTCAGAAAAACCTGGTCAAAGTTGTAATTAAAGGCCGGGGAGTGACGTCCGAAAATTCAAATTCGCATTACGGCCGATGCATTTTGCTGAGTATAAAAAACATCTCTTCGCAACGCCTGGACCTAAAACTGGAAGCAGGCCGTAAATTAAAATGTTACAAGGATTCGGTGCAGAGTATGATGGTTTCGAAGACGGAAATGTTTGCTCTCGGGCCAGGCAATACCAGCGATTTTACTATTAATGCGTTCTGCACAAAAAAGAACAGTGGTTCTCCTAAAGAAACAAATATATACAATATGCAAGGTATGGCTGAAGGATACCTTTACGAGTTGGTTCAGCTGATCGAAAGCCTGGACTGCCAGGATAATATGGGACAGCAGGCTGTCTGGGTCCTTACCGACAGTATTTCCCCAAGCAATATAAGCGGAGAAGATGCCGCAAAAGCAAAAAAATTAAAAGATTTTGTCGAGTTTGCCATCAAGAATATAAAAACTGAAAAAGCCAATGGCTTTAATTATGATTATTCTTTTCCTGATAAAATCTATAACGGGTACAAAATTACAGGTGAAATTAACTGGACCATGCCTTACAGCGGAACGGTGACTTTATCAGTTTATGACAGCAAAGGGAAAAAAGTGGCGGATATTTTTACAGGAGTTCCCTACAACCCGGGATTTCAGGCTTATGATTATGAGATCGCCAATAACATGTTCATAGAAGGAAATACATACTGGCTCAAGGTAATATCGGGTGGTAAATGGCTTAAAGAAGTTGCCATCACCATGAAGTGATCAATAATCGGCATCCAAAAAGTTTTTATTGCATTTTTATTCTTAAGTTTGCAATAAAATTGCCCTTGTGGAAAAAGATGTAGTTATTTACGGATTGCGCCCTGTTATAGAAGCGATCAATGCCGGTAAAGAAGTAGATAAGATTTTAATTCAGAATGGTTTGCGGTCGGAGGTGTTCAACGAGTTGCGATCACTGCTCACAGAACACAGCATTCCTTATCAATTTGTCCCGATAGAAAAGCTAAACCGTATTTCAACTAAAAACCACCAGGGAATAATTGCTTATATTTCTAATGTTTCTTATTCTGAAATCGAAAATATTATTCCTTACGTTTTTGAAAAAGGGAAATCACCTCTTATTTTAATCCTTGACCGGATAACTGATGTGCGAAATTTTGGCGCCATTGCCCGTACTGCTGTTTGTGCAGGATGCGATGCTGTTGTAATTCCATATTATAACAGTGTCCGTATCAGCGCCGATGCCATTAAAAGTTCAGCAGGTGCGTTGCACAAGATCCCGGTATGCCGCAGTAAAAGCCTGATCCAGACTGTCGAATTTCTTAAGTCATGCGGGCTTCAGATAATCGCATGCACCGAAAAAGCGGAGAAACTTTTTTACGAACCCGATATGACAGTGCCGACAGCCATAATTATGGGTTCTGAAGAAGACGGAATATCTGAGATACTAATAAAAGCTGCCGATGAAAAAGTCAAAATACCAATGACTGCAGATATTGCCTCGTTAAATGTTTCGGTGGCATGTGGCATCGTTTTATTTGAAGCGGTGAAGCAGCGGAATTCATAAAAAATACCCTGAACCATTCTAAATTCAAATTATTTTTATCAGGATCATGCTATGTCAGATAAAATTAAACTGAAAACAAAAATCATTGAAAGCTGCAAACAGCATCACCTGGAAACTATAAAGAATTTAACCAGGGAAATGGATGAACATCAGCAGATGGCCAATGATTACGGCGCTCCCAGAGACCGTTATGATGCTTTCCGTTCGCAGATGCTCCGGCGGCGTGATATTTTTGCTGAACAGTTGCAAAAAGCAAATCAGGAAATTACGGCACTGGAAATGATCAAGCCGGAAGAAATAAAAAAAACGGTGGAATTTGGCGCTGTGGTGATAACAAATCAGCAAAAACTATTTGTATCCATAAGCCTAGGGAAAGTTGTAGTTGATATGGAAACATATTTTGCCATATCTCCGCACGTACCGCTCTTCCAGGTTCTGATAGGCTTGAAACCAGGCGATACGGCAGTTTTTAATAATAATACCATTCAGATTATTGATGTATTCTGACAGGAGCATCGAAGGCTGTAAAGAATTATACTTTTAGTCATCTTTAATAGTTATCAGTTGCGATTGAAACCGTTCGATCAGAATATCATCATAATAATCGGCTTTATACATAATATTTTTTATCAGTTCACAGCCCAGGTCAATGGACAGATCATCCTCAAATGAAATAAACGACAGCAATATTGCCTGATTATATACACTGAAAACCAGTCCTTCGCTATCGTAATTTTTTTAAAAGCGAGAAAATCATCTGAACTATAAGGATAATTGTTAATTTTGCAGTTCAAATTTGGGAGAGGTGGCAGAGTGGTCGATTGCGGCGGTCTCGAAAACCGTTGTTCGCTGTAAAGCGGACCGGGGGTTCGAATCCCCCCCTCTCCGCCAAGAACTAAGTTCTTTATAGTGCAAATTTGAATGAGCTATCTAAGGGAATCGTTAATTCAAAGCAAAGGTGTTGTTGGTAATCATAAATCTGAAGAACGCAGAGAAAATTGTGAGTTTACGAACAATATAATTATGATGAACTTGATCAAATTTGAAAATGTTTTTTTGTTTATAGAAAGGTAAAAAAAAAAATTATTGGTTAAAGGCTTGCAAAAGTTTAATTTTGATTCTGGTTTGAATTTTTTTTAACAAGCCCTTATTAATTTTTTTTTTTTTTTTTTATTTATGGACAAATCAAATTTTAATGATAAAACCCTTGAAATTCAAATATTTGATAAGACAAACAGAAAACAAAAGGTTTGAGCTTTACTCATTTTCTAATTTAAATAAAATAATTTATTATTTCGTAATAATATTAATTTTCTTACTATCTTTTCTTTTTTATTCATCATTATTTTATCCGGTTCTTGGATCTGATCAGGCGGTTACCATATTGATAGTTCATTATTTTAAACTCCCGCACGACTTATATTTCTGGGGTCAAGACAGAATGGGAAGTTTTATTCCACTAATTGCTCAAATTCCATATAAGCTTTTTAATTGTTCTGCATTAGTATCTGAAGCTATTACTCATTATGTTATCCTACTATCAGGATTCTTAGCTTTTTCAACTTTTATTAAATCGAATTTTTACAAAATAGTTTTTTGTATTATTTGGTTTTTACCCCCATGGAGATTTGTTGATTTAACTCAACTTGCATTTGGTATTCATTATAGTTTAATTGCTATTTCATGCTACCTGATAAATCTAACGTATAAGGAAGCCATTCAAAAAAGATGGGCATTGTATCATTTTATATTATTTCTAACAACTATTTTATTAATTTCTTCCGTCTGGGTTACAGATATGGCAATGCTTTCAGTTTTAATATTACTTTGTGTATTGATTTATTATTTTCTGAAAGATCATAAACTCTCCTGGTCCACATTTAGAAAGCCTGAAATATATTATACTTTGGCAGGACTCATATTGGGTTATCTTTTTATTCATTATGCAAAAAGTATATCTCAGGGGAAACATGAATATTCAGCCATAGGTGACTTACATACAGTTTTTCAGACATCAAGAATCCTTATAATTTCTATAAAAGAATTATTACTTTTTAAAGCAGAAGAACCTTTTACAAGTGTTTACACATACATGGTTTTAATCATAATAATATTTACATTGAAAAACATAAGAAAGGCAAGAATAAAGTTACATGATAAAGTAAACAATTGGTTTTTATTTTTTTTAATTGATGCGGTAGTGATTTTTTCTGCAATCATTTGTGCAAAATGGACCTATGAAAGTGGTGTGCCAAGGCGTTACTTTATTTGCGCTTACGTTGCTTTATCTTACGTATTTATTTTAATCAATGAGAACATAGTGTCATCAAGAAAACAGAATATTTTAAAAATATTCATTGCTTTAACTGTATTAACCGGAGGAGTTGGAACGATATATAATATGAAATATATTTATCCAAAAACCTTAACTCCAAAAGTTAAGATTGTTGGTGAGTTTCAAAAATTAGGTAGAATAGGTATCATTTCAGGATATTGGGAATCTTATATTACATCTTGTGTGAATCCTGATTTAATAAAAGCAACACCTTATGACTCTCCCTGGAGCGTAGCAAAAAATGAAGAGATTATAGAAGAAGTATTTAGACAACCCAAGTTATACATCATCAAAGATAATTGGTTAGATATATTTAATGACACTATTCAACAATATGGCAGAACATTAATTAAAGATGGGAACGAATTTAGAATGGGTGATTGTTGTGTTTGTGAGTATAAAAAACTAATTAAATAGTCGAACCTCAAAAAATGATTTTTATCGAAGATATAAAAAAAATGGCTTAGGATTTTTGAATAAAAAGTACATCCATTTTAAGAAATAAAAAAAATCAGGATTTAATTTCCACTTATTCATCATTCTTTTGAAGTTCATTGCGGCAGCTGCAAGCATAACATTGATATTATCTCCAAAAATGCCCTTGTAAAAATTCCTGTTTAGCGATGATCTGATTTTAGGTGTACTATTCATGGCTCAATGCCGGCCCTTCGTCTAAAGCCATGCCTTAGTTTTTGTTTCTGATAAGCTGTTTTGTTTTTTTTATCTGCAGTAATAATGTTCGTGCCTAAAACATTTTTCACACCCCGGTATACTCTGCCCACATAATTATTGTTCAATACATGCCCTGTTATGCGCTGATGCTGATTGATTGCAGGTCCCAGAGTATGGGCATCATAATCGTTTTGGGGGATGTTTAAGGCGCCAATGATTACACCGTTGTTCTTGGTAGCGATAATGGAAACTTTATCCTGGTAAAAAGCAGAGTTGTCTCCGCTATACAGCGGTTCGGTCAGGTCAAAAATATTGAATGTGTAATCGGCATAATCCCTGAAAAACAAATCGAATGAACCAAAATATTTATTCCGGAAAATATTTCATTGGAAAAATTAAAAGACCTGCCCCATGAATGTGGAGCAGGTCCTTCAGATGATTATATAACCTTTAAACCAGGATCAATGTATCAACTTCATGATCATACATTTTGACTTTCCTTGAGCTGTAAATTCCAGCTTAAAAGTATACATACCGGATGACAAGTTTTTCTGTGCGAACACTACCGAATGATTTCCTATTTCCTGTGTTTCATTTACGAGTGTAGAAACCAGTTCTCCGATAGCATTGTAAACCTTCAGTGTTACCAATCCGTTTTCTGGCAAATTGTAGGTTATAGAAGCTTCACCGTTGAATGGGTTCGGATAGCCTGAAAACTCAAAACCTTGATCAGCGCTGTTGTCCTGGACTAAAACTTTAGGCATGATTAAATATGCTTGGTCGTTTTCTTCGCCGTACTGGTTCGCCATGACACCCGTCCCGGACAGATCAAATTCAAGTGCTCCCTGTTCCAGGTCTTTGAGCGAACGGAAACCCAGAACGATCATTTCGTCATTGACAACAACATCATAATGATTTGTGGTGGCATAAACTACCCTGATAACACCGTTGCTATCAGTAACCAGCAATTCATTATCCGTTGTTAAAATTTCGTCAAATGTAGGATTGATCTTGACTGTACCCAAAAAAGCGCCTGCGAAGCAGGCAGATTTTAATGTTTTGTAGCCTCCCCCTCCGGGGATCACGAGTCAGCCGTCAGGCTGACGAGCAATCCCCCAATTTAACCAATTTGTTAATGGTTAATTACTTATTATGATTTTTGAGGATTCCCGTTTATTTCCTTCAGTAATTACCAGATAATAAATACCTGAAGGTAATCCTGCAGCACTTATACTTCCTTTTGAAGAGACGTAATCACCCTTGAATACTGTTTTGCCTGTGCAATTAATAAGCTCAGCGGAAATGATCCTTTTGTATTTTGAGCCGGGAAGGCTGAAATTTATTTGTTCTTCTGCGGGGTTGGGGTAAATCAGGATGTCAGCTTGAGGGATAATCTCATTTTCCGATGTTGAAAAATCATAGTTGACATCTAAAAATGGCTGATTTATTGAGTCACCGGAATTTTTGAATTCAAAATAATTATTCGTCCCGGCACCGCTGTATTTAAGTTTAAACTGGGTATAACCGGTTTTATTAATAAATGGAAGCATTGATCCGGGAAGATCAATCCTGATCCAGTAATCATTTTTTTCAACCGTACCGTAAGTGCAGGCTATAGCTGATGCATCACCGGAACTGATATAATCGTCGTTCTCTAATTGAAGGTTGGCGCCGAAGTATCCTGATTTTATTTCTATGGTTAAATCCTGGCTTGCCAGGTTTCCACCTGATAAATTTTGCCTGTTAAGAAAAATACTGGCAGATTCTATGTCCAGCGCCTGATTTAGCAAAGACGTGTTAAAAGTTATTATGCCCTGCACCTCATCAATATCAACTTTTCCTGTTTTAATTGATGCTGAATTGGTGCTTGTTGAGGTGATATTTCCGTTTAAAGAGGTATCTGCCGCGCCTATACTTGCATCGAAATCTCGCAATGAAACCCAGTAGAATTCCTCGAAATGGCGCTTAATAAAACATTCAAAGGAATCATCACCCAGATGGAATGAATCTGTCCCGCTAAGCGCCATAGCAGTTCTCGGGCTTGGGTAATTTAAATCACCACCCGGTAAGGGAACATAATGAGCCGGATAGGTGGCATACGGTGGAATTATCAACGGGGTCGTTTGCCCGTAGGTCCATTGCATCAGGCCGTTATTATTAACAAAATAGACATTGCTCCAGACAGCAGCCGAGTCAGTATAACTTTGCGTGAGCCTGGCTAGTGCAGTATTTATTTCCAGCGCATCCGGCTGTCCCATATCTGTCCATTGGCCGTAATAGGGATGCAACGATGACAATGCAGCCGTTTCAACAAAATTAGGATAATCATATCCGGAAATAATAAATTTAAGGTCAGGTTTAAGGCTGAGAACGGTATCAATATCTCTTCTTAAGTTGTAAACAATCACCCCAAGTAATGAATCAAGCTGAGGTGTTGTCATATTTTTATTCCATTCACCCAGCACATCGTTACCGCCCAGGCTAATGTGGCAATATTCTATTTCGGGATTGGCAGCCAAAAAATCAGCGATTTTCTGTTTTCTGTCCGGGTCGGAAAAATAGTTTTCTGCCCTGGCGCCATTGATACTGATATCAATACTGCTGTTTGCCCTGATATCCGTAAAACCGAAACGATCAAGGTTTTCATTATAAGAATTATTGGTCCAGCTGAAAAATGCCCAGCTGTCACCGAGTACCATAATCTTAGTTTCAGGTGTGTTGCACTGAGCGGCACAGCGAAACGTCAGCATTATAAAGGATAAAAAAATCAAAAGGAATTTTATCATCTGGTGATTGGTTATTAAAGGATCTGGCCTATATTAATCGTTGCAAATATACATAAACCGGATAAAAAACAAAAAACCGGATAATTTACCCGGTTTTAAAGATCGGGAAACAAGATTTTCTGCCGGCCATCGATACAGAGGTATTGGGTTCGCGACCCTCAGCCTTGGATCAGCCGGTTGACGGATTATTAACTGAGCTCGATGATTTAAAAACAAAAACCCGAACTAAAAAAGTCCGGGTTTTAAGAGCGGAAAACGAGATTCGAACTCGCGACCCTCAGCTTGGGAAGCTGATGCTCTACCAACTGAGCTACTTCCGCAATGAAATTATCATTTCGACTGCAAAGATATAAAAAATAAAAAATAAACTTTTAAAATGATTTTATTAAAATAACCTTTTATATTAATTGCGTTATTATTTTGTATATTTACATTCAATTTTTTCAAAAATAAAAGATATGAAAAAAACTATCTTTTTCACCTCCCTGATTTTGTCAATATCACTGTCGCTCTCAGCCCAATGGACCACTTATAATATGTCGAACACACAAGGTGTGCAGTCGAATTTGGTCACCGACATTTGCCAGGATCAAAATGACCATTTGTGGATAGCTACTGGCAACGGGCTTTTTGAATATAACTTTGTTCAGGGTTTATGGACTAATTACAATTCTACTTCTTATGTTGGCAATCCTTTTATTTACGATGTTTTTACGGATCATCTGCATCGGATTTGGGCCGCTACCAACGGTGGTGGCGTCAGTTGGAGGGATGTGTCAAATAATTGGCATACTTTTAAAATGAGTGACGGATTGTCTTCAGATTTTGTGAGAGGCATCGCTGAAGATAATCAGGGACGGATGTGGTTTGCTACCTATGGTGGAGGAATTTCAATGTATTATGGATCAACCTGGACAATCTTCGATGAAAGTGATAGCCTGCTATGTAATTATTATTATTCTGCCTTTTGTGATAATCAGAACCGCATGTGGTTCGGAAGTTCAAATAATGGAGTATCTATGTTTGATGGTTCCTGGCATAACTATACCTCTGCTAACGGTCTTGCCGGTAATACCGTTCTCAATATCATGCAAGGCAGTAATGGTGATATTTGGTTTTCCGGACAGGGAGGAATAAGCATTCTTTCCGGTACAAATTGGTCTACGCTGACAATAGCTGATGGGTTGCCGGATAATATAGTTTACAGCACGATGCAGGATGATAACGGAAATTACCGCATTTCCACTTCAAATGGTGTCGGCATTTACAATGGTTCAACCATTACTGTGATAGATACATTGAATGGATTGCTGGAAAATGCTGTGATTTGCACTTTTCAGGATGGTAACGGCGATTTTTGGTATGGACACGAAAACAAAGGAATGTCTTATTATAAAGGAAGTCAATGGGTCTATTATAACGAAAAGTCAGGATTTCACAGCAACTATGTAAATGGGATGGTGATGGATCAAAACGGAATAATGTGGTTTGCCACAGGCAATGGTTTGACAAAATTTGATGGCACAAACTGGATTACCTATCTTGTGGAAGACGGATTACCGGTTAATTATATTGATTGTATTGCGGTAGATAAGTCTGACAACAAAATCTGGATAGGAACCTATATAGGATTAACTTCTTTTGACGGTAATCAATGGGTTACATACAATACATCTTCGGGGATCTTGCATAATGACATCAGAAATATTTATTTTGATTCACAAAATCACATGTGGGTTACTTATAATTATTCTAATTATGGGGTATCACAAAAAATTGGTAATGCATGGTATCATTATTCTACTGACAATGGCTTGATTTCAGATTATGTAACCGATATTGTGGAAGACCCGGAAGGGGTCATGTGGTTTTCTACATATTATGGAATTTCAAAATTGTCTGCGAATATATTCACTAATTATGATACCGCTAATGGCATACCAGATGGTGATATTACTTCAATCACTACGGATGCTTCCGGACAGGTATGGGCCGGGATATATGATTATAACAATGGTGGAGTTACAAGGTTTGATGGAACAACATGGTATAATTTCACATACCCACAGATACACACCAAAAATGTAAATACTGTTTATGGAGATTCGTACGGAAATATATGGATTGGAGGCTATTCTAGCTATTATGACTCAAAAGTGATGACATATATAAACGGATCATCAATCAATTATTGTTATAGCTGGCAGGGCCTTGGGCAAAACACTAATATAAGGAGCTTTTACGAAGATAACCAGCATTTCTTGTGGGCGGCAGGATATTCTGGGGTATGTAAAACTGATTTGATGGCACTGTCCACAGATCCTTTTCAGGAAGACAATTTGTTGTGCAGCATTTATCCAAATCCATGTTCCGGTTTTCTGAATGTTGAATTCAATACCGATCAGCCTGAAACTTTTTTAACCAGCATATACGATATTACGGGCCGTCTGATCATGCAACACTCATCGGATAAATATCCGGGTGGCATCAAACATACCACTTTAGATTGCAGTAATTTGGACAATGGCACCTATATCTGCGTGATTTCTTCAGGCAAAAAACAATCAAAGAATAAACTTGTAATTATAAAATAATTCTTAAAACTTTACAAAATGAAAAAATTATTTTTAATTCTTATCACTGTTTTTCCTCTATACTGTACCGCGCAGTATAATCAATATGAGTATTTACGAATTAATAATGTTAACTCATGGAACAGTCAGCAAGGATCCATCGACTCAGTGATGTTCGAAGTAAAACCCAAAGGTGTTTATACTGAAATCGGGATGTACTTTGATTTCTCAACCAATGGTACATCATTTTCACCTTTCGACAGCCTTGAGGTGGAGATGTTGTTCAAACTACCTCCCAACGCTGAGGTTATCGATATGTGGTTGTGGATAGATGATACCATTATTGTTGCAGATGTATACGACAAATGGACCGCCTCGCAGATATATGAAGATATCGTTGACCGTCGTACGGACCCTGCGATATTATATAGGTATGATAATCATAGCGGATGGGATTGGTGGTACTATGAATATTTTGATTATACTGATTACTACATGTTCAAGATATTTCCACTGCTGACGAGTCTTCCCCGCAAAGCCAAAATCACATATTTGATCAGGAATACTGAAGCATTCAGCAAATACCCATCCGTTGCCCTTCCTCATAATATTTTGGCTTTATCAAATCAAAGCATCCTTAATACTTGCGTCAGGTTTTTCCCCGAAACAGGTATGATGGCGCCAAAACTAAACGAAATGCCTGCAAGTATATTCACCCTGCACACAAACCCGATTTCTGGTAATTATTATGAGACAAACCTGTCCAACACAAATTTCAGTAATCCTTTGACGCTGTCATATACAAGATCAATAATAAATTTGTTTGATGTTGCTAATTATACTGACACTCAGTATTCAGAAAATTTTTATCAGTTGCAGGTAAAGCCAGGGGATCTGTTCAATATTAATGAAAATAAAAAAGCACTGTTTCTTTTTGATTTTATTCCTGGCAATTGCTATTCGGTAACAAGTAACCAGTTGTTGGCTCAGGTAAAATCAGATATATTAAGCAGGTTTTCGGCCAGCGATTCTGTAAATTTCATGTTTTCTGGTTTTATAACGAACTCTTACAGTAATTCATGGATTCCCGCTGATTCAGCTTCAATTACCAACGCATTTAATTCCATAAATTCATCATGGTTTAATTCTTATTCCAACCTTTTGACACTTCTTGCTGACGGTATCCAATTCATACAAACACATAATGATATCGGGAGTATTGTTTTGATTGCCAGTTCTGGCTCCAATGGGGCTTTTCAGCAGGCAAATGCCATTATTAATAATCTGATGAGTGTAATGGGGTCTTCCAATATTCCTATTCATGTGGTTGATATGAACGAAACGAACTCACCGGTTTATTATATCAGCGATCAATATTATTATGGAAATGAGTATTTGTATTTAAACCTCAGCACCCAGACGACAGGTGAACATTATAGTATTAAAGACGAGTCCCTGGATAATATTATGGCGGATGTTACAGGAAAATTAAGCGGTTTTTTCTCGAATTTTGATATGTATGTTACCCTCGAAAATGGATATACGTATTCTAATTTCGATATGTTTGCCCAGTCGGGATTAATTTACTTTGATCAGCCGGCACAGAAAATCGGAAAATATAATGGAACAGGCAGATTTCGACTAATTGCTCACGGACAATTACCCAATGGTCAGCTTTATGTTAAAGACACGCTCATTGACAATAGTTTTGTAAGGCCTGCAGATTCGGTTATGCGCGCTATGTGGGCTGCACAACTAATCAGGGAGCTTGCATCGCAGAGTCAGACGAACACCATAATAAGTCAGATAATAACAATAAGCATGAATGAAAGGGTATTGTCTGATTATACCGCATTTCTTGCCCTTGAACCGGGGCTTGGACCTCTGGACCCGGATAATAATACTGAGCCTGTCGGAAATCAAGAAACTAATTCAGATGAAACTTGCAACTTTTCTGTCTATCCTAATCCTTTTGATGATGTAAGTTCTATTTCGTACAGCTTGGTTTCCCCATCACACGTATTGATTGCAGTATATGATGTTATGGGAAAGTTATTGACTGTTTTGGCTGATACCGATCAAGAGGCCGGCGATTTTAGCATTGTTTTCAACCCTGATGATCTGGCTCCCGGAATATATTTTTGCAGATTAGAAATCAACCATAATGAAACCCGCACTGTAAAAATGGTTAAAAAATAAGTTCCTTTATCTGTTTCACCAGACTTCAAGCTCTTAGTGATAGTGTGTTGAACTGAAGCATTTTTATCATTTATTAAAAAAGCAAGGTGATCCTGATTGCAATAATTCAGAATTTGTTTAAATTTTGTTTTGTCAGCCTGGGCATTTTTTCGGGTAAACCCCAATATAATATTTCACAAATTAAGTTAAACAAGCGCCGTTAATTCTAAAAAACAATAATTTTGTTACAGGATAGCAAGTACGAATTTTTTATTGGTGCATATTTAATTATTGTAATTCAATAGATTGTATATTTATTCAGCATGAGAAAGAAATTAGAATTATTAGTTTTGGAATGTCCCTGGTCGCATGATCTGGGGGATAAGCTGAGCGTGCGTTTTTTTATGCAGGGATGGGCAGATCTTAATAAAATTTCTCTTTCATACAGAATGTATTATGGCACCAAGGATTTAACCATGTGGCTGGAACGGTTCATAAAGCATAAGGAAATTGACGTATGTTATATTGCAGGACATGGAAAAGGCGGAAGGTTAAGAGGCAATATCAACGGAATTAATTTGAATAAATTGGCCAGATCTACCTCAAGCCGTGGACCCGGAGGGCATTACAATAAAGGCATTTTGCTTGGAGCGTGTGAAGTTGGGAAAAATCTGGAGGATTTTATGAATAACTGTGGTTCCAGAGTCAGCTGGGTGGCCGGATACGATCGCGAGACTCCCTGGCTTGAAGGAACCATCGCAGATCTGTTGTTTCTGGAATACAAACTAAAAGGAAGAATAAAGAGGGACTCCAGTGGGACTTTTATCAAAGACAAGAATAATACGTTTGAATCTGTAAGAGCATACAAAGCTGCTAAAATTGCCAAATGGGTGCTGGAAGATTATCCCCTTGCTGAAAAATGCGGCTTTCATGCCATTGACAGGTTGTAGATTGGATACCTGCGGCTCTTATATCTGAGTATCGTATTCATTGCAAACTTTTCTAACTTTGCAAAAATTATCTGATTGAACCTACCATCAAATAAAGCTATCTGGGCGCTCACGTATCCGATAATCCTCAGTCTTTTTGCGGAGAATGTTATCAATGTTACAGATACAATTTTTCTGGCGCGCATCGGTGAAGCAGAGCTGGGCGCATCGGCCATTGGAGGTACCTTTTATGTCCTTCTTTTTATCATAGGTCTTGGCTTTAGTATTGGTACACAGATAATTATCTCACGCCGGCTGGGCGAAAATAAGGATGAGGAAGTGGGCAGCGTGTTTGAGATCAGTGTGATATTTCTGATGCTGGCAGCATTGGTGGTTTTCGTGGTGGTTCAGCTTTTGTTTTCGCCACTTTTCAGCAGAATACTATCATCCGGAGAAATATATGCACAAACCAACCTGTATGTGAAATACCGGGTGTGGGGCATTTTTTTTACTTACCTGGGTTGTGCTTTCAGGGCCTTTTATACCGGCCTTTTTAAAACCAAATTTTTACTTGCAAATTCGCTGGTGCTGGCTGTTGTGAACGTGATCTTTGCCTGGCTGCTGATATTTGGCAAATTCGGGTTCCCGCAACTGGGAATTGTGGGTGCCGCAATTGCAACAGTAATTGCTGAATTTGCTTCTGTCCTGTTCTATTTTATTGTAACTTTCAAATATATCGATCTGAAAAGATACCGGTTATTTCAACGTAAAACATACGACCTGAAAGTTATCCGTAATATTCTCGATGTGTCGGGATTTATAATATTGCAGCATGTATTGTCTCTGGCTTCATGGTTCGCATTTTTCCTGGTGATAGAGCAACGGGGGCCGCACCAGCTTGCCATTACTAATATTATTCGCAGCATTTACCTTTTTCTGATGATCCCCGGATGGGCTTTCGGTTCTGCAACGAGCACAATGGTCAGTAATATTATTGGAAAGGGCGATACCGAAGGTGTCATTCCACTGGTTAAGAAAATTACGTTGTTATGCTTCCTGTCAATCCTGTTGTTGGTTATTCCTGCTATTGTTTTTCATCACGGGCTGCTTTCACTTTATACGCCGGATGCCCGGCTAATAGAAGAAAGCATGGGATCATTTTATGTGGTGATGGTTGCCCTGATTATTTTCTCGCTGACCATGAATTTTTTCAACGGGGTTATCGGCACGGGAAGCACTCGGGTTGCGGTGCTGATTGAACTTATTGGCACTGTTTTTTACCTGTTATTTGTTTATATTGTGATACGAACGTTGAAGATGCCCCTTGAGATAGCATGGATATCGGAAATTCAGTATTTTATTGTCCTCTTTATCTTGTCCTATTTCTACCTGAAAAAAGGTAGTTGGAAAAGAAAGATAATTTAACCATATACCATTACTTTGTGTAATTTTGCCTGGTTAATAAATTAAAAAGATGAAACGTACTGTTATTGTTTCGGTAGTTGTAATAAGTATTTTTATGGTTTTGCAGTCATTCAAAATGATTGACAACAAACAAAATGCTGCTATTTCCTCTATAGATTCTACATTTCTCATTACCGACGGCAGAGTTGGCAAGCTCGAGATAAATATGGATGCAGCGAAACTAAAAAATATTTTTCCTGCGGAACGATTGCAAGTAAAAAAATCATCTGCAGGAGACGATGAATATAGCATATATAATATTCTTGAACCGGACAACAAGACGCTTGCTTTCGAGGTAGAATCTCTTTGTGCGGATATTTGCCTTGTTTCGCGCATCAATATCGTTTCTCCGAAATACAAAACCATTGCCGGTATCGGCGTTGGAAGCACTTTTGCAGAAATCAAGAAGAATTATTCAATGAAAAGTATTATCGGTGGTGAAGATGATTATTTTATGATCTATGTAAAAGATTTCGGAGACATTGCTTTTTTGGTTAAATCAGCTGACAAAAAACCAAAATCCGGCAAGCCCTATGAAGCTTCTGAAATTCTGGATTCTGATGTCATCTCCCGGATTTATATCTTCTAAAAAGCCAAGCTCTTACAATGAAATTGTTTGTTAAGTACTTAATTGTATCTGGAATTATTTTCTCCAGTTTTATCATTTTCTCCACAATTACAGCCGATCATGCTGTAAAAATGCCTGTTTCAGAGCCAGACACTACCTTGTCGATAATTTTTGCCGGTGATATCATGCAGCATAAAATGCAGATTGACGCTGCCTGGGATGATTCGCTGCAAGCCTATGGTTATGATTCTTGCTTTAAATTTGTGGCGCCGCTCATCAGGGAAAACGACCTGGCCATTGCAAATTTTGAATTCACGCTTGGGGGCCCGCCATTTTCGGGTTACCCGCAGTTCAGCGCTCCGGATCAGACGGTAAACGCATTGCTTTATGCAGGTTTTGATATAGTCGCCACAGCAAATAACCATTCATGCGACCGCGGGCGTAAGGGCATAGATCGAACTATTCACGTTCTCGACAGTATGGGGCTTAAACATATTGGTACTTATACCGATTCGGCAAGCAGGGCAAAATCCTACCCCATGATCATTCATAAAAATGGATTTAAACTGGCGTTACTGAATTATACGTATGGAACCAATGGCATACCTGTATCTTACCCAAATGTCGTAAATTTTATAGATGAAGAGCAGATAAAAAAAGATATGAAACAGGCAAAAGATTCCATGCCTGACAAAACCATAGTTTTTATTCATTGGGGCGATGAATACAAATCATACCCTAACCAGTACCAACAGTATTATGCAAAGCTCTGCCTGGACAATGGCGCTGATATTATCATCGGTATGCACCCGCATGTGATCCAGAAAATTGAACGGATGAACTATCCGGACAGTACCGGACGTGAAGTTTTTATTGCCTATTCGCTAGGCAACTATGTTTCGAACCAACGTGACCGTTATAAAGATGGCGGACTGATGGTGAAAATTGATCTTGTAAAGAAACATAATAAAGTCAGTATAGCTGACTGTGGTTATTATTTAAATTGGGTTTATACACCGGACGAAAACGGCAAAAGGAAGTTTTATATCGTACCGGCAGATAAGTTCTCAAATTTCCCCGGATTAATGGACACCGCCTCCTTTAATAAAATGCAGTTGTATATCTCTGATTCACGGATGCTGATGCAAAAGGAGAGCAAAGGAATCAATGAGTTTAGGTATGATATTAAAACAAATATCTGGCTGACAGAATAATTTAATTAATATGCAAAAAAAAACCGTCCCGATAGCCATCGGGACGGTTTTTTTACGATTCAAAATTCTTTTAATGTTTTACTATAAATTTTCCGCTGGCTTTTGAGTTTTCTTTCATTACATTGTAGAAATATAATCCATTGGCAAGGTTCTGAACAGAAACGTTCACGAGCTCATTGCTTTTAATGGACTGTCTTGAAATTTCATTTCCAATGACATCATAGATCACAAGTACATCATACCCTGAGGCATTGGTAATAGAAATAAAATCATTTGCAGGATTTGGGTAAACAGACGAATTTAAAGGTTCATTTTCCCCAATGCTTGCTGGTGGTGGTATGGTATAAGCCCATTCAACATTCTGAACTACATCAGAGGTGTCAGATAACATATTCATTTTTACTACAGGCAGGCCATAACCTTTTATCCACCATGCATAAGTCACTACAGTGCTGTTTTGTGAAACCATAAAATACCAGCCGGAATATGAATCGTATGGTGGAGGAACATTGGCATAGCCCCAGATGGAATCATTGCTGTAAGTTATGTCTTTCTGCCTGAGTGCTGGATATTGGTAGGTATTCGGCATGGTAAGGGTACCCCATGCATCAAGTTCGTCGATTTTGTATTGTGAATGTTTAATACGGACCGTATCAATTGGGACAGAAACGGGGAACCCGCCGAAATTTGTATCATAGGCATAGGTACATGGTGATTTGGTGTCGCCAAAACAGTACCTGTAGGCTGAATCTCCATATACACCTGGCAGCGCAAGAGAGGTGTCCGGAATACTCAAGGCAACAGTTATGGAGTCGCCTGTCTTAAGAAAATCATTCACGATACCAAGTAAAACTAATCCCGCAGCCGAGCGATTGAAAAAATACACGTTTACTGCACTGTCGTATATGGTGGCCACATTTGCAGCAGGAAATAATTGATGCAGCGGTACAGTGTTTGGATTAACCACATTGATGTAAAGTGTGTCATAAGTGGCGTGAAGCGCTGAGAAGTCCCAGGTAAGATTAGCGCCGGGGGCACCTGGAGTTATTGATGCATCAACGGCAGTATCATACCTGGCATCAAAAAATTTTATCGGGGTTGCCAGATCGTTCGTGTCAAGAATGATCGGGGTTTGTGCATAACTATAAGAAATGCAGAACAGACAAATAATGAGTAATAATTTTTTCATGATAATTTGTTTAGGATTGTTTGCGCAAATTTAGAAAATAACTACATACGTGAAAGTTATTTATTAAACTTTTTTAATTCTGCTGCCAAACTATGCTAAAATCTTATCTTTGCGGACTTTTTCAATGATTATGAATGACCTTACCGTAGGCAAAGAAAGCAACGTGATTTTTAAGTTCGCGCTTCCCATGCTTCTTGGTAATATCTTTCAGCAATCTTACAATATTGTTGACAGTATAATTGTAGGCAATATACTGGGAGAAAAGGCGTTGGCTGCGGTTGGCGCATCCTTTCCCGTCATTTTTGTTCTTGTCTCGCTGGTCATTGGCGTTTCAATAGGTTCCACCATAATCATAGCGCAGTTTTTCGGGGCAAAAGATTTTGGTAATGTCAAAAAAGCGATAGACAGCCTGCTGATTTTCCTGTTTTTTGCAACGATTGTCATTACGGCCTTAGGGCTGATATTCAGCGAGCAAATTTTCAGGATGATGCACCTGCCTGAAGATATTATTCCCAGCGCAGTAAGTTATTTTAATATCATGCTTTATGGCCTGATATTAATGTTCGGCTTTAATGCGGTAAGTTCCATTTTAAGAGGGCTTGGCGATTCGAAAACACCTTTATATTTTCTGATCATTTCCACTGTGCTGAACATCATCCTGGTGATCCTTTTTGTGAAGGTTTTTGGCTGGGGGATTGAGGGCTCTGCCATTGCGACTGTGATTTCCATGGGTGTTTCATTTATCCTGAGTATCATCTATTTGAACAGGTTTCATGATATTATTAAGTTTTCGCTGACGGATATTAAATTTCACCGCGCGATATTTGTTCAAAGCCTGAAAATAGGCATCCCTTCAGGTTTGCAGCAGACTTTTGTTGCCTTCGGCATGGTGGCGTTGATGAGGTTTGTTAATGGTTTCGGAACAGATACCATTGCTGCTTATACCATAGCAGGCCGTATCGACTCGTTTGCCATGCAGCCGGCCATGAACTTTTCTATGGCTCTTTCGACTTTTGTAGGTCAGAACATGGGCGCAAATAAAATTGAACGCGTTAAGAAAGGGTTCAAAACAACTCTGATTATGACCTCCGTTTTTTCAGTCATAATAACCATCGTTGCCATATTTTTCGGGTCTGAGATCATGTCGCTGTTTTCGCAGAAGACTGAGGTAATAAATACCGGACATTCCTACCTGGTCATTGTCTGTTCTTTTTATATTGTTTTTTCTACCATGATCACCACACAGGGCTTGATACGAGGGGCCGGCGATACGCTGATCCCCATGTTCATTACCTTGTTTTCGCTGTGGGTACTAAGAATACCTATATCTTATTTACTTTCTCGTTCCATCGGCTCCGACGGAATCTGGTGGAGCATCCCCATTGCCTGGGCTTTCGGAATGGTAGCTTCAGGGATTTATTATGCTACCGGAAAGTGGAAAAACAAAGTGGTTACAAGATCGATTAAGCGGGCTGAAGGCTAATTCTTCGTTTCTTGTTTCTCGCATTCACAGGGCTCGATATGAATATAAACTTCTGTATTGTCAAGTTCATGTTCAATCTCATTTTCAATAATGTCGCATATCTCATGCGATTCATTGACAGTGATAGTGCCGGGCACTTCAAGGTGCAGGTCAACATAACGTTTTGGCCCGGCTTTGCGCGAACGAAGCATATGATAGCTCATTCCTGAATTGAGGTGTTTGGTGATCGTATTTTCAATGATATTTATTTCCTTTTCTGGTAAAGGAGTGTCAAGCAGCGGATAATAGGCTTTTTTGAGCAGAATAAACGATTCTCTTAAAATAAGTATAGCAACGAGTATCGCAACAATCGGGTCAAGAAGGGCTATGCCGGTCCACCAGATCAGTAAAAGGCCGACAGCAACGCCGAGTGAAGTGAAAACATCTGTTTTCAAATGCAGCCCGTCAGCTTCCAGCGCCACAGAATCTGTTTCTTTACCGACCTTATACAAACGGCGCGAAACAAAAAAATTAACAATGGCAGAAACCCCCATTACAATGGTACCTATTCCTAATGAATCAGGCAGGGTCGGTTCGAAGATTTTTTTTATTGCTTCAAAAATGATCCAGCCTGCAGCTAGAAAAATCAATAAAGCTTCAATAACGCCAGAAACATTCTCGAATTTGCCGTGCCCGTATGGATGGTTTTTATCCGGAGGCATACCGGAGATTTTTACCGAGAAAAAAGCAATGATAGCCGCTAACAGGTCCATGCCGGAATGTATGGCTTCGGATATAATACTGACCGATCCACTGAAAATACCGGCAGTAACTTTCAAAATAATGAGTGTGATATTCGAAAATATGGACAGGCTGGCCGTCCTTACTTTTTTTCGCTGTAAATTATCATTTTGCATAACATCCTGATTATATTAACAGAAACCTGTTACCATAGATAAAACAAAAATATGAATTAATACGTTAGGTGTAAAATTAATTGAAATTACTTTATGGCAGTGACGGTATAGCCCTGCTGTGTGAGCAAACGTAAAATGCCGTTCTCTCCCGGTAAATGAGCGGCGCCCACCGCAATAAAACAGCTTTGTTTTTTTATTTTTTCATCAATCAGCGGGATCCATTTCTGGTTGCGCTTAAAAATAAAATTTTCGCTGAACTCGCTGTTTGTTTCGGGACTTTGCATAACATAAGCATACAGCTTTGCCAGGTCCTGTTGTTTGTATGCGTCCACCATAACCACAAACTGCTGTTGTGTTTTCTTGTAATCCTGTACTTCCGATACCAGTGATTTAGCCTGTTCTTCAATTGGCGTGGCATCGACCAGTGAAAACTGAAAATCAAACGATTCGAGCCCGTCCGAAGGTATGCCTTTGTTTTTTGCAATTTTATATAATTCTTTTTCATAGGCTTTTACTTTACCGGCAACATGTTGGGAAAGTATGGCACTCATAAAAAACGGTTTCAGCCGGATGTATTTTTCGAACTTCGATTCTTTCAGGTGCATCGAATCAATAACAATAGTTTTGAATTTCTGGAATTCTTCTGCAGTAACATAGTCCTGTAAGGTCTTGGTCTCCGGCAGATACATTTTCTTTGCAACTTCTAGTTGTTGTACCAGCGGGATGTTCATATCAATCTCAGTCACGAAACTCTGGCACGCTAAAAGCTTTTCTTTCATGACATCCGTGATGAAAAAATCCTGTTTTTTCATCATATGCATAGTGCCGAAAATATATGATTTCTGAGCAATACCGTTGCCCGAAACTTCCCATAACAGTGAATTTTCCTGCTGGGCAATGCCCTGAAACGCGAAAGTAAAGACTGCAGCTAATAATACCAGCTTTTTGAACATATAATTATTTTTTACAAAAGTAGTGTTTTACATTTATTCCGCATTGAAAAAAACAGGATGGTTAATACTTCCCTACGAGAATAGACAGTGCCATTTTATTTCTTCTGTTTTTTAACTTTCTGTAGCGAATTTTAATTAAATTTGAAGTAACGTATTGATAGGAAAAAATCATAAAAATATAACTATCACTTATGAATAAAAATGCGATGACACCATACGGGTTGGCCCTGCTTGACTATTATAACGGCTTCAGGGATGCCCTTGTCACGGTGCACCGGGATGATGATGAGGCATTTGATATGCCGATAGCTATTTTTTTTAATGAGGAACAGAAATTTTCTGTCATTGAAAAGAAAGCCCTGGAGTTATGTTTTGGAAATGTGCTGGATGTCGGAGCCGGAACCGGAAGACATAGTTTGTTTTTACAGCATAACGGTATAAATACATATTCTATTGATATTTCTCCGGAAGCAGCAGAAATAATGCAAAAGCGAGGAATGAAAAATGTAAGATGCGAAAGTTTTTTTAATTTTAATGACGGCAAATTTGATACTATTTTGTTATTGTTGCATGGCATCGGAATGGTTGAGAATCTGGATGGATTCAGGCGTTTTTTGCTTCATGCGGAGCAATTATTAAACCCGGGTGGTATAATTGTTTTTGATACCTTGGATGTCAGGTGCACCAAAGATCCGAAAAACCTGGAGTACCACGAGAGAAATAAAAAATCAAGCAGGTATATAGGAGAAATCCATATGCAGTTTGCATACAAAGGAGTTGTCGGCGCACCATACAGTTGGTTACATATTGATCCCGATACCCTGGAAAACGAAATTTCGAAAACAGGGTGGACTGCGGAAATTGCCCATCGTGAGCCGTGGGGAGACTATCTGGTTAAATTATATAAAAAATGATGACCCGAAAAGTATGTTATTTCAAATTATTTTTATATCATTAAATTAAAATATAAACTATGGAAAAGACAATTTCACTCGGACAGAATTTCGGCAAAGAAAACCTCAAAACATATGAAATCACCATCAGGTTTTCAAGCCCGGATCAGAAGATAACTGTGGATGACATCGATGTTATTAAGTATCGTTTTGAATCCATATTTAAACCTCTGCATATCTCAAACTATCTGACACGGTACATCACTATGAATGAACTGGGCGGTTCTGCAATTTTTCACATCCTCTATGAAAATGGCGTTTATTTGATTGTCGCCGATGACTGGCGTATCATCAAGGATGATTCAGAATCACTGTTGTCACAACTGGAAAACCTGTTTACACCTTTATTGGGTTGATACAACACCACCCGCCAAATCTGAAAAGTTATTTGATGAGCAATATTGCGGACAGGCATTTTAATATCAAAAGGTCACTCATTACGTTTTGTATGGCTTTGCTTGCCGTCTGTTCATCTGCCCAACCGATAAAGAATACTTCAATTAGTTACGTTCATCAGGATGAACCAGGTTGCAGTGTATATTTTATAAAAGCTGTTGCAAGGATTTTCCTGAATAAAAAAAGTATTTCGGAAAAACTCAGCAAGGACCATTTTGTTTCTGAGGCTGCCCGAATTCCCGGAAAGATAATTGCCGGATTCACTATTGATACTTCGAGGGTAAACGGCCGCAAGGTTTATCAAATTTCTCCGAAAGGAAAAAAATCGGGTAAATACGTGGTGTTTCTTCACGGGGGAGGCTATATCAACAATATTTTCCGGCAGCATTGGACCTTCGCTGCCACGATCGTCCGGGAAACAAACTGCACTTTTATTATACCGGATTATCCCCTGGCGCCTGCTTCCACTTTTGAAGAGGCATTCGCAATGCTTGATGCTATTTATAAAAACCTGTTAACCCACATCGCAGCAAAAAATATTATCCTGATGGGCGATTCGGCAGGCGGCGGCCTGGCGTTTGCGCTCGCACAAAAACAAAGGAACGACGGAATACCACAGTCAGCGCAGCTTATACTTATTTCTCCATGGCTGGATATTACCATGTCAAACCCGGAAATTCAAGAGGTTCAGAAGAAAGACGTCAGTTTAAGGGCGGATAATTTGGTGATGGCCGGCAATGCCTGGGCGGGCAAATCTGATCCCGCAAATTATTTGGTAAGTCCTGTCAATGGCTCACTTGTGGGACTTCCAAAGATCAGCCTGTTTATTGGCACTCATGATATACTGTACCCTGATTGTAAAAAACTGAAAGTTTTACTTGAACAGAAAGGCATCGCTGGGAATTATTTTGAATATCCGAAAATGTTCCATGACTGGGTGATGCTTATTTCACTGAAAGAATCTGAAAAAGCAATTTCGCAGATATGCCAATTGATCGTTGAATGAATTTATTTTATTAGTTTTGTTTAATAAATAATTGATCGAACCTTATGCAGGCAGGGTAATGCGAATAAACCAGGGAACATAATAAAACGAAAAATGTCACATCAGAGTGCATCTGTAAAATCAATAATTTTTGCCTTGTCCGCAAACCTTGGTATCGCGATCACAAAAACGATTGCTGCGGTTTTAACCGGTTCCGGCGCCATGCTGGCTGAATCCATCCACTCCTTTGCCGATTGCGGGAACCAGGGGCTTTTGTTTCTGGGATTAAAATCATCGAAAAAGAAGCCTGACAAAGAGCATCCGCTGGGGTACGGAAAAGAAATTTATTTCTGGTCTTTTATTGTAGCCCTCATCTTATTCAGCATGGGAGGCTTATTTTCGATTTATGAAGGGGTTCACAAACTCAGTACTCATGAAGGATTGAAAAGCCCGGTAATTGCAATTGTGGTGTTATTGGTAAGCATGATTTTGGAAGGCGCATCACTCTATGGATGTATAAACCAGATCAATAAATTGAAACATAAGGAAAACCTCTGGACATGGGCTAAAAACAGCCGTAAAAGTGAATTGATCGTAGTTTTGGGTGAAGATATTGCCGCATTACTGGGCCTTAGCTTTGCACTTATTTCGATAATTCTTTCCAGCATAACCGGAAATCCTGTTTTTGATGCGATCGGCAGCATCGGGATCGGTGCTTTGCTGGTCGTTGTTTCATTTTTTCTTGCCTTTAAAGTAAAGAGTTTACTTATAGGACAAAGTACCGATGATGAAACCCGTACACAGATCAAAATGCAATTGGAATCCAGGCCGGAGATTGAACGGATATTTAACCTGATTACGCTACAATTAGGCGCTAGCATTATGGTGGCAATAAAAGCGAAAATGACAAAGGTCAATACAGTGGAGCAACTGATAACTAATATTAATAAATGCGAAGCAGCACTTAAAAAAGAAAACCCTGCTATACAATGGGTGTTCTTCGAACCAGATAATACCGAGTGATAAATTTGTTACCATTAATTTAATGAAATGAACGGATCAAAATTAAAACTTGAACTCAGGATAGACTGGAGCGAACTTGATGTTTTGGGCCATATAAATATTTTAGCGATCCTGAAATATATTCAGGCCGGCAGGGTCAATTATCTGGAATCTATGGGCCTGCTGCCATTAAAGCCTGAAAACAGAACCGGGCCTATCATTGCATCCACCACATGCCAGTTTCGAAAACCTTTGTTTTATCCGGGGAAAGTAACCGTATATTCAACGGTTGATCTTATAAAAAATACAAGTTTCCGGATACAGTATGAAGTTTTAAATGATGATGCGGAAATTGTTGCTGAAGCTCATGATATTATCGTTTTCTATGACTTTGATAAGAATACCAAGCTAGTCCTGCCTGAGGGTTTAAAAAGAAAAATTATTAGCCAGGCAGAAACTGAATTATAAGTGGTGTCAATATCCTGAATATTTTGACGTCTTTTTGCATTAAAGAATTATCTTTCGTAATTTTGATATGGCATAAAAGGAATTATTAATATGCCAAAAAATATTAATGAAAAAACTTTTCTTGTTTTTTATTTTAGTTAGTTATCGAAAAATAATGCTACAGAGGATTACTAGATAACAAGGTAAAAGAGGAGGCAGGATCGAATTAAATAAACATGAAGAAAAAACTGAAAATATTTCTCTTGTCTTTGTTTCTCCTTCCATTCACAAGTTTTTCCCAAACGCTTGAATGGGCTTATAAAATCGGCGGGTCATACCACGACCAGACGTTGGATATCGTAAAGGACTCTTTGGGTAATATTTATTTAACCGGCGGAATCTGTAATACGGTGAATTTTAATCCCAATGGTGCACCATACATGGTCAATGCAACCGGAACAGATAACAGTGATGTTTTTGTTGCCAAATATAATAAGGATTTTGAGTTGTTATGGGCTTTTGCTATCGGGAGCAGCTCATGGGAAGTTGGCGCAGTGCTATTGGTCGACGATTCACTCAATGTTTTTGTCATTGGTGAAGGATACGGTGCAATAGATTTTGACCCGACCAGTGGAATTCATATTTTTGATTGTTCACCAACCAATAGTTTCATTGCAAAATACAACAAAGACGGGGCTTTCCTAGCTGTAAATCCGATTCCGAAAATTCCAATATATCCTCCGAATGTGAACATATACATGGATGTTGAAAAGAATTTTTTTGTTTATTCAAACGACACCCTGTCCAAATTTGATCCGGCCCTGCAACTCATTTGGAAAAAAAGTATCGCCGGAAATCCTGAACTTATTAACGGAAGGAATTTCTATTCGGTTCGGAATTTTACCACTCCTTTTTATTCCTCTTATTCAGGCCCTGATTCATTAATTCTTAATAAGTATGACCACAGCAACGGAAACCTGATCTGTTCGAAACATTATGCATTCAGCAGTGGTTTTATAAGCGGCGGATACATTAAAAAAACCAGGTCAGACAAATTAATAATTTCAGGAAGTTTTTGGGGCGATATGTCCTTCTTTGGCAACAACGACACCATAACTGTCCATAACGCTGATATGGGTTCAAGCCCTTACGGTCCTTATCCGCTGCAGAGGGAATTCATTGCCATGTATGATACAATGCATAATATCATCTGGGCCAAAGCATATGATGCTACAAGCCCGGAACCTTATCTTATTGAAACAGGCGATAGCGGTTTTATTTATACCTTGGGCTTCCTGAATTTTGACGCCAACTTTGATCCTGATGGCTCTCAAATACTGACCAATGGCGGGTATGGTAACTATATTGCCAAGTACGACAGTAATTTTGTGTACCAGGCGGCGGCTAAGTTTTTAGGCGGCAGTTATAACGACTTTATCGGCGAGTTTAAATTGTATGGTGATACTGCCGTGATGTGTGGCCATTTTTTTAACACCATTGACCTTGACCTGACAGCCTCGAATTATTCTTTATCAGCAACACCCCCGGAAGATATATTCGTAGCGAAATATTCCGGTTTTAATATTGTAACAAATCTGCCTGTCGCCATTGATATGCAGGTGGATGGACTAAATGCCAGCGTTTTTCCAAATCCTTCGGAGGGCATTTTTTATTTACACCTGAATCCGGCTACAACCAATGCTTTAATTAGTGTTTCCGATTTAAGTGGTACTGTCATTCATACTGAAAAAACGGATATGGCTGATGTTTGTATCAATTTATCCAGCTACCCGGCAGCGGTTTATATTTTGAGAATTATTTCAGGGAATTCAATAACTTCAAAGAAAATAATAAAAATAAACTAATGCTGATAAGTGGAGCAGGAAATCCAGATCAGATAAAAAGACCTGCAAATACAAAATCATTTTTTTTTACAATTTAACAACCCATTGTTTATTATTAAAAATTTCTTGCTTATACAGCATTGATAAATAAAATATATTTGATGTGTCAAAGATGAATTATGAAGCCTGTTATCAAAGCTGTTGTTTTATGTGTTCTTGTTTTGAGTATTGTTTCTTGTGATAAATCCAGGAATAAAAAAGAAACCCGGACTGTTTTTCGTTACAACGAGTCATCCGGGATAGCCACACTCGATCCGGCATTTGCCAAAGACCAGGCGCACATATGGGCTTGTAACCATTTATACAATTGCCTTGTTCAGCCCGATGATTCCATGCATATAAAACCTTGCATAGCAAAGTCGTGGATTGTTTCTGACGACGGCCTTACCTATACTTTTATGCTGCGTAACGATGCTTTTTTTCACGACGATGCGGCTTTCCCTTCAGGCAAGGGGCGCAGGGTAGTGGCTGCGGATTTTGTTTATAGCTTTGGACGTATTTTGGATGATAAGATCGCTTCACCGGGAGTATGGATTTTTAACGATGTAGCAAAGGATGCTTCCGGGAAAGGAAGTTTTACGGCCCGGGATGACACTACTTTTGTCATTACCCTGAAACAGGCATTCCCGCCTTTTTTAAGTTTGCTTGAAATGTTATATTGTGCTGTAATCCCACACGAAGCAGTTGAATTTTATGGGAAGGATTTCCGGTCTCATCCCGTTGGTACTGGCCCTTTTATGCTGAAAATGTGGAAAGAAAACCAGCGCCTGATACTGGTTAAAAACAAAAATTATTTTGAAACGGAAAACGGCCGGCGGCTGCCATACCTCGATGCTGTGTCTGTTTCGTTTGTTGTAGACAAACAGTCGGCTTTTTTAGAATTTATCCGCGGAAACCTTGATTTTATGTCGGGTGTGGCTCCGAGTTACATCGATGAGCTCATCACCAAAAAGGGCGAACTGAACGAAAAATACAAGGATCGCATTAACCTGCATGTTCAGCCTTATCTTAACACTGAGTATTTAGGTTTTCTGGTCGATGAAAATCTGCCGGAAAATAAGGGGAATCCATTACTGAAAAAGGAAATACGGCAGGCGATCAATTACGGATTCGACCGTAATAAAATGATAAAATACCTGCGTAACAGCCTGGGAACTCCCGGTATTTGCGGCATTGTTCCGGTTGGTATGCCTTACCACGACACAGCCAGGTTAAAGCGATACGCCTACAACCCGGATAAAGCCCGTGCATTGCTTACGGAAGCAGGTTGTCCCGGCGGAACTGGGTTGCCTGAGATCACCTTATCGACTACCTCCACGTATCTTGATCTGTGTGAATACCTGCAGCATCAGCTTGGCGAAATTGGTATTAAGATAAAAGTGGATGTAAACCCTCCAGCCACCTTGCGTGAGATGGTGGCAAAATCGAAAGTAAGCTTTTTCAGGGCCTCATGGATAGCGGATTATCCGGATATGGAAAATTATCTTTCTTTGTTTTATTCAAAAAACTTTTGTCCCAAAGGCCCTAATTATACTCATTTTTCGAACCAAAAATTTGATGAGCTTTTCGAAAAAGCAAGGCAGACCACCAACGACAGCCTGAGGAATATTATGTATTCAGAAATGGATAACATCCTCATTGATGAAGCTCCTTTTGTAATTCTGTATTATGATATGGTACTGCGGTTTACACAGAAAAACATTTCGGGACTGGGGAGCAATCCTATGAATTTGCTTTCGCTGAAGAGAGTGAGGAAGGAGAATTAGGCTGTTAGGCTGTTAGGTCCGCCGCGGCGGATTAAGCTGTTTCGATAGCTATCGAAAGAAGGATTCCTGCTTGCCCACAGCCGACTGTTGACTTATTATTTACTACAATTAAATTTCGTAATCGATGGCTTTATCCGGTATCTGAATATTTTCGAACCGGTTTTCTTCCAGTATTTTCTTGTAATCAACAATCACTTGTTCTTCACCATGGATTAGGAACATTTTTTTGATCTGTTTTTTATCCTGGCAGCTCATGTAAACAATCATTTCAGCATAATCTCCGTGAGCACTGAATTCCTCCAGGGTCTGGACATCCGCTTTTACTTCATATTTAGTTCCATGAATGGAGACTTCCTTGTCACCACGCTTTATTCTGGCTCCTAAGGTCGATGGTTCGCAATATCCGACTACCAATATGGTATTGTTTGGGTTTGAGATGTTGTTAGCCAGGTGATGTTTTATACGTCCGGCTTCCATCATGCCCGAGGAAGAAATAATGATGCAGGGTTCTTTTAATTCGTTCAGTCTTTTAGAATCTTCGACTGCCTGAATATATATCAGGTTATTTAACCCGAATGGATCGGGATCTTTTTCCATGCTTTGCAGAATATCTTTATTGAAACATTCGGGATGCATGCGGTAGATATTTGTAGCGTTGACAGACAACGGGCTGTCAACATAGATTTTTACTTTTGGCAACCTTCCTTCGTTTTCCAGCTGATTAAGTGCATAAACAACTTCCTGGGTACGTCCGACACTAAAAGCCGGAATAATGAGCTTTCCATGTTTATGTACGCAAGTGTTCACCACAATATTCTGCAATTTGTTTTGTGCTTCTTTTTTTATTTCATGCAGCCTGTTTCCGTATGTAGATTCTGCAACCAGGATATCTGCCTGCGGGAAGGGCTGAGGGTTTCTCAAAATACTGTTTGTCTGCCTTCCGATATCTCCTGTATAACAAAAATTAATTACCCGGTCATCTTCCTTAATCTTAAGGTTGATAGCTGCACTTCCCAGAATATGGCCTGAGTCGGTAAATGTCAGTGTGACATTGTCCGTAACGCGGAATTTTTGCCCATACGTAATACTTACGAATTGTTGCAGGCTTTTTAACGCATCGTCAGCGGTATATATTGGCTCAACAGGAGGCAATCCTTGTTTAGCCAGCTTCTTATTATAAGTTCTGGTGTCGGATTCCTGAATCCTGCCTGAATCCTGAAGCATGATGGCACAAAGGTCGCGGGTGGCATGAGTGCATATAATCATTCCTTCAAAACCATTTTTCACAAAAAAAGGAATGAGGCCTGAATGGTCGATATGGGCATGGGATAGGATGAGGTAATCAATTTCTTTTGGGTTAAAACCAAAGTTGCGGTTTGCTTTGTCGGTTTCTTCTCCTTTACCTTGAAACATACCGCAGTCGAGCAGGATTTTTTTTCCATCGTTGGTAGTTATCAGATGTTTGCTACCGGTTACTTCTTTTGCTGCTCCGTAAAATGCTATCTTCATATATGTAAATTTTGGGCAAAGTTAGTCTAAAAAAAAGCCCGATCCGCCAGCTGGCGGACCGGGCTTTTTATAAAGGTTATTAAAGTTAGTTAATAATAACTTTTTTGGTAATTCTTTCGTTGCCAGCCTGAACTGTAATGAAATAAATACCTGAATTGAAGTCTGTATTTAAAGTTAATCTGCTTTCTCCTGAAGTAAGTTTTCCATAGTTTTTGCTTAAAACTTCTTTACCTAATAAGTTGTATACAGAAACTTTTACGTTGGCTGATCTATCGAGTTTGAAGTTGATAGTAACAAAATCGATAGCAGGATTTGGGTTAATTGTAACATTATCAACAGAAACTGATGATTCATTAATTCCAAAACCCGGATCAAATTCTGCTGCAGTAAATTCTAATCCTTTTATAAAATTATGTGTGGGTTCTGCATCAACAGTGGTACCATTGATCACTGCAAATGTAGCAGGCATAAAATATGATCCGGCATTTTCAGCAACATTCTGAGATGCATTTAATAAATAATAATCAGATTGGAAAGTTAATTTTTTAGGAGCAGTCACATTACCGGAAGTCAGATCATATCCTCTGGCAAAAACGTCGGGCAAATAGTTGGCAGTATCTAATTCAGTGTCAGTCCACATGAAGAAAAGTTTATCGGCATCAGCATTTTTTGCAAGATGGAAACTATGATCCAGAAACTGATCTGATAAAATAACACCTTTATCAATGCCTGCATGAATAGTATCAACAAGATTAACATCCCAACCTGTGCTTGTTGTATGTAAGTCGAAAATATTCCATAAATTATACAGATAAGTATATTGCAAACTATCAGGATCGTTTGAGTACATACCTTCAATGTTGACGGCAATATGAAGGTTCCCATTCATATCAACAACACCGGGGAAATTTGTTTCTTCAACGGTAGCGCCTGCCATAATAGCAGGACGATAGATGAAGCTAGCTGAATCTAAATACATAGTACTAATAATTGGTTTAATAACACTTTTTAATTTAGCGCCCATGGAGCTTAAATCAGGTATGGTTATTTTATTCCAGGTTGTACCACCGTCAGTAGTTTTCCAGGTAATTGGTCTTGGTCCATTGGCAATCATATTATCTGATGCTTCCCAGCCCATTACATAAAAATATCCGGTCATTCCGTCTTGAGAAAATGCCATATAGGGAGCAAATGCCCAAGCGGTTGTATCATTTGAGAAATGTCTTTGTTGATATGTATTGGTAAAATAATAAGGACTTGCACTCCAGTCAACGGAATCACCCTGAACCTGTCCCTGCCTAAAATTGAATAGTCCTGGGATTTTTTCATTAATTCCGCCAGCTTTTATTTTTCCTCCGTCACATGCAGTCAGATTTACATAAGAAGGTCTCAAAGTATCACCAGCGGCTTCAAAATGAAATTTAATTGAACTACCGTCAAGTTTCTGAGAGGCGAAATACATGTTAACCCAAAGACTACCATTGGTGCAGGGTCCTGTGATAATTGCATAAGCATTAGCAGGGTCTGTATTTCCAGCAGGATTATAAATTACGCCACCCGGATATCTCATCAGGTTAGTTCCCTGGTGAATAAATTCAACAGAGTCAATGACTGTTGTCCCAATATATGGAGTAAAATGACAGCGAATATCTCCACTGTTGCCACCATAAGTTCCACCAGCACGATGAGTGAACATTAAATAATCAAGATCAGCATTATACACGCAGTTGTTGGCTTCTGTAGCTGTTAAAGTGAGCATGTTAAATGACGATCCAAAAGGAATTCTTTCAATAGCTTTTGTATCAGTTAAAGTCACTGGTTTTAAAGGACCATGATTAGATGTTAAGCCTTGGTCAAGAGTTGTTTTTGCCCGTTCTTTGAGAAGAGGAGCCGGTTGGTTTTTTTGAGCGCTAGCTGCAAAGGCAATTGATGCAGCTATGCATAAAAATAAAAATTTTTTCATTGTTTGTTGTTTTGGTTAATAATTAAAAATTGTTTGAATAATTAATTTTAGTTTACAAATTTATAATAATTTTTTAAAATGTAAACAAAAAAATATTCTTTTAATCAAAAAATTGTCAGGATCATCTATAAACCTTGTTAGTCAAGCGAAATTAGCCTGTGAAAACAATCGTTTTTGATCTGGCTTCCGGCTTCTTTTTTTAGAAGCCAAAGTCGTTGTAAAACAGTTGTAAACGAAACATTTTAGCGATGGTTTACATGCAATAAATTGATCAGGTCAGTTTTTAGCAGGAAGAAATGAAAAGTTTTTTGAATAAAACATCATTTGTTCTGTAAAATCTGAAGGGTATGAAAGTTTTATATCGATTATCTCATTTCCTTTCATCACCGGCTCAAGAACCGGATTGATAAACCCCGCATAAGGCGCCAGTTTCAGCTTTTCATAGCGTTCTTTCACTTCTTTATGAAGCACAGGATCAATTTTGATGGCGTATTTTTCAACCATAGCTTTACCGGTTTTGAAATCTCCTTCAGATTTTATCCGCTGCATTTCTTTCAGTAATTCACCAAAAAGTGAACGGAGCTTGTTATAGTCGTTTATCGTAAAGAAAGTTTTCCCATCTTTGGTTTTCTTTTCTATCACTTTGTCCTTTTCACCTTTTTCGAAAACCCATTTGGCAATAAGCTGACGGTTGCGCATGTGTGCCTGTTCTATGTCTTTTCCCAATTCAATCCTTGTGAGCTGTGTCATCAGGCCGTTACGGATGCAGTTGTCGTATGCTGCCTTGGCTACCTCAAGGTTCGGTATCAGCCCGAGGTCAACCATTTTCTGATCCATAATAAAATAAAGTGCAAAAAGATCGGCACGTGCTTCTTCGAGTGCAGAATGATAGTTTTTAAGCGCTTCGGAACTTACTCCGGGAAGCAATTGCCCCGAACCATGCCCGACACATTCGTGAAGGTCCGTAGTGAGGTTGCCGGCTAAATAACCATATTTTTCTGCCCGATTAATTTCATCCTTTGAAAAACAGAATTCCTGAAGCGACCCGCTTCCAAGTGAAGATTGGTCGTAGGAATACATGATATTGTCCATGGTAACCGACTTGGATCCATGTTGTTTTCTGATCCAGTTGGCATTGGGGAGGTTAATGCCAATCGGTGTGCTGGGATGACAATCACCTCCAAGCTGCACCACAGTGATCACTTTTGCAGAAACACCTTTCACTTCTTTCTTTTTAAACCTCGGATCCACAGGAGAATTGTCTTCAAACCACTGTGCATTTTTACTGATGGTCTCGGCACGTTTGGTGGCTTCCACATCTTTAAAATTCACCACAGATTCCCATGTTGCCTTCATGGCCATAGGATCGCCGTAAACTTCAATAAATCCGTTCACATAATCTACAGGGGATTGAAGGTCTTCCACCCAAAGCACATTGTAGTCATCCCATGTTTTCAGGTCTCCTGTTTTATAAAATTCAATCAGTTTTAAAAGGCCGGCTTTCTGATTTTCATTTTCTGCTACTGCTGTTGCCTGTTCGAGCCAGTAAACGATTTTTTCGATAGCGGCAGCATACATGCCGCCTACCTTATAAACCTTTTCGTATATTTTTCCATTTTCTTTGACCAGCTTTGAGTTCAATCCATAAGATACCGGTGTTTCAGATTTTTCATCAATGATCCCTTTATAATAATTTTCGGCTTCCTGCTGGGTAATATTTTCGTAAAAATTACATGCGGAATTTGTGATCATGTCCTTTGAAGGGTCTAGGCTGATCTTTTTAGGAAATAATTTAGCATCGAACATGACAGGAATTATTTTTTCCAGTAATTGATCCACAGTTTCTCCTTTATCGAGAGGAAATATTCCATCGGGAGAATTTTTTACAAGCTCTTTAAAATATTCTTTTGAAAATTCCGGTAAAAATTTGTCGCTTGAATAGTGGTGGTGTATCCCGTTGCAAAACCATACTCTTTTGGTGTACGTCATAAATTTAGCGAAATCATCAGATTTGCGGTCGCCTGTATATTTATCAACAATTGCCTCCAGTGTGCGGCGAATGGTAAGGTTGTATTTGAAATTCTGGTCGTAAATGATATCACGGCCTGAAAGCGCTGCCTGGCTGAGAAAATACAAAAGTTTTTTCTGGTTCAAAGAAAGTTTTTCAAACCCGGGAACCTGATAGCGTAATATTTTAACATCGGCGAACTGTTCTGCTTTGTATTTGAAAGTGTCTTTCACTTCACCGTTCCGGGCTTCTTTTTTATTGCCACAAGAAGCAAATAATACCACAATAATACCCATAAATATGACTTTCGTAAATTTCATTTTTTAATTATTTAGGTTAGTAAGACAAACATATAGAAATTATTCTATTCAGACAAGCCTAAAAATGCTTTTAACAATTAATTAGGATAGGATGGGGAGGCGCATTTTGAAAATATGCTTCGTGTATAATTAAATTTACAAATCGCAAATCACAAATTTCAAACAAAGTACAATGGGGAAATTACAAGGAAAAAACCTTAACTTGAGGCTGCTATAGCGGATAAAATTCCAATTACCAATTATTAAAACATTGGATATTAGAATTGATTATTGGTTATTGTTTGTTATTGATCCGTCGCCTCGGATTGTTTGTAATTTGTATTTTGTTATTTTTTTTTCATTCCGGGTTTGGCCTGCCGACAGGCTTTCCTGTTTCCCACATTTTGTTGGTTTCTTCCAGTTCTTTTTTATGTTCTTTTGAAATTTCTTTGTTTTCGAGGCGGCTCAGGTCGGGCTGGCCGGCATTTACCCAGGCAGAATACCAAAGACAGGCTACAGCCTTAACAGCTCTTCGCATCCGGTGTTCAACCATGTTGTTCGACAGACGGTTAAATTCCTCGCAATATTTTTGTGAAAATTGTTTTTTTATTACGGTACCTTTTTCATCATAAACATATTGGGCATCGGCCGGAATGTTTAACCTGAGGTACATTTCGATTTCAAAAATACTGTCAACCCCGGCATGGCTTTCTGCTGCAAGTTGCCAGATATATTCATAAGGCTTATCTATAAATTCCGCAGACCCAACCAGGTAGTTGTACTTATCGGCATAGAGTTCAGGGATACGTGTTTCCCAAAAAGCATGTATGCCTTTCTGTTCAGGAGTTTTACCGTCGTAATACGTGGAAGTGTGCAAGGGGGTGCATCCATCAGCAATATAATGGCCGATATTTGCTGCCATATAAAGTATTTTATCAAGGTCTTCATCTTTAAAAGCCTGTGTTAAAGAAAAGAACATTTTGTTCGTCCACCAGGGATTGATACCGTTTGCCTGAAGTGTGTCTTCCGTATATTTTTCGACTGCAGCTTTCCAAAATTTCGGAATGTTGTCAAAGGCGTTGTCGCCATAAAGTTCAATATCTATATAATGTTTTACATCTTCACCCACAACACCCCGTGACCGTTTGTCCGGATCAATGGCATGTTCGGTGATATAATCGATATGGCTTTTAAAAAATTTTATCATTTCCGGAGGAAGTGCAAAAACGGCCATACGATTGATTTTCTTATGGGCAAAAAATCCAAAAGAGTATGCTTCATTGTTCAATGTTAGTATGAACAAAACAGTGAGTAGGAGCACAATTTTTTTATATGACTTCATGAGAATCAATTATGGAATTACCTTTTAATATGGGAAGTTTATCGGTTTTGTCAAATGTATGGCAATATTCAATAACATCATCAAGGCCCAGGTTTTTCAAGCGTTTTCGATGATCGCTTTTATCAATATATGCCAGAAGGTCGTTTTTTGCATAATTCCACAAATCAGCAGCGGCAATAGCTGCGTCGCCGCCAGCCTGGAAATGGCCTGCCGTAATAAGCCTGTCGCAAACTGCCCCTGCAAAAAGCGTATCCTCAATGTTGAATTTATTTTTCCATCCCGAACATAACATCAGCACGTCATGATCATCAGCTTCAAGAAATTTTATCACTGCCGAAAAATTAAGGTAAGAACCAATCATCAGATGCAGGGACTGTTTTGCTGAAAAAATTGCTTTAGTACCGTTGGTAGTGCAATAAGCGATTGATTTGCCTTTAATGCTGTCGTTCATAAAATTAAAGGGAGAATTCCCAAAATCTGCAAAACTCAGTACTTGTCCGTCACGTTCGCCGGCAACAATAAATCCTTTGTTTTTATATTCTTGTGCTTCCGCTTCCGATGCGACAGGTATGATCTCCTTTACGCCCCATTCAAAGGCGGTACAGATTGTAGATGTGGCACGGAGAATGTCGATCAATACGACGTTTTTTTCTGAGATATCGTAATATTCAATCAGGGCAGGAGAGAAGCAGACTTCAATATTTTTTTTTGCTGTGCCGGGTGTCATGTGTGAATTTTCAGTAAAACAAAATTATTAAAAAATACGACAAGTTAATGAGAAATTAATCCCTCCTGCTGATGGATATCTCGGTCATACAGATAATGGGCATTTTTATTGACTGTCGAAGAAATTTAATAATGAGGCTGTCTCAAAAACCTTCAATGAAACCTTGCCTGACGGTCAGGTGTGTCCTGTATTATATAATATTAGTTGCACGGATTCCGCCACAGCGTTCACAGAGAGGGCACAGAGTACCACAAAGAATTAAATTCCATAATAATTCGTTTTTGAGACAGCCTAAATAATTCTACATCGGTTTTATTGGTACACAAATATCTACCAAAAACTTTCCGTCTTTCGGTTCTTCGGGATAAAGTTCAAAACAAGGCCTGTCATCAGGCTGGTAGCCGCTTGTGGGGAGCCATTGTCCATAAACCCAGTCCCATGCTTCCATAAATTCGTTTCCATTCAATGCAAACCTAGCAATAACATATTTGCCGCCTTCGATTTCCATTTTACCAAATTCCCCGCCTACTTTGGTATCCTCCGGAACACTCATACATACGCTTATGCGAAGTTTTTCTTTATCAGTGATTTTTGGGTCATCGTGATAAATTGTTAGAAATTTCAGATCGGGCTGTTTCATTAAGTCTCTGCTGCCGGCCCAGGTGCAAAGTTTGCCCCACAGTTTTCCAAAGAGTTTTGCATCGCCTTTATAAGGTCCTATGTGCCTGATATAAGCCACTGTTATTTTGGGAAGTTCTTTTACTTCCACACTTTTGTTTAGTTTCATATTTGTCCTCCATTTTATGGTTTGTAATTCACTACAAAAGTACATGGAGGCAGCGTTTTCGGTTTGCAGGTTATTGCTATCCGCTTGACTTAAATTGCTATTTTCTTTTTTGTATTGGCTTGCCGATTTTTTGAAGTAATTTTTAAAGTTTCTTGAAAATATTGATAAGTCTGTAAATCCACATTTAAAGGCAACGTCACTGATGCTTTCTTTAGTGTTCATGGAGATTAAAGCAGCAGCTTTTTCCAGGCGAATGCGCAAAATAAACTGAAACGGCGTTTCACCAACCAAGGCTTTAAAAATTCTGTTAAAATGAAATTTTGAAAAATTAGCTTCCTTTGCCAACTCTTCCAAAGTAAATGTTTTTTCAATGTTAGCTTCTATGTAATCAAAAGTTTTATTAATCCTTGACCTATATTCGTTTTCGGTGTGTTGATTTTCGTTATTTGTCATTTTATTTGGGGAGTTATGAATACTCGTTGATGAGCTGTTTTAGCTTTGACTTGCAACATGCAAATATTTATGTTAATTCAGAATTTTAATTATACATAATCCTTCAAAGTGTCCATTGCTAATGTCTTTTAAGTAACATGAGTTAGATTTTGTGAATTTAATTTTTCCATTTTTTTAATAAATTGAAATTAAACTCTCTCCAATGTTCTGGCTCTGTCAGTCCAACTCGTACAAATCTGTTTAAAGTGTTATTATTAATTTCGGGAATAGTGTCAAGTTCACTCTTGCCAGTTGCATATATAAGCACATAGTCAACAAGGTGCAACATATGCGTATATTCATTTATAGATGATACCGATAGCATAGATTGAGGTGGCCTTAATTTTTTTTTAGGTCTAAATAATATATGTTTATGGCTAGGTAAACTATTCATTTTATCTAACCTCCCAAATAGCTCATTTTGAGAAGGTGAAATATATTCATTGAGAATAAGTCTTAATTTTTCCTCTTCTTCATCTGGAAGTTTAAACTTTAAACAACCATAGTTTTGTGATACTGATACTCGCCATACAATCGAATAAATCAGTAAGTTAAACAGTCTAATATCAATTTGTAAACATTCAAAAAACTCTAAACTTCCTTTCTTGAATTTTCTAAATTGATGGAAAAAACTCTGGTCATTAAACCTTTCCAATCTTAATTTGCAATAAGATTCAAAAACACTAATTCCCTTTTCACATACTGGACATAGAATATAGTTCTCTTTCAGAATATCTTGTATTTTCCTCACATTCCCTGTTTTATCCATTAAAATACCATGTTTGGGGGTTGTCCCATAAAAAATACCTTGTCCAAAATGTTTTGGAATTAAATGAGAATTACTTTGGGTAGCTTGCCTTTCATTGCAAAGTAAACATATATCTGTTGGTTTTCTCATTGCACGGGCTCTAATTTACATAGATGTATCTCAAAATAAATCTAACACAACGTACAAAAGCTTTATGTGCGCCATTAAGTTTTCAGTTAGCATTATTTTTCAATTCGTAAAATTATCAATTTTACAATAGTTAACTAATAAATTTTCCTGTAAATTTCCCCCAATTGTGTAATTTTGTATTCTATTAATTAATACTCTTTTGCAGGTTATGAAAGAAACAAATTTTGGCGGAATACCAAAAAAATATACCGATCTTCAAAAAGCTGAAATCGTAGTGATGCCCATCCCTTATGATGGTACCAGTACCTGGATAAAAGGCGCTGACAAAGGCCCTGCTGCCATACTGGAAGCTTCTGCAAATATGGAACTCTATGATATTGAGACCGACAGCGAAGTATATAAAATGGGGATTCACACCACCAAAGCTGTCACTGAAAAGTCCAGCCCGGAAAAAATGACCGAAACCGTTTACAAAAATGCACTGAAATATGTGGCGGACGATAAGTTTTTAGTTAGCATCGGTGGCGAGCATTCAGTGAGCGTCGGCGCTATTCAGGCTTACGCGGAAACATACGAAAAACTCACCGTGCTTCAGTTCGATGCACATTCGGATATGCGTCCCGAATATGAAGGCAGCCGTTATAATCACGCCTGTGCCATGTCACGTGCTGTTGAATTCTGCCCTTTGGTTCAGGTCGGCATCAGGAGCATGGATGTGGAAGAAAAAAAATACATTACAAAAAGCAGGGTTTTCTTTGCTGAAGAACGTATGAAAGATCCCGCTTGGATGGATAAAGCCGTGAAACTTCTTTCAGAAAATGTCTATATCACCATTGACCTTGATGTGTTCGATCCCTCCATCATGCCGTCAACAGGCACTCCCGAACCGGGCGGCTTATACTGGTACGAAGTGCTTGAAGTAATCCGCAAGGTGAACAAAAAATGCACTATCGTTGGTTTTGATGTGGTGGAACTTTGCCCGAACAAAATTGATAAAGCCCCTGATTTCCTTGCTTCAAAACTTATTTATAAAATCCTGAGTTATAAATTCAATAAAAAATAATAATCATGAAATTAAAAAAGAAAGACCTGTTAAAAGAAACGATCAAGCATTTTGATATTAAAAAAGTTGATACCACAGCCGTCATCAACGCCATGCGTGATATGTCGTTTACATCCCGCGATACTGCTGTTGCAGCAGATATTTTCGACCGGATGATCAAGGACAAGGATTGCACCATCATGCTGACTCTGGCAGGCAGCACCAGCGCCGGCGGATGTATGCAGGTATATGTGGACATGGTGAAAAATAAAATGATTGATGTGGTTGTCGCTACAGGCGCTTCCATCGTGGATATGGACTTTTTTGAAGCGCTCGGGTATAAACATTACAGAGGCACTCCGTGGATAGACGACAGTATGCTGCGCGGCCTGTACATCGACCGCATTTATGATACTTTTATCGATGAAGAACAATTGCAGGCATGCGATAACGCGGTTTATAAAATTGCCAATACGCTGGAACACCGTCCTTATTCTTCACGGGAATTTATTTGGGAAATGGGAAAATACCTCACCAAACACGGGAAGAAAAAAGATTCGCTGGTTCAGGCCTGTTATGAAAATAATGTTCCTATATTTTGCCCCGCATTCAGCGACAGCAGCGCCGGTTTCGGACTGGGTAAACATCAGTGGGAAAATCCTGAAAGCCATGTGAGTATTGACTCTGTGAAGGATTTTATTGAGCTTACACAAATTAAAATGGCGGCAAAAACCAGCGGTTTATTTATGGTTGGCGGTGGTGTCCCGAAAAATTTTACACAGGATACCGTTGTTTGTGCTGAAGTTCTAGGCTTCGATGTCCCTATGCATAAATATGCCATACAGATCACAGTTGCCGACGTTCGCGACGGCGCCTGCTCAAGTTCCACACTGAAGGAAGCTTCTTCATGGGGAAAGGTTGATACTGTATACGAACAAATGGTTTATGCAGAAGCTACCACCGTGATTCCGCTTATCGCCAGCTACCTCTATCACAAAGGCGACTGGAGCAAGCGTAAAAAATACGAATGGACAAAACTGTTTGATAAGAAAACAGCAAGCAAAGCCAAGGCAAAGAAAAAATAAAGCTTGCTCTTTAGTGCCTCAACTACTTTGGTTGAAGTTTTAAGTTAAATACTAAGAGAAGCCTGCCCGGTTGGGGCAGGCTTCTCTTAGTATAGCCTGATATACTTTTGTTGTACTTCGCAGCGAGTGGGGGATTGGCGGTAACAACCAGCGCTTATACAATGTGCGACGGTGAATGAGATAGTACCCCAATTGTCTGCTATATAGTGTCAAAGTCAGCTTTAATGGCTTACGATTACATTACATTGGTGTAATTTGCTGTGTATTTTGCATTGATATAAAACTATTATTTAACTTTTACCTATACAAATAAAAAAATATCATAAAATACTTGCTTTTGCCTTCCAGATTGATTATATTTAGACATTATTCATTATTCATTAACTAAAACCTCCATATTATGAAAAAGCTAAATTTTACCCTCGCTGCAGTAAAAATCATTGCTTTTGTTGTGATGGTTTTTCTAAATGGTATTGTAATGGCACAAGACGGAAAAATTACGATCTGTCATTGCCCCCCGGGTAATCCGGCCAACTGCCATTCAATAACTATTAGTGTCAACGCATGGTATGCGCATTTTGAGCATCCTGGTGATTACATTGGGCCTTGTGTTGATAATCCTGATCGTAAACTTATTGAGGCTACTGTGGCTCCCAACCCTTCATATGGACAAACCACGATAACCTATGTTCTTTTAGAGGAAAGCACCGTTACCATTGACGTATACAATACCATGGGATACAAGGTTGCGACCATGCTAAACGAAACCCAGCAACCCGGAACATACACAGAAACTTTCACTCCTAGCGAACCGGGAATGTATTTGGTGACTTTAATGGCTGTGACTCCATATGAAGAAGTTCAAAATACGGAAACCGTCATAGAGACAAAATAAAATCGAAGTGTTTAATAGATAGTAATTTTTTTCGAACAATTATTCCAAAACGACCCTGGCCTTTAGGCCGGGGTCGTTTGTTTTTTGCAAAAGGACTTTAGTCCTGAAATGAATTTGATTATCTGTTATGTATAGACAATAACTTTCTTTTTGTATGTCCGCAACAAACTTTGTTCAAGGCTCTTATCATTTTTATTTCAGTTGTGATTTACGCCTGCTGCGTTTTAAGTAGTAATAGTAAAATCCAGTTACAAATAATCCTGTCAAAGCAACTCCGACAAACGAAATTCTAACAATAAAGGATGGAATGTAATTGCCAAATATAATATCAATAGTAACCAAGGCAATACACGTAATTATAATTGTTGTTGAAATCCACATTCGCTTTCCATAGAGAGAGTTTCTCAACCAATTTTTAAAGTTGTCATTTTTCGTGTCGTATTCCACAAGCTTTTTGAAAATAGGAGTGGAAGTTTTATAGTCACGAAGTCGGTAACTCGCCATCCCTTTTACAAATTGTAAATAATAATACCAATCATCTTTTAGGTCGTTTGCGTTTAAACTATGAATTTCATTGTCAATAAATGGTTGTTGCTTGTTAACGATATCAACTGCTATGTTAAAATGATCTTTATAATAATTGGCTTCTGCATATTTACAAACGAGTTGAATATACAACCGAAGTTCTTCTTTGTTATTTAATTGTTTGATGCAGTTGAAGTATATTGAATTCTTTTCAAAAAAATCAATAGTGAAATCAGGCTTGTCAACATAGTTTGTCCTGAAGTCAGAATAGATATTTTCGATGCTGTTTGTCATAATTTTGGGGTTGGCTACTTTTGGCGGTAGCGTTCCTAAAAACCAGGAAAATCAATAGTGTTACCGATTCTTATTTGTTGACAATTATTTTCTTTGTGAACGTTGTATTGTCCGTATTCACAATGACAAAATAAACACCGTTTTCCTGCAAGGCAATATTCATAAGTGATTGAATATTGCTTTCTATTTTTTCTACGAGCAGCCCGGTAATATTATAGATGGATACACACGTGGTGTTTTGCGGCAGTGATATCGTAAAATTTCCGTTGTTGGGGTTTGGATAAACTTCCAATGAATTGGTAATTTCATTTTCTGCAAGGCCAACGGGTGTTACAGCAAACTGCAGCGTATCCGACCAGTCACTCCAGCGTAAATTTTTATCGCGGTAACGCATGCGCCACATATACGATTGTCCAATGGTAAGAACTCCGGGTTGAAGCGTATAGGTTTCCAGATCCAGGCCGGCATTGAGATTAATTGGATAATAAAATGGCGAGCCGGAATCTCCGTAAAAATTGTCAATATCAGCAACTACATCAATTAATGGGCTGCTGAAACTTCCTGAAGATAAAACCAGTTGAAACTCTGAAGTCATTAGGGTGTCAAGACCGGAGAACGCAGATGCCGTTAGGGTAGGCTGTGGTGCAGCATAAGACTCCGGAGAAATTGCGTCCGGTTTATCAGGGGCAGGTTGGTTTAAAATCCTGTGCCATTTATCCAGTACTTCCAGATTACGCGGTTTGTCTGTATTTCCGAGGCTGTACATGGTGGTGGACACGGTCTTGGCGCTCATATCAACATCTACCAGAATGAAATTATAATGGTCAAGGGATTTTTGAATTTCGGGATAGTTGGCCTGGTTCGTATACATTCCCCAACGATCAAGTGCACCGCCGGCTCCACCGGACAGCACTTCCCAGTAATCCCAGTTTCCGCTGTGCGTGCCGCGTATGGCGCCGCGTTCGTAATTATGTGAATGCCCGTGCGTGGTCATGACCATTTTTGGGCAGGCTGCTTCTAAGGGATACAGATTGTCTTCCACATAGGCTGTATTGCCATCAGGCCATACTTCGCTGTGGCCGGGCTGGTGGTTATAAACAAAAACAAAATCAGTAGCGGCGTCTGCATTGGCCTCATTCAGGCGGTCCTGAAGCCAGTTGGTCTGCGTGAAAAAGTTATAGGTCCCGCTGGTATTAAGCGCAATGAATTTGCAATTTCCCAGATTGAAACTGTAATATCTTTCAGAGAATCCTCCCAAATCTTCGTATTTCATGAACTGATAAAAATAATTGCTTTCCCCTTCATGATTGCCTATGGATATCATGGAAGAAATGTATGGCGATAAACTTGAATAAGAATTGAAATACTCGTTCATGTATCTTCCAAGATCAGAGCCGCTTTCGCAGATATCTCCCGAATGCATGATGAAATTCACCGAATCGGACCATTCAGGGCCGTATAACTGTTTATAAACATAAACGATGGTGTCAATGGTGGCGGTGCTTGTGAGCGTGTTTGTCTGTGAGTCGCCGATTTTTGCAAAGCGGATATGTTTGCCCGGAGTGCCCGGTGCCGGCGGGGTGCGGAAATGAAATGTGGATGAAGTGTCTGTACCGCTGATACAACGATAGTAATACCGTGTGTCCGCTGATAATCCTGTCAGTTTAACCGTATGCCAGCGGTTGATGATTGGTGTAACTCCGATATCTTCATACGATCCGTTAGCAGAAGTACCAAGCGCCGGAGTAGTTCCGTACTGGACCATTGTAGAACTTGTATAGTATGAATTCCAGCTGATATAATTAGAACTGACAGTTGGTGATTGCAGGTAAGGCGTTATGTTTGAGGTGTGGAAACCTCCAAGCCCGAGTACGTCTGCCGCACTCAGTGATGTATTAAATAAAGCCACCTGGGCAACATAGATCATATTATCCTCACCGTTCTCATCGGCAAAGAAAAGTACCGTGGGATCCAGTGAATAAGTGCCGTCAACAGCCTGGCTGACGCCGTTAAGGACAAGCTTCCCGTCAATATAATACCGTAAACTGCTTCCAAGATCAACCGTTACGACAACCCGGTACCAGTTGGACGCTTTTACTGAAAAGCCGGTATATCCTGTGGCTGAAATGCCAAGCTGGCTGTTTGTATTGAAGAAAACTTCGCCGTCGTTGCTGTTACTTTGATTTGTCTGGTAAAGACAATGATATTCTTTTGGATTGTCGATCATAACATCGAACATGATGGAGTATTCATTGACGTAGGATCCGCTGCCGCCGCCATTGGAGGCAATTCCATGCGAACAGGTATAATAACTGCCCACATCAACAGCTACAGCGCCGTCACCGGCTATTGGACCTGAAACTGCTGCGTGTGTGCCTGTCAATGTGAGATCGTTGCCAACCGTGGCATTCAATAAATCTGAAGGATTGTCAAAAGTCCACCGCCCCACTGTACTTGCCGGCCATATTTGGGCAAAAGTGTTAACGGAAATCAATAGTATAGCAAAAAGGAGGTAAAGTTTTTTCATAAGATTAGGAGAATTAGTTTGTGCAAAAATACGTTAATTATGAATTTGATTTGTATGGATGGTAATTTATCGTGATAAACACATAACAGGAATAATTATTCGCTTCCCATTTGTTGCATTAGCTGGTTATACTGACCAGCGCTTCCCGGGAATAACAGCAACATTGCCGACATGAATTTGCGCTCGTCCGACTGGCGGTTTGCCTCGCCGTTCAGCAAATCAATGTTCAGGACTTCGCTTAAGCGGACACAGAGGTTTTCTTTTTGTAATTCAAAGTCGATCGGATCCATTTTTCGGGCTTCAACTATAACTAATTCAGCTTTGTCGATCATTTGATTTTTATCACCTTTTTTTATCCCTGGTAATTTTGCTTCGACAAGATCCCTGAGTGGTATCAGGAAAAGGTCTTTGTAATCATTCCATTCATTATCGGTGAGTTTGCGGGCTTTTCTGAAAAATTCTATCCATTCGTTGGTAACAAACGACTGTCCGAAGATTCCGGGATCGGCGACATTCTGCTGAGGTATCAGGCAGCAGCGGAAACTGCTGAAAACGTAGCGCTGATCGTTGTTGAGGATGCTGTCCACCTTGTCGCGCAAATTCCATAACAACATGGTACCTTCTTCTCCAAACAAACCTTTTATGTGGGCCAGGTCAATTTCTTTGCGGTCTGAGGCGGTAATTGGCTTGGTGTCTTTACCTGAAATGCTTCCAACAGGAAACAGGGCAGGAGGGGCATGGCATTCCAGACAGCCTTCGGCATTGTAACCAGGTCTTTCAGCAGCCAGAAGGCTGCGTTTGATGATTTCAGACTCCAGCTCGCGCACGGTATTCACCTCATTTTCCAATGTGTCGCTGAGGGCGTTGTTTTTTAAAAGTTGTGAAATAAGATGTTGGTATGTATTGCTGATGTTTTTCATCTCAGCGGTGGAATAATTTGAATTGTCCGGAATATCAATGTTCAGGGCATCAACCTGCCGGGCCAGCGGTAATAATTTTTCCACCTGTTCTATGCTTAGAAAAAACCCGTTTATGAGGTTGATCGATGAAGTCCGCATCACAAGATAATTCATGCTGTTGAGCTCTTCTTCCCAATTATCCGAGGTCTTTAAAAACTTGTGATTGTCATTTTGTTTGAACGAAAATGAAAGGCAAAGCCCTAAAACAATTGTAGTAAAAGCCAGTGCAACATATTTGGGATGTTTTATTTCCATACACCATTTATTTTTGTCTCGCAGAAGCTGCATTTGCCGTCTTTCATATTTTTTGAAATAATGGTGTATCCCTTACGTTCTAAGATCTTTTTCTTGCAATGCGGGCAATAGGTGTCGTCATACTCGGTTCCCGGAACGTTGCCGATATAAACATGTTTTATACCTGCTGCCAGGGCAATGTCATGCGCTTTGTTGAGCACATCAACGGGTGTGGCTGGCAGCTGCGTCAGTTTGTACATCGGAAAAAACCGGCTGAAATGCAGCGGGCAGTCAGCAAAGCCTTCATTGTACAGCCAGTCGCACATTTCCTTGATCATGTCCAGGTCGTCGGTCCAGCTTGGCACAACAAGGTTGGTGATCTCTAGCCACACGCCTTCTTCTTTAAAAATTTTCAACGACCTTTTAACGCTGGATAGCTTGCCGCCATTTAGTTTGCGGTAAGTTTCTTCTTTAAAACTTTTCAGGTTGATATTGGCTGCATCAAGGTATTTACAAAGCTTACGCAAAGGCGCTTCGTTGATATAACCGTTTGAGATAAACAGGTTTTTGAGCCCTGCTTCATGCGCAAGAACCGCGGTATCATAAACATATTCGTAAAAAACCACGGGTTCTGTATAGGTGTATGCAATGCTTTGGCATTTGTTTTTTAGTGCGTAAGCCACCACATCCTTAGGAAAAAGGTCGTAGTTCTGTGTGTCAAAGGGCGAAACCTGCGATATTTGCCAGTTTTGGCAGTTGAGGCAGGTGAAATTGCAGCCCGCGGTGGCCAGCGACAAAGCATTGGTTTGCGGAAGAAAATGATATAACGGCTTCTTTTCCACCGGGTCGATATTCAGAGAACAGGGATTCCCGTAGTTGATGGCATACAAGTCTTCCTTGTAATTGACGCGTGTCTTACAAATCCCTTTATCATTGAGTTTTATCAGGCACGCATTCGGGCAAAGACCACAGACTACACCTTTTTCTGTTTTGGTGTAGTAATGGGCAAGGGTCTTCCATTTCCAGATATCGTCAGTTGGTTTCATGGGAAATAGTTTTTGGTTATCGGCAAAAACATCAAGGCCCGAAATGCTCAGCGCCGCTATGCCTGCATATTGTGCACAGCAGCGGATGAATTCACGCCGGTTCATTTTTTTATTTTCGCTCATGGAACTGTAAAATTATGAAAAAACAGCCTAACTAACAAAAATTAAACGCAGTGGGCAGGATAAATATTATAAACTATGAAGGAAGTAAGAAGCCATTAGCCACAAGCCACAAGCCACAAGCCACAAGTCACAAGTCACAAGTCACAAGCCACAAGCCATAAGCCATAAGCCATAAGCCATTAGACAGGCCGGCGCGTCTGACTGAATTCTGAACTAAACCATAGCTTTCTGCTCTTCAATAACGTCCAGTTCAACCTTAAGGTTATTGATGATAAATTCCTGCCTTTCGGGTGTGTTTTTTCCCATGTAAAACGTCAGCAGGTCGCTGATAGGAGAATCTTTGGTTAACATGACCGGCTCGAGCCGGATGTTAGGGCCGATAAAATGTTTGAATTCATCGGGCGATATTTCGCCAAGGCCTTTGAAACGCGTGATTTCGGGGTTTGTACCCAGTTCGGCAATGGCTTTTACCCTTTCGGCATCGCTGTAACAATAAACGGTTTTTTTCTTGTTTCTTACCCTGAAAAGTGGCGTTTGCAATATGTATAAATGGCCAGTACGTATGACTTCAGGATAAAACTGCAGGAAAAAAGTCAGCAGCAGCAGGCGTATGTGCATGCCGTCCACATCGGCATCGGTGGCAACCACTATTTTGTTGTAGCGCAGGTTATCCACGTCCTCTTCTATGTTCAGCGATGACTGGAGCAGGTTAAACTCTTCGTTTTCGTAACATACTTTTTTTGTCATGCCGTAACAGTTTAGCGGCTTGCCTCTGAGACTGAATACAGCTTGTGTATTAACGTCGCGTGATTTTGTGATAGAGCCGCTGGCTGAGTCGCCCTCGGTGATAAAGAGCGTGCTTTCGTAACGCTTTTCATCGTTGGTATTATAGTGGCTGCGGCAGTCACGGAGTTTTTTGTTGTGAAGGCTGACCTTTTTTATGCTGTCTTTTGCCAGTTTTTTGATGGTGGCGAGTTCTTTACGTTCTTTCTCGGACTGCAGAATTTTCCGGTGCAGCGTTTCTGAAGTCTCCGGGTTCATGTGGAGGTAATCGTCGAGGTGTTTTTTTATGATGTCCTGAACATAGTTTCTTACCGTAGGCCCATCGGGTTCCATGTATTGCGAACCAAGTTTTGTTTTTGTCTGTGATTCAAATACGGGCTCCTGTACTTTGATGCTGACGGCTGCCACTATGGACTCGCGTATGTCGCTGGGTTCGAAATCTTTTTTATAAAACTCACGGATCGTCTTTACCACAGCTTCACGGAATGCCTGCTGGTGTGTGCCGCCCTGGGTGGTGTGCTGCCCGTTGACAAAGGAATAATATTCTTCGTTATACTTGGTGGCGCTGTGTGTGATGGCGCATTCAAAACCGTTTTCTTTAATGTGGATGATCGGATAAATGGTAGGCCCGTCTATGTAATTGTTCAGCAGGTCCAGCAAGCCGTTTTTTGCAACAAACTTCTGTCCGTTGAAAATTATGGAAAGCCCGTTGTTCAGAAATGCGTAGTTCCACAGCATTTTTTCAACATATTCGGAAATAAAATGATAGTTGCCGAATATCTTTTCGTCGGGTATGAACTTAATGGCGGTGCCATTATCCTGGTCGGTATTGGTTATTGGATGGTCTTTAACGATGACACCTTCCTGGAACTCCACGGTCTTGATTTTTTTTTCGCGTATGGATTGTGCAACAAAATATGAGGAAAGGGCATTGACAGCTTTAGATCCGACACCGTTCAACCCAACAGTTTTTACAAAAACTTTTGAGTCGTATTTTGCGCCGGTATTAATTTTCGAGACGCAATCGGCAAGTTTGGTCAGTGGGATGCCGCGTCCGTAGTCACGAACGGTAACAGTCTGGTCTTTGATGGTTATATCAATGGTCCTTCCGGTTCCCATGATAAACTCGTCGATGGCATTATCCAGGGTTTCTTTGAGGAGTACATAAATTCCGTCATCGGGTGAAGTGCCGTCGCCAAGTTTTCCAATGTACATGCCCGGGCGTTGCCTGATATGCTCGTTCCACTCCAGTGTGCGAATAGTGTCTTCGTTATAAATTACAGAATTCATTCAGTAAAAATAATTTTGTGCAAAATTACGCATTCTTTGCCAGAGTAAGTACGCGCATGTGATTTTTTTATCAACAATCGAAGGTTATTATATAATTAAAATGTCATCTGACGTGGCGGAGCCAAGAACCAGGGCGTCGCCCATTTCTAAAGGAGTTAAATCGTTTTTTGGAGCCAAAATAAAATAAAGGATTCCTCATTTCGCTTCGCGAAATTCGGAATGACAATTAATTTGGGTAAATCAGGAAGTGGAAGGGCAAAGCGCCGGCGCTTTGCCCTTCCACTTCCTCTAAAACGACACAACAGCCTGTCATTCCGATGCCAGCCTTCCGGAACGTCAGTGACGGCAGGCTGCGAGGAATCTTTTTATTAATGCCAGATAGTTTTACTTGTGATTTTTTTATCAACAATCGAAGGTTATTAAGCCATTAGCCATGAGCCATTAGCCATTAGCCATTAGCCATTAGCCACTAGCCATTAGCCATCCGCCGCGGCGGAGCCAATGTCAAAAAATCAGCAACCTATGGCAGTTTGAAAAAAAAATAATATATCTATAAAACTTTAGATTTTATTGTTACTCGCTCCCACTACCGCAACACATGCCTGCTCGTTAACCTTTAAAAATCATTGTATCATATCAGGTTTGTGTATATTTGCAGTAATTTTTAAAGGTTAGCACAAAACTCCCGGGCATGCTTTTCGAAGACACATATTTTACTATTGAAACAACGTCAGAAAGCGTATTCCGCGATCGTTCCAGCCGGTTTATCGGCCTGGTTATTCCGGTCAGTACCGAGCAGGAAATGAAGCAGGAACTTGAGAAGATCAGAAAGAAATATTTTGATGCCACACACCATTGTTATGCTTTTCGCCTGGGTTTTGATAAGTCGGTGTTCCGTTCCAGCGACGACGGCGAACCATCAGGAACAGCAGGACGGCCTATTTTCGGGCAGATACAATCGAAGGATCTTACAAATGTTTTGGTTGTAGTGGTAAGGTATTATGGAGGAACCAAACTTGGGGTTCCCGGCTTGATAAATGCATACAAAACTGCTGCAAAAGAGGCCATTGAAAACAATAAAATCGTTGAAAAAACCGTAAACGATGTGTACGAAGTTTTCTTTACCTACGAACACATGAACGAGGTGATGCGGGTATTGAAAGACGACAGCGTAACACAGCTTGCTCAAACCTTTGACAACGATTGCAGGATCGAATTTTCTGTCAGGAAACTTTTAGCCGGGAAAATTTATGAAAAACTCTCTTCACTAAAGTGTGTCACGGTTAATTTTCTGAGAACCGTTTAACGAACATATTTGCCCGCCAAACCCGGAATCACTGTTTATAAAATCCTTGGCAGAAACATTAAATCCGAAAATCATAAAAATTTCAGATATTTTTGTTATTTCGATACGAATTATTTTTAATTTTGAGGAAACAACGTAAATTTGGCAGGTCGATTTCGGTTTAGTTTGGATATAGAATTGCACCGATCTACAAGCTACCAGTAATTGTCGGCATAAGACATCAAAAAGTAATATTATGAATAAAGAGTTTTTTTTAAAGCAAATTGAGGTAGTTTTAAAGGATTATGAGATCGTAAAATCCCATGAACAACGTGATTACCTAACTGGAAATGAATTCGAAGAAACACTAAATGTATTTTCAAAAGCTAAAGCAGCAATTGTCAGAATCACCGGCATACATTCTGAATATTATAAGGATGTGGAAGCGACTTTGAAAAAAACATACCTCTCAGAAGAAAATCAACTAAAATTTATTATCGGAATTATCAAAGCATTAAAAAGCGACCTTCAAAATGACTATTTAAAATCGCTTAATCAAATTATACAAGCAGAGGTTTTTTCGGATTATTTGGAAATGTCAGAGCATTTGCTTGCTGAAGGGTACAAAGACCCTGCAGCAGTTTTAATTGGTTCGACATTAGAAGTACATCTAAGAGAGTTGTGCCAAGAAAATAATATCGAAATTGATCTTACAAATTCTAAAGGGAATTTAATTCCTAAAAAGGCTGACTTAATGAATTCTGATTTAGCAAAAGCAAATATTTATTCTTCTGCATATCAGAAACAAATAACAGCATGGCTTGGAATAAGAAACGCTGCAGCACATGGTAAGTATTCGGAATATTCTAATGATGAAATAAATTTAATGTTACAAGGTGTGAGACAATTTATGTTGACAATTAATTAAGATTTTCGATTTTATAAGTATAGCTTGTAACAGGGGGGCATAAGTTGGGGTTGCTGGAAAAATGTAAATCAAATGAAGAAATAATTAGCTTTACAATTGGGTTGAAAGGGTAAGTTGGTTGAAAACCCACATGCAAAAAGCCCGTGAACGTTTCCAACAATGCGAGAATAGAGGGCAACAACGATAAATACAGACAAACTGGTTTAAGAAAATAAAACGAAATAAAATAATAAGAAATAAGATTTATTTTTTTCTAACCGTAATTAAGAAAAGCATTATACAGACCCACATTATACACATATGCAAATCACACCGTCTGCTCACAGAAACCAAATTTGCAAAAGAGCTTAATTTTAACTATCTCTCATAAAAAAAAATGTAATAATATGGAAATACCTAAACCTCTCATTGAACAAATAAAAGAAGGTAATGTCGTCTTATTCTTAGGTTCAGGAGCTTCATCTGGAGCTAAGCATCCTAAGAATATTTCTCCACCATTAGGAAATCAACTATCAAATCTGTTGGTTGAGAAATTTCTTTCAGCTGAATATAAAGACCAATCATTACAATACACTTCCGAAATTGCTGTTTCTGAGTACGATTTATTAACAGTTCAGCAATTTATATATGATATATTTGAACCCTTTCAACCAAGTGATGATCATTTGAAAATACCAAATTATGTTTGGAAATCAATTGTCACTACTAACTATGATTATATTATTGAAAGGGCATATTCACAAAACAAAGCATCAGTACAAACCCTTGCGAAATTTATAAAAAATGGAGAACGCGTTAGAGATAAGCTAAAATTTGTAACGGATTTACCTTATTATAAAATTCATGGTTGTATATCAGATATCAATGATGTTGACACACCTCTTATATTAACGCCGGATCAATACATAACTCACAAGAAAAATCGAGACAGATTGTTTCATCGAATTCAAGAAATGGCTTATGAATATACATTTCTTTTTGTAGGGTTTAGTTTTGCTGACTACGATATTCGGACAATTCTACTTGAATTGAGTAAACTTAAGGAAAGTAGACCAAGATCATATATGGTTGGGCCAAATATCAGAGATGAAGAAACCAGGATGTGGGAAGGAAAGAAAATTAGCTCAATAAAATCAACCTTTAGCGAGTTTATATTCCAGCTTGAAAAAGTGATAAGCCCAGAAAAAGTAAAACTTGCATTAGCAAAGCCAATTGAAAATGATATTCACCCCATATTTAATAAATCATTCATTAATCTTATTGATTTGAGACCTTCTGATTCTTTAATGAATTTCTTGAATTATGATATTCAATATGTTCATTCGAGATTAAAAGATAAGAATACTGATCCGAAAGAATTTTATAAGGGATATTTTGAAAATTGGGATCCTATATTAAAAGATTTAGACGCCAAAAGAAATATTTCTGATACTATCGCATACGAAGTATTTTTAGACGATGAAAATCACAATAGAAATGATTTTCAATTTTATTTAATATTGGGTTATGCAGGTTCTGGGAAATCAGTCTTGCTCAAAAGACTTGCTTGGGATGCTAGTATTGAATTTGAACGTGTCTGTTTATTCTACAATAAAAATTCCGTAATAAAACACGAACCAATAATTGAATTATGCAATTATATAAAAGAGCGGATTTATATATTTATTGATAACGTTTCTGATTCAGATAACGAAATAGTTTCCTTAATCTCTAAAATAAAGAAAGAAAGTTTATCTATAACGATTATTGGTGCAGAGCGTGTAAACACATGGAATACGGAATGTGAGGAACTTGGTAATTATCTCACTGATGAATATCAACTACAGTATTTAAATGACAAAGAAATTGTTGGGCTACTAGATAAATTGGAACAATATGATTCTCTTGGATATTTAAAGACTAAATCTAAAACTGAACGTATTGAGGCTCTTTCATATAAAGCAGGAAGAGAACTCTTAGTTGCACTATATGAAAGCACAATGGGTAAACCATTTTCTGAGATAGTAGTAGATGAATATAACTCCATTACTAATGAGACTGCCAAATCTCTTTATTTAACTGTTAGCATTTTGCATAGGTTAGGTACAGAAACTAGAGCAGGTCTTATTTCAAGAGTACATAATATCTCGTTTTCCGAATTTAAAGAAAAATTATTTAAACCTTTAGAATTTATTGTTTTTGATAGTAAGGATTATCGTATTAACGATTTTGTTTATAGGACACGACATAAACAAATAGCTGAAATTATATTTTCTGAAGTTTTATCTGATAAACAAGACCGGTATGATGAGTATTATAGAATTCTTTCATGTTTAGATGTTGATTATGAAAATGATAGAACGGCATTCCTCTCAATGACAAAAGCTCGCAATTTATTGGAAAATTTTTCTGACCCAACTATGATTCGAGAATTATATAATCTTGCTTCTGAGAGTAATGTTGATGACCCTAAACTTATGCAGCAAGAGGCAATTTTTGAAATGAACTCTAGTGGCGGCAATATGAATAAAGCTGAAAGTTTACTTTCTGAAGCAAGCAAGCTTTCTCCGAATGATTCAATCATTCAACATTCATTTGCAGAAATAGCACTTGTAAAAGCTGAAAAATCAAAACATAAACTAGAAATTGATAAGTATTTATCTGAAGCAGAATCCATATGCAAAAAATTAATTTCGAAGTATAAGGATAAACCGCATCCGTTTCATACTTTATTAAAAGTACATCTTTTTAAAATTAAACGAATAATTGATGATAATGACTCTCCTTCTATTGAAAGGGCAATTAAGGATACTGAAAAGACTTTTTCAATTGCAAGGCAACAATTTCCTGAACAAGAATTTATTTTAGAAGCAGAATCACAGTTTAATAAGTTATTAAACCATCGTCCCGAAGCAATAGAGCTTCTTGAAAGAGCATTTGAACTCAATAAAAGAAGCCCATACTTATGTTTGAGATTAGCAAATCTTTATGAACAAAACAGGCAGGATGATAAGGCTAAAGCAACAATAGAAGAGACCTTAAAACTGATACCTAATGACAAAGATGTTAATTATAGGTATGCGATGAATTTGACAAAAGATAAGGTGCCTGATCTTAATACCATAAAACATCATTTAAAGAGGTCATTTACAAAGGGTGATAGCAGGTACCAATCTCAATTTTGGTATGCCAGAACTATTTATTTACTTGGTGAAATTGAAGAAGCAAATCTTATTTTTGATATATTAAAGAATATAAGTATTTTACCAAATCTAAAGAGTAAACCAAGAGGAAAGGTTAGACAAGATGGTCATTTAATCTCTTTTAAAGGCATTGTATACAAAATTGAATCAAAATATGGATTTCTTACAAGAGATGGGATTGGTGACAAAGTCTATTTTTATCGTTATGAGTATGCTGCAAATTATGATTCAATTTGGGAAAAAATTACTGCAGGTACAAGAGTTACATTCAATTTAGCGTTTAATTATAGAGGTGCAGTTGCCTTGAATATAAAACTAGAATGATCGCCCCCGCAGTCAAGCACATATGCAATTCGCACGACCAACGCTCAAACCAGTTGTCCGAAGTCTATTCACAATATCTTTTTTATTTTATAGGTGTTCATGAGCTCCCTGCGGTCGGTTCTGGACTTCGCACTAAATAAATATTAGTTTTTAACTAATTAGAGACATCAATCATATTCACAAAAAAAGCCTCAACTCCAACAGTATTTTCCCTCTTTGTTCAGTGTTATCTTATCGTTGTCCACCAGCCACCTCAGCACTTTTATCAGGTGGTCTTCATTGATCACTTTTACCGTATCAATAATTTCTTCAAGGCTCATAGCGGTGGCGTGCAGCACGGGCCGGACGGTTTCTACGATTTTATCGAATTCAAACTCGGTTAGACCGAGCTCATTGCGCTTGAGGCAGACATCACAGATGCCGCAGCGCTTGCTGTTTTTCTCGCCGAAATAGCCCAGCAGGTATTGGTTGCGGCATTTGGTGTTACCGGCTACATATTCTGTCATGGCTTCGAGCCGCACCAGCGCGTTGTGCTTAAGCTCTTTGTAGTTCTTGTCCGAAATCATAAGCTGGCGGTCGTCGAGGCGCTCACACGAAAAAGTCAGTTTGGGCATGCTGCTGCGGGATTCATAATACAACACATTCTGCTTTACCAGTTCATTTAATGTTTTGGCTACTGCAGCCGTGTCGGTGTCCATCTTGCGTGCTATTTCGCTTTCATCTATCTTCACAAAATCGTTGAAAGGCCCGCTATACATCCTCAGTATGAGTTTTATAAAAGGGTCATATCTTGGGTTGGCCAGCTGAAACCTGTACAAGGCCTGGTTATCGGGAATAAAGTGCAGTTTCGAAGTGTCGTTGAATGAATCGGAAAGGCTCACATAGCCTTCTTTTTCTAAAAACTTTACGGAGTTGTAGGCAATGATGTGCGAAAGGTTGTAATGCTCGCTGAATTCGTTGATGTTAAAGACATAGGTGGTGTCGGCGCCCGAACCAACAGCGAGCTGGAAATAATTACCAAGGCAGTTATACACCTTGCGTATCATGTCTTTGTCGGGAAATGATGTCTCGTAATTTTTAAACGCATCTAAAATGTCGGCATTTTCATAAAGAAGCACGGCAAAAGCTTTTTTCTCATCGCGGCCGGCGCGCCCGGCTTCCTGAAAATAAGCCTCGATACAGTCGGGCAGGTCGAGGTGGACGACAAAACGCACGTCAGGCTTGTCGATGCCCATACCGAAAGCGTTGGTGCATACCATCACCCGTTTTTCGTTTTTTTGCCAGGCCGACTGTTTTTTATCCCTCAGGCCAGGTTCCAGCCCGGCATGATAAAAATCTGAACCGATATTGTTTTTATTGAGAAAATCGGAGATCATTTTTGTTTTCTTGCGGTTGCGCACATACACGATGCCGGAGCCTTTGTTTTTGCCTGCAATTTTTAGCAGCATCTGCAGCTTGTTTTCGTCTTTTTTTACGAAATATGAAAGGTTTTTGCGTTCAAAACTTACCTGTAAGACATTCGTTTTATGGAATTCCAGCTTTTTCTGTATATCAACGACAACTTCCTGTGTGGCGGTGGCGGTGAGCGCCAGGATGGGAACGTTGGGAATATATTCTCGTATCTCGGCTATCTGAAGGTATGGAGGCCTGAAATCGTAACCCCACTGTGAGATGCAGTGCGCTTCATCTACAGCGAAAAGGTTTACATTCATACGTTTCAGTCTCTCACGGAACAGGCTGGTAGCAAGGCGTTCGGGTGAAAGATACAGCAGCTTCACTTCTTTGTTAAATACGGCATTATCCAGGGCTATGTCGATTTCGAAACGGCTCATACCTGAATAAATTGCGATGGCTTTAATACCGCGTTTCTTAAGGTTTTCCACCTGGTCTTTCATCAGGGCGATGAGCGGTGATACCACGATGCACAGTCCTTCTTTTGCCATGGCAGGAACCTGATAGCACAGGGATTTTCCTCCGCCGGTAGGCAGCAACGCGAGGGTATCATTGCCGGCAAGCACGGAATTGATAATGTCTTCCTGCATCGGGCGGAACGCAGCGTATCCCCAGTATTTCATCAGGACCTGCTGTATGGTCATACAAGCATTTTTTTGCTAAGTTACAAAAAAGTAATAACTACAAAATGTAATTTCTTTGCATGGCTAAATCATTTTTTGAGGTGCCAAAATAAAAAACAGATTCCTCATTTCGCTGCGCTACCTGCCCGACTGCCTGCCCGTCATTCTGACGGATCAGGCGAGCGTTAGTCAGGCGGGCCTGCCCGACTGAGTCATTCAGGCGGGCATTCGGAATGACAATTAATTTAAGTTAATTAGGAGGGGGGATGGGCAAAGCGCCGGCGAAGCCGGCGCTTTGCCCATCCCCCCTCCTCTAAAACGACACAAACGCCCTGTCATTCCGAGCCCTGCCTGCCGGAACGGCAGTGCAGGCAGGGCAGCGAGGAATCTTTTTATTATTTCCAGAAAGTTTTACATATTTTTTTTTTTGTATCTATAATTTCCCAATCAATTCTTCCTTTAGTTCCGATTGCAATCGGAACGAGGCAAAAAACGAAAACTTTTATTTACATCCTTTTTTATAAATTAATTTTTATCGGACATTAATATTTGTACATAATAAATCTGGAGATTATTTCTGGTTCATTTATGGCAATTGTGCATAAATCAGATAAATTTTATTATTTTGCATCTCCATTTTGTGAAAAAATTGGCCGCACAGACTATTTTTATAAAAACATGTTATGGGCAAAAAAAATAAGCAATACAAAAAATATTCTCAAACTGAAAAACCCATTCAGGCAGCCGCTCCGATGAATAACACAGGCACCATGTTAATGGCAGGAAGCAGCCGCAAAAAAGAATTATTGTTTGCAGCCATAGCTGTGATCATCACGCTAATCGTATACATTCCCTCACTCAGCAACGGTTTTATTGTGAACTGGGACGACGGCGGCTATATCATCGAACACAAGCTTGTACATGAAATCTCCTGGGATAATTTTATAACCATATTTAACCCCACCACTTTTTATAAAGGCAACTACCATCCGCTCACCACATTTTTCTATGCCGTTGAATATTCAATAGTTGGTGAGCATCCTATGTTATATCACATAGATAACCTGCTTTTTCACCTGCTCAATGTGTTGCTGGTATTTGCTTTCATAAAACTGATCTCAAAACGAATCGAAATTGCTGCATTTGTTGCCTTGCTGTTCGGCATACATCCGATGCATGTGGAGTCGGTGGCGTGGATCTCTGAGCGCAAAGATGTGTTATACACCTTCTTTTTCATGCTGTCGCTGATACAGTATTTTTATTATTCCACCAGAAAGGAAGCGAAGCGAAAGCATTACATCCTTGCCCTGGTGTTTTTCTTTTTATCGCTATTGTCAAAGTCTGCGGCGGTGATTCTGCCATTGGCCATGTTTGTGGTGGATTATTACCTAAAACGTAAACTCAACCTCAGGCTTATTCTTGAAAAAATTCCGTTTTTTGCTTTTTCCATTGCGTTCGGCCTTCTGGCGGTGTTTTCGCAAGGTGAAAAAGGCGCCATACACGACCTGACACCCTTGTTTACCATTTTTGACAGGCTGCTCATCGTGTGCCATTCCACCATGACCTATCTGTGGAAACTATTTATTCCCATAGATCTTGCGGCCATGTATTCATACCCGGGCAAGCCTGATGGAATGTTTCCCATCATTTATTATATTACTCCTTTTGTAGTATTACTATTCATCGCGCTGATCATTTTTTCGAAAAAATACGGAAGGCATTATATTTTCGGCGCCTTATTTTTCTTTGTAACGATAATCCTTGTTATACAGATTATCCCGGTTGGAGGCGCTTCTATGGCAGAACGTTATACCTATGTTCCTTATATCGGACTCTTTTTTATCCTGGGGAAATTGTATGACAACGGAATACAAAGCAAATCAGAAAAAATGAAACGCCTCAAACCATTGCTGCATATCATTATGGTAGCGTTTGTGATTTTCTTTTCGGTGCTTACCTGGCAACGCATAGGCAAATGGAAAAACGGTGAAATCCTCATGCGCGATCTTACAAGAGTAAGCCCGAATATGCAGTTTGCCTACAACAATCTGGGATACTATTATTACCATTGGAAAAAGGATTTTGTTAAAGCAGGCAAGGAATTCGACAAGGCAATAAGTATAGATCCAAACTATTATCAGGCCTTAAGCAGCAGAGGCGTGCTTTATAATAATCTTGGAAAACATGAGGAAGCAGTCCGGGATTTCACGGCCTGTCTAAAGTTGAACCCAAATGATAATGATGCGCTGATTGGCAAGGCGAACTCACTGAGCGCTTTGATGCGTTTTGAAGAGGCTTTGCCTTTCTATAACCGTTATCTGCAGCTAAAAACCGATGATGCCAATGGCATATTGAAAAGAGGAACGGCTTATGTTCAGCTCGGGAGGTACGATGAAGCGTTAAAGGATTTTGATAACAGCCGGAAAATTTCACCGGATAACTATGAATTATATTATTGGTATGGGCTGGCTTATTATAAAAAAGGTGATTTTGCGGCATCGCTCGAAAACCTTGACAAGTCGATAGCGCTGAATGCGGAAAAGGGGGAAATATTTTCCTGGCGCGGGCTGGCAAAATATAACCTGAAGCAGCTTGACGGTTCCATTACCGACTATAGTACCGCCATAACAATGAATCCCAATGATGCTGCAGCATATGTAAACCGTTCCGTAGCTTATTTTGACAAAGGGAATTATGCGCAGGCCTGGGAAGATATCAATACCGCAGGCAAAATGGGTTACCCCTTGGATAAGGCGTATTTTATGAAGCTGCAGGCGATTGTTAAGAAATAACTGAGATTTTTACCAGGCTTTGTAAACTATCGCATTGATATTCATTCCGGCTCCAACAGATGCGAAAACAATTTTATCTCCCTTGTTAATATTGTGTTCTGGCAGTTTGCCTTTAAGAATGAGATCCAATAAGGTAGGTAAGGTTGCTACAGACGAATTGCCAAGCCATGAAATGGACATCGGCATAATATCTTTAGGAATGTCTTTCATTTCATACAGTCCGTAAAGCCTTTTTAATATCGCATCATCCATTTTGCCGTTAGCCTGATGTATCAGAATTTTTTTGATTTCACTCAGATGCGTTTTGCTTTTTTCCAGACATGCCTTTATCGCCTGTGGTACCGTTTCCAGCGCATACTGATAAAGTTTGCGCCCATTCATCTTCAGAAAAAGGTCGTTGGGGCTTTTATGTTCAGGATTGTAAGACTTATCCATATGCAGCATCTGCGAAAATAATAAGGTATCCGAACGTGTTTTATGTGCAATAATTCCTACAGGATTTTCACTTATGCTGGCTTCAAGAATGGTAGCGCCGGCTCCATCGGCATATAGCAAGCTGTCCCTGTCATGCGGGTCGCAAACTCTTGATAATGCCTCAGCTCCGATAACCAGTACTTTTTTGGCATCACCCGATTTTAAATAATAATCTGCCTGTATCATGGCCTGCAGCCATCCCGGACAGCCAAAAGGAAGGTCATAGGCAACACAGTCGGGGTTTACTATTTCTAATTTACTTTTTACGCGGGCAGCCAGCGTTGGAACAATATCCGACCTGTTATTGCCACACTTAATATCACCAAAATTATGGGCTACGATGATATAGTCTAATTCTTCTTTGTCAATGCCTGAAGATGTAATGGCATCGAGCGCTGCGAAATATGCAATGTCAGATGTTACCTGTTCATCCGAAATATAATGTCTTTCGGCGATGGTTGTAATTTCCAGAAATTTGTCAATTATTTCCTGACTGGTATTTTTGAGTTTCTCACCGTTCGCATCATAAAATTCGGTAGGCAGGAAATCTTCATTTTTTATACTTCGTGGCGGGATATAACATCCCGTACCTTTAATCACGCTGTAAATAGCACTATTCATATATTAATGTTTTCATAAGGTCTGTGATACTTTTGCCCTGAAAAAAGTTTGAAATTATCTGATCCGGTTCACAATTCAATAAATTGTGTAAAAAGTACCCCAAACAATAATGTGTAAAATTAAGATTTATTATTATCTCACCAAAATATTTATACGATTTATTATTGAAATGCAATTTTTTACTTACTAAAAATTGACATAATATCGTGTTGTTGAATTATAACAATATTGTATAAATAGCTTATTTGCAAGTAGTTACAAGAATATAGCTAATTGGCATCACCCAACATGACAAAAATCATGTTTACAAACTATAATTCAATATATTTCTGAAACAACAATTGTAAAAATGACTTGCCTTGTTTGAGGGATTTTTCCGGATTGCTGCCCTCAATTTTGCTGTTGTTTCTTACTACCGATTTGAGGTTGTGGTCGTAAACCAGTTCTGAACTGTCGGTAACAAATCCAAAACCATCGTCGAACGTATAAAATGCAAAACCCTGAGCGTATTTGTTCAGGGCATTTTTACCCCATGAAAATTCCTTGTTTTTTATTTTTAACTGCGATAGTATGGTGGGCGCAATATCGACATGCGATGTGGTTTTGCTGAATTTTTTACCTTGGTATTCATCTTTTAAAACCGCACCGTAAAACAGCAAAGGTATATGGTGCCGGGCCGGTTCGTTGTAAGCCCGTTCTAGAGGATGCTTATGTGCATGGTCGGCTGTGATAATAAACAAGGTGTTGGAATACCATTTGGTTTTTTTTGCCTGTTGTATATAGTTGTAAAGGCACTTGTCCGTGTAATGAGCCGTATTATGGAAAAGATCATTCTCGTTTTTTTCAGGGTAAACCTTCTCAACATCTGCAACAAAATATTCATGGTTGGTAAGGCTTAACATAACTGAAAAGAAGGGCTGTTGCATTCCTTTCAGGTCGTTCAGGTGGTAAGAAAAAACATCTTCGTCGTAAACGCCCCAGTCTGTGCTTCGTGTGTGAGGAATATCGTTTTTACCAACCAGTATATCAGTTCCGGCCATCTGAAGGTACGTTTTCGTATTGGCGTAATTCAGGTCACCGCCGTAATAAAATGAGGTCCGGTACCCGTTCATGCCCATGGTCTTCAGCAGGTTGGGGAGCTTGTCGAATTTTTCAAAATTCTTTATGATGGAAGTCCTCGGTTGTGCCGGAAAACCGCTGAGAAGCGCCACAATCCCTTGGTCGGTGCGGAAGCCGGTAGCATACGCATCGGTAAACAACAAGCCGTCTTTTGCCAGCGAATCAAAAAATGGAGCAATACCTTTTTCTCCTCCCAGGCATGCAATGGCATCGGCGCTGAAACTTTCAAGAACGATAAGTACGATATTGGGCCTGCTTTTGGTCAGGACATTTTCCGTGCTGTCTTTTTTTACAGCAAATAATTCAGCTATGGTTTTTTCTGCCGTAGGTTTATCAAAAAAATTATAAGGATTTTTCTTTATCTGAGGGCTTGTCAGCAAAGCCGAGAAATTCCAGAAATCGTTGAGCGCTGCAAAATTCAGCACCGGGTATTTTGAATAAAAACATGAGCTTTTATTGAGGGGGTATTTCTGAAATCCGCCGCGTTCACCAACAAATAATAATCCGGTAAACACCAAAAAGAAAATCAGGCTGCGAAATACTCCCTGACTTGAAATTGAGGAAATTCTGATAAAATGATTGTAAAGAAATACTATCAGGGCCAGAAAGGCCAGTAAAATTCCAAAGTAAAGAAAATTATAAACATCGAAAATAATACCGGCCATTTCCTGAGGATAGATAATAAATGAAAGCGCTTTTGAATTGATTTTTGTTCCCCAGTTGGCATAAAGCCCCATACCTGCAAAACTTATTACAAGGTAAAATACTATGAGAAAATAATTTACCCATTTTGCTACAATGAAGAATTTCCGGCTTTGGTTGTTTACAGTTCCAATACAGACAAAAACAAGTGGCAGCATCAACAGATAACAGGCTGATGAAACATCCATACGCAGTCCTTTCCAAAATGAAAGTAAGATTTGACTGTTAGGAATTTCACTCAGATCCTTAAAGTTGAGTGCTAAAAAACAGCAGCGCATGGCAAAAAACAGCAGCATCCAGAAAGCAAAAAGCTTTAGGAGATAGATAAGGATAATTTTCAGCCCGGTGTTTTTGTCCGATAGCATTGCGGTATTTTAAAGTGCAAATTTATAATTATATTATATGTATCACCTGATAATTTTTTTTGAAAATTTTAATAATAAGGAGAAGTTGAGGTGATAATATTTATCTTTGAAACATGAAACTCCGCGGCATACCACGTATTACTGTTTTTTCCATGATGCTGCTTTTGCTTTTTGCATTGCGGCTTGGCTATGGCCTGTGCTCAGAGTTTTGGTTCCCGGATGAACTTCAGGTTTATCTTATCGGATTAAAATTTTATACCACGGGACACTTCCCGTATTTCGGGCCGGATATCGTTTACACTTCGTCGCAGATACCCGGCGCTTTGCAAGGATTGCTGGTAGGTCTGCCGTTTTATGTGCTGAAAATTCCGGAAGCTCCATTTATTTTTCTCAACCTCTTATCCATGTCGGCCTTATGCCTTTTTGCTGTTTATATTCAAAAAAGGTTTACAGAAACCCCTAAATGGTTTATCTGGATATGGCTGCTGACCTGCCCGTGGACCATGAATTTTTCTACTCATATCCTCAACCCGTCGTATGTCCTTTTTGGCGCTGTGTTATTTTTTATCGGTTTTTTTGAGGCAATGCCAAAGTTGAGCATAGGATTTTTAAAACCATGGATGGCCTTTTTCCTGATGGGTTTTGCACTTTTCTGGGTCTATCAGCTGCATATGTCGTGGGTTTTGCTTTTACCATTTATCATAACAGCGTTTTGGTTTTCTTTCAGAAAAAATAAGATCGCTGCCCTCATGTTCATCTTGGGTTGCCTGCTTTCGGCATCCACGCTCATCCCGACATTCCTGGCGTATGGATTACATTCCGGCAGCGGCAGCACTGCTGAAAATATTGTTTTCAATGTTTCAAACGTGAAAGAATTTTTTACTGTTATGTTGAGGTATCTTTCGTTTGCCTCCAATGAGATTCCCCGGTTTATTGATACCGACGGAGGTTCGAAGCTTCAGTTTTTCAAGGATTATTTGCCTGCCACACCTTTTATTATATTTGCCATCCTGATGGGCTTTCTGCAGGTGGCTTACCTTGTTTTTGCATTCTTCAGAAAAAATCCAAAAAGCGATTTTCCCTTGGTGAAATGGATCACTTTTGGTGCCATGATGATAACTTATCTGAGCTATTTCTTCAGCGTGAAAGGTCCGTCATCTCACACATTTTATGTGTTATTTCCCCTGGTGATGATCTATTCATTTTATTGCTGGCAACCACTGTTCCGGAAAAAATGGTTTACCATTCTTATGGCGGTAATGCTGTTATCAGGTATGGTGACAAATGTCACCCTTGCCTACCATAACTATCACCTGAAGTCCATGTATAAAAACAGGGAGCTGCCGTTGAAAGCCATACAGGAAAAGGATTATCACATTCTTGGTGAACGGCGGGCCAGTGATAAAAACCCTTGAGAATAGGGGCGGTAATATTTTATTTTTCCAGGACTTGCATAAAATATCGGAATCCGATATCAGAAGCTGATTTTGTATAATTATCAAAGGCATCTATACGGACATCCCAGCCTGAATTTCTATAGCTGCCGCCTCGTGTTTTACCTTTCTCAACAGTCATTTCGGCGACATTTCCGCAAACATTATATAACCCGAAATCATTAGGCTTGTATGAATTCACGGGAGCGGTGATATCCGCTTTGTCGGTGATTTCAAAAGCATTATCTTCCGAAGGGTTTTTTACAATTTCATAAATGTTGAGGTCTTTTCTGAACGTGATCCGTTCATCGCCGAATCTTGTATAGTTACACATTATCTCTCCGTCTTTCATAAGTCGTGAACCCCATGGATAGGCTATGTTCGTGTTATTACAGCGGGCGGCATAAGTCCATTCTTTATTTGTTGGAAGGCGGAAAACAACTTTTTTGAATTTACGGTTGGGAGCCGTATTGTATTTGGCGGTAAGCCAGTCGCAAAAAAGTAGCGCAGCTTCATACGAAATATTTACTACCGGGTACTCTTTATAAGCCGGGTGGTTGTAATAGTAATCCACATATGGCGCATTATAAGCCAGTTTGTCGAGCCAGTTCGAAGAGTCAACTCTTGCAACATTCAAATCATCCGTCTTATTATTGGCTTTAAGGTCCCTTTCAAATAACCTGTACAAATAATTCGACACTTCATATTTTCCGGCATAGAGGCTGTCGGTGGTCTTTGCCAATGATTTGTCAATTGCTTTTATATCCAGAGCATCTTTTTGTGCTTTTACAGTATGCGCCGAAAATCCTGTAAGGAAAGATGTTATTAAAACGATACCGGTTAAATTTAGTTTTGTCATTTTTTTTAAATAAAAATTAAATCAACATGCAAAGATACTATCAATTTGATTGTTTATGACATCGTATGTGGATAATAAAGACTACCTTTGCAAATTCTTTTGAAAAACTGTAAATTTACTATCTAAGATGCAAGAAATCAGAAATATAGCCATTATTGCCCATGTTGACCACGGAAAAACCACACTTGTCGACCGGATTTTGTACCAGGTGAAATTGTTTCGCGATAACCAGGAAAAACGAGAATTGATACTTGATTCAAATGACCTGGAGCGCGAAAGAGGAATCACAATTTTATCGAAAAATGTTTCGGTAAGATACAAAGATGTTAAAATAAATATCATCGATACACCCGGCCACTCAGATTTTGGTGGTGAAGTGGAACGCGTGCTGAACATGGCCGACGGCGTGTTGTTGTTGGTAGATGCTTTTGAAGGACCTATGCCTCAAACACGTTTTGTGCTGCAGAAAGCCCTTGAACTGGGGTTAAAGCCGATTGTTGTCATCAATAAAGTTGATAAACCCAATTGTTCCCCCGACGAAGTGCAGGAAAAAGTTTTTGATCTCATGTTCAATCTTGATGCTACTGAAAACCAGTTGAATTTTCCTACAGTTTACGGTTCTTCAAAGCTAGGATGGATGTCTGAAGACTGGCGGAATGAAACAAAAGATGTCAGTTACCTGCTCGATACGATTATTAAGCACATTCCGGCGCCAAAACACACTCCCGGAACGTTACAACTTCAGATTACTTCGCTTGACTATTCTTCATATGTCGGACGTATTGCCGTTGGGCGAATTTCGAGAGGAAGCATCAAAGCCGGTATGCAGCTTTCCATTGTCAAAAATGACGGAACGATTGGCAAGACCTTCATTAAAGAATTATATCTTTTTGAAGGACTGGGCAAAGAAAAAGTAAAATACGAAGTGGAAGCTGGGGAGATATGCGCTGTGCTGGGACCTGAAAATTTTGATATCGGAGATACCATAGCCGACCTTGAATGTCCTGAAGGGCTTGCACCTATCAGTGTTGACGAGCCAACCATGAGCATGCTGTTTACCGTTAACAATTCTCCGTTTTTCGGCAAAGAAGGTGTTTATGTTACTTCACGGCATTTGCGTGAGCGTCTTTTCCGTGAAACAGAACGGAACCTGGCCCTCAGGGTTGAAGAGACCGACTCGCCCGACAAGTTGCTGGTTTTCGGCAGGGGCATTTTGCATCTTTCGATCCTGGTAGAGACAATGCGACGCGAAGGCTACGAATTTCAGCTGGGACAACCTCAGGTAATTATAAAAATGATCGGCGGTGTCAAACATGAACCTGTTGAATCACTCACCATACACGTTCCTGAGGCATTTTCAGGGAAAGTTATTGAAATTGTCACCAAAAGAAAAGGCGAGATCGTAACTATTGAAACACGTAACGACCGTATAGAACTGAGATTTGACATTCCGGCACGCGGAATTATTGGGCTTACAAATGCCGTGCTGACAGCCACCGAGGGCGAAGCCGTGATAGCTCATACGTTCAAAGCATTTGAACCCTGGAAAGGTGAGATAGCAAGCCGCAGAAACGGCTCACTAATATCCGGAGAAACCGGCCATGCCATTACGTATGCGCTGGACAAGCTTCAGGACAGAGGAAGCTTTTTTGTGGAGCCCAACGACGAAATTTATATAGGCCAGATTATCGGGGAAAATTCCCGTTACGATGACATCGTTGTTAATCTGATACGAACAAAAAAACTAACAAACATCAGGGCATCTGGCTCCGATGATAAAGCAATGATAATTCCTGCAATAAAATTTTCACTTGAAGAAGCTATGGAGTATATCAAGGATGATGAGTACGTGGAAGTTACGCCTAAAAGCATACGTTTACGAAAAATAATCCTCGATGAAACCATGCGTAAACGCAGCAAGAAAGCAACACAAGACAACTAAAAAGCATTGTCTTTTAACAATGTTTATGAATTAGCTATCTTGAAAGCTGCGAAAATATTCGTAATTTTGCACTGAAATTAATAATCATGTCAGAAACACCATGTTCTTTAACATTTCCTGCTTTATTTTCAGATACCGTAAAAAAGTTTCCGGATCATAACGCACTCGCTTTTGTTAGTGAAGATCCAATCACTTACAAGGAAATGAACCATAAGATTTATGCACTTATCGCATATCTGGAAAAATTAAATGTAAAACCGGGTGATAAAGTTGTAATACTAAGTACAAACATGCCGCATTGGGGTATTGCCTATTTTGCAATAACTTTTATGGGAGCTGTTGCTGTACCATTATTGCCGGACTTTCATAGCAACGAAATAGAAAAATTCGTTGAACATTCTGAATCCAGAATCATGTTTGTTTCTGAGAATCTCATGTACAAACTTAAGGGTATCGAGAATAATATTCCTAAGGACATCATTGTTTTAGACGATCTTTCATGCATAAATCCTGAAAGACAAAATTTGCTTTTTGATATTTCCGCAAGACCTGCTCAAAATTATCAGGTAGAAGAAAACACGCTGGCTGCCATTATATACACATCCGGAACTACAGGGAAACCTAAAGGTGTGATGCTCTCTCATAAAAATATTTGTTTCGACGCGTTGAAATCAAGGATCATACAGCCTGTTGACGAAAACGACCGTTTCCTTTCGGTGCTGCCGCTTTCGCATACATATGAAAACACGCTGGGGCTTATACTGCCCATGATCAGCGGCGCTTGTACATATTATCTCAGGAAACCGCCGACACCACCTGTGCTGCTTCCTGCCTTACAGATCGTAAAACCTACATTAATTCTTACAGTTCCCTTAATTATTGAGAAAGTTTACCGGAATTCTGTACTCCCCAAATTCACTAAAGGAAAAGTTATAAGTACCTTATATAACATGCCCTTCTTCAGAAAGGCACTGCATTTACTTGCTGGAAGAAAACTGATGAAGACTTTTGGCGGCCATGTTAAATTTTTTGGTATTGGCGGTGCAAAACTCGACAAGTATGTTGAACGTTTTCTTATTGAGGCCCGTTTCCCTTATGCTATCGGGTATGGCCTAACTGAAACTTCCCCGCTTTGCGCCGGAGCAAGCCCCAAGGTTACAAGGTGGCAATCCACAGGCCCTGCTATGGAAGGCGTGGAACTGAAAATTTCGAATCCTGATATTGTTACCGGAGAAGGCGAAATCTGGGTGAAAGGCCCCAATATTATGCAGGGTTATTATAAAGATCCGGAGCAAACAAAAAATGTGCTTGATGAAAACGGCTGGTTCAAAACAGGTGACCTGGGTGTATTGGATAAAAATAATTTTCTTTATATCAAAGGCCGTTTGAAGAACATGATCGTGATGAACAGCGGTGAAAATATTTATCCTGAAGAGATCGAGAACGTGATCAACAACTTCCATTATGTGGGAGATTCCATTGTGGTTGAAGATAAAGGCAAGCTGGTTGCGCTGGTATATTTTAACAAAGAGGAAATAGAAAAGAAATATGAGCACCTAAAGATAGAGATCTCTGCTTATGTAGATCAGAAAGTTGAAGAACTGACACTGGAGCTCAAGGATTATGTAAACAAACGTGTGAACAAATTTTCAAGAGTTCAGATGGTAGTTTCTCAGCCGGATCCATTCCAAAAAACTGCTACACAAAAAATCAAAAGGTTTTTGTATTCGAAAACAAAGTAGCAGTATAAGAAATTTATCATCCCGGGTTTGTCGTTAGGAATTTATTCCTGACTCTGAATCCGGGATTTTTTTTTGAATAGGACCAGTCTTTAATAAATATGGTAACCAAACAAAAGCGCCTGAATGGTTTCATTCAGGCGCTTTTCAATGAGTGGTTTATTAGGTATTAAAACTATAATTTAATTTTTTTCTCAAGGTCATCGACGTAGAGCTTGAACTGCTTGTCAGTTTCGATGAGGTTGTTCACTGTACGGCAGGCGTGTAACACAGTAGCATGATCCTTTTTACCGCAATGCATTCCGATGGATGCCAGTGATGCCTTGGTGAGTTTTTTAGCAAAGAACATCGAAAGCTGTCGTGCCTGAACGATCTCACGTTTGCGTGTTTTTGAATTCAGCAGGTCGATATGGATGCCAAAATAATCACAAACAATTTTTTGAATGTAATCGATAGAGATCTCACGGGAATTATTACGTATAAATTTGTCGATGATCTGTTTGGCCAGATCGATCGTAATAGCTTTCTTATTCAGTGATGATTGTGCGAGCAATGACACCAGCGCTCCTTCAAGTTCGCGGACATTGGTAGTGATGCTGTATGCAAGGTATTCGATCACTTCGCGCGGCATCTCAATACCGTTGTTGTATAATTTCTTATCAATTATGGCAATGCGTGTTTCAAGATCAGGAACCTGCAGATCGGCAGCCAATCCCCATTTGAATCTGGAGAGCAGGCGTGGTTCAATTCCTTTCAGGTCGATCGGGGCTTTGTCGGAGCTGATCACGATCTGGCTTCCCTGCTGGTGCAGGTGATTAAAGATATGAAAGAAAATATTCTGAGTTCCTTCTTTTGCCGATAAAAATTCAATGTCGTCCATGATAAGCACGTCTATCATCTGGTAGAAGTGCATAAAATCGTTTTGGTTTCCGGTTCTGACAGCATCTATATATTGTGTGATAAATTGTTCGCACTGTACATAGAGCACGATCTTATCCGGAAAGTTCTGTTTTATCTGAAGGCCGATGGCATGGCACAAATGTGTTTTTCCAAGGCCAGAGTTGCAGTACAGGAGCAACGGATTGAATGCTGTTTTGCCGGGATTGTTAGCCACGGCATAGCCTGCAGAGCGTGCAAGACGGTTGCAGTCGCCTTCAATAAAATTTTCGAATGAATAATTTTCGTTTAACTGCGATGGTATCTGGATCTTCTTTAATCCCGGGATTATAAAGGGATTGGGAATATCTTTTGAGTTACCCTTGTTAATATCGATGGGCATTGAAATGGACGGGTTCTTAGTAGCTTTTCGGTTAACACCGGGTGCTTTCACAGTGATCGGCGACGAATTGCCGTAACTGTTCTCCATTACAATGCTGTATTCTAATTGTCCGTCGGGACCAAGTTCTTTTGAAATGGTCTTTCTTAATAAATCAATAAAATGTTCTTCAAGCCATTCGTAAAAAAACTGGCTGGGGACCTGTATGGTAAGTACTGATTCATTAAGTTTTATTGGCAATATTGGCTCAAACCATGTTTTGAAGCTCTGGTAAGGAATATTATCCCTGATAATATCCAGACAGTTGTTCCAAACTTCATTATGGTTTTTTTTCATCCTCGATTCCTTCAATTTCTTCAAATTTTTTAAAACAATTTAACAATTTTTTTTACAATCCGTTCTTTTTTAAAGAACTAACTTAAATAAGAACGGTTGATAATTTTTTCAGAACAACTGTACAAATATTAAAAAAAAAACAACACAAAAAAAGTTTTTTTTCGTTTTTTTTTAAAAAATTTCCAATGAGCTCAAACAGGCTATTTTAACTCCTTTGCTGCCTGAAAAATAAATATCTATTCTGCCTAATTTCACACCTCCCCAACCAACCTGACCTATTACTATATCTTGGTTATCTGAATTTTTAAATATGTACGGCTTGTCGATAAAAGTATGTGAATGTCCTCCTATTATAATGTCAATATTTTTTGATTGTTTGGCCATTACAACATCACCAACCTGATCGTCTTCATAAGAAAAACCAAGATGCGATAAACAGATGACCAGGTCGCACTTTTTTTCTTTCTTAAGCAGGTATGCCATTTCTGCTGCTTTTACAAGAGGGTCGGAATGTTTTGTTTTTCCATAATTAACCGCGCTTACCAAACCCTGCAATCCTATTCCTAGGCCAAAAACTCCAACTTTTACTCCGGCAACATCATATATTTTATACGGATGAATTTTATTGTTTAACACAGTTTGTGAAAAATCATAATTGGAGGAAATAATGTCAAAAGTGGCGTTTGGCAGCTGTTTTAGCAAGCCATCAAGCCCCGCATCAAAATCGTGATTGCCGATGTTCATTGCGGTGTAGCCCATCAGGCTCATGAGTTTGAATTCAAGTTCGCCACCAAAGAAGTTGAAATATGGCGTTCCCTGGAAAACATCACCGGCATCAAAAAGCAGCACATTTTCTTCCTGCTGACGGATCTTTTTTATAAGAGCGGCCCTGCGCGCGTAACCGCCCAAACCGGGAAATTTGGTGTCGTTCTTTGGATAGGCTTCTATGCGGCTGTGTGTGTCGTTTGTGAAAAGTATGGTGATCTTGACCGTTTTTCCTGCCTGCAGTTCACAAGGGCTGATGAAAAGCGCAACGAGAAAAGCAAATAATATATAAAGGTATGTTTTCCTACTTTTCATAATATATTCGTTTGTCTAATTTTGACGAAACCGTATTACCTTTTAAAGTTTCGGCTTTCAGATACTCAATGAGCACATCCCGGATTTTTACGATCATTGGAACATATGAAACAGGTGACCCGAAAAAAGTCATATCGTCTCCTCCAAAGGCAAGGTAATCGGAAGTTATCACAGTATAATTTTTAGTTATATCAAAAACCGAGTTGTTAACAATTATGAATTTGGCAGTATCCGATTCAATGCTCATAGCAGCTCCTGACATAGGCATGCCGCCTTTTTTTGCTATAAAATTAAACATCCTTTTCGCATTCTTTCCGTTGATGGTCACTGCCACCATTTCATTTTCGAAAGGCATAAGCTCAAAAATATTCCGGACTGTGATGCTGCCCATAGGAATGTCGCAGCGCAAACCTCCGGTATTTAATAAACAGACTGAGGCAGTATCTTTATTAAGCTTTTTCAGGTAACTATTTCCCATTTTAAGTACCACATCAGCAGCAAAATTATTGAGTAAGCCTTCCGGCAGGTTTTTTTTCATGGCAACATCCGAATAGGCAATCACTTCATTCATTTGTGCGTCCAGCTGATTTTTATACGGTTCAATGATCTTTATACTTATGCTGTCAGTTTCAGGAACATTTATAGTGTCTATTTTAATCACAGAACCCTGGGTTTTGTCCTCCTGCAAAAATAAATGCGAAGTGCAGGAGTTAAGAATAACTCCTGAAAATGCGATGACCAAAACCGTAAAAATCCTGTTTGTCATTGATTTGTTTTTACAGGTGTGAAATTTTTAATGTTACGTCTGAAATCCTTGTTTGGCAATACTTACAGCGCGGATGTGTTTTGCGAAAAAGGGATGCAAATAACCTTCTTTTTTTTCAATTATCAAAAGAAATTTTTGATTTTTTTTGATAATTTTTATAAAAAATCCAGAACGTGGTGATACTAAGGATTATCAGGATAACAGAAATAATTTCTGCCTGTGTCGTCTGAATTCCGAAAAATGAAAATTCATTATTTACACGTATTTTTTCCATAAAGAAACGCTGGATACCGATTAGAAAAAGGAGAATTGAAAAAAGCCCGCCATGGATACGGATCTTTTTTCTGATAACCCATAACACGATGAAGAATACGATGCACAGAACCGTATCGTAAAATGACGTTGGAAATACTGGGTTTTCAAGTATAGTGCAATACTTTCCTGTACAATGATCTATGGAGACCCCTTCATTGATGACATTATGCGGAAATTTGAACGACCACATCCAGTCAGGCAAAAAGCTGAGCCAACCGGGTTTGGGCCTTAGATTTTCTATGCCCCAGCAACCGTCGCCCGCCAGCATGCATCCTATGCGGCCAATACCATAAGCAAGTATGATAGCAGGAGCAGTGGCGTCAAGAAATGCAGGAATGGGAATTTTATTTTTCCGGATATACCAGATTACTGTTAAACTGCCAACGATAAGCCCGCCGTAAAAAGTGAGGCCCATAAAAGAGAAAAACTCTCCAAAGGGATCGGCGAGGAACGCATCGAAATTTTCGAGATGGTGGAAAATTTTTGCTCCGAGCAAGCCTGATATTGCCGCTATTATTAATATGTTTGCGGATAACTGGTAGGGGTGGATTTCAGTTTCCTCGATCACAGGTTTGGCAAGTTTTGCCTTATTCTTTTTGTAATACTTCTGAATAACCATGATCACGGCAAGCACAATTCCTCCTATAATATTTCCCTTAAATGAAAAAATATATGCCTGGGAGTTATCGGCAAATTCTTTGTAATCTACAATAATGCCCAGGAGTTTATAACCAATAATGAAACCAATGGCCCCTATGACGGTCAATTCAAAAGCCCCCGCCTTTGCACCTTTGAGCTCTTTTTTTATTATTACTTTCAGCAATCCCTCTTTTTCTTTTCTTTTCAATTCAGATTGTATGACAATAATCCCTGCAACAAAAGCCAGTGCGACCATCAGTCCATAACTTTGAATAGGTATGCTGATATGCGTACCGAAAAAATAATTAATAATATCGCTTACTTGTGGAAACATGTTGATTAAAATTTATGAATTGAAATTAGAATTTACTATTTGATGTTGATTATTTGTTTGCTCCGCCAGCGGCGGATTAGGATTTGTTTTTGAAATTGGTCCGCCACGGAGGATTTGAATTTGATTTTTTTTGTTTGTTTTTTGTGTTTTGTAATTTATTTTTTATTATTTATTATTTGTTACAACAGGTCTATGCTACAGATGCCATCTGCATCGATGCCTGTTATTTTTACTTTACGTATTGAGTTGACAAGTTCCTGACCAGCCGGAGTTTTGATACGGATATAATTATCGGTATAACCCAGAAGGTTTGTATGCAGCGTTTCTGATTCAAATAAGGCTTCAGAAATCCTTCCTATATTCTGATTATAAAAAAATAGTTTCTTTCGTTCCGATAGTTCATGCAGTTCAAGGCTGCGGAGTTTTTTAATGTTGGGAGGGACCTGGTTTTCCATCTTAATAGCGCGGGTGTTTTGGCGTTCCGAAAAAGTAAAAACATGCATGTACGAAAGATCCGTTTTTTCAATAAAACTCATGGTCTCTTCATGGCTTTTTTCTGTTTCACCGGGATAGCCTGTTATTACATCAGTTGCAATGCAGGCATGAGGCATGAGCTTTTTAATTTTTTGAACTTTTTCAGTAAACAAAGCGGTATCATACCTTCTGCCCATGGATTTCAGGATTTCGTCTGAGCCCGACTGCAGCGGTATGTGGAAATGCGGCATAAAACAAGGATTCTCTGCCATAAGGCTGATAATATCATCAGTGGTAAGATCAGGCTCAATGGATGAAAGCCGAATGCGGCTGATGTTTTTGAGTTCCTTTATTTTACAAAGCAGCTGATACAAGGTTTCATTATTTTTTTTTCCGAAATCTCCGATGTTGATCCCCGACAACACAAGTTCTTTGCAGCCATGTGCAGTTGCTTCAGAAATTGAAGAAAGGGTTTCGTTAAGGGAGGCGCTTCTGCTTCGTCCCCTGGCAAGTGGTATGGTGCAATATCCGCAAAAGTAATCACAGCCGTCCTGCACTTTAAAAAATGTTCGTGTCCTTCCTTCCGATGACCATGAAGGCATAAATGTTTCCGGCTTTTTATCAATGCTTTCTGTTGTTGAATCCAACAGATCCGGTAATTCAAATTTGTTGCTGTTTCCTAAAAGCAGGAGGTCGCTGTCTTCTTTTCTCAAACGTTCTGCGTTAAGTTCAGGCATGCAGCCAATGACAGCAATACGTGCTTCCGGATTACGCATTTTTGCCTGACGAAGGGCATAGATGCATTTTCGCTCCGCTTGTTGCGTTACCACGCAGGAATGTATCACATAAACATCAGCTTTTTCCTTAAATCCGGTAACCGTATAACCTTTTTCCACGAACTCACGGATAATGGTTGAGGATTCAGCAAAATTGAGCTTGCAGCCCAGCGTATGGAAAGCGACAGTTTTCATAAACAAGGGTGCAAAGATACGGATTTCGCCCGAGGGAGAAAATGTAAATTGTAAGGAAATTTTTTGTTTCAGGATTTGCCGGTATTATTTTTTCTGACCTTTGATAATTCTTACGCCGGTAATGAGGATGGTCAGTGATACGATGCTGAATAAAAGTCCGGTAAAGTGAAAGTTAAAGATCAGGTCGATAAATCCAATGACAATGCCAAAAGACAATATGGCAACTATAGAATAGAGGATAAAGTTGTTGAGCCTCCTGATGTTCCGTGCATAGTTTTTCGGATACACCGGGGCGGTGTGATTAGTTCGTTTATAATATTTTGCATCGGCGGGATGCCTGTAACGCGCTTCTGGTTTCGTTAGAAAACCGGCAGGGTACATCAATTCAAAATCGTAATATTTTCGTTTGGTAGGATCAATCAGGGTGTGATATGCGGTATTGAGCAACTGAAAAATTTCAACGGAATTTTCACCTTTATATACATCAGGGTGGTATTTGCGGGCTTTTTCCTTATAGGCTTTTTTAATATCAACAGGTAAGGCGTTGTAGGGAATCCCAAGAATTTTATAGTAATCAGGTAGTTGCATAAACCTTGATATTAGGGCTCTTTGATTATTTTTCCGGTATCTTTATTCAGGACTTTTCCTCCGTTGTAAATTAATTCAGCCCCTTCCTTTATAATAAGACGTGAATTTTTCTTAAGAAGTATCTGTGATTTTTTATTCAGGATTATTTTGCTGGAAGCTTCAAGTATCAGCGAGCTTCCGCTTTCGATCACGAGTTTTGATTTAGGTTCCAGGACAATTTCGCTGTTGGCCTTTGCAGTAAGCGTTGTTAATGGAGCGAAAAAGCCTGAAATGCTGTCGCGCTCAAGCTGGCTGGCAGTATAGTTTTGGTCAAGCAGTATGGTTTTGCCTTTTTGTAAAATCAGTTTTTCTTTTAAGACGATGCTTCCTGTCCATCGGACATTGTTTTTTACATGATAATCATCCCAGCGGATGAAAACGTTGAAAGTGCCGTTTTTAAGGTCGGTCATGGTTATATTCAGGCCGCTCAGGTAAATATTACGGGAATTGGTTTTTTTATAAGATTTAAACTTTTTTCCGCCCTGCGTTACATAATATGTTACAGCATTAACAGGGGCTGGGTTGGTGCCAATATCCATGACAGAACCGTTGGTGAAGGCATCATAATTATCACCAAGATAAGGCAGGTTGTCGTACCTGATTCTCTTTCTGTAAACGATAGCAGGAAATTCAAAAACGCCCTGGTCGCTGATTTTATTTAACTTACTGTCCATGTCGAAAAAATGACTTTGTTCGTCAACATAGCCTGACAACGGATTCGGTTTGTAACAGGATTCGGAATAATTTACCGAGCGCCAGGCAACACAATTCACCGTATCGGTAAGTGAAACAATGTCCCTGTCCCAATTGCCTTTCGCACTTATTACCTTCAGGTTGTCGGTTTCATCGGAAGGAAAAACATCGTTGTAATTAATGCCTTCGGTTTTATCCCTTCCAACCTGTAAATAGGCGTAAATTCCCGGAAGCCCGGGATCTCGGCAGTCGGAAGTTTTCGAAAAACTCAGGTAGTCGAATTTGTCGTTCAGCCCAATCTGATGGTTCTCAAGCCAAATATACTGATTTGAAGCGCCTTCATCAAGGTAAGGCAGTTTGATGCGGACTGCATCGCCGGTGGTGACAAAATCGCGGAGGATGAAACTTTGCGACCCCATATCTTTAGTAACATCGGCACTTTTGCCGTTTGCTGAAATTGGAAACAGATGTGGGTTGTATTCAGTGCTTAACCATCCCAGCCGCCAGCGTTCATAGGCATTGCAGCTTATCAGGCTTGATCCGTAGCCGCCCATCAGTCCCCAGCCACCCTGCAACCCCATAAAAGGGCAGGCAGAAAAGGCCCCGTAATGATTTCCTCCTGAAGTGTGGAAATCATTGCCGCCAAGCAGGGAATGCGCAAACTCATGGATAACAATGGTCTTCGTCATGTTCAGCAGCTCAACCATACCGAGATTCTGGTATGATGCCATCTCGTGCTCATAATATTTATTGTTGATCTTCAGCAGCCCGCGCTTGCCCAAGCCGCTCGACAGGTAATTTCCTTCTCCGGGTTTGTTTTGTCCGTAATTATAAAGCGGGGTGCCCTTGTCATCAACCCTGCATGTGTTACGGAATATGATCTGAATATAATCGATCTTTCCATTAGGTGTTGTTTTTTTTGGTAAACCTCCGCGGCCACGTTCAAAAAAATCATAATCACTCAGCGAATCATGGCCGAATACCGTTTTGATACCGCCGTTTTCATTAATCAGCGAAATTGCCGCATTGATAAGGTCATAGGAAGAGAAATCTCCACCGGGCTTGTCATGTGTGATGGCTGATTGCGCAACATCAACCATGATAAAGTCACCCATACAAATAAAATTTCCGAGGCTCGATTCGTAATAATAGCGAGTGATCATGCCCTGGGGCTTGTTGTTTCCGAGTTCCGGGTCCATGTAATTTATCAGAAATGCAGGAACGTTGGTGTTGATAGAATTAGGCTTGCCCGGCTGCCAGGGGTGATCTGTCTTATTCAGCATCGGATCGCGTTCGGGAGTCTGGTCGTAAATAATATTAATGAAGATATTCAGCATCCGCATCCTGATCTTCGGAGGTATGTCAATACCGTTTCTGCTCGAATACGTGGTTTGTGCACACACGCTAACAGGCAGCAGCAAGATGAAAAGTATAATACAGCGGTATTTCACTATGCAGGAATTTATTCTTTTTGGTATGTATAAAATTACTATAAAATTAATACTAATAAACGAATATTATGATTCGTTTACAGTCTGTGAATAAAACCTGAAGTTTTGAGCTGTTTTTTTATTTTGTAAAATATCTGGTAAAGAGGCTGGAAATTATACCATCCGGTTTGCACCATTTAATTTGTTTTTTTTCAGATTTTCTTCAGCCGTTACTAAGTATTTCTCAATATCGGCGTGACCGGCATTCAGCTCAGCCAGCCCTTCGGTGAATGAAAGCCGGTGATCCGGAAAAGGTTTCAGGCATTCAAATGAATGATCCCGGCATTGCTGCTTGATTTCTGCGATCTGTTTTTCAGCAGTAGACAAAGGGGTGTTTTCAAATATTATAATAAACTCGTCACCAAACCTAAACCTGGCAAAAAAAGCATTTTCGGGAATTACCTTTGTGATAAAAGCACTGAATTCCTTCAGTACGGCATCGCCTAAAGCATAACTGTCTTCATTGAATGCCCTGAAATTATCAATATCTATCAAAGCCATTGATGACAAAGGATATCTCAGGATAATTTTTTTGAAACAAGACCGTAAACCCCGGTAATTCATTATTGCAGTGTGCTCGTCGGTCACTGATAACTTCTTGAAAATTCGTAAACGGAAAAACAGATATACCGATACACCCAGTAACAACAATAAAAGAAAAACGGAGCTGTATAATAGATAATTTTCCACTATTTGTTTCTCTTTCGCAGCGGGTATTGTTTCTTTTGCAAGTAATCGTATCGAAGGTTGCGGCCCGGTTGATAGCATAATGCGATAATCGAATCCTGTGCTTCTTTAATGGTGCTGTATTCAGCAAAGTCGAGTGTTCTGATACAGGCTTCGAAAACTCTGATAGCTCCCGAATGGTCGGCTAAGAGAATACGTTTCCCCAGATTCTTATTCAGAAGTTCTACGAATGTAAAGGCAATACGCCAGTCCGCTTCGATCAGGGTTTCCCCTTCGGGATAATGATAAAAACGGTTCTTAAACATTTTAGTGATTTTATTCTGAATTTCGGGTGTCGGCTCTTTTCCACCGCTGTAAATGCGGATTGCCTCATTCGTGATCTCTTTTTTATTTCGGAAAGTCATAGCGCCGTATTTCTGAGAGTTGATACCATACAAGGCATCGAATGTAATATTCGTGTATCCGGCTTCCTGTAAAAAGTAACGTGCGGTTTGTTCGGTGTTTTCTGATTCGCTGCCGTAAACATGTATGGGTGTGTCTTTCGACCATGACCACAACGGACAGCCGCTTTTATCAAGTATATCCACCGCCACCTTAAAATCTTTGCCTAATTCTTTTGCCGTGGCAATACCTTCTTCTTTTAAGAAATTGCTCAGGATGCCCGATATCCGGCGGTTACTATCCCAGGTGTCCCAATATCCTGATCCGACAAATTCGGGGTTTTCGCCACCGGATTCGTGAACAGATTTGCCATGCCTGATAAGGATTACCTGGGTCTGATTCAGCGGGACATATGCCTGCGGAAAAATGGGCAATGCTTTTTCATTCGGGAGCCAGATTATGGATTCCTGCATAATGAGTCCGCTTCCGTCATCGAGTAATCTGCCGACAGTTCTGCGTTTGCCGTCAGGGTTTGTAGCCATATCATCTGCCAGTACAAGCTTTGTGCGGTATCTTGTCATGGAAGAACCAATCGTAGGAATGTTCTGCGGACAAAGCATATCGCTGAATTTGCTGATACTGAAAATTTGCAATAGCAACCTGCGGAAACTGTCGTTAAGAATTAACCCGTTCCACGCAAGGTAGAAAAGGTGCGGATCGCCGTTGGGAATCTGATGTTTTATAAACTCATATTTGCTTTTTATATAGCTCTGTGGCGTGAAATCAATTTCGAAGTTTTTCAGAAAGAAATAAATGTCTTTACTAATTATTTTAAGCTTGTTAATAAATTCAATCGTTACATCACTTTCTGAAAGCTTCAGTTTATCTCCATATATTGTTTTTAAAAAAGCAATGTCTTCTTTAACGCTTTTCTCTGTATGGCAGTTGTGAAATTCCGCGTGTTCCCTTTGAGCAATATTGCTTTGAATTGACATGCAAATGGATGATGTTGTGTTTTTTGTTTTGGCTGTTTCTTTTGGTGCCTTCTTCATATCATATTGATGTTTAGTACAGTATTTAAATATTTTGGTTTTTATCTTTGATGTAGCTGTTTTCGGGCTGCAATTTACAAAATTTTGAGTCGAATTTTAACATAATTATCGAATATTTTATCTGATGATAAAAATTTCATTAACACATTTGGCTTGAGGACAACATGGATTGCAATAATTTGTAATCATCAACCATATCAAATTCATTTTTTGCTTTTATTTTAATACTTCGATGTTAAGAATTTTGCAGAACACATGTAATACTTTTTTGCAATCACCCGGAAAAATGAGGTGATGATTTCCCAACGGACGTTCCCTGAGTAATTTTACTTCATTTTCTGAGAGTTTTACTTCAATTTGTGTACGACAGGTGGTGTCTGATTTTGGCCGGCCGGTTATAGTTGCCGTTGCGATGAATGCTTTGCTGAGTTTATTGTCAAAACGGAAGATAGTTATCAGGTCGCCTTTAAAATTACCTTCTATTGCAGTGCCTTTTCCAGTTTCAAAGTGTGTTGTTACCGAAAAACCGGAAATCAGGGCCGGAGCAATAGTACAGTGTGAAAACATGCAAACTTCATCGCTGGCCTTATTGATGTTCGCCATCCAGGGGATGATCCCGGTTAATTCTTGGCAAATCATCATTCCTGCAATGGAGGTAAGGTCGCCTTCGCAGCCTGCCGGAATTCCGTCATTATTTAATTTTGCCAGTGGTAAACACGCGGTAACACCATCTTTTTGAACCATCGGAAAACATTCAACCGTAATAGCATCAAGTTCATATTTTTCTATGGTATTCGACAATAGTTCGCTGACTTTTGCTGTGTTGGCCAGGTCCATATGTTTTTCACACGAAAAAGAATCCAGAAACAGGTGGGAGGGTTTGCATTCAGAAAAATGAGCCATGTTACTCCACGGAATTTCGATTAATTTGATACCGAATTTTGCTTTCAGCACTTCTGAAGGGATTGAGGAGGAAATAAGCCAGTCCGAAACCTGCCCGATCAGCCCAAGCCTTTTACCATTTAATTTTTTCAATGCCTGTTTTACCGTAAGGAAGTCCCTGAGAAATAAAACAGTTTCGGCCTTTTCTTCATCTAACAGGATAGAAAGAATATTCATATCGTTCAAATATGCCTTAACTTCAGTAGCAGATGCATATGAATTGTCGTGCTGTGAACCGATAAGTATATAAAAATGACCCGGCGATACCTGTTCCGTTGCGGATTGTTCAGAGCCCCCGGTAAGAAAAAACAGGACATCGGGATTATTTTCTGTAAACTCATAATTTTCTGAGGAAATTAGTTTTTCAACCCGATTAAACGCATTTTGAAAAACGGTATCCGGCGCACCATGAAATGCCAGGAGTTTAATTTTTAGTTTTGTCAATGGTTATAATGTTATTTATGAGTATGAATTCATCTGACATTGTTTTGTAAAAATATTTATTTTTTTTTACACAAATCATCAACGGGTGGTTTTATTTTCAGCATTTTTTCCCTTAAGAATGACAACCGTTGTTATCGTGATATTTATTTGACCTGTTCATGAAAAATGCTGACTTGTGCTTAATCTGAATAATTTGCATGGAATAATTCCATCTGAATGTGCGGAAATAAACAAGGCACATCTGTTTTTCAGAAGCTGGATACTGTAATAAAATAATACAAAACCTATGTGTTGTCCTAATACATTGACTGTCATAAACTGATGTAAAAATTCCAGAGATATTATAATGGTGTTTCTTTAAATAATCAAAATTAATATTATTACATGTTTTAAAAAAATGACGATAAAATTAGGCTTTTGCTGTTTTTGTTGTTATATTTGTCAAAAACAAGGTTAAATAAAGGGAGAGATTTATTATTGCACCTTGTAATAAAAAAGTGGATTGAAGAATATGAACAGCTAACGAGAAAATGTTAGGCTGTTATATTCATTTTGTTAAAGGAGGTCTTTATGGAAAGGAACAATTTTTTTGAAACTTCCGTATAATATGTTAAGATTTTATTCTCTTATGAAAATATAGATTGAAGATGAAACTTAGGTATAATAAAAATAATCAGTTATGAAAAAATTTCTACTATTATTGACATTATTTTATACACCCCTATTATCCATTGCACAGCCGCTTACGTGTGATATCAGAGTAGTAGGTGTTCCTTTCAGCACATATAACTTATGCCTTGGTGATGATCAGATTTTGACAGGTAATGGTTATGACGGTACAGGACCTTACACTTACTTGTGGAGTGGGGGGGCAGGCCAGCTTTCAGCACCGCTGACCAATCAGACGGTAACTTTTACAGCTACAACCATCGGCACATTCACGGTTAACCTTCAGGTTACTGATGCTAATTCAAATGTATGTAATACATCAATTACCATAAACGTGAACCCTCTTCCTTCCCTTTTTACCAATGTCATTCCAGCGAGCCAGATTATCTGTCTTGGCGATTGTGCCATTTTAACAGCTTCGACATTTTCAGCCGACACCCTGATATGGTTTGAGGGCTTCGTGGGGGGGGATGTGTTAACTTCTGGTGAAAGCCCGATTTCCGATACTGTTTGCCCTGCCGTCACAACAAACTATTATGCAATGGCAAGTTTTAGTGAAACAGGTTGTGTGAAAACGAAGAAAATAACAATTACAGTTATTAAATTGATAGCAAGCGCTTCAGCATTACCCAGCACCATTTGTTTAGGCCAGACTTCACAACTATTGGGAATAGCATCCGGAGGTATCGGACCGTATTCCTTTTCATGGGATAATGCTTCGACTCTTTCCGATCCATCCATATCCAATCCTATTGCTACCCCGACCACCACCACAACTTATACATATACAGTTACAGATCTGGGTTCAGGTTGCACGACCTCTGCATCTGTAACGGTTATTGTGATTACTGATCCACCTACGGGGGTTACTGCAGTGGCGTCACCTAATCCTGTTTGCGAAGGCAATACATTAACGTTGACAGGAAACGGTACCAATGCAACAACCTGGAGTTGGACAGGGCCGGACGGATTCAATTCATCATCGCAAAGCCCTACAATTCCTGGTATTACAGGTTTAGGTAGTGGGATATATACGTTGGTTGCTAGTAATATTTGTGGTATTGCAGCTCCGGTTAATACATTGTCAGTTGTCGTGACACCTTTACCCACCGCTATTATTTCTTATACAGGCTCACCATGGTGTGTTACTGATGGAATTCAGGTTGTAACCTTATCCGGTACAAACGCATACGCGGGAGGTGCCTATACCTCCACACCAGCAGGATTAGGTATTAATAGCACTACCGGAACCATAACCCCCAGCGCAAGTTCCCCGGGAACTTATACGGTAACCTATACGATTCCGCCATCAGGTGGTTGCCCTGCTATTCCTGTTACAACTTCAGTGACTATCACTCCGGTTCCGACAGCCTCCATCAGTTATGCCAGTCCATTCTGTATAACGGTTGTTACGCCACAAGCTGTTACCTTATCGGGAACCGGCGCGTTCACAGGAGGTACATATACCTCAACACCGGCAGGATTAGATATAGATAATTCTTCTGGCGCTATAACTCCAGGTTCGAGCACTCCCGGGACATACACGATCACATATTCAATTCCTGCATCCGGCGGTTGCGCTGTAGTTCCGGTAACAACCTCGGTTACCATCTCACCTATACCTACAGCAAGCACCAGCTATAACAGCCCTTTTTGTATAACGGTTACAACACCTCAGGATGACTCATTAGTAGGAACGGGCGCATATACAGGAGGTGTTTACACTTCATCACCATCAGGATTAAACATTAATCCTTCTACCGGCGCCATCATTCCCAGCGCCAGCACTGATGGGACTTACACAGTAACCTATACCATACCTGCTTCCGGTGGTTGCCCTTCAGTCCCGGTAACTACCTCGGTGACCATTACGCCTGTACCAACTGCCAGCATTAGCTACGCCACACCATTTTGTTTGACAGAGACCATTCCGCAGGCTGTTACTCTTAGCGGTACCGGTGCATACACTGGAGGAACTTTTACGTCATCTCCGGCAGGTTTGAACATTGATCCTTCGACAGGAGCTATAATTCCCAGTGCCAGCACTCCGGGAACATACACGGTAACCTATACCATTCCGGCTTCCGGAGGTTGCCCTATAGTTCCCGTAACAACCTCGGTAACTGTCACCCCAATACCGACAGCAAGCACCAGCTATAACAGTCCTTTTTGTATAACAGTTACAACACCTCAGGAAGACTCATTGACTGGAACGGGAGCATACCTGGGAGGTGTTTACACATCATCACCGGCAGGATTAAACATAGATCCTTCTACAGGCGCGATCATTCCCAGCGCCAGTACTGATGGCACTTACACAGTAACCTATACCATCCCGGCCTTCGGTGGTTGCCCTTCAGTCCCGGTAACTACCTCGGTGACCATTACGCCTGTACCGACTGCGAATATTAGTTATGCCACACCATTTTGTATGACAGAGGCCATGCCGCAGGCTGTTACACTGGGCGGCACCGGTGCATATACAGGAGGAACTTATACTTCATCGCCATCGGGATTGAATATTGATCCTTCGACAGGGGATATAATTCCCGGTGCAAGCACTCCGGGAACATACACTGTAACCTATACTATACCGGCATCCGGTGGTTGTCCTGTAGTTCCTGTAACAACCTCTGTGACTGTTACTCCAATACCGACAGCCACCATAACCTATGCCAGCCCATTCTGCATAACGCTGAGTACGTCGCAGGCAGTTACGTTAACCGGAACGGGCGCATACACAGGTGGGACCTACACCTCAGCCCCAGGGGGATTAAACATTAATCCTTCGACCGGCGCCATCATTCCCAGCTCAAGTACTGCAGGTACATACACCGTTACCTATACCATTCCGGCATCCGGAGGTTGTGGCGATGTTCCGATTACTACTTCGGTTACCATCACGCCGGTTCCGACAGCCAGCATCAGTTATGCCAGCCCGTTCTGTATGTCGCTGAGCACACCGCAGGCTGTTACACTCGGCGGCACGGGTGCATACACTGGAGGAACTTACACTTCAACCCCATCAGGACTGAACCTTAATACTTCTACCGGCGCCATCATTCCCAGTTCAAGTACTGCAGGGACATACACTGTAACCTACACCATTCCGGCATCCGGCGGTTGTGCTGCAGTTCCTGTCACGACTTCAGTAACCATCACTCCGGTTCCGACAGCCATCATCATTTATTCCAGCCCATTCTGTATGTCAATAAGCACCTCTCAGTCGGTGACTTTAACGGGTACGGGTGCATACACGGGGGGAACCTACAGTTCAACACCTGCGGGATTAAACCTTGATCCAACTACAGGTGCAATCATTCCCGGCTCGAGCACTGCAGGCATCTACACCGTAACCTATTCCATTCCGGCATCCGGAGGTTGTGCGGCTGTTCCTGTCACGACAACAGTGACTATCACGGCAGTGCCGACAGCAGGCATCAGTTATGCCAGCCCATTCTGTATGTCGCTGAGCACACCGCAGGCTGTTACACTGGTAGGCACCGGTGCATACACAGGCGGAACTTACACTTCAACTCCATCAGGATTGAACCTTAATTCATCCACCGGCGCCATCATCCCCAGCTCAAGTACGGCAGGGACTTACACAGTTACCTATACCATACCGGCATCCGGTGGTTGTGCGGCAGTTCCTGTCACGACTTCGGTAACTATCACGGCAGTGCCGACAGCCATCATCAGTTATACCAGCCCATTCTGTATGTCGCTAACCACATCCCAGCCGGTGACTTTAACGGGTACAGGTGCATACACGGGGGGAACCTACAGTTCAACACCTGTGGGATTAAACCTTGATCCAACTACAGGCGCAATCATCCCTAACTCAAGCACTGCAGGCATCTACACCGTAACCTATACCATTCCGGCATCCGGTGGCTGCGCTGCAGTACCTGTCACAACTACGGTTACTATCACAGCAGTGCCGACAGCCAGCATCAGTTATACCAGCCCGTTCTGTATGTCGCTGAGTACACCGCAGGTTGTTACACTAGGCGGCACAGGTGCATACACAGGCGGAACTTACAATTCAACTCCATCTGGATTAAACCTTAATGCATCCAGCGGCTCCATTATTCCCAGCTCAAGTACTGCTGGCACGTATACTGTAACCTATACCATACCGGCATCCGGTGGTTGTGCGGCAGTTCCTGTCACGACTTCGGTAACTATCACGGCAGCGCCGACAGCCATCATCAGTTATTTCAGCCCATTCTGTATGTCAATAAGCACCTCTCAGTCGGTGACTTTATCGGGTACGGGCGCATACACGGGAGGAACCTACAGTTCGACACCTGCGGGATTAAACCTTGATCCAACTACAGGTGCAATCACTCCCAGCTCAAGTACTGCTGGCACGTATACTGTAACCTATACCATCCCGGCATCCGGTGGCTGCGCTGCAGTACCTGTCACAACTACGGTTACTATCACATCAGTGCCGACAGCCAGCATTACATACGCCAGCCCGTTCTGTATGTCGCTGAGTACCCCGCAGGCTGTTACACTAGGCGGCACAGGTGCATACACAGGTGGAACATACTCCTCAACCCCATCGGGATTGAATCTTAACGCATCCACCGGTGCTATCATTCCAAGCATGAGTACTGCAGGAACTTACACAATAACATATACCATTCCGGCGTCTGGCGGTTGTGCTGCAGTACCGGTGACAACTTCAGTTACAATTAATTCTAACCCTATACCAACTATTGGCAGCAACAGCCCATTCTGTGAAGGAGGTTCAATATTGCTGACTTCTGGCGGTGGTAATGGGTATCTCTGGAGCGGCCCAAATAGTTTTTCAAGTACAAACCAAAATCCAATTATTGTAAATGCGACTGCTGCTGAAATCGGAACATATACTGTAATTGTTACAGGCGCCAATGGTTGTACCAGCACCGCAAGTATTAATGTTACCATGGTTGTTGTTAATGCTTCTGCCATACCCACTGTACTTTGTTTCGGTCAGCAAACTATGTTGTCTGCTAACGGTGCTGCCAATTATATCTGGACTCCAGGTGGTATTGGAGGACCGAGTATTACGGTTACGCCACCTCTTGGTACGACCGTTTATACTGTTACAGGAACTTTAAATGGTTGTACAGCTATGGATACCGTGTCGGTGACAGTTAATTCGATACCTACTTCAACATTTACCGCATCATCACCGCTTTGTAATCTTGGAAGTTCTTCGATTAATTATACCGGAGACGGACTCGGTTCTGCTACGTATACCTGGAATTTTGATGGTGGCACTGCTACACCGATAGGCGGTTTGCAAAATTATACAGTAAGCTGGCCCGTTGCGGGGATATACGATATTTCCTTAACGGTAACTCAAAACAACTGTCCCTCAACAACAACAACCCATACGGTTGCAATCAGTAATCTCTCGGCAGATGCGACAATTATTTCGAATGTCTCATGTTATGGCCTTTCAAATGCTGCAGCAAGTGTAACCCCATCAAATGGATTACCGCCATATACTTACCAATGGAATACTTCACCAGTTCAAAATACACAGAATATTGGCAATCTGCCTGCCGGAACATATGTTGTTACAATTTCTGACAGCGTGAATTGTTTTGCTACAGATAGTGTCGTGATTACTCAGCCACCCGTGCTGAATGCTTATATTTCCGAACTGAATAATGTGAGTTGTTTTAGTGGAACTAATGGCAGTGCAACAGTCTTTACAAGTGGCGGAACATCACCCTATACTTATCAGTGGTCGAACGGGACTTCAGGAACAAATACTGATACCGGGTTAATTGCCGGAACATATACGGTTACCGTTACCGATGTGAACACTTGTGATACAATTATTGCATTTTCAATTGACCAACCAACTCAGTTAGTATTAACGCTAACAGCGCAGGATGAAATATGCCTTAACAGTTGCAACGGACAGATTACTGCTAATGTTACCGGTGGTATTATTCCGTATCAATATCAATGGAGTAATTCAGGTTCTATAACGAATACTAACATTGACCTTTGTGCAGGTAATTACGGGCTTACAGTTACGGATTCTAACAGTTGTCAGGTAATCGGTCAGTCGGATATTTCTACCACTTATCACCTGGATGCGAATGCATATGCTGATCCTACCGCTGCTTCAATTGGTCAAAACATTAATTTCTATTATACCGGTTCTACAGCATTTTCATATAATTGGGATTTCGGAGATGGCTCTAACTCTACTGATCAGAATCCGGTGCATGCATATTCCGCTTCCGGAACTTATACGGTAACAATAACTATTTCGAGCGGAGCCCCTGATTTTTGTGAAGATATATATACGCTGACCGTAGTTATTGACCTGCGAATTCCGAATTGTTTTTCGCCAAATGATGATGGAATTAATGATGTTTTTGTTATATCCGGAATCTCGAACTATCCTGACTGTCAATTATCAGTATATAACCGGTGGGGAAACCTGGTATATCGCAAAAAGCCGTATGACAACAGCTGGGATGCTACTCCAAATGCAGGGATTATGTTGGCAGGAAAACAGAAAGTGCAGCCGGGTACTTACTATTATGTTTTGGAATTTAATACCAACGACCTGCCTGCTGCTAATGGCTATATTGTCGTACAATATTAATTAATAAACCTGTAAATATTGAGCGTCATGAAATATAAATTTACCATAAAACTAATCATCGGTGTGCTGTTTATCTCCATTTTCTGGGTGAAAGATGTAAAGGCACAATTTGATCCCATGTATACCCAGTTTATGAACAATGAAATGTTTATTAACCCAGCATATGCAGGATCTAAAGATGCACTTGCCCTTACGTTGTTGCACCGGCAGCAGTGGGTTAAATTCGCCGGAAGGCCGATAACAACTACCTTCTCGATCAATTCCCCCATATACGAGAATAAAATGGGTGTTGGTATCGCATTTCTAAACGAAAAAATTGGTGTCCTGAACAGAAACCTTTTATATGCCAGTTATGCCTATCGGCTCAGAACCGGGGAGCGCAGCTTTTTAAGTTTCGGTTTGATGGCAGGGATACATATGCAAGTGGAGAAATTTGCAGATCTTGACCCGAACATCTCAGGCGATCCAAGTTTCTCAACGAATACTCCGGTGATTGTTACACCCAACTTTGGATTTGGAACGTATTTTAATACCGACAAATTTTACGCATCATTTTCAATACCAAGAATGCTGGATGACCATATAACTTTTAATTCAAACGGAACCAGAAATAAAGGCGTTACTTTTAATATAAAATCATGGCATTATTATATTGCCGTTGGCAGGGTATTTACGATCCACGACTATCTTAAACTCAAACCACACATTATGATGAAAGTGGCTGTCAATGCACCTATAGAATTTGATGTAAACCTGAATGCTCTTATCAGAGAGTTAATATGGGTAGGCTTTTCCTATCGGAGTAGTAATGATTTAATATTTATGGCAGGTGTTCAGATCCGGCCTTCATTTCTGTTGGGATATTCTTATGATTACCAGCTTTCAAAAATTAGAAATTTTTCTGGTGGCACGCATGAGATTACTGCCTCCTATTATTTTGGGCTTAAAGGGAAAAAAATCATGTCCCCACGCTATTTTTAATGACAAATAAATAATCAAATTATGAATAAATTTTTTAAATTGTTATTTGTTTTAACGCTTTTGATTTCAGTGTCTGCTAACCTGAACGCACAAAAATCTTCACTGCGGAAAGCTTTGCTTGAGAGAGCTGATAAATTATACGAATTAAAAGCGTATGCTGATGCAATTCCTAAGTATGAGCAGGTCTTAGAAAAAGACAGCACTCAGGATTATGTTGTTTTTAATTTAGCCGACTGCTACCGGTTAACCAATAACAGCAAAGAGGCATTGGTTCATTATTCAATAGCATTGCAACGCAGCACATCATTGCCAATCCATAAATATTATTACGCACAGGCACTAATGCAAAATGGAGATTTCACAACTGCGGAGAAATATATGAAAGAATATGTACTGGATGATCGCGGAAAAACTTTTACAAAAGCAATTACAAATCTGAGTGATTTCTACAAGGATACTGCCAGTAACAAAGTAAAATTTGCCACATTTAACTCCCGTGAAAATGATTTTTCACCGGTTATTCTTGATAGTCAGGTTGTATTTGTATCTTCCCGGGTCCGTGCACAAGCTATTAATTATATTCATACCTGGACAGACGAAAAATATTATTTTTTGTATTACACTCAGCTTAATGATAAGGGCGAATATATAAAACCTAAATTGTTCCAAAAGGACATTCAAACCCGTTTTAACGATGGCCCTGTTTGTTTTACCAAGGATAATAAAACCATTTATTTTACCAGAAATAATCTTCGGGACAACAAAGCAATAAAAGCGTCGAACGGTAATGTGAATTTGAATTTATATTCGGCTACCTTTAATGAAACGGAAAAAATCTTTGATAATATTCAATCCCTGCCATTTAACAGCCGTCAATATCATACGGCACATCCTGCTTTAAATCCTGATGGAAGTAAACTGTATTTTTCTTCCGACATGCCCGGTGGTTTTGGTGGTATGGATATCTGGGTTGTCGATTGGCTGGGGACTAAATGGGGTAAACCTGTAAATATGGGAAACAAAGTAAATACTTCAGGAAACGAAATTTTCCCTTATGTCCTTGATGACAAAACGATGTTTTTCTCATCCAACGGTTTAGAAGGAATCGGTGGGCTGGATATTTTTATGCTGGGATTGAATGATGAAGGTTTGCCTGCCGGAACCCCAAAGAATATGGGCGCAAACATCAACAGCCCTGCAGATGATTTTGGTATAACATTTTTTCCAGGCGGTACCAAAGGATTTTTAAGTTCAAACCGAAAAAACTATAACCTTAACGATGATATTTATGAATTTGCATTATTAGAAAAGCCACAGATTAAAATGTTTCAGTACATAATTTCGGTTTTGGATAGCACAACCAGGCAACCACTTGAAGCCAAAGTTGATATTACCGATAACCAATCAGGCGAAAAAATCGATGTAAAAGTTAAGGATGGCGCTTATATAATTAAACTTTTTCCAGAACAAAAGTTGACAGTTTCTGCAAACTTCCCGGGCTATTATCCAAAAAACAACCTTGGCTATGCTCCTCCGGCAGATACTACCCAGCCATTTGAGATTCTTCTTAATCCCGTAGCCAAATATTTCATAGCAGGAACCGTCACTGAATCCGCAGATGGCCAGCCAAAAACTGCTCTTGACAGTGCAATTGTAGTTGTTACTGATACGATCAACAAAATGGTCTGCGGAACCTTTTATACGGATATTTCAGGTAAATATCAATCCTGCGAACTGCTCCCAAACATACCGTATGTCGTTAACGTTTCAAAAAAAGGGTATTATTCAAAATCTGAAATAGTGCCCTCTGTCTCACCGGGTGGTACGATAATAGATTTTGATATCAGTAAATTCGTTGTCGGAAAAACGATTGTTATTAACAATATATATTTTGACTTCGACAAATACGACATTCGCATGGACGCTTCTAAAGAGCTGGATAGAATTGTAAAATTTCTGAATGAAAACCCGGAAATTATCATTGAGCTTAGCTCACATACCGATTGCCGCGGCACCGCAAAATATAACAAAACCCTTTCACGAAAGCGTGCTATAGCAAGTGCAGCCTATATTGTAAGCAAAGGCATTGATAAGGGTCGTATCAAAGGCAAAGGTTATGGTGAATCCCAACCCGTAATCAGCTGCGATTGCCGCAAATCAGGAAAATCAAAATGCAGCGCAGCAGAACACCAGATGAACCGGCGTACGGAGTTTAAAATTACCGGATTTGTTAAAGGGATAGGAAACGTAAATCTGGACAGCGGCAAAAATTCACAGTAAAATCAGTGGTGCGCTGCGGGGAGCTGAGCTTAGTTCCCCGGATACATTGGTTTTTATTTCGGTTGCTGGAGTAACTCTTTAGGCTGGTTTGTTTATTCCTCAAGATTTCAGGTGAATTTTGTTTCGATTAAAAAAACGTAACTATTCATTCCTTAGAAAATACTATAAAAAATTTCTATGCGGTTTGATATGCTTGTTGTTAGGAATGTTTTTTTGTATCATCAATTAATAGAGATTCCTCACCTTCCTGCCTTCACTGCCGTTGCGGCAGGCAGGTTCGGAATGACAATTCAATTTTTGTGGGTATAGGAGGGGGAAAGCAGCGGAGCGCCTTGCGCTCCGCTGCTTTCCCCCTCCCAAATAACAAACAATAATGTCATTCCGAATGCCCGCCTGAATGACGCCCGCCTGATCCGCCAATCTGGCGGGCAGGCAGTCGGGCAGGGAGTGAAACGAAATGAGGAATCTCTTTGTTTTGGATTGTTTCAATAGGGTGAATCCGCCGCGGCGGATTGCAAAAAAAGATAAAACAACAGTTCCGTAAGCCGGGTTCTGTTTTAATCTGTCATTTATCTGGTTCCGCAGTTGCCCGCGGAATCTAACGACCTACCCTCCGGATTCGGGCGGGCAGCCCTCAGTCTCCGGTTTATTTGGTCTTTCAACCCATAAGGTTTACCCGCATGCTATGTCACCATAACAAGCTGTGAGCTCTTACCTCACATTTTCACCCTTTTCCCAGCACTTGCGTGCCGCGATGGTTATTTTCTGTGGCACTTTCTGTCTTCCGGTTGCCCGGAATCCTTCCCGTTAGGAAGTATGGCGCCCTGTGTTGCCCGGACTTTCCTCTCTAATTCACCGAGGTGTTTTACAGCGACAGACCGAACTGTTGTTTTATCACTGCAAAGATAAGCAAAATGAAGAGGTTGAGGAAGGTAAAAGTGATTATAATCAAATCACAGCCCTCCACTGCGTGGCAAACAAAACAAGAAAATTCCAATGCATTAATGTTTTAAACTGGGTTTTGTGCGCCGCGGCGGATTTGTATTTTGGTTATTGAGGATTTTACAAAATATTGGTTTGTCTTTGCTTGCTAATTCTGATCATCTTTGCCATATCAAACAGAATACAAAAAATGCGTATTTTTGCCAAAGCTAAAAAAAATTGCATGCACGATAAAATTTATATTGCAGGTATCGGGATCATTTCTGCCATCGGGCAAAATGTGGCTGAAACACTGGAATCGCTGAAAACATCAAAACATGGTGTCGGACCGATCGAATATATTGACACCATTTATAAAGACAAAATCCCGTTTGCCGAGGTGAAAAAATCAAACGATGATTTGAAAACGCAACTTGGCATTGACAATGAAAAATTTATTACGCGTACCAGCCTTTTCGGGATGATCGCCGCCGGTGAAGCAGTCAGAAATTCGGGTTTAGACCTCAGCAAATACCGCTGCGGGATCGTTTCAGCGACTTCCGTAGGTGGAATGGACCTGAGCGAACGTTTTTATGATGAATTTTATGCCGACAATTCAGCCGGAAATATAGAAGGTATTAAAGGCCACGATTGCGCCGACAGCACCGAACACATTGCCGATTACCTTGGTATAAAAGATTACCTCGCAACCATAAGCACGGCCTGTTCATCTTCGGCAAATTCCATCATGTTTGGTTCCAGGCTGATAAAGAATGATGTGGTAGATGTGGTCGTTGCCGGCGGTACCGATTCGCTGACACGTTTCACCTTGAATGGATTTAATACTTTAATGATCCTGGACAAAAACCACTGCAAACCTTTTGATGCCAACCGTGCCGGCCTGAACTTAGGCGAGGGCGCCGGGTTTGTGGTGTTGGTTTCGGAAAAAATACTGAAAGAACTGGACAAAAAACCATTGGCGGAAGTCAAAGGCTACGGTAATGCTAACGACGCATACCACCAGACAGCCTCTTCACCAGAAGGCCAGGGCGCTTTTCTGGCAATGACCAAAGCGCTTGAAGTGAGCGGGCTACAACCCGGTGACATTGATTATATTAATGTTCATGGCACCGGCACCGGCAATAACGACCTTTCAGAAGGCGTTGCCATGAAAAGGATTTTCGGAGAAAATATTCCGTTATTCAGCTCTACAAAACCTTTTACAGGCCATACGCTGGGAGCAGCCGGTGGGGTAGAAGCGGTGATGTCTGTGCTGGCCATTCAAAACAAACTAATATTTCCAAACCTGAACTTTTCAGAACCCATGCCGGAGCTGGGAATATCGCCTGTGACCAAACTTGTCGAGAATTGCAACGTTGAAAATGTGCTGTCAAATTCATTCGGGTTTGGCGGGAACAATTCTACCTTAATTATTTCAGCTGTCAAATAATAAACCACAGACTTAACGATGAAAACATATATAAATTCCGCCACCGCTATCAGCCCGCAGCCCACGTTAGGCAAGCCTTTTCAACTGACAAAACCCGAAAAGTATGAAACAGACTATTTGAAATGCGTGGAACCGGATTATAAAGAATACATCAATCCAACACTTATACGCAGGATGGGGCGCGTGGTGAAAATGGGTGTTGCCGCGGCTATTCAGTGCCTGAAAGAAGCGGGCGTTGAAAAACCGGATGCCATTATTACCGGAACCGGCCTGGGCTGTATTGAAGATACAGAATCTTTTCTGAATGAGATCATCAAAAACCAGGAACAATTTTTACCTCCCACTTCATTTATTCAGTCCACGCATAACACTATTGCCGGACAGATAGCGCTTTTGCTGAAATGCAACAGTTATAACTACGCCTATGTCCACCGCTGTTTCTCTTTTGAAAATGCATTGCTGGACTCGATGATGATGCTCCGGGAACAAAATGATATTAAAGTATTGCTTGGCGGTGTAGATGAAATAACACCGGTTTCATTCGCAATTTTAAAACGGCTGGGCATTTATAAAAGTGTTTTGGGATCAGGCGCTGATATCTTTACAAACAAAACTGAAGGCGGCATAGCAGGAGAGGGAGCATCATTTTTTGTGTTATCGGGAAATCCAGACAATGCCTTCGCAACCATCGATGCGGTTAAAACCCTTTACAAACCCGCAGATATCAGTGAAACTGAAAATACAATAACAGACATGTTAAAGCAACAGGGCCTTGCAATTGCAGATATTGATGCCGTCATAATGGGATACAGCTCGGATGTAAATTCTGACACTCTTTATGATACCTTATCACAAAACATTTTTGCAGGTAACAATATTTTGTATTACAAACATCTCTGCGGCGAATATTTTACTTCTTCTTCATTTGCTGTCTGGGCTGCAGCCAATATCCTGAAAAATAACAGTTGCCCTGATGCGATGAAATTGCGCTGTCGTGATGTGGCCAAGTATAAACACATCCTTGTTTACAACCATTTTAAAAATACCGAACACTCCCTGGTGTTACTTTCTTCATGCTGAAACTGAAATATATCCTGATCCTCATAATGATCCTGCTTTCGGTGATTGGCCCACTGGTAGCTTTTTCAGGTTTTTCTCCGGCGTGGTATTTACTGCCTGGAGTCATTCTGATTTTTTTTACTGCGCTGGGATCTTTTAAAATTAGCATGTCCTTTTATTTTGATGTGTTTTCCAAAATTGACAGCAATGATAAGATTGTACTAACTTTCGATGATGGCCCCGACGAAAATGTGACACCCAGACTTCTGGAGGTGTTGAAAAAGAATGATGTTAAAGCAGTTTTCTTTTTTATCGGGCATAAGGCTGAAAAGCTTCCCGCGCTTGTGAAACAAGCTTTTGACGAAGGGCACATCATTGGAAATCATTCATGGTGTCATAAAAATACGTATGGTTTTTATACGGCACGAATGGTGGCATCCGACCTTGAAAAGGCAGGTGAAGTCATAAAAAATATAACCGGAGTCAAACCTAAGTTTTTCAGGCCGCCATTCGGTGTTACCAACCCCAATATGAAAATTGCGCTGAAAAAATTGAAACTGCTGCCGGTTGGATGGAGCCTTCGTTCGCTTGACACTGTCAATCATGATACACCAAAACTGAAAAAAAGAATTTCGAAGGTAAAAGCCGGAGATATTGTACTGTTTCACGACAGGGTGGAAAGTATCGACTTAGTAACAGATGATTTTATTCAGTATTGCAGGCAACAACAACTTGGATTTGCACGTTTGGATGAAGCTTTAAATGTAAACGCTTATGACTAGAATATCACTTAAAATACTCATGATCCTGTTGTTTTCCTCAGGGGCTGTTATGTCTGCCGTGCCTGATACTGCGTATAAAACGATGAAAGATACGACCTTATTTAAAAGCAGACTTACAGCCTACACCTCTGACCTGTCCACGATAGAATGTGATTTTGTGCAGCAAAAATATATGAGCATTTTAACCGAGCCGGTCGCATCGAACGGGTATTTTTGTTACAAAAACGGCGTGATGATACGCTGGGAATATACAGAACCCTTCCATTATCTGATAATCATCAACAACGGCCGAATGTTCATTCAGGATGATGAAAAGAAAAATTCATTCGACCTCACCGCCAGTGAATCTTTTAATAAATTAAATACCATACTTGCGAAAATATTGCAGGGCAATGTGCTGGATGATAAAAACGATTTTAGCTGTGCCTATTATGAAAACGAGCTTAATTACAAGTTGGTCCTGAAGCCGAAATCCAAGGATCTTAAAGGATTTTTTAAGGAAATTGTATTGTTTTTCGAGAAGAAACTATTTTCGGTGGCAAGGGTTCAGTTAAACGAAGTTTCAGGTGACAGGACTGATATTTTGTTTAATAGTCGAAAAATTAATAATGAAATTCCGGATGATAAATTTATTTTAAAATAGATCAATTATGTTGCTGGATACTTTTTTCAAAATTTTAGACACTTCAAAGGAAGAAGAAAAAACTATTGTTAAGGTGGAACTTGATAAAGATCATAAGATTTATGAAGGCCATTTTCCTGGAAATCCTGTGGTGCCGGGTGTTTGCCTGATACAAATGATAAAGGAAGTTGTTGAAGTACAGCAAGGACTTAGGCTGCGGCTTACGTCTGCTGATGAAATAAAATTTCTGAACATTGTAAATCCGGTGACGTCAAATTTGCTGAACATAGAAATCAAAAAACGTCCAAACGCTGAAAACCCGCTGGCTTTAAGCATTATCATCACCGACGGCCAGGTTACCTATTTAAAGATGAGAGCGGAGTTTAGTTGTGAACAGTAATCAGTGAAAAGTTAACAGTACCAAACACAAAGTATAATAAAATAAACAGTCAAAGAAATGCGCGGGTTATTAAATATATCCATAAACACAGCCATTGAAGCCGGTTTTAAAATTATGGAACTATTTAACGACAAGATGCGTGTTAGTATAAAGAGAAATTTCACCCCCGTTACCAATGCCGACAGGGCCGCAAATCAGGTTATCGTTGACAGATTGTTCGTATTGGAAATTCCTGTGATTTCTGAAGAATCGGCCATTACGCCATTTAAGGAACGGCAGCATTGGGATCGTTTCTGGCTTATCGATCCGCTCGATGGTACCAAGGAATTTATTTCACGCAGCCATGATTTTACCGTGAATATTGCCCTTGTCAGAAACAGCATACCTGTGCTCGGCGTTATTTATGCACCGGCGCATGATTTGCTTTATTTTGCTGAAGAAAAACTGGGCTCGTTCAAGCTTGAAAATGCTTCAAAAGTGGTCGGTTCTCAAAATCAAAATGATGTTGATTGTTTGATTTCTGAAAGCCTGCAATTGCCGTATTCGAATCCGGAAACCTATACCTACATGGTGAGCAAGTCGCATATCAACGGTAAAACGCGCCGGTACCTTAAAAACGATAAAAATCCAAAACTGTTTATAAGCAAAGGCAGCTCCTTAAAACTTTGTGCACTGGCTGAAGGCACAGCGGATGAATACCCGCGTTTCGGCCGGACCATGGAATGGGATATTGCAGCCGGAGACGCTATTTTACGTTATGCCGGCGGGCAGATAAAAAACGTTGTTAATTCACAACCGCTGAATTATAACAAAGAAGACCTTGCAAACCCTGAATTTATTGCGTACCGCACCTCCAGATAATAATCATTTTTCAAAATGATGTTCCGGGATTTTTCTTCCCGTTTTCCATGTTTATTTAATTTCATAAAGTGATTATCTGAAAAACCATGAATAAAGTTTTTCATTATTAAAACAAATCGATTATTTTTGTTTACGCTTCCATCATACTTACAATAATTTAACGTGTAATGAAAAAGAAAAAACCCGATAAATCAAAATCAGGTAAAGCAACAACCAAAGCGATTTCAAAAAAAAATCCTTACAGAATAAAAATTTCGGGTAACGTTAAAGTTTTATTATTCCTTTTGGTATTGGTGTTTGTTCTTTATGGGAATACCATACCCAACCGTTATGCGCTGGATGATGACATTGTGACCAATAATCCTGTTATTAAAAAAGGATTAAAAGCCATACCGGAGATTTTTACGACGCGCTATGTCAGCAATGAAGAGCAAAACTATGATTACCGGCCGGTAGTTAAACTCAGCTTTGCTGTTGAATACGCCCTGTTTAAAGACAATCCACATGCGGGACATTTTATAAATGTGTTGTTGTATTTTCTTTTATGTTTTCTGTTATTTGTCATTTTAAAATTGTTGCTACATAAGTATCATCCCTGGCTTCCGCTGATGATCATCATGTTGTTTGCAGCCCATCCGGTACATACAGAGGTTGTCGCCAGCCTGAAAAACCGCGATGAGCTCCTGAGTATGCTGGGAGCCCTGGCCACCTGGTATATGATAATAAAATATACCGATACAAGAAAATGGTATCTGCTTCCTTTAGCTGTAGTTTTCTTTTTGCTGGGCTATTATTCAAAATCCAATATCATTGTTTATGCGGCCGTTATCCCGCTCAGCCTTTACTTTTTCAGGGAGGTAAAACTGTCAAAAGTATTGTTAATATTAGGTGCGCTGCTTTTAACTGCAATTATTTTCAATCTTCTGCCCCGCATGCTGCTCTCGCCCCCTCATCGCGAAATGTTATATTTCGAAAATCCATTAATTTTCGAAAAAGGGCTCTGGCTGCGGGTGGGAACAGGGCTGATTGTCGTGTTATTTTATATCCGGTTACTTATCATTCCACATCCGCTGCTGTTTTATTATGGTTATGATATGATTCCTATCACTACGCCTTTAAATATCTGGGCAATCATCTCTCTTGTCGTCTGCCTGGCTTTGCTTGCAATTGCATTATACTTATTCAGGCGCAGGCATATCATCAGTTTTGGCATACTATATTTTTTCGTCACCATTTCTGCATTTGCAAATATCATCAAACCCCCTCCGGGCATAGTTGCCGAGCGTTTTCTCCTTTCCGCCTCCCTGGGGTATGTCATGATAATATGTGTACTTATTTTCATCCTTTTTAAGCTGGATATTCATCAAAAAACAACGTATTCTTTGAAGACAGTTAAAATTCCTCTTTTCCTGTTTTTATTGATCCTTATTCCATTTACCCTGCGAACCATAATTCGGAATAGAGACTGGAAGGATTATAAAACACTGTACAGCCATGATATCGTTTATCTTGAAAAATCAGCCAAAGCCAATGCAGTATATGCTTCCATATTGTACACAGAATTGGGCACTATCAGAAATCCGCAAAAAATTAAAGCGGTAGCGGCGGAATCTGAAAAATATTATAAACAAACCCTGAAAATTTTTCCTGCTTACATTAATGCTTGGAACAACCTCGGTATCATATATTTTAGCTATCAGCAGCGTCCGGCAGAAGCGATAGATTGCTGGAAGAAAGCAGTCTTTTATGATTCGACCTATGCAACACCTCTGGTAAATATTGCTATGGCTTACGAACAGATGAACAGGGCAGATTCTGCAGAAATATATTATCTGAAAGCTATCAACGTCAAGAAGAATTACGCGGTACCGTATGGAAAACTTGGCGATCTGTATTTCAAACAGGGTAAACTGCAGATGGCAATTGCCATCAATGAGAAATTGATGGAAACCGACAACGCTTCAGAAATCCCTTATGTGAATATAGGAAATTATTATATGTACAGTGCCGATACCATAAAAGCAATTGGTATGTGGGAAAAGGCCATTGAAAAACAACCTAAAAACACTGGATTATGCAGGAATCTGGCAGGATACTTTGCCCGTAAAGGTGACTTTCAAAAAGCAGAATATTATAACAAACTGGCGCAAGATAATACGAAGAGAAAATCCCGTTCTAAATAAATTGTGGTTTTTTCGAAAATAGTAACGAAAAGATTGCTTGACTTACTACCTATTTGTAAGATAGATTTTAAGGTTTTTCCATTTTGGGAAATATTTATTATATTTGGCGTGGTGTTTCAAAATAACTTTTTATTCACATTTACGTATAAAGCAAAAGGAAAAGAAGTTATACGGTTGAAAATGAAGTGTTTATTTTTTTTCATTATTTTTATCAAAGTTAAATAAACTGTAAAATAAATTTATAAGTAAGGCATTAGTGAACTTAATTACAAAAGTTGTGGAAAATTAATATTAACCCAATTTATTAAATAAACAATACGTTATAGTTACCAAAATCAATAATATTTATCAATGAGAAAAATATACCTTCTATTAGTATTATTTTTAATAGTATCAAACACTAATATTTTCGGGCAGCCGGGATGTGCAAGCGTAACCATAACCACAAACGGTGGAAATGATTTTTCTTTACCTTGTACCACACCATGCACTACTTTAAGTGCAACCGCAGTTCAGACAAGTGGTGAGACAAATACGTATTCTGTTTCATCCATTCCTTATGCACCTCCTTATGCCTTTAATACCGGAACCCCCATATTAGTTGGTCTGGATGATATCTGGAGTAGTGTTATTAATCTGCCATTCACATTCTGTTTTTACGGTACAAGTTATACTCAAATATTAGCTGGTGCCAATGGTGATATATCATTTGCTACTATTGACGCAGGTTCAACATGTGAATGGGAGTTTTCAACATCGTGTCCGTCCACGGCCCTCATCCCGGGAGGAAACATTTTTGGCCCTTATCATGATATTGATCCTTCAGTTGGTGGAGCTATGTATTATGCTATTCTTGGTTCCTATCCGTGCAGGACATTTGTGGTTAATTGGTATCAAATTCCAATGTATGATTGCAATTCTTTAATAACCACTCATCAGACTGTATTATATGAGACTTCTAATATTATAGAAGTTTATATGCAGAATATACCGTTATGCAGTGGCTGGAATGATGGAAATTCCCTTGTTGGGATACAAAATCCGGCAGGCACCGTGGGGATGGCCGCACCAGGAAGGAATACCGGTGCTTGGAGTACCAGTAATGAGGCTTGGCGGTTTACACCAACAGGGTCATCAACGGTGGGTATAACGTGGTTCCAGGGGGCAACCCAGATCGGAACCGGCAACTCACTAAATGTATGCCCGTCCGGGCCGACAACCTATACGGCGCAAGCCACTTATTCAACTTGTTTTGGCGTACCGGTTACCGTAAGCGATAATATTACGGTGTCTCTTTCAGGGGGCAGCGTGGTCCTGACGCCGGTAAACCCCACCATTTGTTCTGGAGGTTCGGTTACACTTAACGCTTCAGGTTCCGATACATATACATGGTCGCCCGCTACCGGGTTAAATCAGACAACGGGACCGTCGGTCATAGCATCACCAACTGTAACTACGACATATACAGTCACCGGTGTTACGTCGGGATGTACTACAACGAATACCATTACGGTAAATGTAGGCTCTAATACAGTGCCCACCTTTACACAATTGGGACCTTATTGTGTTGGTGCTGCACCAGGCGCTTTGCCAACAACATCAAACAACGCTATCACCGGAACCTGGAATGCTGCAATCAGCACAGCCTCCGCCGGAACCACAGTTTATACATTCACTCCTAATGCAGGCCAATGTGCTGTTAATACAACCATGTCCGTAACGGTAAATGCAAATACTACACCCGCTTTTTCTCAGTTGGGCCCTTATTGTACAGGCGCCACTCCGGGGTTATTACCCGCAACCTCAACCAACGGGGTTACCGGAACTTGGAGCCCGGCGACAGTCAGCACAGCTTCCAGTGGAACCACCACATACACGTTTACTCCAAACGCAGGTCAATGTGCCATTACCACGACAATGTCTGTTACGGTTAGTAGTAATATTCTCCCCGCCTTTACTGCATTGGGGCCATATTGTGCGGGAGCTGCTCCCGGCACATTGCCTACGACCTCGACCAATGGCATTACCGGCACATGGAGTCCTGCAACAGTTAGCACGGCAACGGCAGGAAATACGACCTATACCTTTACCCCAACAGTAGGCCAATGCGCCAGCACAACTACTATGACGGTTACTGTAAACGCAGTCGATAACCCTGCTTTCAATTATACACCAACGGCTTATTGCCAGACCGGCACTGATCCTTCTGCCAATATCACGGGTGGCGCCTCAGGGACTTTTACCTCTAGCCCCGCTGGACTTGTATTTCTGAATACTTCTACAGGCCAGATTGATGTAAGTGCCAGCACTATCAATAACTACACGGTCACATTTACAACTAACGGTGCTTGTCCTTCAAGCAGTACAGCCAATGTCTCCATAACAGCACCTCCTGTGGCTACATTCAGCTATGGAGGGCCATATTGTCAGAACGCTGCGAATCCAATGCCGACACTTGGCTCTGGAGCCAGCACAGGTACATTCAGCGCTACTCCGGCCGGTTTGGTATTTGTGAGTTCCAGCACAGGCCAGGTAAATCTGGCATCAAGCACACCAGGAACCTAAACGGTTACAAACACCATTGCTGCATCAGGTGGTTGCGGAGCTGCCAGTGCAACAGCAACTATTACCATCAATGCTAATCCTACCGTAACAGTGCCTGCAAATATCATCGTTTGCAATGGAGGGAAT
>Ga0208789_1000125_pt1 | contig 110597 bp, 112 predicted proteins | sample Methanotroph_Enr_FD_187368 | JGI IMG/M metagenome (GOLD analysis project Ga0208789, IMG submission 187368) | Enriched soil microbial communities from Old Woman Creek wetland in Ohio, USA - Methanotroph_Enrichment_5 (SPAdes) (version 2) | ecosystem: Environmental > Terrestrial > Soil > Wetlands...
AGAAAATCAAGTATGAATGGCTACCATGGCAAGCTTACGCCAGTTTTGAAGCGCTCCGGAATGCCCTTCAAGATATTTTTCAAAACCTCGGCGGAAAATACCAAGTTAATTTTGTATGAGTACTTATACGCTGTCAGGAGTTAGTAAAAAACGAATGCTATTCGACGTCGGTTAACAATGATTGAATTCCTCATTCACATGCACCGCATGGGAATGCTGTTAAGGCGTGTTGCGGCCCGTGCCGTAGGTTGGGCAGAGGAACGAAGCCCAACTTTTTTGGCCGACGATCTGTTGGGCTTCCTTATGTCAGCCCAACCTACGCATTATGGCGATAGGGCTAGATTTCGCCAAATACGGCTACTACCTCCCTCTCACCGCCGACAAAATCAAATCCTGATTCAACACAATCAGCATTTTCCCGGTCATGTTGCTTTCGGGGATATTCACCAGCGATTTGATGTAGCCGCCGTCGCCCTTCAGTAATTCGCCGACCGGCTGAACCTGGGATTTCTCGAAACTGGGTATCGCGTCAAGCCCGTCCACCAATAAGCCGATAGGTCCGGTTTCGGTCTTGACGACGACTATTGCGCCGGCGGTGTTTATCGCTTCGTCCGGCTCAATCGGCGTGTTGGTCAAAATCCGGCCGTCGATGACGATGATCGGGGTTTTTTCGTTTTTGCCGTCGGGATTGTTATCGGAATACAGCACGCTGCCGACGACATAGGATTTGGTGCCGGGCAAGGGGTTGATCATCGATACTTCTATCGCTTCGACTACCTCGGCCGCATAAAATGCGTATATGTCCGAGCCGATATAAAACGTTGCCAAATCGACGACATCGCCGCTTATCGGCTCTTGCGGATAATTGATCGCTACGCGTTGTTCGGAATCGGTAGCTTCGGTTTTTTCGCCGATGGGGATGAACACGAAGGCAGCCACGTCATTATGATAGTCCCCGGTGGTTTTAAACTCGCGGTAGCCGCGCGACGAATAACAGCCGACCGCATAATACTTTTTCTTGTAAAGCACGATTTTGGATTTTCCTGTGCCTTCTTGCAGCGCAAAAAAATCAGGGTCTATCCAAAGCACTTCGCCGTTTTGGTAATTGGACGCGTCGGTCGATGCAATAATGCGGCCGCTGGGTCGCTCCACAAACAGGCCGAACGCGCCGGGTTTGTCGGGCAGGCAGTCTTCAAGCATGTGCTTGAATTCGGGCGTGGAATCGAAAACGATGCCGATACCGCCGACCACTTTGTTCATGTCATCGATATGGCGGATCGCGGCATTGTAAACGTAGGTCGGCTTGCTATCGTACAGCCAGGATTCTTCAAATGGCGAGACCCGGTATTCCTGCGGCGAGCGCAACGAAAAAGTATCTTGCGCGTATGAGGCATGCACCTGCTTGCCGACGGCGTCGATCGGATCGTTATGCAGATTGGACTCGGCTACGATGGCGCCTTTGATGTCGTAGATGAAAAGGCGCGTGTAGACGGTGTAAAGCTTGTTGATGTAAAGCAGGATGTCGGTGATTTTGGCTTTATCGTCGGCGCTCAGGCGGCCTTCAGAGAGAATACGGCGGATCTCCGAAGTCAGCGCCCACCACCGGCAATCGTTGCTGCGTTCGTACAGGTTGCGATCCATAATATCGATCATCAGCCGGGCGATGGATTCGGCATTGCGCAGTTCGGAGGTAATCATCGTGGTATGCAGCTTGCTGCTGGAGTCGGCCAGCGCTTGGGCGGTGCGCGCGCCCATCGAACGCAGCTGTTTTAAAATCGCCTTTAGCGATAACAGGTTGCCGTGTTCGTTAGTCGCCATGACTTGACCGTTCCAGATCACGCGATGCAGGAACAGGTTGATGTCTTCGGCGGCGTCGGCAATCAGGCTGGACAGTTCGGTAGACAGGGAGTCGCCATGGCGGAGGATTTCGGCGTTGATCTCCTTGTCGGACGCGGAAAAACCGAATGCCGAGTGCAATGGAATCATCGCATGTCCGTACCATTCCTGTCCGGCATAACCTTGGTAGGGGCGGCCGCGGTGCGTTACCGACAGGTATTCGCGTCCGGCAAAGTCGAGCATGCCGTAGGCGTCGCCTTCGGGAACGGTTTCTATGACGCGGCCAATCGGTACATGATCCTGGTCGCTGGTGGCAATGACGACCGAGTCGGCATCCAGCAGCAACATCACGGCTTTGTCGCCTTTCTTTTGCAGGCTACGGAAGATGCCTTCCATCTCGTTATCGAAACGAAACGACAGGCACAAAACGCCGATCACCGAGTCATCGATCGGATCGACGATGCGTTTCGAGTAAATCAGGGCGCGGTCGGTGCCGGGCCTTAGGCTGGTTTTGCCGAAGGTTTCGACATAGTCCTCTATTGAATTTAAGGTCTTGCGGATAATCGGGTCGGAAATGCTTTGGGCGATTGCTGAGGCGTTGCGGTCAAGCCGGGCCAGGATGCGGCTGTCGGTATCCAGGATGATAATGTCATCGTAGACGCTGTATTTTAAGCAATACTCGTCAAGCAGTTGGTTAATCGAATTTATATCGGTTCTTTCGCCGTTCACCGAGGCCAGCACAAAATTGCATATATCGGCGTTGGTCGCCAGGAAACCGATGTCCGCGGTGCGCTCATACAGGTTGCGCACCAGGATATCGACCGATACCTGGGCTTTGGATTCCAGTTCGAGACAGGTCTTTTTAATTTCCTCGGATACCAATTGGCTGGTCAGTTTGCTTTCAAGACCGGCAAAACCTTTTTTGGTGGCTTCCATCGCCGGCAGTATGGTGGCGGCTTCCGCGGGGCAGCTGATTTCTGCGATGGCGGAAACCAAGCCCCAGGTTCCGTTCAAGTCGCGGAGAATTTCTTTGCATTGGGACACACTCCGGATATAGGGAGAGAAAGTTTCGAAACGTTCAGTTTCTGACAGCATGGGATTTATCCTTGGTTATGCGTTAAATAATGAAACAAGATATTGTTCATAAAAATGCAATATGTAAGCCATATTGTCTGTTTCCTTACAAAGAGTAAGTATTGAACGAGGGTTATTAAAAGTGGCGTCTTAGATATGCACCAAAATGGCGCATAAAATCGATATTGGTTGCTAATGTTGTGCGCCGGATCAATGGCGGTTAAATGAAACGGGTTAGTTTGAATGTCGTGGAAACGGTTAGGGGCGGGGTTTAAAAGCCTATTCTACTCCTTTCATACTGAAAAACCGTTCAACTATGAAAGATGCGGGGAGTATCAGCCGAGGAGCGCCGTGAACCCATCCCTGGGGGCTTGACGGCAGCATCCTTGCTGCCGACATCCTCGCCTGACACTCCCCGCTCTTTTTCAAAATTAGACGGTTTTTAGATCAGATAGGAGTAGGAACAGGCGTAAATTAATTTACGCAATTACCATGAAGCGCATGAAGACTTCAATTCTTCATGCCCTTCATGTTCTTCATGGTTTAAAAATAAAACTTGCTCAAGTTATTTTATGCACATTGGCTTAAGTAATTGGACTTATTGATCTTTATGGTGCTCACGGGATAATGAGCGTAGTCCATTCGGAAACCATTCAAACTACGACCGGGATTGACGCATCTTGATGTCATTCCGGCTCCCGGCTCAGCCAATATCGCTTAAAAACAATAGGCAGTTATGCACAAGACTCCTACTTTCCCGCTTCCGCCCATTAGCATCAAAGCATCGGGAGAAATGAGGCGGATCGGTGTTGAGCTTGAATTTGCCGGCCTGAGCATTGAAAACATTGTCCTGCTGATTCGCGAGCAGTTCGGCGGTACTGTCATTACTCACAGCGCTTATGAAAACACGGTGACGGATACGCGTTTGGGCGATTTTAAAGTTGAGCTGGATTTTCAATACCTGAAGCGAAGAGGCCGTTATAAGCAAGATCCGGAGGAACCATTCGCCATGCTTGACGAATGGTACGAGCTTATTGTGCGCATGGCGGCCGAACAGATTGTGCCTTTTGAAATCGTCTCGCCGCCGATTCCGATGGACCGTCTCGCCGAATTGGATCTATTGATCCCGCTGTTACGGGAATCGGGCGCTCAAGGCACGGATAGCCGTACCTTGAATGCTTTCGGCCTGCATTTCAATCCGGAGTTGCCTAATCTGGACCCTGAAACCATTGTTTCTTATCTGAAGGCTTTTCTTTGCCTTTACGACTGGCTGGTTTACCACAGCAAGATCGATCCGGCCCGCTCGATGACCGGTTATATTTCCCCGTTTCCATTCGACTATATCCGGCAAGTGGTTGACTTGAATTACCATCCCGACCAGGACAACTTAATCGATGATTACCTGATGGCGAATCCCACCCGCAACCGGGCCTTGGATATGCTGCCGTTATTTGCCCACCTTGATAAAGCCAGAACGTTGTCGATCATTGATGACGAGCGCGTTCATGCCCGGCCCACCTTGCATTACCGGCTGCCCAACTGCCATGTCGACAAGCCGGGTTGGGGTATCGATGCGGATTGGCATAATTGGCTGATGGTCGAGAAGCTGGCTTGTAACCCCGAATGCCTGGACGCAGTATGCCTGGCTTATATGCAATTTCTGGACAGGCCCTTAGCCGTGCTGTTTCAGGATTGGCAAGCGATGGTCGAGATATGGCTAAAACGTTATTGCGGCCTGTAATCGGCGTAACCGGGCCGGACAAGGGCGGGGATCGCGCCTGGTATTTTACGCGTCATGCCGTTATTTGGGCCGGAGGCAAGCCCCTACGGCTCACGCCTAGGAACTCGCATCTGCATGAGGCATTAAACGGTATCGTGATCGGCGGCGGCGATGATATTTATCCTTCGCTTTACGAATCCGAGGCCTTGCCCAATAGCCGTTATGACAAGGAACGGGATATGTTCGAATTAATTTATATCGAAAAAGCCTTGAACCTGAATATGCCCCTGCTGGCTATCTGCCGCGGCGAGCAATTGCTCAATACTTATCTGGGCGGCAATTTACACCAGGATCTACGCAAACTGCGCCGCTACACACGTAACCGCTGGACGGTCTTGCCGCTGAAGACCTTGCTGGTGGAGCCGGACAGCCGCCTTGAGGAGCTGCTGGGAACGACCCGGTGCAAGATCAATAGTCTTCATACCCAGGCTATCGATCAGTTGGGTAGCGGCTTAAGAGTGGCCGGCCGCGATTTGGATGCTATCGTGCAGGCGGTAGAAGATCCGTCTCGGCTATTTTTGCTGGGTGTTCAATGGCATCCTGAATATTTGCTCTATATGCCGCGGCAACGCAATCTTTTTCGCGCACTGGTTCAAGCCGCACGGCAGCCGGCATGATTGCCTATTTGAGTTTATTCGGCGTAAGTTTTCTGGCCGCCACGCTGATTCCGTTTTATTCGGAAGTGGCGTTGGTGGGTTTGTTGGCTGCCGGCTATGATCCATTCCTGCTTTGGCTGTTTGCATCGGCGGGCAATACGCTAGGCGCAGTCGTGAATTGGCTTTTAGGCCGTTATCTTCTGTATTTCGAACACAGGCGCTGGTTTCCATTTAAAGTTTCGACATTGCATCGTTATCAGCGCTGGTACCGGCATTTCGGCGTTTGGTCGTTATTGTTGGCCTGGTTGCCGGTAGGCGGGGATGCTTTAACGTTTATTGCCGGCATGATGAAGGTGCGTCTTCCGGTATTCCTGATTTTGGTCGGCGTGGGCAAAGGCTTGCGTTACGCGTTGATCATTGCTCTATCGCAACAAATCCTGTGATGAAGCGCGGATTTTTATCCGTGTTTATCCGCCTAATCCGTGTCGCCTAGAGGCGCCTACTTTTGGCATCCGTGTTCTATTAATCGTAGTCAGTATGTTCGCTGAGTAGTTACGTTTTATTTTTAAACCATGAAGAACATGAAGTCTTCATGCGCTTCATGGTTATTTCTTAAATTCATTGATGCAGATTCCTGAGTTACCAAGGCGCGCACGGCACGCCCTACTCACATCGGTCACGGCCATCCGGACAATAGCAAGGAAGGTTATTCGACGCCGGCTAACTAATGATAGAATCAAACATTTCCACATCCATATTTTAGGTGAAAGCAATGCTGTATATCGATCCAAATCAGCCAGGCAGTAAAGTTAACTTTAAATCCCGTTACCAAAACTTCATCGGCGGCAATTGGGTCGACCCGGTCAAGGGGCAGTATTTTGACAACTCGAGTCCGATTAACGGCAAGGTTTTTTGCGAAATACCCCGTTCCACAGCCGAAGATATTGAGCTGGCGCTGGATGCGGCTCATGCGGCCAGAGCGGCTTGGGGTGAAACTTCGGTCACTGAACGCTCGAATATACTGTTAAAAATAGCCGACCGGATTGAAGCCAATCTTGAACTGCTGGCTGTTGCCGAAACCTGGGATAACGGCAAAGCGGTGCGCGAAACGCTGGCTGCGGATATACCATTGAGTGTCGATCATTTTCGCTACTTTGCCGGCTGCATTCGCGCTCAGGAAGGTTCAATCGGCGAAATTGACAAAAATACCGTCGCTTACCATTTCCACGAACCGCTGGGTGTGGTCGGACAAATCATTCCGTGGAATTTTCCGTTGCTGATGGCTTGCTGGAAATTAGCCCCGGCTTTGGCCGCAGGAAACTGCGTGATCATGAAACCGGCCGAACAAACGCCGGCGTCTATTTTGGTGCTGATGGAAATTATCCAGGACTTGTTGCCTGCCGGCGTAGTCAATATCGTCAACGGCTTCGGCGAAGAAGCAGGCCAGGCGTTGGCGACCAGTACCCGTATCGCAAAAATAGCTTTTACCGGTTCAACGCCGGTGGGTTCGCATATTCTAAAATGCGCCGCTGAAAATATTATTCCGTCGACCGTTGAGTTGGGCGGAAAATCGCCGAATATCTTTTTTGAGGACGTTTTAAGCCAGGATGACGATTTTGTCAGCAAATGTATCGAAGGCGCGGTGCTGGCGTTTTTCAATCAGGGCGAGGTTTGTACCTGTCCATCCCGGCTGTTGGTCCAAGAATCCATTTACGATGAGTTTATCGCTAAAGTTACAGAACGCGCCGGGCAAATAAAACGCGGCAATCCGTTGGATACCGACACCATGGTCGGCGCTCAAGCTTCCAAAGAGCAATTCGATAGAATCCTGGGTTACATTCAAATCGGTAAGGACGAAGGCGCCGAGCTTGTATTCGGCGGCGAGATTGAATCGTTGGAAGGCGACTTGAGCACGGGTTATTACATCCAACCGACGGTCATGAAAGGCGACAATAAAATGCGCATCTTTCAGGAAGAGGTCTTCGGCCCGTTTGTATCGGTCACCACCTTTAAAGACGAAGCGGAAGCTTTGGCGATCGCTAACGACACCGACTTCGGCTTGGGCGCGGGGGTTTGGACTCGTGATAACAATCGCGCCTACCGTATGGGCCGGGGCATTCAGGCCGGTCGCGTCTGGGTTAATTGTTATCACCATTATCCGGCGCATGCGGCTTTCGGCGGCTATAAAAAATCGGGCGTAGGTCGCGAATGCCATAAGATGATGTTGAATCATTATCAGCAAACCAAGAATATGCTGGTCAGCTACGATATTAATCCTTTAGGTTTTTTCTAGGTAAGTACCACGAAGGACACGAAGCATAAAACTTCGTGTCCTTCGTGGCGGATTTATGCACCGAGTAGGGCGTGCCGTGCGCGCCTTAAAACCTCAAGGGGCTTTTAGGGCGCGCACGGTACGCCCTACGCATATCGGCAACACGCAACATCGTACAAACTCACAAGGCTTTAAATAATGATTATAAAAACAGGCAGGCTTCTTCATCAGGTTCTTCACGGCGAGATCGGTCACGCGGATTATAGGGCGGCAATACAGCAGGATAACGCTGTCGAACTGGCCGAACAGCAATACGTTGAAGCGCATAAAACCTTCGAAAATCAGCAATCATTAGTTAACAACCTCAGTGACAGTTATGACTTTATCGTAATCGGGGCGGGTTCTGCCGGATCGGTCACTGCGGCGCGGCTTTCCGAAAATCCCGATTGGCGCGTTTTATTATTGGAAGCCGGTTCCGCCGACACCCATCAGGATGTTTTTAATCCTTCCCGTTGGCCTTACCTTTTTTATGGCGATTTGGATTGGGGCTACAGCACCGTTCCGCAGCAACATGCCAATAACCGGATAGTTCATTGCCCTCGCGGCAAAATGACCGGCGGTTCCGGGAGCATGAACGCGACGGTTTGGGTATGGGGACATCCGATGGATTACGACAGTTGGGCTTATCGCGGCAATCACGGTTGGGATTATGAAAACGTCCGCCAGATATTCAAATCAATGGAGGATTATTCAGGCGGCCCCGATAAATACCGTGGCGTAGGCGGCCCGATGCCTTGCGGTCCTAACGACGATCCGAACCCGTTGGCGGCCGCTTTTGTCAAAGGCGCGATCGAGCAGGGCATTCCTTACGTTCATTCCTATAACGGCCCGGACTTGAACGGAGTCAGTTATTTTGACCTGAACCGCAAGGACGGCGAACGCTTTAATGTCTGCCGCGCTTATTTGGTGCCGGCCATGGCGCGGCCGAATTTAACGGTATTGAAAAATGCCGACACCCGCAAACTGACTTTTACCGGCACTCGTTGCACCGGCGTCGAAGTCGTCGTCAACGGAGAGAGCCGCAAATTTACAGCTACTGAGGAAACCATTGTTTGCTGCGGTGCGATCAATACGCCCAAGCTGCTGATGCTCTCGGGCTTAGGTGCTTCGGCCGAGCTTGCCGCGTTAAATATTCCCGTCGTGGTCGATCTTCCGGGCGTCGGCAAGCATCTTCAGGATCATATCCTGCTGGCCGGAATTAACTATCAGTGCAAAGGCGAACTGCCGCCGCCCCATGGTAACGCCGCCGAAGCGACGTTATGGTGGAAATCCAATCCGGCGTTGCATTCTCCTGACATCCAGCCGGTTGTTATCGAGTTTCCGTTTGCCACGCCGGAACTGGCCGCGGCAGTGCCGGACAATTGTTATGCGATTGCCCCGAGCTTGGTTCGTCCCGCTTCTTGCGGTTCGATCGGTTTAAGTTCAAGCGATCCTGCGGTAGCGCCCAATATCGATATGAATTATCTGGGTTGCGATGCGGATATTAACGCGCTTATCGCGTCGCTCGATCTTTGCCGGGACATCGGCAATTCATCGGCATTTGCCGAATACCGGAAGCAGGAAGTCTTACCCGGCCCGTTAAAAACCAAGGCTGAAAAAGTCGATTTTATCCGCATGAGCACGACGACTTATTTTCACCCGACCAGCAGTTGCCGCATGGGTATCGATGCGATGGCGGTCGTCGATCCGGCCTTGAGAGTTTACGGTGTCGAAGGTTTAAGAATTGCCGATGCGTCGGTGATGCCGGAAATCACCTCCGGCAATACCAATGCCCCGAGCATGTTAATGGGCGAGCAGGTTGCCCGGTTTATCAAGGCTGAGCGGCAGGCGGGATAAGGATGCCATGAGCAAAGCATTCCAGCCTTTGGAGCGTCCCCCCATCGTTATACGCAACGCTGCCCTCGGAGTCGTCATACCGGCAGGGATGCCGGTATCCAGTGCCATGGATGGTAACTTGGCGGTTCTACAGGTACTTGAGTAACACAAAGTTTCACCTCCCTGTGCCTGGGTTCCGGCATCCCTGCCAGAACGACGGCCTCTCACAGATTCGTGTGTATAACAACGAGCGCTCCGCTTGGGAACCCTAAGCCGAAGCTCAACAAAATTCACTAAATTTATCTATCACGACCTTTCATAATTCCTAGTTAAGATAACTTTGCTCTAATCATTTACGCTGGTTTGGTAATGAGGAGATAGCAATGTTAAACGAACTTGATTTTCCAACTACTTTACTTCAATCCTATTTAACCTGGTTTCTAAAGCTATCGGCCGGAGGTGTGATCACATACTTCCTGTTCATGTTTTTTGTGCTCTTTTTGATTTGTGAACGCCAGGATCCTAAAGAAAAACGGCTGCCCAAGCAGTTGCGTCAGTCTTATCGGGTAAACATGCAATTGTTTGTTTTTAATAGCGTGGTTATGTGGTTATTGTCGGTGCCATCGCTATTGGTTTTTGCCGAACAATACTCCGATAAAGGATTGCTCAACTATATCCCGAACCCGGCGTGTAGAACGGTTCTGTCGTTTTTAGCGATGGATTTGCTGCTGTATCTTTTGCATAAAGCCAGCCACCGTTTCGATTGTTTGTGGATGTTTCATAAGGTGCATCACAACGACCCTTATTTGAATGTGTCAACGGCATTCAGGATACATTTGCTGGAGGTACTCATCATCAATGCGATGAAGGCGATGTTGGTTGTCGTTCTGGGAATAGAATGGGCAGTGTTGCTGGCGAATGAAGCGATAATTACATTTTTCACCATGCTGCATCACACCAATAGTTCATTTCGGGGCGAGAAATTGCTGGGCCGGGTGATTATTACGCCGTATTTGCACCGTGTTCACCATTCAACCGAGCGCAATGAGCATGACCGTAATTATGGCGCGGTTTTGTCAATATGGGACCGTTTGTTCGGCACCTTGGCAGAGCTGGAACCTGCGGAAATCGGCGTCAAGGGCAGCACTGAGCAAGACCTTGGCGGTCTTGTCAAATGCGGATTTTCAATGAAGACCGGACCTGCCGACCTCAAGGTAATGATCGCTGAAGCCGCCTATTACAAAGCCGAAAAACGCGGCTTTCATCCAGGCCATGAGCTTCGGGACTGGCTGGAAGCAAAAAGCGAAATTATCAAATCGGTTTACGGCGAGAAGCCGGTCGGAAACATTGTAATAAAGAAATGGCGAGGCTTGGTTGGGATTGTCAACGTAGCTCTAAATAGCAGAAACCAAAAATATCCGCCGTTTCGGGATCAGGTTAACTGACACAGGTAATACATCGATCGTAAAAAGACGGGTAGTGAGTAAGGCAAGGCGCGCGCAGCACGCCCTACGGCTGATGTTTACAGGCAAATACAGTGTACGAGGTCGGATAATATCGGTCAGCCGCCTTTAAGCTTATCCAGCACCTGGGTTAATTTTTCCAACTGCTTGTGCAAGACCCGGATTTGTTTGTCCGCGTGTTGCTTGTCGAATTCCAGCTTCATGCATTTATTGGTGAGCTGCTGGTTTGCCGATTTAAGCGCTTCGATTTCCGATTGAAGCAACTGTATTCGGCTATCCTGGCCGCCGCTGGAAATATCGACAGCCTGCTTTACTTCGCGTTGCGACTGGACCGTTTCAGGACGGCTGGGGGCAACAACTTCAATAGCATCAACCGGGGCGGGAGGGACGATGTTATGCATCGGTTCCGGGTTAATGCCGGCCATTCCGCCCCTCAAAATCACGGCGTTGATTTTATGGCGCAGCAACAAGAATACCGCGGCTTCGCTGGTCTTGCCGTCGCCGCAAACCACAATGATCGGTTTTTGACGATTTAATGTTTTAAGTTGCATCCTTAACGAGAAAAAAGGCTCGTTGATGCTGCCGTCAAGATGATCGTTTTTATAATCGTCCGGCGAACGCACATCCAACAATATAGCGCCTTGCTTTACCGCCTCCTGCATCTGTACATAACTGACAAACGATAAAGAAGGTTCTTTTATCAAAGATACAAATTGTTGCTTATTCAGCCGTAATAAAGAAATATCGGTCAGCGCCGTAATGGTTACGTTTCTGGGCGCATCGGAAAGCAGCGAGTCCTCGCCGAAAGTATCGCCGGCCGCCAGTTCGGCCAATTTAATCTCTTTGGCATTAGGCGACGGCCGGCGCGTCAACTCGCAGCGCCCGTTTTTAATCAGGTAATAATAATCCCCCACGTCGCCTTGATCGACAATGACTTCGCCCTTGCGAAAAAAGACGGCTTCCAGGCTCATCAAGATTTTTTGCAAATTGGTCGGTGGAAGACGTTGAAAAATCGGCGATCTCAATAATGCAGTCATCCAGTCATCCGGATTGTCTTGAGTCTCTTCTATAAGCATGTAACTACTATCCTTTTATAAACAAGGGGCTGGAATTAATCATGTCAGCATTCAACCGTCAAGAACGTAGCTTGCTGTTTGCGCTAGCGGCCATTTTAGTACATAACGCTGCAAGTTGAGTAACTGTAGCGATGCCGGCCGAATCCCCACGTCGGTAATACCGGCAAAACTTCCGGCCGGGTTGCGTTATGCTTTTGTACTGCGTGGATAAAACCCGATTGCCCAGGTGTTTTTTTAGGTATCCGTAAAAATTAAAATTATAATCGGCAGGGTCTTACCTTATTCCAGGTAAAACCATATATAGCCAATCAATACAGGGGGAAGTCAATGGAAAGAAAAGAAGCAATGGACTTTATGATTAAGTTACTCAAACTTATGCTACATAAAGAAGGGTCCGATTTATTTATTACCGCCGGTTTTCCACCTGCAATAAAAATCAAGGGCAAGATGACGCCGGTTTCGCAACAGGCCTTATCGGCCAACGATTCCAAGGCCCTGACCCAATGCATCATGAATGACAAGCAGCTCAAGGAATATGAGGAAAGCCAAGAATGTAATTTTGCGATTGCGCCGGCCGGGCTATGCCGGTTCCGGGTTAATGCCTATGTCCAGCAAGGCTGCCAGGGTTTGGTGATCCGGGTTATTGCCGCGGAAATTCCCAATTTCGATAAACTGGGTTTGCCGCCTATTTTAAAAGAAGTGATGATGCACAAAAACGGCCTGATTATCATGGTCGGCGGCACCGGTTCAGGTAAATCGACGTCGATGGCCGCAATGATCGATCATCGCAACGCGAACAGTTACGGCCATATCATTACCCTGGAAGACCCGATCGAATATGTACACCCTCACAAAAATTGCGTTGTCATGCAACGGGAAGTCGGCGTCGATACCAAAAGTTGGGAAGCCGGACTGCACAACACCTTACGCCAAGCTCCCGATGTGATTGTGTTGGGCGAAATTCGCGACGAAGAGATTATGAATTACGGCCTGGAATTTTCCCAAACCGGCCATTTGGCTTTGGCGACCTTGCACGCGAACAATGCCAATCAGGCAATTGACCGGATTTTAGGTTTCTTCCCGATGGCGAAGCAGGCGAAATTGATGCAGGATATTTCGGTCAATTTACGCGCCATTATTTCCCAGCGGCTGGTTAAAACCGTTGACGGCGGACGTTGCGCCGCCATTGAGATTTTATTGAATACGCCGTTGATTTCGGATTATATCGCCAAAGGCGAGGCCTCCAGCATCAAGCCGTTAATGGCAAAATCCCGCGAACTGGGCATGCAAACTTTCGATCAGGCCTTATTGGAGCTTTATCAGATGGGCAGGATAGATTATGACGAAGCCTTAAGGAATGCCGATTCTCAAAATGAGCTGCGCTTGCAGATCAAGTTGGCCTCCGGCGAAGACCGGGCGTCCGGCGGACTCTCATTGCAATCGAAAGAAGACGGCGGCAACGAGTCGTAGCAATTGAGAAATGGAACACGGATGCCAAAAGTAGGCGCCTCTACGACTGCATGGGCAGATATTTTGCTCCATGCAAAATCTGCATTCGCCACATCCCTGTGGCTTATGCAGGAGGTAGAGCAATGCAGGAGCAATTGCCGAGGCGACACGGATAGGGCGGATTTACACGGATTTTTAGCCCAAGCCAAGTTTGTTTACGCTTTTTAAATCCGTGTTTATCCGTTTAATCCGTGTCATCCGTGTTCTATTAGGCGTTACGAATGATTTATTTAGCCACGGATTGACACGGATGCACGCCGATAAACTGAGGCAAAGGCAAAAGGCGGATGTGCGTCAACCTCGGTTTTTTCGCCTTATCCGTTTAATCGGGGCCGAACCGTTACCAACTTCCCTACCATCAAACAAAACCAGATACCGACATGACCCTGACACCTTATTTAAAATTAATGCTGGAAAAAAATGCGGATAGTTTGTCTTTAAAAGCGGGTTCCCCGGCACTTTTGGGGCTATCCGGCGAAGAATATCCCTTGGGTAAAAACGAGCTGAATTCAAACGTAATCAAAGAAATCATCTTTAGCCTTATTAATGACGCCCAGAAACAGGAGTTGGTGCAAAACAGGGCGCTAACGTTTAATTGCGTCGCGCCTGACGGCGAGAAGTTTACCGCTAACGCCAAGGTTGAAGACAACGGCTTGGTGCTGTTCATTATCCCCGAAGCGGCACTGGCAAAAACCGAAGCCGAGCCTGTCAGTTACCGGATTTTAGGTGCAATGCCGGAAGACGATTTAAACATCCTGCCGTATTTGCAGGAAATGAGCCGGTTGAATGCCTCGGATTTGTTTTTAACAGTCGATTCGCCGGTCAAAGCCAAGATTTATGGCCGGGCCGTAGCGCTGGACGATTTTTTGTTGACGCCGGAACTAACCAAATCGGGTGCTTTCGGCATTATGACCCAGGAACAAATCGACGAGTTTTTAGTCACCAGGGATTTGGATTTTGCGATCAGCCTGCCCGACGGTAGCGCGCGCTTTCGCGCCAACGCTTTTTATCAGCGCAAAACCGTGGGTTTGGTTTTGCGTCTGATTCCCTCGGTCATTCCGACCGGCAAGGAGTTAGGTACGCCGGATATATTAATGGAACTCATCATGGCCAAACGCGGCCTGTTGCTGATGGTCGGCGGTACCGGTTCGGGCAAATCGACTACATTGGCGGCGATGATCAATCACCGCAACGCCAATTCGGCCGGTCATATTTTAACCATTGAAGACCCGGTCGAGTTTTCGCACCCGAACCTGAAATCGATCGTCAATCAGCGCGAAGTCGGCGTCGATACCGACTCGTATGCCAGAGCGCTGAAAGCCAGTTTGCGGGAAGCGCCCGATGTGATCTTGATCGGCGAGATCCGGGACCGGGAAACCATGTCGGCGGCTTTGGAACTGGCTAACACCGGTCATTTGTGTATTTCGACCATGCATTCGAACAATGCCAACCAGGCCATGGAGCGGGTCATCAACATGTATCCGCAAGAATATCATGCGCAATTGTTTATGGACCTTGCGGTCAACCTGAATGCCGTTATTTCCCAGCGCCTGATTCCCGACATGGCAGGAAGGCGTTGTGCGGCCATTGAGGTGATGATCAATACGCCGCACATTGCGAGCTTGATTTTAAAAGGCGAACTGCACGAAATTAAGGATGCCATGAAATCCAGCGGCAGCAAAGGCATGAGGACATTCGACGACGCGTTGTTCGGACTGTACAAAGATGGAAAAATCAGTTTGGAAGAAGCATTGAAAAATGCCGATTCCAGTAATGACCTGGAGGCTAAGATTAATTTCGGTTGATGATGTAATGGAACACGGATGACGCGGATTGGGCTGATTTACACGGATTTTTGAAAAAGCTGAAACCCATCATAGCCATTCGCCTCTGTGAGGGGGCTTTGTCTTATCTATCCGTGCTGCCAAAACATTAACCGGTTGTCAATTTTTTTATAAATGGGGCATAATTAAGTCGTGATTTTTTGGAGCCTAGTGCATGACTACGATTACTTTTGATACCTTGGAATTGGCTGACAAACTGAAAGCGGCCGGGTTTGCGCCGGAACAGGCGGAAGCCGTGGTGCGGGTGGTTGTCGAGGCGCAAACCAGCATGGTGACGCGGGATTATCTTGATGCTAGATTGAGTGAGAATAAGGTTGATTTGATTAAGTGGATTGCCGGCATGTTGTTGGCCCAAGCCGGGTTGGTTGCAGCTTTGGTTAAGTTGTTCTAATTGCCGGCATTAAACTCTCAGGGGCGCTGAAAAATAATGATTTGGAAGCTAAGATTAATTTCGGCTAATTCAGCAATAGAACACGGATGACGCGGATTGGACGGATTTACACGGATTTTTGGAAAAGCCTGGTAGGGCGCATCGCGCGCCCTACCGGGCTTTTTATGTTTTATTTTGGGTTGTGTAGCTTTTCTGCTTTAATCGTTTTTGCTTTTTTCAGCTCTTTAATAGCATTTTCAACATCACCCAAGGCGATAGACAGGTCTGATTGATCAATTTCGGAGAAGTCTCTTTTGTAGTCATTTTCATTGAGCGCATAGAGATTCCATAAGTTTGGGTTTGGCTCAGAGCCGTGCATAACCAATTTTAGTTTTTCGATGCGCTCTTCAAGCTGTTCTAAATGATGATCAGTTTTTGATTTTCTAACTATTGGCATGGAATATTTCCTTATGGTTGAAAGATTAAAATTTAACAAGAAGCATAGAATTGAGCTTCATAACGACATGCGTGAAAGAGATTTAGCCCCCTACCGGGCTGTGTTAGGCTATTTTTTGCAAGTGATGGAAATCTTGAATTGAATCCAGCTCATTTTTTTCTGCGGCTTGCGCTTTGAATAAATCCCATCGAATCTGTAGGTTGAGCCAGAAATCCGCTGATACTCCGAAAAACTTAGCTAAACGTAAAGCGGTACTTGGAGTTACGCCACGTTTTTGATTTACAAGCTCATTGATCCGCTGATAGGGAACGTGAATTGCGTTTGCAAGATCGCGCTGACTTATGTTCATTGGAACAAGAAACTCATCCCGAAGCATTTCGCCGGGATGTGTGGGTGGCCTATCGGTTGGAATACGAACCATATGTGCTCCTAATGGTAATCGGTGACTTCTACGTTGCAAAGGCCTGTTTTACCCCACATAAAACAACTTCTGTACTGTTCATTAATGCGAATGCTGTATTCGGCTTTTCTGTCTCCCGAAAGACTCTCAAGTCGATTGCCGGGTGGAACTTTTAGTTCTTCTAATGATTGAACGGAATCAAGTTGATCGAGTTTTCTTGCAGCAACTTGCCAAAGTGTTTGAGAACATGCTTTTCTTGCGGCTTTTGAATTGACGCCATTGAATATGTCCTCGCTGGCTTGATCTTTGAATGATTCAATCATGGCCTAATGATAGCATGGACTTCATGCTGCAACGTAAGCTCGGTAGGGGCGCATCGCGCCCCGTTTACAAACACCAAAAGTCGGGTTGCTTTCAAAGCATTGCAGTGGGCAATTCATTTCAAGAATTAAAATATCCAGTAGGGTTGGGCTCCGGAATGGGGCGAGATGCGCCCCCTACTGGGCTTAGTTAACTCTTCACCTATCGTGCGGTTTGTTCCTCACCGCACGTTACAGATTCACTTAGAGAGAACTCCAATAGTAAAAAGTAAAAATAGCCCCGCTGTACTTGCAAAACTTAGTATAAAAGCCCATGACCGAAAGCGTAGATATTTTGCCCCTAGCAAGAATCCAATTACCCACGATGACACATAAATTAGCATCGCTATGCCAGACATATTTCCGCGAGAATAAAAACCAAAGACCAACATTACAATTAAGCCAATTAGATGAACTATAAAACCACCCAAAAAGACAGAAGTTATACTTTTCAAAAAAGAAGAAACATTGCCATTATTGGAAACAGTCTCTTCTATTTCTACTGATTCATTGGTTTGGCGATATGTAATGGCTCGTAAACGCCCCTTAATTCTATCCCATTCCAGAAATACCGTAAGTAACAATCCAATAACAGAAACTAATAAGTCCATGGTGTTTAATTAAGTAGCATTATTTAAAGGATTTATGCATTAGATTACACCTATCGTGGAGCTAAGGGACTGCGCGCTTTTGCACAGTACCGCTTGAGCGCAGGGTTATGCATTTGGCTCAATTTCCGCGTCCCGCTGCATTGCGATGTGCTGATATGCCCCACCGAAGGTCTTGCCCATTTTGACAAAGCCAAAACAAGCCGCGGCACTCAGCGAAACGACCGCTACGTACTCCCAGTTGATTGAAGCCGTAAGAGAAAAAGGCGGGAGTGCCTTGACCAGCAGGAAGACCCAAAGAGCGGTGACGTAGAGGCTAATGATCTGGTTGATCTTTGAAACGGAGTACGGCGATGGCCCTGTAATGAAGTCGACAACGTGTTGCGCAACACCTTCAGACGGTGGCCTCTTCAAAATAGTTTTGTAGAGCGGCCCAATAATCGGGTCTTCCAGCATATCAACATGATTTTCCCAATTCTCCTGCCACTGTTTGCTTCCCCTGTTCACGCAGAACCATCCGAACGAAAAGACTATACCGAAGCACGACAACACAACCAGTAAGTCGGTTTTCGGCTGAAGGGAGGCCGAAGCGTGAACTACCGCGTAGCCAGCGAGAGTGGCGGCAATGAATGTCCAGAAGTAAGTAGCTCTCTTCCAGTAAAGCTCGATCTCGAACTTGCGAATATCAAGCGCATGTTCCAATGCCTCCTTGCGCTTAGGGTCTCCGTCAAAGTCCTTATGATATTGCGCTTGAGATATTTTCTTCACTGGACGCTCCTAAAATGCATAACGTTAAATAGACACCTTTTTAGCCGTCTATTAAATTTAAATTTCCGGTATGTAACTGCGTACAACACCGCCTCGATAATCCGTTGGGCTGGATTCTATGGTAATTACATTGTTAATGGCAACCTTTTCATGCCAAATAAAAACCCCCTCCTAAACTGCTGGATCAGATACATGATCGCATTCGAGTCAAGCACGATAGTATCTGCGTACAAGAGTGCCAAGTCTTATATTGTGCATGGGTATGTTTTGTATTTTGGAGTGAGGCACAATTTATCGTTCCCAGGCTCCGGCGCTCGTCGTTATACACAAGTGGCTGGGTGACACCGTCATCCCGGCAGGGATTGCCGGGATCCAGAAGCCATGGATGGCAATGTCCAAGCTGGCAGTAAGTCTTGCAACGCGGGAATTGCCTAATGACGAGCATTCACATCCCTGTGCTCTGGATCCCGGCAATCCCTGCCGGGATGACGTGCTTTTAAAGATTTGTATATAACGACGAGCGTCGGAGCATGGGAAGATAAGCGATAAATAGCATGCCATAAAGTCATGTAGGGTACGCTGTGCGTACCGCTGAGTTCCGAAAGGTATGACTAACATACCTTCCGGGCTATTGCAGAATCAAACCAACTCATCGCCTTTCATCGGTTCCGCATCAGGACTGGCATTCAGCCATGTGTCGAAGGCGTCAAGCTCGCCCCGCGCCTGCCGCTCACGAAAATAAGTCTCGGTCTTCAACGCGGAAACCTTTTCAGCAATCGCCATGACGAAAAATTGGTTCATTGATACATGCTCTTCCTCCGCTACTTTGCGGGCGTAAGCGAAGAGGGATTCAGGGACTCGTAGCGCATAGTTGGTCATCAGGTTTTCTCCTGTTGCAAACGGCGCAAAAATACGCCTGGGGGGCAACACCGGCAGCCGAAAATGGCTGCTAAAACTTGTCAGCAATCCCTATATTCGATACGAAACCGGTATAATAAGCAAATTTTCCCAATTTTTGAGCAATATGAGTAAACAAAGAAAAGCAGTGGCATTAATTTCCGGCGGACTGGATTCAATGCTGGCGGCGAAAACCATCATGGAGCAGGGCGTTCATGTCGAAGGCATCAACTTCTTCACCGGTTTTTGCGTGGAAGGCCACACCCATGCGATCAGGGCCAACGACAAGGCCAAACCTAAACGCAATAATTCCTTATGGGTCGCCGAACAGCTGGGCATCAAGCTGCACATCGTCGATGTGATCGAAGAATATAAAGACGTCCTGATCAATCCCAAACACGGCTACGGCGCAAACATGAATCCTTGCCTGGACTGCAAGATTTTCATGGTCAACAAGGCCAAGCAATGGCTGGTCGAAAACGATTTCGACTTCATCATCACCGGCGAAGTGATCGGCCAACGGCCGATGTCGCAACGTAAAGATACGATGCCGATCATATCCAGGGAATCGGGGGCCGATGACCGCTTACTGCGACCTTTGTGCGCCAAGAATCTGCCTGCAACCCTGCCGGAACGGGAAGGTTGGGTCGATCGGGACAAGCTGCACGATTTTACCGGACGCTCGCGCAAACCGCAGATGGCGATGGCCGAGCAATTCGGTTTTAATGATTACGCCCAACCCGCAGGCGGCTGCTGTTTCCTGACCGACGCCAGCTATTCGTCCAAACTGGTCGATTTATGGAAAGCGCGCGACGGCGATAAACAATACGACCTGGATGACGTGATGCTGCTGAAAGTCGGCAGGCACATCAGGCCGGGGCAAAATTTTAAAGTGATTGTCGCCAGGGAAGAGGGCGAAGGCCGTTTTATGCAAGGCTATAAAAAAGAATTTATCACCTTAAATTGCGCCAGCCATGCAGGCCCTTTGGTATTGGTGGACGGTTCGCCTTCCGCTGAGGATTTGTTCCTGGCGGCAAGGATTACCGCCCGCTACGGCCAGGGCCGTAATGCCGAGCAAGTCGATGTGAATATCGCCGATAAAGACGGTTCCGAAAGAGTTATCCAGGTCAAGCCGTTCGGCGCGGACGAAATTCCACAGCAATGGTATATATGAACAGAGAAATTTTAAATGCCCGCCGCCTGCTGTGTCCGTTGCCGGTCATTCGCACCCAGGATAAGGTCAAACAGCTTAAAGCAGGCGATCAGCTGGAAGTTATTTGTACCGATCCGGGCGTGATGCAGGACATTCCTGCTTGGTGCCGGATCAATGGGCATAAGGTATTGGAAACTGTCTCGGGTGATAATGAATACATTATTATCCTGGAAGTAGGCGGTAATGGCTGAAGTTTCAGTCATTATCTCGTTTCCAGGCGTTGACTCCCTCGTTCCCACGCGCTGCGTGGGAATGCAGTATCGGCGCGCTGCGCCGCGTGATACCGTGGCGAGTAGTTTTGTTCATCAGTATTTCTGTGTTACAGGACGCAGCGCGTCCTTGACGGCATTCCCACGCAGCGCGTGGGAACGAGAAAATACATTATTCTGGAAGTGGGCGAGTAATGGCTGAAGTTTCAGATGCCGTAAAAATGGATAAGTTAAAAGCCAGGGCCAGCTATGTCGGCGCGGCGATTAATATTCTCCAGACACTGATCAAAATCGGTTTCGGCATCCTCGGACAATCCGCGGCGTTGATCGCCGACGGCATTCATTCGCTATCGGATCTGCTCAGCGATTTGCTGGTCATTATCGCGGTCAAATTAGGCAGCCGCGAGGCCGACCATGATCATCCTTACGGCCATCGCCGTTTCGAAACCATAGCGACAGTTATTCTAGGCGGCAGTTTAATTGCAGTCGGCGGCGCTATTGTCTGGTCGGTTATGGAGCGCATGGCGAATCCTGAAAGCCTGCCGGTGCCGAATACGTTGTCGTTGAGCGTTGCCGCGCTGTCTATCCTGATTAACGAGTGGCTATACCAATATACCAAGCGCATTGCCAAGACGACCCGCTCCAAATTATTGCTAGCCAATGCCTGGCACCAGCGTAGCGATGCCATCTCATCGCTGGTTGTTTTGATCGGCATCGGCGCGGTGATGATGGGTTACCCGTTGGCAGATGGCATTGCCGCCGTTGTCGTCGCGTTGATGGTCGCCAAAATCGGTTTGAATTTGGTGTTTGAAAGTATCAAGGAACTGGTCGACACTTCGCTGCCGCCCGCATTGGTAGCCGATATCAGGACTGCGATCCATGCTATTGACGGCGTCGAAGGCATCCATTTATTGCGCACCCGGCAAATGGGCGAGGATGCGCTGATTGATGCGCATATCGTCGTCGATCCCCGCATTACCGTTTCGGAAGGCCATATGATCGGCGATATTGTCCGCGACGATTTGATCAAGCGTTTCGATGATGTGATGGATGTGCTGGTGCATGTCGATCCCGAAGACGACGAAAGCCTGCAAGAGCAAATCAGGCCGTTGTCCCGCCGGGATGTGAAACGGTTATTGGATCGCTATCTGCCGGATTTTAACTCGGCTATCGAAGATTTCAGGATTCATTATCTGGACGGGCAAGTTGAGGTGGAAGTGATTTTGCCTTTCACGCTCAGTCGGCAGCCGCAGCAGTTAGAGAAGATCAGGAAACAATGCAAACTGATGCGCGTGGAAGTCAAAAAGATCGATAACGTATTTGTGTTCTTTAAAGTCTGATTCCCGAAATAATGCGATTAAGCCTGTTTGAGATAAACGCCATTCAACGCAACGCACGGGAGCTATTCGGCAGTGACGTGAAGGTCTATCTGTTCGGTAGCAGGGTGGACGACAATAAAAAAGGCGGGGATATCGATTTATATCTGGCGCCCGGAAACATGGATAATTTGTACGAGAAAAAAATCAAATATCTAAGCGCTTTAAATAGGGTATTAGGCGAGCAGAAAATAGATGTTGTTATTGCGCAAGATAAAACCAGGCCGATAGAAAAAGAAGCGATTGCAAAAGGTATCGAATTGAATTTAGACAACATAAAAATCGAGAAGATTTTCAAGGAATGCGATAAACACCTGCAACGGATCAACGAGGCCTATGGCGATATGTCGGCGTTCATGCCGCTGACCGCGACTAAATACGAGGCTTTATCCAAGGACGATGTGCAGGCGATAGACCAGTATTTATTCAGGTTCGCCAAGCTGCAAGACAGCATGGGCGAAAAGCTTTTTAAATTATTGCTGGGCAGGTTTGAAGAAAATGCCGATAAATTGCCGTTCCTGGATGTGATAAAAAAAATCGAGAAATATATCGACATGGATATTGTTAATGAATGGCAGGATCTGAGAAATATAAGAAACCAGTTGGCTCATGAATATGAGGACGATGCGATTGATATGGCCAATAGTATTAATCTGATCTATGCGAAAAAAGAAGTCATTGAAGGTATTTATTCAACGATAAAAATCAAGTGTTATCTATAACAACCCAGTTTAACGAGGCTTACAAATGGCAGTAGGGCAGTGCAGTTTTCCAATCATGCATCCGGTATCGGGCATCACGCTGGGTACCGCGAACGCAGGCATCAAGCAAACCGTCAGGGATGACATCCTGGTAGTGCAAATGGCCGAGCAATCGACCTGTGCGGCGGTGTTTACCCAGAACGCTTTTTGCGCCGCGCCGGTGCATGTCGCCAAAGCGAACTTGGCCCGTGCGCCGCGCTGGTTGCTGATCAATTCCGGCAATGCCAATGCCGGTACCGGCGAGCAGGGTATGAAAGATGCGTTGGCGACCTGCGCTGATCTGGCCGCAGTGGTCGACGGTGCCGCAACTCAGGTGTTGCCTTTTTCGACCGGCGTTATCGGCCAGCCGTTGCCGGTCAATAAAATCAAGGCATCTTTGCGGGAAGCGGTAAGCAACCTGGATAGCAACAACTGGGGCAAGGCCGCGCAGGCGATCATGACCACCGACACGTTCCCTAAAGGCGTGTCCAAAGTCATCGAGATTGAAGGCCAAACCATCACCATCAACGGCATTTCCAAAGGCGCTGGCATGATCCAGCCGAATATGGCGACCATGCTCGGCTTTATGGCGACCGATGCGAAAATCGACCAAGCCCTGTTGCAGGAATGTCTGGCGCTGGCTGTTGAGCAATCGTTTAACCGCATCACCGTCGATGGCGACACTTCGACCAATGACGCCTGTGTGTTGATGGCGAGCGGTTGTTCATCGGCTCCTGAAATCGAGCGGGACAGCGAAAATTATAAGGTTTTTGCCGACGCGGTGATGACAGTCTGCAAACAGCTGGCCGAAGCGATTGTCAGGGACGGCGAGGGCGCAACCAAGCTGATGCGCATCGTGGTCGAGCAGGCCTTGACCGATGAAGAAGCGGTGCGCGTCGGCAAAACGATTGCTCATTCGCCGTTGGTCAAAACCGCTTTTTTCGCCAGCGACCCGAATTGGGGCCGGATATTGGCGGCAGTCGGCCGCGCCGGCGTCGAGAACATGGTGCTGGAAGACGTGCAGTTGTATCTGGATGATGTCTGCATCGTCAGGAGCGGCGGCCGGGCCGATGACTATACCGAAGAAGCCGGGCAGCGGGTGATGGATCAGGAAGAGATCACCGTAACCGTCAAACTGGGCCGCGGCGACGCAGTACAGGAAGTCTTAACCTGCGACTTTTCGTATGATTACGTGAAAATCAATGCGGAATATAGGACTTAAAAGCAGGTGAAAGGCACAAGGTACAAGGCGAAAGATTTTATCGTTCCCACGCTCCGGCGCTCGTTGTTATACACATCTCGACGTAGGCCGGAATAAGCCTGTCCGCGCGTTAAGCGCAGGACTGGTGTTTCCGGCGCTCCGATTGCCGGAAACATCCGCCCTTGCTGACGCCGGGCGGACTTATTCCGGCCTACATCCAGAGCCGCCATTTCAGCTTTCATGCCTAAATGACGGTCTTGAGTAGTCGAGATGTGTATAACAACGAGCGCTCCAGCGTCTTTTATCAAAATATGAATCCATTGCAAGTCGCCGTAGGCGTAGTCAAAAATCCCAAAGGCAAAATCCTGATTTCCCATCGTCATGCCGCATTGCATCAAGGCGGCTTATGGGAATTTCCCGGCGGCAAGGTCGAGCCTTTCGAAAACGCGGAAGCCGCGTTGGTGCGCGAACTGAAAGAAGAGCTGAACATCGACGTCATCTCTGCCATACCGTTGATTACCATACGCCACCGTTATCCCGACCGTTTCGTGCAGTTGAACGTATTCCTGGTCGAGCAATTTTCCGGCGAAGCCGAAAGCTGCGAAGGCCAGCCGTTCAAATGGGTCGCGCCTGCCGAACTCGATCAATACGAATTTCCCTCCGCGAACCGGCCTATCGTTACCGCAGCCAAACTGCCGCCTTACTACGCGATTTTGGATGACGCGGATGAAGCCTTGTTATTGCCCAATCTGGAAAAAATATTGAACAAAGGCGTCAAACTGATCCAGGCCAGATTGAAAAACCTGTCTTCTGCCGCTGTCACAAAATTCGTCGAACAAGCTTATCCATTATGCCAACAGCAACAGGCGGTGCTGTTAATGAATTCCGCCGTTGACTATCCAGCAGAAGTAGACGGCATCCACCTGACCAGCAATCACTTGATGGCCTTGACCACGCGCCCCGAAAACAGCAAATGGCTCGCCGCATCATGTCACAACCTTGAGCAATTGCAACATGCGCAAAAAATAGGCGTGGATTTTGTCGTGCTGGCTCCGGTACTGGCAACCCAAACTCATCCGGGCGTTTCTTCGCTGGGTTGGGAGCAATTTGCCGACTTGGTCGCCAAGGTCAACCTGCCGGTTTACGCCTTGGGCGGCATGACAAAGTCCTGCCTGACCACGGCACAGCAAAGCGGAGGCCAAGGGATAGCGGCGATCAGGGCGTTTTTGGATTGAGTGAAATCAATGATTCGTAAATCGTGCCGTTCGCGCCTTGAGATTCTAAGGCGCGAACGGCACGATTTACATAGGCAGGACAAAACTTATCTCGATAGTTATACTCAGATAAAAGCTAAGAAACAAAAGACCGGCAATGATATGTAAACACATACATAAGGAAAAACAATGCACATACAACTTCAACCCGAATTCGATGACATATTGCAGCCGCTGGGTAGTCATGCGGCGGAATTCTTTTTAGCGGCCAGCTTGTATCACGCCCGAAAAATAAGCTTTGCCAGTGCGGCACACATGGCGGGGTTGGATTTTGACGGATTTAAAACGCGCCTAACAGAGCACTTTAATCGAGGTTATATCATTGCCGATGAATGCGTTTTAGAAGATATGCGTACTGTAGAGAAATTATAAAAATCCATGAAAATCGTCCTTAATACCAGCCCGATTATCTTTTTAAGCAAAGTGGATGGTCTTAAGCTGTTGGTTGATATTGCTGATGATATTTATACACCGTTGGCGGTTGCTAACGAATTGCGCGAATATACGCCGCCCTCATTTATAAAAGTTGTTACTCTCTCAGCAACCGGAGCGGCTTATGTACAGGGGGCTTTAGGGCGACTGCATCAAGGCGAGTTGGAAGCGATTATTCTGGCCCAGGAAATTGCGGCCGATTATGTTGTTCTGGACGATTTATTGGCTCGGCGCAAGGCGCACCATCTGGCGGTTGATGTGATCGGTACGGTAGGTTTATTGCTTTTGTTGGAAAAGCGAAAATTGCTGAGTGCCGAACAAACTTGGCAAAAGATGCAGCAACTTACCGAGCAATACGGAATGTATTTAGCGCCGCAGTTGCTGAGGCAAATAAAGGTCCGGCTGTTGGGCGACCATTAGATCAACCTTTCTTGAAATTTTAATCGCATTTACAGCCTGCGCGACTGGGTTGCTCCAACCTCAGCTGATGTAATGAATAGCAAGCATGTGTCGACAGAGGGCTATTGCTATGCCGTTTCATCTTAAGCTTCGATATATATTTCTGAGCAACGTCTTTTCCTCTTCATTGTCGGAAATCATCCCCTTCAGTGCTATGTACGCCAATTCTTTAATTTCTTCTAAGCTTTTGTTGTTAAAGTGAATAATGTCTTTGTAATCATGCCAGCGCACGCCTTTTTCCTTTAACACTATTTGAAACGAGTAGTTATGGGTATCGCCATATATCCGTATAGCGTGATGTTTGTATTTGCAGCTAATATAGTGATTACCTTTTTTTGTCAGACCGCTTTCCCAGTCTGAGCTATGAACAAACTCACTAATATTCTTGTAAGACTTAATAAGATTGCTGCTTAAAAGTCGATCTTCTTGGGTCAGATGCGCGATGCAAGTGCTGCCGACTATCTTGTAGCCACAGTCGGGATGATAAGTTAGATAGGCATATCTTATTTCATTTCCACAGCCTTTCCTTTCACATACGCCATCCAGTCCACCCAGGTCTTCAATCGAAATTAAGGTCCACCCTCTATCCGGCTCGACCAGCTTATGCGCTTTAGCATGGCATCCTTTGCAAAGGGTTCGGCAGTCGCTCAGCGAATATTCCCACGGTGGTTTTCCTCTAATGTAAAGTTCATGATGGACTTGAAGTATCACTTCAGGTTCGCTTCTCCCACACTGCAAGCATTTATATTCGTCTCGTCGCTTTACTCTTTCAGAAAATTCGTGCCATTTTTTATTGACATATATCTTCCTTGCTCTGCTCATGGTTGCACAAAACCTCGGGCCAATTTATGCATAACGTAATACATACGGCATTAATTGCCGTATGAAAAAACTGCGTTGAGGTATGTTTTTCATAATCTTGTCTACTTTATTGTTTTTATTGAATTTAAAGCAAACCAATAGGACGCGGCTAACAAACAAATACGACTTCTACCCGGATCACGATTGTAGCTTATTCTATAACGCCATGACTATGGCGACAGATGGTGCGTCATTTAGTCTTGCCACAAAAACTTATGCAATTTCTTAAAATAAACACCGTTGGTAGGGTATGCAGCGCATACCATCGAATGAAATCACGGCGCTATATTTTAAGGTACGCACAGCGTACCCTACGAAGCCCAAGATTATGTTAATATTGACGTCCTGGATTTTTTACCGCCATGCTAATGACTCATCCGTCTTCTCCCGCTCAATTAATCGACCGCTTCGGCAGAACTGTGGATTATCTGAGAATCTCGATTACCGACCGCTGTGATTTCCGCTGCCTGTATTGCATGGCTGAAGACATGACTTTCTTGCCGCGCGCGCAGGTTTTGACGTTGGAAGAGATTTATACGTTGGCGCAAGCATTCGCCGAATTGGGCGTGAAAAAGATCAGGGTTACCGGTGGCGAACCTTTGGTCAGGAAAGGCGCGTTGGAGCTGTTGCAAAATATCGGCCGCATCGAAAGCCTGAATGAGTTGGTGATAACGACCAACGGTTCCCAGCTTGAAACGATGGCGGCGTCTTTAAAAGAGGCGGGGGTAAAACGCATCAATATCAGCCTGGATACACTGGATGCCGACAAGTTTAAGGCGATAACCCGAACCGGCGATTTGCATCAGGTGCTTCGAGGCATTCAGTCTGCCAAAGCGGTTGGCTTTGAGCGGATAAAGATCAACGCGGTCATTCTTAAGGATAGAAATCACTTGGAAGTGAACGACCTGGTTCGGTTTGCGGTCGATAACGGCATCGATATTAGTTTTATCGAGGAAATGCCGCTGGGTGTTGTCAGTCAGCATGACCGGGCCGATGCTTATTATTCCAGCGATTTGATTAAAGCCGATTTGGCGGAGAATTTTACGTTAATCGCCACGGCTGAAAAAACCGGCGGGCCGTCGAATTATTTTACTGTGGCAGGGACGCAAACCCGCGTCGGTTTTATTTCTCCGCACAGTGAGAGTTTTTGCAGTACCTGTAACCGGGTGCGCTTAACGGTTGAGGGACGCTTGCTGTTATGTCTGGGTAACGAGCATTCGGTCGATTTAAAGCAGGTCATCAGGGCTAATCCGGGCAATATGGCGGTGCTAAAGCAGGCCATTGTTGACGCGATGTCGATTAAACCGGAAAAACACGAATTTAATATCAACGAACAGCCCGTTATATTGCGTTATATGAGTATGACGGGAGGGTAGATATTTATTCCCTTCGCCCTTGAATGGAACACGGATTAGGCTGATTGCCACGGATTTTTTTAACCTAGCCCAAAAGGTAGGAGCGCTACCTGTTCAAAGCTAGCTTTGAACTCCCCAGATGTCACGCAGTACATAAAGATCTGTGTAAATCCGTTTGATCCGTGTCATCCGTGTTCCATTAGAGCAGTTACAACATAATTCTTTTATCTTTGAACCTTTCACCTGAGATTTTCCAAATGTCTTTTGCCCAGCTCGGTTTAGCCGACGAACTCCTTAAAGCCGTAGCCGATCAAGGCTATGTCACTCCTACACCGGTGCAACAAAAAGCCATCCCCTTGATTCTTGACGGCAAGGATGTGTTGGCCGGCGCGCAAACCGGTACCGGAAAAACAGCCAGTTTTACTTTGCCGTTATTGCAACGATTAGCCGAAAATCATGATCCTCATCAAAAACCGCGCCGCGTTCGCGCGCTGATTTTAGTGCCGACCCGTGAGTTGGCGGCGCAGGTCTATGAAAGCGTAAAAACTTACGGCGCGCATTTGCCGTTGCATGCGGAAGCGGTGATCGGCGGTGCGAGTATCGGCATCCAGACCCGGCAATTGCGCCGGGGTTGCGATATTGTGGTGGCAACACCGGGACGCTTGATCGACCATGTTCAGCAGCGCAATATTAATCTGGCCAACGTGGAAATGCTGGTGCTGGACGAAGCGGATCGTATGCTCGATATGGGCTTTTTGCCCGATATTAAGCAAATTATGGCGCTGATTCCGAAGAAGCGGCAGAGCTTGTTGTTTTCCGCAACCGTGCCTAATGCGATCAAATCGCTGGCCGCGCAGTTGTTGAACAGTCCGGTTGAAGTTGAAGTCGCCAAGCAAAACGCCACGGCTGACAACGTTTCGGAACGCGTTTACGGCATTGGCCGCGAGTACAAACGCGAGTTATTGTCCTACCTGATCGGCAGCAATAATTGGAAACAGGTATTGGTATTCGTGCGTACCAAACACGGCGCAGATCGTCTGGAAAAACAGTTGATCGAGGACGGCATTCGTACAGCGGCATTGCATGGCGATAAAACCCAGGGCGCACGCAACAAGGCGTTGGAATATTTTAAAACCGGCAAGGTTTCAGTGTTGGTTGCGACCGATATTGCCGCGCGCGGACTGGATATTGACGATTTGCCGCATGTGGTGAACTTCGATTTGCCGCAGGTGCCGGAAGATTATGTGCATCGAATCGGCCGTACCGGACGCGCCGGTTTAAGCGGCGAAGCTTTGTCATTAGTCTGTCCCGAAGAGGCCTGGATGCTGGTGGAAATTGAAAAACTGCTCAAGCGGCAAATCCCGCGCGTGGCCGATACCGGTTATGAGCCGGTTTCGTTGAAGGTGATGGATGCGCCTAAAAAGAATGCGCCGAATAAGAATACCGGTAAAAAGGATTATCGGCATACTAAAAAACCGGCGACTCGCGGCGCCAAACCGGCTGGAGGCAATCAGCGGGGTGATGCTAGAGGCAAGGGCAGGTCGGGTTCAAGAGGGAAGGTTTAAGGCAGATGATTGCCTTAAACGATATGGCTTATTCCTGAACCAATATCCAGGGTTTGACCACAACAGCCCATACATCGGCATCCGCCTCAAGCCAATCGATTGCCTGCCGATCGGATACCAAAGCAACCTGATTGCTTTGCATCCATAACGCAACCTGGTCTTTATTGTCGATGGAAAATTGGTAGGCTACGTCGACTAAATCCAGGTCCGATGCAACAAATACCGCAGAACCGCCGGCAAAAAAGCGTTGCAGTTCCTTCCAGGCAATTTGCGATGTTTCCAGATTTACTTTTTCTCTGGCAATGTCGCAACCGTTTGATTCGTTCATGATTTTCTCTTAAATTGTAGGTCGGTAAGGTGTGGGCGACACATTTGAATGGTGCCGTTGTCCGGTCAGCTGTTATTCTATAGTGAGCGGTTATAAATTACTAAATCAAGAGAGATAAATCATGTCGTTTTTTGAGTCAATATCAAAGAAATCCAAGTTGAAAGCTACTATCAAGCAAACAGCGGAAGCGCGCAGCAGTGAAGGCCATGCGGCCGATCAATTATTTAAAAAGGTCTACCAGGATTACGCTGAAGTTGTATCTAACGAGCCCTTGGTTGCTGAAGCGTTATATAACTGGGGGCTTGCTTTGTTGCATCAGGCGAGAACCAAGTCGGGCGAGTCCGCAGCCGATCTTTATCAGGATGCCATTGCTAAATTTTCTTTTTGCCTGACTATTGAATCCGCCTATCTTGGCGCGGCATTGGATGGCGGTGTTGCTTATATGGAATTGGCTCGGGTTAAGGGCGTTGAAGCCAATGACAGTTTGTATGGAAAAGCCAAAAACTATTTCGAAAAGGCCAATGCGATTCAGGCCGGATCGGCTTCTTATAATGTGGCTTGTATTTATGGTTTGCGGGGCGAGAAAGAGGCTTGCCACAATGCGTTGGAAATCTCTAAAAACAAGGGTTATTTACCGGTTGCCGCCGATATTCTTGCCGATCCGGATCTTGATCGCGTTAAAAATCAGGACTGGTTTATCGATTTTATGGAATCTTTAAATAAAAAGCCGGAAGCCGTTGTTGAAATTAACGAGGCCGTTGCCGATGCTCCGATAACTGAACAGGCTGAAGTTGAAGATACTATTGAAAACGCTCTTGTAAATGAAGAAGTTGAAGTCGTATCGAAAGGTGACGCAGCTACCGGACCTGAAGAGGTTGTAGAAGACAAAGCATCCGTCAATGAAAATGCGTTTGCAGCCAAAAAAATCGAAATTGCGGCTGAAACTGCTGGCGAATCTTTGGCAGAAGTTAAGTGATTTTTGATCCGCTCTTCTATATTAAAACTGGAATAAGACAATGATGTCGTCTTTTAAATATCTGCCGATTGCCGGATTGATGGCGGCAATGGTTCAGCCGGCCTTTGCCGATGACGGTTTAAGTCAGCTATTTTCAACTTGCATGGATCAAGGCGGCGGTAATACCGCTGCTATGGTTGACTGCATAGGCGCTGAAACGGAGCGTCAAGATGTCCGCTTAAACAAAGCCTACAAGGATATTATGAGCGGCCTTTCTCCCGAACGTCAGAAACAGTTGCAGGACGCTCAGCGGATATGGCTTAAGTATAGAAAGGCCAATTGCGATTTCTATTACGATCCCGATGGAGGAACGATAGCCAGGGTCAGTGCAAATGAGTGTTTCATGTCCGCTACAGCTGCCCGAGCAAAAGAGTTGGAAGGCTTTAAACAGCAAAACTGAGATTATGGCTTAAGCGGATAACACGCCGCTAATAACGCCTTCATTTTGGCTAAGCCCAGTTTTCGGGTGAGTTCTATATTGTGCTGGGGGATGCTTTCCGGATCGGGATGGCCGGCTACGGCCTGTTCTATGCTGGTCTCGCGCAGCAGATGCAGCATGGGGTAGGGTGAGCGATTGGTGTAATTTGCGGCGTCGTCCGGGGCGCTGTCTTGAAAGCGGTAATCGGGATGGAAGCTTGCCAGCTGGTAAATGCCTTCATAACCTTGTTCAATTAACAGCGATTCGGCGATTTCAAGAAAATCCAGGTAGTCGTCGAATTCTGCAAATGTATCGGCATAAATCAATAGCGTGGTTTCGATGCCGGGTTCGGTATTCAGCCGGTCGCATTCATCTATCAAGTGCAACAGGCATTGTTCAATGTCGGTGTCGCGGTTGACGCTGAAATAAATACTGCCTCGTTCCAGCTCGCGCTTTGCGAACGGGCAGATGCTGTATTCAATGATGATGGATTTTAACCAGGCTTGTGTTGCGGTTGTAATTTGTTGGTCTGAAAGAATTTGATGAGTCATGTTTGCTTGCCGGTTAAAACAAAAAAGCCCCGTTAGATGGGGCTTTTGGGTGATATAAGCTTTATTTGTGACTGGTGCCGGCTACGATTCTTTTCTCCCTTTCTTCGCTGGCTTTTTCTATTTTTGAGAAAACCCGGAGTATATCGGTGGACGATAAAATGCCGACCAATTTGTTGTCTTTATCGACAACAGGTAATGCGCCGATTTTATTGTCGGCCATTTTTGCCGCCGCCTCCGATGCGTAGGTGTCAGGGTTAACGGTTATGACGCCCCGGTGCATGATGTGTTGCACTTTTTTAGGGACGACATGGAGTTCTGTCGTGCCGGTACCGGTTGCCGCTTCGATTGCGTTTGAGTTGCTTTTGGGGCCTAGGGCCTTGTATAGATCGCGATCGGATACAATGCCGATAACTTTGCCTTTTTCAACGACGGGTAAGTGACGAATTCTTTCATAATGAATTAAGAAAAAGACACGATCGATCAAATCGTGTTGTTCGACTGTAAATACTTTTGAAGTCATTAAATCTTCAACACGCATTATTATTCTCCTGAGTAATGTAAAAACCGAACAAGAATAGGGAAATAAACGTATTTATACAAGAGATAAAATTTGATGTGTTATAAAATAATCAGTCACGTTTTTGCTTGGTTTTGTCGGTCGGATTAAGCTAACCCGATCTACACGAATGTTATTTAAAGTTTAAATCTTTCTTAACGATACACACAATGGAGTTAGTTATGCACATTATTCTGTTAGGGAGTCCCGGTTCCGGCAAGGGAACTCAAGCTCAATTTATTACTGAAAAGTACGCTATTCCGCAAATCTCAACGGGTGATATGTTACGGGCGGCAGTACGGGAAGGAACGCCATTGGGTATTGAAGCCAAAAAAGTGATGGATGCCGGCGGTTTGGTTTCCGATGGCATTATTTTAGGCTTGATCAAAGAACGCATTGCTCAGTCCGATTGTGCTAACGGCTTTTTGCTGGACGGTTTTCCACGCACCATTGCCCAGGCTGAAGGCTTGAACGAAATGGGCGTTACCATCGATACGGTCATTGAAATCGTGGTGGAGGATGAAGAGATTGTAAAACGCATGGCCGGCAGAAGGGTGCATTTACAATCCGGGCGTACTTATCATACTGAGTTTAATCCGCCTAAAGTCGAAGGGATTGATGATGTGAGCGGAGAGCCTTTGATTCAGCGTGATGACGATAAAGAAGAAACCGTGCGCAAACGGCTTAATGTTTACCATGAGCAGACTAAACCGCTGGTCGGCTATTATTCAGCGCCGGAGCGGCAGGTTAAGTTCGGTTCGATAGCCGGTGTCGGCAGTGTCGATGAGATCACTAAAAAGGTTTTTGCTGTTTTGGGATAGTTCCAACTGTTAAGTCTTGCTCCATGCAGGCTTTTTAATATAGATAACTCAACCCAGCTTATGTCGCTTGGCATAGATAAAACACCTTTAAGTATTGGTGTTTAAATTTCAGAATGAAAGGTTTTTAAAGTTAATGATAAAGAATGTAGCAGTTTTACCTGCCGATAGGTGTTTAGGCCGTGTTTTCAGCTGTAAAGAAGGGTGTGTAAGATGACCAAGTTATATAATGTTGCTGTGGTTGGCGCTACCGGTGCGGTCGGTGAAGCCATGCTGTCTATTCTGGAAGAGCGCAATTTTCCTGTTGGGGAGGTTTACGCTTTGGCCAGCAGCAATTCGGCAGGTAAAAGAATTCCTTTTAAAGGCGGCTCTCTGGTCGTTCAAGATTTAGCTACTTTCGATTTTTCCAAAGCGCAAATCGGCTTGTTTTCACCGGGTGCATCGGTATCGGCGGAATATGCGCCAAAAGCCGCCGCTGCCGGTTGCGTGGTTATCGATAATACCTCGCAGTTTCGCTATGACGACGATATTCCGCTGGTCGTACCGGAAGTCAATCCTGAAAAAATCGCCGATTATAAAAATCGCGGCATTATCGCCAATCCTAATTGTTCGACTATCCAGATGTTGGTCGCGTTAAAGCCCATTTACGATGCGGTGGGGATTGCGCGAATCAATGTCTGCACTTATCAGGCTGTTTCCGGCACCGGTAAAGAAGCCATAGAAGAGCTGGCTAAGCAAACAATGAATTTGCTTAATATGCAGCCCATTATAGCGAACGTCTACCCTAAACAGATCGCATTCAACGTGTTGCCGCAGATTGATGTATTCATGGACAACGGTTACACCAAAGAAGAAATGAAGATGGTTTGGGAAACCCAAAAAATTATGGGTGACGACAGCATTTTAGTTAATGCAACCGCAGTGCGGGTTCCGGTTTTTTACGGGCATTCCGAGGCGGTGCATCTTGAAACCCGTGCAAAAATCGATGTCGCCACGGTAAGGGCGTTGCTTGAGAAAGCTCCCGGTGTGACGCTGATGGATGAGCGTAAAGATGGCGGTTATCCAACGGCGGTAACCGAGTCGGCGGGTAATGACGATGTGTTTGTAGGCCGTATTCGGGAAGACATATCCCATCCGCAAGGAATCGACCTGTGGGTGGTCGGCGATAACGTTCGGAAAGGCGCGGCATTGAACAGTGTGCAAATAGCTGAAGTGCTGGTAAAAAATTACATCTAGTCTAAGCTTGTGTTCATATTTGACTGGATGCGGTAAGAAACTGTGGTAACTATTGTGAAGAAGAGCAAGGTGCGCAATTTAACTAAAACTTTAGCGGTTGTATCGTTACTGGCACCGGCTAGTAGTTATTCGTTAGGAATTGGCGAGATCAAGTTGCATTCGGCTCTTAATCAAAATCTGGATGCCGAAATTTCATTAAAATTGTCAGGCGAGAGCGTGTCCGACATCAAGGTAAACCTGGCTTCACCTGAAAAATTCGATCAGGCGGGCGTGTCATGGAGCTATTTTCTATCGCAAATTAAATTTGAAACGATTACCCAGTCTAATGGTTCGACAGTTATTAAGTTAACTTCCAAGGAAGCGTTAAAGGAACCTTTTTTAGATTTTCTGCTCGAAGTCAGCTGGCCCAAAGGCAATTTGTATCGTGAGTTTACTGTGTTGGTGGATCCTCCATCGGTTTACAATCAGCCAACCGCTCCCGTCGCAACCAGCACCGAAAACTATGCACAGCCGGCAGCCGTTCCACCTCAACGCCAAGCGCATGCCAATGGTCAAGCCGGTGCGGGCGAATACGGGCCTACGCTTGAAAAAGATACGCTTTGGAGTGTGGCTGAACGAGCAAGGGGACAGAACGACGTCTCTGTAGAACAAATGATAATGGCGATTTACGAAGCAAATCCTCAGGCGTTCTATAAAGAAAATGTTTATGCGTTGATGTCTAAAAAAATGCTGAAGATTCCTGAAAGGGAGGCTGCCTTAAAGTTATCGCGAAATCAGGCCTTAGCGGAATTTAATCGGCATACAAAAGCCTGGAAAAATCATTCGGCTCCGGTTCGTGCAGAGACGGCGAAGGAAAAGCCGGCCCCAAGCAAAGCCGAAGGGACTGTTGATAATCAGTTGACTTTGCTTGCTCCTACAAAAACCGCGATCAATGATCAGGCTGTTATAACGTCGGCGAATGAGCAGGCGAGTGCTGAAAAGAAAGTCGCCGACGCATCGAAGAAGGCTAAGGATAAAACTGTCCTGGGCGAAGCCGAAGGGGCCGCACGCGCAGCAGCATCGGCAGATAGTGCAATACAAAGCAAAGTAGCGGCGTTGGAAAAGCAGCTGGCGATGATGCAGGAGCTGATTGCTCTAAAGGATCAGCAGCTTGCGGCTTTGCAAAAACAAGCACAGGCGAATCCGGTTGTTCAAGACCATGCGGCACCAAGTGAGGTTGTGGCAGCCAAACCAGCGGATCAAGCAACGCCTGTTCCTCAGCAAGCCGTTACACAACCAGCTGTACCGGTTCAATCAACTGAACCAGTTCAACCAGTTCAACCAGTTCAACCAGTTCAACCAGTTCAACCAGTTCAACCAGTTCAACCAGTTCAACCAGTTCAACCAGTTCAACCAGTTCAACCAGTTCAGCCAGCTCAACCAGTAGAGCCGGTTCAGCCGACTAAGCCCGTCGAGACCATTCAGCCACCTAAACCAACTGCGGTAGTCCAACCAGTCCAGCCAGTGCTTCAACCTGAGTCAGACAATCTGTACTATCTGGGAGTAGGAGGCGTTGGAGCGACAGTTTTGACGTTGCTGGGTTGGCTGTTGTGGCGGAAGCGCAAGATTGACGAGGAAACAAATACGGAGAGTATGTTTGCCTCTGCTTTGGTTAAAATACCTGAAGCTGACGAAAGTCTTTCTGTGCCGATTGTTGAGGAGGGCGTCGCTATTCATAATGTCGGTACGGTTGACGAAAGTTCCTTCTTAAGTGAATTTACACCGAGTGATTTTGACTCATTTGATACCGATCAAGGAGAAATCGATCCGATATCCGAGGCCGATGTGTATCTTGCTTACGGCCGTTATCAGCAGGCCGAAGAATTAATACGGCAAGCGATTAAAGACCAGCCGAATCGCGATGAATGTAAATTGAAGTTGCTGGAAATTTTTTACGCTAACGAAAATAAGGAAGCTTTTGAAGCTTATGCCAATGAACTGATAGAGGCTGGTAAGCGGGATGAGGCCGAGTTTTGGGAAAAAGCGGCAGAAATGGGACGCGAAATCTGTCCTGAGTCGTCATTATTTTCTTCCGGAGATAGTTTGTTTGTAGCGACTGGAAATTCAACTGCTGACAGTGGCGATGAGGATATTGTAGCGAACAATGACTTCAACAAAGACAGTGCAAATATTGGCGAGGCTTCTTTCGAAGAACCAGGCGATGGGGATGTGATTAAGGAAGCAGCAGAACCCAACGTTAATGTATTGGATTCCGCTGAAGCTGAAAATAACTCTTTCGTTGAGGATCAACGGAATAATGCAGACATTGATTTTGATTTAAGTGCATTTGCAATGGATGCTGAGGACTCGGATGAGTCGGATAATGTTGGCACAGTTCCTAATTCGCAGATAGAAGATAACGGTTTTGATTTAAGCGCCTTTGTAACGAGCGCTAAAGAACCGGATGGCTTAGATCAAGATGTCAAGGCTTCAAGCACTCAGCTGGAAGACCTCGATTTCGATTTGAGTTTATTTTCGACGGATACCAAAGAATCGGATGAGGCAGACAAAAGCGTCAAAACTCCTGCTTCACAAATAGAAGACCTCGACTTCGATTTGAGTTCATTTTCAATGGATACCAAAGAATCGGATGAGGCAGATAAAAACGTCAAAACCCCCGCGTCACAAATAGAAGACCTCGACTTCGATTTGAGTTTATTTTCGACGGATACTAAAGAATCAGGTAACGTGGATCAAAACGTCATCGCTCCTGCTCAAGTAGAGAGCATCGATTTCGATTTGAGTTCATTTTCAATGGATACCAAAGAAGAACCGGATTCCGCAGATAAAGGTATCAACGCACTCGATACACAGATAGAAAGCATCGATTTCGATTTGAGTTTATTTTCGACGGATACCAAGGAAGAACCGGATTCCGCGGATAAAGGTATCAACGCACTCGATACACAGATAGAAAGCATCGATTTTGATTTGAGTTTATTCTCAACGGACGCTGAAGAATCGGATGGCGATATTCTGGCGACCAGTACTCCCTTAGAACAGCCAAGCAACAAAAAGCAGGAATTTGAATCGTATGAATTTGATTTTAATTTCGATAATACTGAAGACAAAGAACTCGACGACCTTGATTTTAGTGCTTTAGAAAGCGGCGATAAAAACTATCGGGATGTCGATTTTTCCGGGGACGGGGTATTAAATTTAGATGATGATTTGACCGGCGATTTTGACTTTAATTTTGATTTGGATATGCCTCTGACAATAGGAGAGAAAGATTCTAGTCCGTATGACGAGTTTGGCGTTTCCGACCTTACCGACATGGATGAGCTGGAAACGAAATTGGATTTGGCAAAAGCCTATGTTGATATGGGCGATGCAGACGCGGCCAAAGATATTGCTAAAGAAGTACTGGAACAAGGTTCAGCCGAGCAAAAAAGGGTGGCTCAAGCGTTGCTTGACGAATTGAACTAAAGTCAGATTCTACTTTCCATAAAAAAAGCCCTTAAAGGGCTTTTTTTATGGAATTAACATTTGCCGAGATTCGCCAATATGGCGTTCTGGAGACATGTCAGGTTTAAAGTGTACTGCTCCAGAGTGAGAAAGTGTTGGTTAATATCGGCATAATTATTGTTTAACAGATTCTTTTCAAGATCACTTGCCGACCGCTGAATATCCGATAATCCACAAAAACTCGCCGATCCATTCAGTTTGTGCGTAATTTCTTGGGCAAGAGCATAGTGTTTGTTTTCCAGCGCCTTCTTAATGTCAACGATTTGCAAGGGTAATTCTTCAAACAACTTTTCAAAAATGGTCAAAGTAAGGGGGCGATTATTTTTAGTTCTGCTCAGGATTATTTGTATGTAATCTAAAGCTAAAGCCTTGGTTTGCCAAAGGTCGATAATTTCATTAAGCCGATCTTCCGTTATAGGTTTAATCAACCGGTCATCAAATTCTATCGGGTATTGGGACTCTTCTTGAAACATTTCTGCCGGATTCATGACAGCAATAACCGGCGTCTTATTGTTTATACCAAGAGGATCCTTGATGCGAGCGATAAATTCCAAGTGTCGATGGCGGACGAGACTGTTTTCGTCAGTCCTCGGTATTTCCTTCATCCGTGTGGGGCAAAGGTCTTGTAATTGGTTAGGCGCCGAAGCGTCCGGACAGTCTGCGGCCAAGTCGAGTAGTATCAGGTCGAATTGAGTCGTTTCAATGAGCGTTAAAATATCGGTGAATTTGTCGGCTACAATCATGTTGCGGCAGCGGTGTTTTGAGGATGGCGGCTTGCTGTAGCCGACTATTAACACAGTAAATTCGGTGTTCAAGGGCATTTTTATTTTTCCTGGGAAGGGGGATAGTGTTTTAGGTTCAGTCGCCGGCAAGAGCATTTATCATAGATTTGGCTGGGATAGAAAGTTTCATTTCATCGGATGTAATAGAGTGCCGGTTTTCTGACGCCTTCATTGATTTTTAGTGTATTTACTTAACTATTCGATACTTATGCGATGCTGTCCATAGTTAATTATTAACATTTATAAGTATTCCTATCTTATTCTTTTAAAAGGATCTTTTTTCTTGTATGATTTGATTTTCTGATGCCGGTCAATGATGGTGATCAGTAGTTTATAGTGTTATTTACCAGTGTCGACGGATTACAGTTACAATGTAATTTAATGTTTTACATGTATTATTGTTTTGTGGCCTTTAAATTGCCTATTTACTGATTAAAAAACTAAAGGGTTTGTAACATATGGCTGAACTTGATCAAGACGGCGGAGAAGAAAAAAAATCTCCTAAAAAACTTATCATCATGATTGTCGCGGCAGTGATTCTATTAGCGGTCGGCGGCGGTGTCACTTTCTTCCTTGTGAAGGGAGATTCATCTAAAGGCGAAAAAGTTGAGCATGTTGATGAAGAGGCGGAAGTTCATAAAGAAAAACTCTATTTTGATATGAGTAAGCCTATTGTTGTCGATTTTCCCAAAGGCGCAGCAGCCCAACACGGCCGAATTACGGTATCCATGCTGGTTGAAGGCCCCGAAGCAATCGCAGTTTTGAAAAAAAACGAACCTATGATACGGAATAACCTGTTGATGTTGATCGGTGCGCAGGATGCGGCCAATTTGAATACCCGCGAAGGCAAGGAGATGTTGCGTAAGGCCATGCTGGATGATGTAACTGCTGTTTTAGTCAAAATGGCAGGGAAGGGGCAGGTTGAAGAAATATTTTTTACTTCATTTGTAATGCAATAACTTATGAGTGATTTACTCTCGCAGGCAGAAATCGATGCGCTGCTGAATGGTGTAAGCGACGGAGATATTGAAACAGAGGATGACTCCGAGTTTTACCCTGAAACCGGTGTCGACGATTATCACGAAAAAGGCGTGGTCAGGGAATACGACTTCGCCAGTCAGGAAAGAATTGTTCGTGGGCGTATGCCGACCCTGGAAATGGTTAACGAACGGTTCGCCAGGTTTATCCGTATTTCGCTATTTAATTTCCTACGCCGTTCGGCGGAAATTTTCATATCGGGGATTCAGGTTCAAAAATTTTCTGAATATATCCAAGGTCTTCTGGTTCCGACTAATTTAACCATTGTTCGTTTTAACCCCTTGCGCGGCAAGGCGTTGATAGTTATCGATCCGCGCCTGGTTTTCACCGTGGTGGATAATTTTTTTGGCGGCGCGGGGCAATTTTATAACCAGACTGAAGGAAGAGAGTTTACACCGACTGAAATGCGGGTGGTCAGGATCATTATTGATATGATCTTCAAGGACTTGAAAGAAGCTTGGAAGCCGGTTATGGAACTCGATTTTGAATATGTCGGTGCGGAAATCAATCCGCGTTTCGCCAATATTATCGGCCCTGGAGAAATTATTGTGATCTCCACCATCCATGTTGAGTTGGAGGGCGGCGGGGGCGACGTAAACATTGCTATGCCCTATGCGATGCTTGAACCTATCCGGGAATTGCTGGACGCCATCAGTAGCGACAGCGGCGAGGTAGACGGCAGCTGGCAGGCGGCATTGCGCGGCGAAGTGTTAAGAGCGGAAGTGAGTATAAATAGCCTTCTGGTGGAAAAAAACATGACCATCAGGGATGTTATGCGCTTAAAAAAAGGCGATGTAATACCGATCGATATGCCGGAAACAGTGATTCTCAAAGCGGAAGGAATTCCTGTGTTTGAAGGTAAAGTCGGCATATCGGACGGTAATTATGCGATACAGATTATTGATAAGGTAAAATCTTGAAGCAAGCCGACGCACTTCAGGGTTTGATTGTAACAATATTAAGTTGGGAAATAAGATGAGCGAATATCCGAATGGGCCTAATAATGCAGAAGGAATTGATGATTTCGAAGCCGCAGCATTTCAGGAGTTTAATGATCAGTTTGAAGATAAAAAATCATCTTCAGCCTTAGGCGATGAAGTTAATCTTGATGTTATTTTGGATGTTCCGGTGACCATTTCGATGGAAATCGGCCGGACACAGATTAATATCAGGAATCTTTTGCAGTTAAATCAAGGCTCGGTTGTCGAGCTGGAGCGCTTTGCCGGGGAGCCGCTGGATGTGCTGGTAAACGGTACATTGATTGCGCATGGTGAGGTAGTGGTGATTAACGATAAATTCGGCATTCGTTTAACCGATGTCATCAGTCCATCGGAACGGGTTAAACGATTAGCCTGATGCCTGGAAAAATAATTGCCGTGTGGTTATTGTTCTGGTGGTTTCCCGCCTGCTTTGCCGGGCCGGACGCCGATATGCCGAAACAGGCGTTCAGGACGGTTTCTTCCGGAGATATGCTGCATTGGGCTCTTGGATTGTTGGTAGTCTTGGGCATTTTTTTTCTTTGCGTCTGGGCTATGCGCAAGTTAAGCGGAATCACGGTCAACAACACGGAAAAAATGCGTATTGTCGACGGCCTGTCATTGGGCATGCGGGAAAAAGTCGTTTTGCTCCAGGTCGGGAAAAAACAACTTATTTTAGGGGTGACGCCGGGCCGTATAGACGCTTTGCATGTGTTGGAGGGCGATGATTGCTTGAACAGGGAAGAATTCCCAGCTATGAATATGGATTCAGGATTTGCGCAAAAACTAATGCAAGTGATGAAGGGGCGATCCGATGCATAAAAGCATTTTGTTCCGGCTACTGATGATAGGCATGGCCTTTTTGTTAATCGAAAGCCCCGCTTACGCCGTTGCCGGGATTGAGGCTGTCACCGTTACAGCCGGCAAACAAGGCGCTCAGACTTATACGGTAACGATCCAGATTCTGGCGTTAATGACCTTGTTAACGGTGTTGCCTGCGTTGTTGTTGACCATGACATCGTTCACCCGGATCATGATTGTGCTGAGCTTGTTGCGAACGGCTTTAGGAACCGGGCAAGCGCCGAGTAACCAAGTATTATTGGGCTTGTCGCTGTTTTTGACTATCTTCATTATGATGCCTGTTTTTGACAAGGTGAATGCCGAAGCCGTCCAGCCTTACCTGGAAGAAAAAATTGATGTCACTGTCGCTATTGAAAAAGCGTCCGAGCCATTCCGGCAATTCATGTTAAAACAGACCCGAGAGGCGGATCTGGAATTATTTATCAGGATCTCGGGTAAGGCAGAGTTGGAGTCGGCCGAGAATGTGCCGTTTTCGCTATTGCTGCCGGCTTTTGTAACCAGCGAATTGAAAACGGCATTTCAAATAGGCTTTCTTATTTTCCTGCCTTTTTTAATCATCGATTTAGTGGTTGCCAGCGTACTGATGTCCATGGGTATGATGATGCTGTCGCCGATGATTATTTCACTGCCTTTTAAAATCATGTTGTTTGTTCTCGCTGACGGCTGGTCTTTGATTATGGAAATGTTGGCGGCAAGCTTTTATGTTAGCTGATCGCGGCTCAAGGTAGATTATGGCACCGGAAACAGTTTTTATGGTTGGGCAGGAGGCGATTATTATTGCGGTCAAGCTGACTGCGCCGGTATTGCTGCCGTCTTTGGCGGTAGGCCTGATTATCGCGATGTTCCAGGCGGCCACCCAGATTAATGAGGCGACGTTGACATTTGTGCCCAAGGTAATCGTCATAGGGATTGTTTTGATGATTATGGGGCCGGGGATGCTGCAAATGTTACTTGATTATTTTCAGGATTTGGTCAGGAACATTCCTCATCTTATTGGTTGAATTTTGAACTTTACCGAAGATCAACTTCTCGGTCAGGCGGCATTATTTATCTGGCCGTTAATGCGTATTAGTGCGATGTTTGTCTCTGTGCCGTTGTTTAGTATTCGGTCCGTGCCGGCCCGAGTCAGATTAGTTCTTTCAGTGGCAATAACACTGGTTGTCATGCCTTTGTTGCCGCCTTTACCGCAGGCTGTCGAAATGTTCAGTTATACCGGATTTATGATGGCTATTGCTCAGGTTATGATCGGTTTGACCAGCGGTTTTATTCTGCAGCTGGTTTTTTCGGCAGTTGTTTTTGCCGGTCAAAGTGTCGCTTTAAGTATGGGATTAGGTTTTTCGACAATGGTCGATCCGCAAAGCGGTCAGCAGGTACCTGTCATGGCGCAATTTTATACAATCATTACTACGCTGATTTTTATCAGTTTGGACGGACACTTATTATTGATACAAATGTTGGTGGATAGTTTTAAAACCTTGCCCATTGGTGTTGATACGATCGGCTCGAACGGGATTTGGTCAATCCTTATATGGAGCAGCCGGATGTTTGCAGGCGGGGTATTGTTGGCTATGCCTATCGTTGCCAGCCTATTGTTAATTAATATCATTTTTGGGGTGGCAGCCAGAACTGCTCCGCAATTACAAATTTTTTCGGTCGGTTTTCCGGTAACCTTGATGCTGGGAATGCTGTTAGTTTGGAAAACATTACCCGATATGTCGGACCAATTTTCCGGAATGTTGACGGATGGTTACGATCTGATCGGGCAATTGCTGAGATTGTAGATTAAGTCATGGCGGATAACGAAGACAAAACCGAAGACCCCACTGGCAAGCGTTTAGCAGACGCCAGAAAAAAAGGGCAGATTGCCCGATCCAGAGAGCTTAGTACGTTTGCGATGATGATAGCCAGCGCGGCATTGTTGCTTATGCAGGGAGGAAAAATCGGCAAGGGGCTGTTGGATATGATGCGGACTGAGTTCCAACTAAGCCGCGCGACTATTTTTGATCCATATAGCCTTATATTGCATTTAAAGCATGTGCTGATTGATGGCGTTATGTTGATTGCGCCGTTTTTGGCGCTGACGGTCATTGTCGCGATTATCTCATCCATATCAATAGGCGGTTGGGTATTCAGCTGGGAAGCGGTGGCTTTTAAACCGTCAAAAATGAATCCAATTACAGGGATTACCCGGATTTTTGCCATAAAAGGATTGGTTGAGCTGCTTAAGTCATTGTTGAAAATTGTATTAGTCTTTGCTGTTGCGGTTGTTTTGTACCAAGACTTTATAGATGAATTGCTGGGGTTGGGCGCTGAGCATCTGGAGCAGTCAATCGGTCATGCGCTGAATATCATTGGCATATGTTTTTTTCAGCTCAGCGCCTCGCTGGTATTGATTGCAATGATTGATGTCCCTTATCAATTATGGGATTACAGTAAAAACATGAAAATGTCCAAGCAGGAAATCAAGGATGAAAATAAAAATTCTGAAGGTAGTCCGGAAATAAAAGGACGGCAGCGCAGGATGCAAATGGAGATGGCGCAAAACCGGATGATGGCAGAAGTGCCGAAAGCCGATGTTATTGTCACTAATCCCAGCCATTATGCGGTGGCTTTAAAATATGACCAGGGTTCGAATAGTGCGCCAAAACTGGTTGCCAAAGGAGTCGATTTGATAGCCGCCCAGATCCGTAATGCGGCGATTGGTGCCGATGTGCCGCTGGTGGCTTCTCCGCCGTTAGCCAGGGCATTGTATTATTCGACCGAGCTGGATAGAGAGATACCTCAAGGGCTTTACTTGGCCGTAGCTCAGATATTGGCCTATGTGTATCAGCTAAAAGCGGCTAATAAAAACGATTGGCGTGCGCCATTGCCGCCGGAGAATATTAGCGTGCCTGACGAATTTAAACGGGATTAACCGATATGGATTTTACCAAATTAAAATCAGTGTTGGCGATACTGGGCAAAGCCGAGTTGGGCGCGCCATTAGTCATCGTCATGGTTTTGTCGATGTTGATATTGCCGCTACCGGCATTCGTACTCGACCTATTTTTTACCTTTAATATCGCTTTCTCGTTAATCATCCTGCTGGTTGTCGTCTATACGCTCAAACCGCTGGAGTTTGCGTCATTTCCGACGGTTATCCTGCTTGCGACCATATTACGTTTGGCGTTGAATGTGGCTTCGACACGTATTGTATTGATTGAAGGGCATAAAGGTGGCGATGCGGCCGGCAAGGTGATTGAGGCCTTTGGCGCCTTTGTAATCGGCGGTAACTTTGCTGTGGGTTTGGTGGTTTTCGCCATCCTAATCATCATTAATTTCATGGTCGTTACCAAAGGCGCCGGGCGGATTGCGGAAGTCGGGGCGAGGTTTACGCTGGATGCGATGCCGGGTAAGCAAATGGCCATCGATGCGGATTTGAATGCAGGTCTGCTTACCCAGGACGAAGCGCGCGCGCGGCGAGCCGAAGTGGCTACCGAAGCCGATTTTTACGGTTCCATGGACGGTGCGAGCAAGTTTGTCAGGGGCGATGCGATTGCCGGGATTATTATTTTATTCGTCAACATGATTGGCGGTTTGGCCATTGGCGTTCTTCAGCACGATTTGAGTTTTGCCGAGGCCGGGAAGATTTATGTATTGCTGTCTATCGGTGACGGTTTAGTTGCTCAAATTCCTTCTTTGTTATTGTCGGTAGCATCGGCCCTGGTTGTTACCAAAGTCGGTAGTAGTGGCGAAAATATCGGCCAACAAGTTACATCGCAGCTATTTGCAAACCCCAAAGCATTGACAGTTTCAGCCGCCGTGGTAGGGGCGCTGGGTATTATTCCAGGCATGCCGAACCTGGTCTTTATCTTATTGGCATCGGCTTTAGGCGGAGCTGCGTATTTTATTGAGAAACAGCATAAAGAAGCCGAGTTGATTGCGGTTGATTATCCGCAAGAACTGGCTCTCAATGCGCCCCCTATCGAAACTAAAGAGTTGGGTTGGGACGATGTGATGCCGGTTGATGTGGTCGGCCTGGAAGTAGGTTATCGGCTTATTCCGCTGGTGGATAAGAATCAGGGCGGGCAGTTGATGGTTCGTATTAAAGGGGTAAGAAGAAAACTGTCTCAAGAGTTGGGTTTTTTAATCCCATCGGTGCATATTCGGGATAACCTTGATTTGACGCCAACGGCATACAGGATTTCGCTGATGGGGGTCACTGTAGGCGAAGCTGAAATTATGCCGGACATGGAAATGGCGATTAATCCGGGGCGTGTGTTCGGCACCCTAAAGGGCAATGCATGTAAAGATCCCGCTTTTGGTTTGGATGCCGTATGGATAGAGCCGCATCAAAAAGACCATGCGCAAACTCTGGGTTATACTGTAGTTGATCCTGGGACGGTGGTGGCGACTCATTTGAGTCATCTTTTGCAATCGCACGCCCATGAATTGTTCGGTTACGAAGAGGCGAACAAAGTGCTTGATAACTTGGCTAAGTCTGCACCTAAACTGGTTGAGGACTTGGTGCCGAAGACGTTGCCGTTAGGTGTCGTGGTCAAAGTATTGCAAAACCTGTTACAAGAGCATGTACCTATTCGGGACATGCGCACCATCGTCGAAACTTTGGCGGAGTACGGGCTTAGAAGTCAAGATCCCGACATCCTGACATCGGCGGTACGTGCATCGTTAGGTCGGTTAATTATCCATGAAATCAGCGGTATGCAGGATGAATTGCCGGTTATTACGCTGGATCACGAATTGGAACAATTGTTGCATAAATCTTTGCAAACGGCAGGTGAAAGCGGTGTCGGGATCGAGCCAGGATTAGCAGAACAAATGCATACGTCATTGCAAGAGAGTATGCAAAAAATGGAAATGGAAGGACAAACGGCGGTATTGCTGGTTTCTTCTTATATCCGTCCATGGTTATCCCGATTCGTTCGCCATTCCATACCCGGATTACATGTCTTGGCATATAATGAAATACCCGCCGATCGTCAAATCAGAGTGGTTTCAAGTGTCGGACGAAGAACATAGTACATGAGGCTAAGTTATGAAAATTAAACGTTTTTTCGCAGAAGATATACGCCAGGCCATGCGAATGGTCAAAGAGGAATTGGGCGCAGATGCAGTCATCATGTCAAACAGGTCTGTCGATGGCGGCGTTGAGATTGTTGCGGCCCGGGATTTTGATGAGCAGCTGATTCAAAGTAAGCTGCAAAAACAGGCGGCCGAACAACAACAGCCTCCTGCACGCCCGAATCGTTTCGCTAACGATTATGAGACTTCCGCCGGCTCTGGCAATCGTGAAACCAGAAAAGTTGAGCTGCCTGATTTCGAAGCGGAAAAAAATCGTTTGCATGTCTTAACCAGCCAAAGAAAACAAAGTGCCGATGGTTTTGTGCCTGAACGCGCGCCAGTGCGGCCGCAACAACGGTTTGCCGGTTCCGACACTTCCAGTAGCCTTGGCGGCCGTCGGAATATTGACGAATACGTGGGTTATGCAGAAAAAGTACATCTGCGCGGAAACCTGGAAACAGTAACGGCCAAAGTCGCCAAACCGGTTGCGCCGGTTAGAAGAGAAAATCCAGCGCCAATAGTCAAAGCAGCGGAAAAACAAAGCAGTGCTGCGGATAATTTGTTATTGGAGATGAGCAAGGAGCTTAAATCCTTACGGTCTGCAATGGACTCCAAATTGTCTAATGTCAGTTGGGGCGGAGTTGCACAGGCTAATCCGGTCCGGGCCGAGTTATTACAGCGTTTGGCCGGTATGAGTATCTCAAAAAAACTGAGCGTTAAAATCGCCAACCGTTTTGCTAATCATACCGATCCCGAACTTGTTTTTAGCCAAGCCCAAGAGCTGTTGGCTAAAGTATTGCCTGTAGCCGACGATGATTTGCTGCAACACGGCGGCATTGCCGCTTTAGTAGGTCCTACCGGCGTAGGAAAAACCACAACCATCGCCAAGTTGGCGGCTAAATTTATTTTAAAACACGGACCAAGACAGGTTGCCTTGATCACCACTGATAATTACCGTATCGGCGCTCACGAGCAACTTAATACCTACGGACGGATACTTGATGTTCCGGTTCGGGTGGCATCAAGCGCTGCCGAATTGCGTAATCTTATTAATGGCTTTGCAGATAAACGGCTTATTTTGATAGATACTGCCGGCATGAGCCAACGCGGCATGAAGCTGGTCGAGCAGATTAATACCTTGCAACAAAGCGGACAGCCCATCAGATCTTATTTGGTAATGTCGGCTGCGACTGAATATAAAGCCATGAATGAAATTATCAAAGCTTTTCAAGTTTTTGAACCACAAGCGAGTATTTTGACTAAACTTGACGAAGCAGCAACAATTGGTTCGGCCGTTTCTTCAATCATAGAGAATAACCTGCCGTTGTCTTTTATTGCCGACGGTCAACAAGTACCTGAAGATATGCACAGCCCTTGCGCCCGGACTTTAATCGCACAATGTGTGGCTGAGTTGGATGAGGAGAGCGACTATAACGATGTAAATAATGAAGCCTGGGTGGCGCAAGGCTATGCATAAGCAACCTGATCAAGCAGCCGGAATAAGAAAAATGAATATAATCAAGCCCGTTCGGGTTATTGCCGTTACCAGCGGTAAAGGTGGCGTAGGCAAAACAAACTTGTCGGTTAATGTCGGCATAGCTTTGGCGCAAGCAGGGCAGCGAGTGGTGTTGATGGATGCTGACATGGGCTTGGCTAATGTCGATATTTTGCTGGGCGTGTATCCCAAGTTCAACCTGTCTCATGTGCTGTCGGGGGAAAAATCATTAGATGAAATCATGATGGAAGGGCCGGCCGGTTTAAGAATAATTCCAGGGGCGTCCGGTATTCAGAAAATGTCTGAGCTGACCACGGTTGAACAAGCCGCGGTAATTCATGCTTTTAGCGAAATCGATCAGGATATCGATGTATTGATTGTCGATACCGCGGCCGGCATATCGGCGAGTGTGGTCAATTTCGCGCGCGCCTGCCAGGAAATAATCGTGGTGGTTTGCGATGAGCCGACATCATTAACCGATGCTTACGCGTTTATTAAGTTGCTTAACAGAGATTACGGTTTATCCCATTTTCATGTGATAACCAATATGGTGCAAAGCGTTCAGCAAGGTCATGCGTTGTTCCAGAAATTAAGTAAAGTCACGGACCGCTATCTGGATGTTACCCTGAAGTTTGCAGGCGCAGTGCCTTATGACGAATATTTGCGTAAATCGGTTCAAAAACAAACACCGGTTGTTATGGGGTTTCCCAGAAGCAAGTCATCTCTCGCATTAAAAACAATAGCCGCAAGAATCGGCAGCTGGCCGCTGAAATCTCAGGCAGGCGGTTATATTGAGTTTTTTATTGAAAGAATGATTCAATATGGGTCCCAAAAGGATGTTGCATGAGCGGCGTGGCAATGTACACTTCGGTACAGGCTGGAGGCACTGATGAACGTGTCATGCAGCATGCACCGCTAGTTAAGCGCATTGCCTACCATTTATTGAGCAGACTACCCGACTCCGTTCAAGTCGATGATTTGATTCAGGCGGGCATGCTCGGCTTACTGGAAGCGATCAAGAATTACGACGCCTCTCAAGGCGCCAGTTTCGATACCTATGCCGGCATCCGTATCCGGGGTTCCATGCTGGATGAAGTTCGGCGTTGCGACTGGACGCCCCGTTCCGTACATAAAAAATCGCGTATGGTTAGTGACGCGATACGAGCAATCGAAAATAGAACCGGACGTGAAGCTAGAGACGCCGAAGTGGCTGAGTATTTAGGCATTACCATCGACGAATATAATCACATTCTCCAGGATTCAAGCAGTTGTCGTATATTCAGTGTCGAAGAATTGGCGGAAGATGGCGACCATTATCTTGATGAGGCTCTGAATCATGAAGAAGGACCGGCTGAAGGCTTAAGCCGCGAAGGTTTTCAGCGGGCATTGGCAGACGCGATCATGAGTTTGCCCGAACGCGAGCGTTTGGTTATATCGCTTTATTATGATGAAGAACTCAACTTGCGCGAAATCGGCGAAGTTTTAAATATTAGTGAATCCAGAGTCAGCCAAATCAGCTCTCAGGCCGTGTTGAGGTTGCGTTCAAGATTATCCGAATGGACTAAGGATTGATAGTTTTTAGCTGCCTGGCCTGAAAGCTAAAAATGGATATTTTAAGCATCACAGGTATTTTCGTCGGCATCGGTGCGATTCTATTGGGGATTGTGTTGGATGGCGGCGACATCAGCTCGTTAGTCAACGTTCCTGCACTTGTTATTGTATTTGGCGGAACATTCGGGGCAACGCTATTGCAATTTCCACCGGCTGTTTTTGTCACAAGCATGAAAATGTTTCCGCGGGTGCTAATGCCAAAAGAAATGGATCTTTCGGCGCAAATTGACAAGATCGTTTACTGGAGCCTGTTGGCGCGAAAAGAGGGCTTATTGGGCCTTGACAATGCGCTGCCTGATGAAAAAGATCCTTTTATAAAGAAAGCCTTACAGTTATTGGTTGACGGCAATGATTCCGATGCCATACGCGATATATTGGACCTGGATATATATTCCAAGGAAAACATCGGCTTGCAGGCGGCGGGGCTATACGAAGCGATGGGCGGTTATGCGCCGACCATCGGCATTCTCGGCGCTGTAATGGGTTTGATTCATGTCATGCAGAATTTGACTAATCCCGAGCTTTTAGGCCAAGGCATAGCGACGGCTTTTGTCGCGACAATCTATGGCGTGGGCTCAGCCAACTTGATTTTTTTACCGGTTGCCAACAAATTAAAAAATCATGTACTGGCATTGACTCAAGCCAGGGAGATGCTGGTTGAGGGAATTATCGCTATTGCAGAAGGCGAAAATCCAAGAAACATCAAGCTGAGATTGGACGGCTATCTGCATGACGCCTACAAAGGTTAGTCTATGGCAAGGCGTCGTAAAAGGTATGTAGGAGCCGCCAATCGATCGCCCGCTACAAATCATGAGCGATGGATGGTGTCTTATGCGGATTTCATCACCTTGCTATTCGCATTTTTTGTAGTCATGTATGCGATCTCCTCGGTAAACGAAGGAAAATACAAGACACTGTCCGAATCGTTAGGCGAAGCATTTTCAAATAAAGGGCCGCAAGTCAATCAGATTGCTCCTATTCAGATAGGGATCTCCCCGACGGTAGTACAGCCGATTCCGCTGGAAAATCCTCCGACAGCGGAAGTTGAAGAAAGACGAGAGCTGAGCGAAGAAATATTAAAAGAAAGAAAGCAGCTAAGCCAGGTGTCCGACCAGCTTGAGCAAGTTTTAGCACCTTTTATCAATGATAAGCTGGTCGCAGTCAAGAAAAACGACTATTGGATAGAACTGGAAATGAACAGCGAAATGTTGTTCTTGAGCGGTGAAGCGGAATTATCCAAAAAAGCGATGCCCGCACTGAAAAAAATTGCCGAAGTGATTAATCCGCTGCCCAATATGATTAATATCGAAGGGCATACCGATAATGTTCCTATCGATAACGCACAGTTCAGGTCGAACTGGGATTTGTCATCCGCTCGGGCAACCAGCGTTGTACACGAGTTTGTTAAAGCGGGTATTAGTCCGCCGCGTTTGTCGGCCATCGGTTATGGCGAATTTCATCCTATCGGCGATAACAAGATCGAGGCGGGGCGGTTTAAAAACAGGCGAGTGGTTTTGGTTTTAATGTCCCAGGCTTTTGCCCGCTATGGCGCTAACGATGAGGAACGCGCCAAGTTGTTAAATCTGGCGCCGACCGCTGCCGGTCAACCATGATGCCGATTCGGTTAATAATAAAGTAAAATGACCGCTAACATTAAAAAGAGCTTAGTATCTTCGTCAATAATGTTAATCGTGGGAGGCCGGTATGTTAGAAATTCAACCTGTATTAGCCACTTTTTCAGTCCTAAAGCCTAAAAAAATTAAAAGGGACGATAATCTTCCCAAAAGACAGCAGCGTGGAAACAAACAAGACGCGGAAAAACAAGATGCCAAGCCCATACAACATATTGATGAAATTGTTTAATGAATAACGCTTTGATAGCAGCTCTTATCGTTGAGGGCGTGATGATTGTTATTATGCTGGTTGCGCTTTTTTGGCTGGTCCGCGCGCAACTGAAACTCAAGCAGGATTATCAGGTTCTTAACGATATTGTTCATGGCAACAGTAATGATATTGCCGGCTTGTGTTCTGCCGCGTTGACCATAGATAGCCGGATAGCCACAGTGGATAGCCGGATAGAGGCTGCGGACGGATACATCGACGATCTGGCGGCAAAGCTTGCCGATGTCGAGCAGAACGACCAGTCTTCCCACCCATACAGCGGGGACATCCGAAAAGTAAGAAGCGGAGCCAGCGTTAATGAATTAATGCAAAACTCGGGATTAAGTCATGATGAAGCCGCTTTATTGATTCGATTACATGGTTCTAAAAAACAGCCGTAAAAAAGTAACCCATAAAAAAAGCCCGGCTTACGTGATAAGCCGGGCTTTTTTTATGCGGAGCCAAGTAAAGAATCAATCATCGCCGCTGAATACGCCTAACAACTGCAACAGGCTCAGGAACAGGTTGTAGATTGAAACATATAAAGAAACAGTCGCCAGAATGTAGTTGGTTTCGCCGCCGTGAATGATTTCACTGGTTTGAAATAAAATCATGCCGGACATCAGCAGGATAAACATGGCCGAAACAGCCAGCGACAAAGTAGGAATTGAAAAGAACATCGCGCCAAGTCCCGCCAGAAACGCGACCAGTACGCCCACCATCAGGAAGCCGCCCAGAAAGCTGAAATCTTTGCGCGTTGTTAAGGCATAACCCGAAAGACCCAGAAATATAACGCCTGTGCCGCCTAATGCGGTCATGATCAGTTCGTGACCGTTACTGAAGGCTTTAATGTACATGGTTAAAATAGGGCCGAGCGTTAAGCCCATAAAGCCGGTTAATGCGAAAACGAAAACCAAGCCCAAAGCGCTGTTGCTGAATTTGGTAGTTAAGAACAACAGGCCGAAATAACCAACCAAAGTAATGATAGGGCTAAAATGCGGCAGATTCAGAAGCATTGCCGCACCTGCTGTCATCGCGCTGAACATCAAGGTCATCGACAATAACAAATAGGTGTTTCTCAGGACTTTGTTGGTTGCCAGAATACCGGCTTCCGAACGTGAAATAGCAGTATTTAATCTCATTTGCTTATATTCCTTAAAAAATAAACGGTTAACGAAAAAGATAGACTTCTAAATCTTACAAGACTTTGACGTTATTGGTAAGAATATTTAGTAGAATATCGGATTATTAGAAAAATGATTTTTACAAAGCCGGATTATGACAGAAAACACACAAATAACGCCTTATGAACTGATAGGCAAAGAGACGGCAATACGTAGTCTGGTTGAGCGGTTTTATTTCTTTATGGACACTTTGCCTGAAGCCTCAGGAATTCGTGCAATGCATGCGGCGGATTTGTCGGGTGCTCATGATAAATTGTTCAAGTTTTTGTCCGGCTGGCTGGGCGGCCCCGATTTGTTCGTTCAGGAATATGGACACCCAAGATTGCGGCAGCGGCATTTTCCGTTTGCGATTGATGCAGAGGCAAGAGACCAGTGGATGTTATGCATGAATAAAGCCTTGGATGAAATAACCATGGATACAAATTTCAGGGAGAATTTACGCCAAGCTTTGCAGCAATTGGCAACGCATATGATTAATCAGGATGAATAGGCTAAGCGATTTAAACAAAAACCGAGGGCGTACCACAATAAACCAGCGTGTTTATATCAAAGCAAACAACAGTATTTTTTACCCCAGTAACATAGAGAACCGTCATTTCTAATCCAGCCTTTTCCTACCAGATTCGGCGCAGTCCGCGGGCCACGCAGATACGAATTATCGTAACGCTCGGTAAAGTCGAAGTTGTCGCCCCACCCAGAGCTGCCGAACATAAAATCCATCAATTTGTTCAGAGTAAACAACAATGGATAGTCCAAACCTTGGCTAAAATTGAAGCCAATAGCCTGCACCATAAAAAACTGGCTCCGGCTGTTTATGGTCATGGCGTCGATGTTCCTTACCAGGGAACCTCTTATAAATTGGCAGTAAGGCCGACAAAGTTAAAAAGAATAAAAATAGAGTTTAACCAGGAATTTATTGCTCATGTGCCGGATGCGTTGATCATTAAAGATCACAGTGCCGAAATAAAAGAAGCACTCATCCGCTGGATGAAAAAGGAATCGAAAAGCCGGGTGGAGCACTTCGTAAAGCAACATGCGGAAAGAAAACAGCTATTCCCGCAGACCATTAAAATCAAAACGCAAAGAAGCCGTTGGGGCAGTTGCGGCATTCATAACGACATCAACATCAATTGGCTGTTAATCATCGCCCCGCCCGAAGTCTTGGAATACGTGGTGGTGCATGAGCTTTGCCATATCAAGATCAGGAACCACTCCGCTCATTTCTGGGCCTTGGTCGGCGAACATTTACCTGACTATCAAAGCCGAAGGCATTGGCTGAAAAAGCATGGCAGTAGTTTGATGATGGGCTTGTGATTTGCGGATACAGCCGGAATCAGCCAGGAAGAGTCAATCACCGGTTTCCCGTGAACAGCCGGTTAACCTAAAAACGACCTGATCTGTAAATTTGATATGAAAGCAGACCCGCTGACCCAAAATCTATCCGCCGAGCATTTATTGCAGCACATGCCGGTGTCGGCTTTCGTGTTGAATGCCAAGCACCAAGTGGTGATCTGGAACAAGGCCTGTGAGCAACTGACCGGCCTGAAAGCAGGGGAGATGATTGGCTCCGATCAGCATTGGCGCGGCTTTTATACCGAAAAACGACCTTGTCTGGCGGACTTGTTGCTCGACAGCACCCTCGGTGAAGTTTCCAGTCTTTATGAGCAAGTCAGCGACTTTACCTCCTGCTCCGATATTTGCCATACCGAAAACTGGTGCCTGATGCCGGACGGACGCAGACTGTATCTGGTCATCGATGCCGGTACCATCAGCAACGAGCGCGGCGAGGTGGTGGCAATCGTTGAAACCCAGCGCGATCGCACTGAGCAAAGACTGACGATGCAGGCGCTGACCGAGAGCGAACAGCGGATTTCTTCGATCCTGGGTTCGGCGATGGATGCCATCGTTACCGTTGATCAGCAACACTGCGTTACCCTGTTCAATATGGCGGCATCCAGGATTTTTCGTTGTGCTCCCGACTTTGCGATCGGCCAACCGGTCGATCGTTTTATCGCTCCGCATTGCGACAAACTGTTCAAACAATTCATCTCTTTCAATAATACTGGCGCCAAAACCCAGACCTGGGCCCCTGATGGACTTAGCGCTCGCCGAGCCGACGGCGATGAATTTCCGATTGAAGCTACTTTTTCGCCGTTTGAGGCGGGCGGTCAAAAACTCTGTACCATCATCTTGCGGGATGTGAATGATCGTCGTCTTGCCGAACAGAAACTGGAGCGGCTGCAACAGGAAAAAGGCTATCTGCAGGAGGTCGTCAACGACGATCACAATCCGGGCGATTTTATCAGCGGCTCCAGGTTGATGAGAGCCGTAATGGAGCAAGTGCGGATGGTAGCCCGCACCGATACCCCAGTGCTGCTGCTGGGCGAGACTGGTACCGGCAAGGAATTACTGGCTCGCGCTATCCACGATTTCAGCGACCGCAACGCGGCAATTATGGTCAAAGTCAATTGCGCGGCGCTGCCTGCCGAACTGATCGAGAGCGAATTGTTCGGCCATGAAAAAGGCGCATTCACCGGCGCCACCCAGCAGCGCAAAGGCCGCTTCGAGCTGGCCGATGGCGGCAGTCTGTTTCTCGATGAGATAGGCGAATTGTCGCTGCCGGCGCAAGCCAAGCTATTACGGGTATTGCAGGAACAGGAATTCGAACGGGTAGGCGGCAGTGAAACCATTAGCGTCAATGTGCGGGTGATCGCGGCTACCCACCGCAATTTGGCCGAGGAAATCAGTTTAGGGAAATTTCGTTCCGACCTGTATTACCGGCTGAATGTGTTTCCTATCGAGGTGCCGACGTTACGGCAGCGGGTGAGCGATATTCCATTGCTGGCGCGTTTTTTTCTGGACAAGTACGCAAAAAAACTTGGCAAACGACTCGATGATATTGCTCCCGCCGGTCTGGAACATTTAAAGGCATACCACTGGCCCGGTAATGTCCGCGAATTGCAGAACGTCATCGAGCGAGCGGTGATTTTATCTCAAGGACCGCTGTTGGAAATTGAGCCGCTGTTGCCGTCTCGCGACCATACTAAAGCGCAACCCGAGCGATTACAGACTTTAGAAACGGTTGAACGCGAACATATCTTACGCACCCTTGAGCAAACCTCCGGTGTAATTTCCGGTTCGAAAGGAGCCGCGGCAATACTGGATATGAATCCGAATACGTTGCGCTCGCGGATGTTAAAGCTGGGTATAAGCGGAAAAAATAGCTAATGTTTTCCGGTATTTTGGAGTGCAGGCTCTGCTTGCAAAGCAGGCAAAGCCTGCACTCCGTTTTTGAACCTTGGCTGGAAACTTATGCTTGGGTGCTTAATTTAACGAGTGTCAAATCACTATATTTCGTTATTTTACGAAATATAGTGATTTGATGTCGCTGAAATCCTCTATTTTTAACTCGGCATATTTATCAACCTTATGATTTTATAAGGTTTTATTAATATGGTTTAGTCTCGGCATGGCTATTGCAATCGACAGAGTAACATTCTGTTCTTGCAAATCCGCAGAGATTTGAAATCCATGCCATCAACCGACAAAAATACCCGGGCAGCCTGGGCCACATTAACCCATGACAGTCTTAATAATGCTCCGTTCGTCAAACATGCGCTGACCGGCGTACAGTTTTTCTTCCTCAACTTTGGTTTGTTGCTGGGCAACATCCTGGTGTTGTTCAACACCGGCGCATTTGCCTCCGTCAGCCTACACGCCACCGGCGATCTGGGCGTAAGTCCCAGTCACGCCGGTTGGATGCAGTCCTACTATTTCATCAGTCTGGCCTTGGCGCTGCCGATCAGTTCCTGGTTAGCCGCGGCAGTCGGTGAAGTCCGGCTGTATTTGGCGGCAATGGTTGCGATGACACTGGCTTCGCTGCTGTGCGCTGTTACCGGCGATTTTGTCTGGTTTTTATTGGGCCGGGCGCTGCAAGGCTTTTTCGGCGGCTTGACCATTCCGCTGTCGCAAACCCTGTTGATGCGCGAATACCCGGAGTCCGCCAAATCCTTTGCGGTGTCGCTGTGGAGCATTGCCGCGTTGAGCCCGTTCACGCTGGGTCCCGCCGCCGGAGGCTGGATTGCCGATCACTTGGGATGGCGCTGGCTGTTCTACCTGAATGTGCCGCTGCCGTTGCTGGCGGCGGCGCTGGTTTGGGCTTTGTTGTTCGATAGGCAATCGCCGCAACGGAAAATGCCATTCGATGTCGTGGGCTTTTTGCTGCTGGCCGCCGCTCTGGTTTGCTTGCAGACCGTGCTGAATCAAGGCCAGGATGAGGACTGGTTCAACTCGACCGGGTTGATCGGCATGACGCTTGCGGGCTTGCTGATGTTGGCTTACTTCATTGTTTGGGAACTGGCGGAACGTTCGCCGCTGCTCGATTTGCGCCTGTTCGCCCGGCGCAATTTCGCAATCGGCAGCATTATGCTCAGCGTAAGTTTCATGTTGATGTACGGCTTGTTGTCGATGTTGCTGGTACGCTTGCAGGCGGTAGCCGGTTACACCTCGTTTCTGGCCGGCAGCGCGTTATTGCCGCTGGTGTTTTTAGCCAAGCCGATTGCCAGCGTGATGCACCGGATTGTGCATCGTTTCGATGCCCGCCTGCTGGTCAGTTTAAACATGCTGCTGTTTGCATTGTATTGCGGCTTGAGCAGCCGTTACGATTTTTTCGGGCGCGGCGGTTGGTTTGCGCAGCCATTGTGGTCGCAGGTGTTGGAAGGCTTTTGTCTGGGCGCATTGTTCGTGCCGCTAACGACCTTGTTTCTTTCCGGACTGACGCCGAGACGGCAAATACAGGCGGTGGAACTGGGCGGCATGTTACGAGTATTGGGCGGCAGCGTCGCTTCGCCATTATTGGGGGTGTTTTGGGAACGGCGCGCCGCTTTTCATCAAAGCCGGTTGATCGAAAGTTTCTCACTGCATGACGGCTTTGACGGTGAGATGGTCGAACGATTGCATAATGCCGGGCTGCACGGCCAGCTGGCGGCCGCTAAGCTGGCAACGGTCGCCAATCAACATGCTGCGATTCTTGGCTTGGACGATACTTTTCGGTTGGCGGCTTGGCTGTTTCTGGGTTTGGCGGCGGTAGTGTGGATTGCTCGGCCGGTCGGGCCAAAGCTAGCGGTTAAGGACAATCATCGTTTAGCCGCGCTGGAAGATTTAATCGAGGAGCCGTAGTTTATGTCCCGATTTAACACAATAACGTTGTTGACGGCGATTTTGTCATTGTTGAATGGTTGTGCATTCATGCCGGAAGACGGAACGCGAGCCAGACTGCTGGAAATGCCTAACTTAAACCGGACTCTGGACAGCGATGCCCAAGCCGAAAATATCGTTAGGAAATGGCCAAGGGCACAGTGGTGGCAGGCGTTTCACAATGCCGAACTGAACCGGCTGATAGAAACTGCGCTGAAAGACAGCCCAAGCTTGCACGCCGCAGCGGCGCGTCTGACCCAGGCGGAAGCAGTGGCCGATTTTCAGGCCGCCGAGATGCTGCCCAGTATCAGTGCCGGCGCCGAATTTCATCAGCGCCGCTTTTCCGCAACCGATTTCTATGGCCCAAACGGCGGCAAGACTTTTACCGGCGCGTACATTGACCCGGCGGTATTCCGTTACCATCTTGATTTGTGGGGCAAGGACAAGGCGGCTTTGGAGGCGGCATTGGGAAAGGAACGGGCCCAAGCATCCGAGCTGGCGATGGCGCGGCTGCTGTTGAGCACCGCCATCGCCCGCAGCTATATCCGGCTATGTTCGGCCGAGGAAGACATCGAGTTGGCCGGTGACCTGAGCGAGCAAGTAGCGGAAAAAAGGCAGTTGGCGCAACTGCGGTGGCAACGTGGATTGACTAGCCGGGATTTGGTTTATGCCGCCGAACAGCAGTTGGAAGCAGCGCGGCAGCGCGAAGCCACTGTGCGCAGCCAGGCTCAGGTATTGCGCAACCGGTTGGCGGCATTGGTCGGGCAGGGGCCGGATTGGGGAAAAAGCATTCATGTTGGCGCGATCGACGTTGCCGGACATTTACCGCGGCCGGAATCGATTTCATTGGGTTTGCTGGCGCATCGTCCGGACGTAGCGGCGGCATTGTGGCAAGTGGAGTCGGCCGCGCAATTGATCAAAGTAGCAAAAACCAATTTTTATCCGGACATCAATTTGGTCGGTTTTGCCGGATTGCGCAGTCTCAATCTGAAGGATTTATTCCTGTCTCATGGCGCCAGCGTGGCTTATGGCATGGGGCCGACTGTTTCGCTGCCGGTTTTTGAAGGCGGGCGGTTGGAAGCCGAATTAAAGAATCAACAGGCGGCTTACGATGCCGCCGCCGAAAGTTACAACGGCACACTGTTGGCTGCGGTGCAGCAAGTCGCCGACAGTCTGGCCGAATGGCGGCTTACGCTGGCGCATGATGCCGCTCAGGAACGCGCGCTGGAAGCTTCTGAGGCGGCATCGGAACTGGCCGGAAAGCGTTATAAAGCGGGTCTTAGCAACCGCGACGGAATTATCGAAGCCGAAGCGGCGTTGATTCAACAGCGATTGACCGCCAGCGAACTGCGTAGTGCCCATCTGTTGGCTGCGGTCGGTTTGATCGAAGCGCTGGGCGGCGGATATGAAAATACAACCCTAATAAATCTCGGCAAGGCAGGCGGCCATGACTAATACCCAAACCAAACCTCTGCGCCACTTCGGCTTTCAGCGGCACCGGCAACACCGGGGCTATCGGCTGTTGCTGGTAACTGTAGCCGGGGTGCTGGCAGGACTGATTTATCTGTTTTACTGGTGGACTTTTGCCAGCCGTTTCGTGGTTACCAACGATGCTTATATCACCGGCAACTTGGCTCCGCTGAAGGCGCAAACCAGCGGCACGGTCGTGGATGTGCGAGTCGATAACACGCAGTATGTGCATCAGGGCGATGTGTTGGTGCGTCTCGACGGATTGCAGGCGCAAATAGCGCTGGAGCGGGCCGAGGCCAATCTGGCGGACAGCGTGAGGCAGATCGAAACGACATTCAGCCTGGCCGACATGCTACGCCAGAAGCTGGCCGCCAAGGAGGCGATCTTGAATCGAAGTCAGCGCGATTTGGCGCGCTATCGCAGCGTGGTTAACGACGGAGCGGTATCGGCCCAGCAAATTGAAAATAACGAATTTCAAGTCCGTGAGCTGGAGGCCGACGTCCGCCAGATTCGCGCCGAATTGGGAGGTGCCGAGGCGCTGATCCGGAACACCAGTCCGGCCGATAACCCGAAGGTGTTGCTGGCAGCGGCCGCGCTGAAACAGGCTTATCTGGATAATGTCAGGCAGCAGATTGTCGCGCCGGTGTCGGGCTTCGTCGCCAAACGCACCATTCAGCCCGGCGAACAGGTTCGCCCGGAGACGCCGTTACTGGCTATCGTGCCGCTGGATTATTTATGGGTGGAGGCCAATTTTCTGGAAAACGAGCTGACCGATGTGCAGCCGGGGCAACCGGTGGAAATCACAGTCGATCTGTACGGTTCCGATGTGGTTTATCACGGCGAAGTGCTGGGGCTGGGTGCCGGGACCGGCAGCGTATTTGGTTTATTGCCGCCGGATAACGCTACCGGTAATTACATCCATATCGTCGAGCGGGTACCGGTCAGGGTTGGCTTGCGCGCCGAGGAACTAAAGGTTAAGCCGTTGCGTCCCGGATTATCGGCGATAGTGCGGATCGATACCGGTCATCAGGGGCGCCCGGTGCTGGAGCCTTTAACCACGACACCCGCTACGGCCTATAAAACCGAAGTTTATGACCGTCAGCTGGATGGCGCTGAGGTTTTGATTCAGGAGATTATTGATCGAAACCGGCAGCCGGATCGGTCGAAGATGCAGCCAAAGCCGGCGTTACAAGGCCGGTTAAAGTAATCGGCCATGAATCTGCCGGTACTTGCCTATTGATTAATATTGATTGCCGAAGCTTTACAGATAAGTCTAAAAATACCGCCCATTGATAAGAAAATGCGCAGCAATACTGCCGAAGTAACCCAGCACAATAACCGGTGTCCATTTCAAATGGCTGGTGAATGTATAAATCCCTTTGGCCTGTCCCATCAAGCCTACGCCAGCCGCAGAACCTACCGCCAGCATGCTGCCGCCGACACCGGCAGTCAATGTCACCAGCAGCCATTGTCCTTGGGAAATATCCGGTGCCATGGTTAATACTGCGAGCATGATGGTGCCGTTGTCGACAAACGCTGAGGCGATGCCTACCAGAATATTGGCTATTGTGGGATCGATGCTGCCGTACAAAAGATGAGATGCCACGCCCAGATAGCCGATAAAACTCAAGCCGCCGACACAAACCATGACGCCGTAGAAGAACAGCAGCGTATCCCATTCCAATTGCGCGACTTTCTGGAAAACGTCAAAAGATTGGTTTTGCTCCAAATCCTGCTGGCGTTCTTGAGTTTTTAATACTTGATGAAGCTGATGTTCGGTAATCATGTGCTCTTTAATCAGCAATTCGCCAAGACGCGCTCTTTCTGCTGCCAGACCTTCTATAGGATGCTTTTCCAGTTTCTCGGAATTGATTACATCATTGTTATGGTCGTGGTAGATGGCTGTTTTTTGCAGGTAAAAGCTGAAGAATTTCAAATAAGTCAGGCCGAGCATCATGCCGGCAGCCGGAGGCAGGCTCAGGAAGTTTTCAAAGCAGGTCGCAGTGACAATGGTAAATGCGAATAATGCGATGATGATAAAGCCTCCGCGTTTCATGGCTTGCGCTTCCATTACCGCCGCCGGTCTTTCTTTGGGTATCCAAAAATGCATGATGGCTGCCGGCAAAACGAAATTGACGATAGCGGGAATTAATAGGGAGAAGAAATCGGTAAACGGCACTACGCCTTTTTGCCAGACTAACAGGGTAGTAATATCGCCGAATGGGCTGAACGAGCCGCCTGCGTTGGAGGCCACGACGACGTTGATGCAGGATAAGGTGACAAAGCGTGGACTGTTTTTACCCATCGCTAAAATAACCGAGCCCATCAGCAAGGCTGTGGTCAGGTTGTTGCATGCGGACGAAATGAAGAAAGCCTGGAAGCCGGTAATCCAGAATAATTGACGGTAACTGAAATTCTTGCTTAACAGCCAGACGCGCAGGTTTTCGAACACGCCGCGGTCTTCCATCGCATTCAAATATGTCATTGAAACCATGATGAACAGGAACAGTTCGGCATAGCCTTCCAATGTCGCGCGAAATGCCAATCCCGCTTGCTCGCTCATTCCGCCGTTGGCATACACGGCGGCGATAAATATCCAGATCACGCTTGCTGCAAATACCATCGGCTTCGACTTCCGTAATTCCGTGACTTCTTCGGTCATAGCGAAGAAGTAGGCAATGGCGAACAAAGCCAAGGCCAGATAGCCGACCCAGTGCTGGGTCAAATCTAACGGCTGCATCTGGCTTACAGCCCCCGCTTCATCGGCGGCCATTGATAGGGAAGGAAAAAACAGAGTGAGTAAAAGCGGGTTATATTTTGAGCAAAGCAGTATTTTTAATGATTGAAGAGATTGGCAGGTTTTATGAGCAATGAAACCGATGTTTAAGGTGCGATGTGTTTTAAATAACGCATCGCTTAAGGCAAGCATTATTAAGGTAAAAACGGCCAAAAACACTTCAAATTGCATATGCGACTCACAAAAAATACGAAAGTTTAGCGGGAAAGTCGAAATTCTAGACTAATTTAATAAGGATATTATATTTGAAACAGCACGGCTATGCGCTAATAAATGCCGGAAATATTGGGGCTCGGCGGGGTAGGGCGGGTTATTGGCAGTTTGGGTTCAAGTCTTTTTACGTTCTTTAAGTTGTTGCAAAACTTCAATGCCTTTTTTTCGCTGTATCCTGATAATGTTCAATTCGGTTTGATAATGTTTTCTTAAGCAATAGTCTTCGGTTTGTTGCAGGCTATGGGTGATTTTTCGTTCTTTTTTCTTGAGCTTAAGCAGGACTTTTTTTAATTCCTCGATATCTTGCCTTTTTTTGTGCTTATCGGTGTTAAAAAAGGCTTGTAATTTATGAAGCAGCTTTTCTATGTTCATGGCTGAAATGACCGGTTAGGGGAGGTGTTAAAAGGTGGATGGATGTCGTCCACTGTTTGAATAACGTCATTAATTTCAGTGTCATTTAGAGCTAGTTGATGTTCAACGCCGGTATCGCCGCCGGTAGTGCCGTGTAAAAATAGCGTTTCAGCGGCTTTCAGCAGGTTTTTTTTAATGCTGCGCATGTAGGCGCTGTCATTAATCAGGGAAGAACCGGTTTCAGGGGTTATTTTCCGTTCTCTAATCAGGGTTTCAATGGCCTGATTCATTTGCATATCGTCGTTTTTAATGGTCGCTTTTAATATGTCTAATGACAATAACGGCAATTCATTGCTCTCAATCTCATGCCTAAAGCTTTCAATCTTCTGGATATGCAGGACTATTTGGTAGGCAATTTTATTGTATTCACTGATTGTAACCGGATTTGTCGATGTCCTGGACCGGTTCCAGTTTTTCTGCAAGTGCTTGGTGTCTTTAATGGCTTCCACAAGATGCTTATTAGCCTCGCGTAGCCAGGAAAGCTTTGACGATTGGATCATTTGCCAAGTGAATCCGGCTTGACTGATAAAAGCAATAATCGCGCTGTAGATGCCTTTTATTCTTTTTTCATAGCTGGCGTCTATGTCGTATTCGACAGGATGATTGTTTTGTTCTATCAGCTGCTTGAGTGAGTTGTCCGATTGAATGTCGGATTTATATAAGCCGAAAGTGCGCAAAATAATATGGATGGCGTTTTCATATAAATGGATGCTTTCCAGTCTGACCGATTCAACAACTGTTTCCGGAAAATCCATGGCGGAGGCGTCCAGATATTTCGGTTTAAAAATATTCGGGCGTTTTTCGACGAATATTTTTTCCAGCAACACAACCTGCTGGTTGATAAGCGGAAGAAACAGGACGATGCCGGCAAGGTTAAACAGGCTATGAAAGGTTGCCAGTTTCATGGCCTTGTCCGAGGCGGCAATGCCCAGATAGGTGCTGATTAGGTCAACCACGATGCCGAAATCTTTAATGAAAAGCAGCACAAAAATACCGGTCAACAGGTTGATTAACAGATGCGATCCGGCCAAGCGCTTGCCTTGAATATTGGCGCCGAAAGAAGCGATGATCGCGGTGACGGTGGTGCCGATATTGGCGCCTATGACCAGCGCCAGCGCGTTGTCATAAGTGATTTGATGCACGGAAACCGCGGTAATGGTTAACAGCATGGTGGCATGGCTGGACTGCATGATGATGGTGGCTATGATGCCTACGGCGGTGTAGATCAGTAATCCTTTGACGCCGGGCATCGCGTAACTTGCTAAGTTTATGCCGCTTTCAAAGTGTTCGAAACTGTCTTTCATGTAGTGAATGCCGAGCAGCAGAAAGCCCAAGCCGGTCAGGATGTAACCTATGCCTTTTAACTGTTTGCCGCTCTGAAACACGCATAAAACGCCGAAAACCAGCAGCGGCATGGCGTAGGTGGCAATATTGACTTTCAGTCCCAGTCCGGCAATCAACCACGCGCCGGTGGTAGTGCCCAGATTGGAGCCAAAAATAATGCCGATACCGGCGACTAAATCAAGCAAGCCGGCGCTAAGGAATGAAACGGTGATGACCGAGACCAAGCCGCTGGATTGCATCAATGTCGCTGACAGAAAACCGAAGCCGAAACTTTTCCAGGTCGTGTCAGTGGTTTTTTGCAGAATTCGTTCCAGTACGCCGCCGGTAAAGGCTTTAAATCCTTGCTCCAGGGATAACATGCCGAACAGGAAAATCGACACGCCTGCGGCAATACCTTTAAATGCATCGCTTAACCAAAAGCCGTAAGACAGCAGCAGGATGACAATCAGCAAAAGGGCTTTGTGCATGAGGTATTTGGAAGGTTTTTAAATAGGCGGCGATTGATTAATCGCCGAAATCGGCTAGATTGGCGGTTGTTTTGGGCCGGTCAATCTAATGTGTGCCGCATCGCCGACAGTTAATTGTCCGCATTGATCATGCAGGGCATTTTGTCCGAAATAAACTTTATTTTGCCATTTTCTGGTGCGGTTAAGCGTGGTTAGCGGTTCTTTGCCGATTTGCGCGGTTTCAGGGTCGATGGCCGGGATAGCGCAGCGGGAGCAGGGTTTGGGTAATCTGAAATTTATCGCGCCAATGCTGATTTCGCGCCAGCTGTCTTCTTCGTAAGCAGAGCAGCCGGAAATGACTAGGTTGGGTCTGAAACGGCTCATCGGTAAGTTCAGTTGCATTTCATGATTTAATGCAACCAGTGAGTTTTCTGAAATAATCAGGAAAGGAAAGCCGTCGGAAAACGCGACCTTGTCGGTCGGCTGGGCATAATTGGGATCAACCGGGCGGATGATTTCATCGGGCTGGTAAACCAGTCGGCAGTCCTGTTTTAAAAAATCGCTGAGCCATTGGTCGGCTTCTATTGAAACGCTACGCGCATCACACTGGTCATGCCAGATCGTGCTGTTAATGATTTGCCCGTCAACAGGCTCAAGAGGGAGGGATAGGTCATCCATGTCCGGTGCGGACAGGATCAGGTTTTGATCGGTCAGTGCGGTTTTAATTAAAGCCATCTTCGGCAATTTCCGCTGGCTGAGAAATTGCCGGTCATTATCGATAATCATCCATTTTCTGTCGTGCTGAAAGCCTTTTTCAGTGACAGGCCAGCTGTTTGCGCTAATGCCTGCTAATGACTTTACCGGATAGACGAATATTCCGCTTAATATAAACTGTGCCATTGGCGATAGTGTTAGCCTAACAATGATTTTACCGCGCCGTCGAATATTCTACTGTGAGCTCCTTGCGCTTGGGCTGGGTTGCTTTGAAAGTCGGCGATAAGCTGGTTGAGCGCTTGTTGAGCTTGATCTTTATTTTCTATAGCGGGAGCTTGGTCAGTGCTTTTAACCGGTGAAGATGTAGATAGTTTTAATGATTTGTCAGAAAGATTTACTGTTTCCTGAGGAACTTGTAGGCTGTCGTCCTGATCGTTATCGGGTCGGGTTTCGATAGCGGGCTCATTATTTTCCAGGTTGTTCGTCCGTTGGAATGATGCCGTGTTAATGAGTGTATTGGGTCGTGTTTGTATAGTGCTGGTGTCCATTTCTATCTCCCTTTAGTGTAATTGAAGGCCGCAAAAAACGGCGGAGTTTTGTCCTGATTTCTTGGATCAGGATTGTTTTCATTGATGCTGAACTCTTTGTCGGCCGAAGTCAATATCTATTTATAGCCGAGCTGGCTAGCTTAATAAAATTCATTTTGACGGGATATAACTTTATGATTTTAAAAGTATATGCGCTGGCTTTAGGTTAAACCATTTGAAGGTTTCTGCCGCGGGCTTTAGCGAAAAACAAAACAAAATTAATGAATCCGTTAAAATTAACGCCTGTGCGATTTATTATTGTTAGGAAATGATGCGATCAATTAACTTGTTTCTCCGGATAACTATTAAATTTCTCTTTATTGTTCATTTGTTGGGCGTGAATTTTGTTTATGCCGAAGCTAAACAGACAGTCAATATTGCTTATTTGACCCAAGAGCAGAAAGTTCCGCCACCGTTATCCAATCTGGATGCATTTATTAAAGATAAGGGCGTTTTGGGCGCACAGCTGGCGATTGATGATAATAATACGACCGGGCAATTTACCGGGCAGCAATTTGTGTTGAAAAAATTCATCGTGCCGTTGGATGGCAATGTTAGCGATACCTTTAATAAGGATATTGGCGATCAATATTCGTATGTCGTTGTCAACTTGCCTGCCGAGGCTTTGAACAAAATCGCCGACTTACCCACTGCAAAACAGAAGTTGTTATTTGATGTGGCAACTATTGATGATGCGCTACGCAATGAGCAATGCCGCAATAACGTAACGCATATTTTGCCTAACCGAGCGATGCGTGCCGATGCGTTGGCGCAATATATGATGAAAAAACGTTGGAACAAGTGGTTTTTAGTCGTTGGCGCGGCAGAAGAGGATCGTTTATTTGCTGATGCGCTTAGACGCGCGGCTAAACGTTTCGGCATGAAAATAGTCGAGGAAAAAACCTGGGAGCACACCTATGATGCGCGGCGCACGGCGCAATCGGATGTCGCTGTATTTACCCAAGTGGACGATTACGATGTGCTGGTGGTTGCCGATGAGCAGGGGCAGTTTGGTGAATATCTTGAATACAGAAGCTGGAATGCAAGACCGGTAATAGGTACTCAGGGATTGATTGCTACGGCATGGCATCGGACCCACGAACAATGGGGCGCGGTACAGATCCAAAATCGCTTTAAAGATCAAGCGGGGCGCTGGATGGAAGAGCAGGATTACGCTGCTTATCTGGCAGTCAGGGCTATCGGCGAAGCCGCAACCCGTACCAAATCCAATGATGTAAACCGGCTTAAGGATTATATGTTAAGCGATGCGTTTGCGTTGCAGGGTTATAAAGGCAATCCTTTGTCGTTCCGGTCTTGGGATGGGCAGTTGCGGCAGCCGGTTTTATTGGCCGCGCCCAGATCGTTGGTTGCGGTCGCGCCGATTGAAGGTTTTTTGCATCCCAAAACCGAACTCGATACCTTGGGTTACGATCAACCCGAATCGACCTGTAAATGGAGTAAATAATGATGAAAAAAAATGTATTAGGACTGTTTCTAATGGTTGTTACGGCAGGAGCTGCACAGGCCGAAACCGTGTTTGTCACGCTTGAAAAAGATAATGCACTGGCGGTTGTCGACCCCATCGCCGGCAAGTTGATCAAAACGGTAGAAATCGGTCAGCGCCCCAGAGGCATCGCGATCAGTCCGGATAATAAGGTTTTGTATGTGGCAACCAGCGATGACAATACCATCAAGATTATCGATGCCGAAACGCTCAAGGAAACCGGAAAGTTACCGTCCGGCGAAGATCCTGAAACCTTCGCGTTAAGTCCCGCGGGTGACCGGCTTTATGTATCGAATGAAGATGATAGCCAGGTAACCGTTATCGACATTAAGCATAAAAAAGCCGTCAAACAGATTAAGGTTGGCGTGGAGCCTGAGGGTATCACCGTAAGCCCCGATAATCTTTGGGTGGCAAGTGCTTCCGAAACAACCAACATGGTGCATTGGATCGATACCAAAACCAATGCCATCGTGGAAAATACGCTGGTTGATCCGCGTCCCCGCGCGCTTGGCTTTACTGCCGATAGCCAACAGTTGTGGGTTACCTCTGAAATGGCCGGTACGTTGATGGTTCTGGATGTTAAAACCAAGCAGATCATCAAAACCATCAAGTTTGATGTGCAAGGTGTTACTGCCGACAAGATCCAGCCGGTAGGCGTGGTTATCGATAAAGACAGGAAGCGCGGCTATGTAGCATTGGGTCCGGCGAACCGAGTCGCAGTGGTTAATGCCCAGACCCTTGACGTGGAAAAATACTTGCTGGTAGGCCAGCGGGTTTGGAATTTGGCGTTTTCGCCGGATCAAAAACGGCTTTATACCACTAACGGCACTAGTAACGATATTTCACTAATCGATCTTGAAAGTCAGGCTGTAACCAAATCGGTCGGTGTAGGTACTTATCCATGGGGGGTTGCAGTCAAACCATGAACTCATCGATAGCATTGTCCGTTGAAGATTTGAGTTTTTCCTATGGCGGCAAAAAAGCACTGGCTCAGGTTAATTTCAAAATTAAGCCGGGCGAATGCACGGTTCTGTTAGGCCCTAACGGGGCAGGGAAGAGTACGTTATTTTCCTTGATTACCCGCTTGTACGACACGCGTGATGGTCGTATCGAGCTGTGCGGTTTTGATATTAAGCGGCAAACGCTGCTGGCGTTGGCAAAACTGGGCGTGGTTTTCCAGCAAACTACGTTGGATATGGATTTGTCGGTCATGCAAAATTTGCGCTATCACACCTCCTTGCATGGCATGAGCAGAAAACAGGCTATGCAAAGAATTCAGCAGGAGTTGGAGCGTTTAAATATGTATGACCGGCGTTTTGAGAAGGTGCGCCAGCTCAATGGCGGACACAGGCGGCGCGTAGAGATTGCCCGCGCCTTATTGCATAAACCGTCGGTGCTGCTGCTGGACGAGCCTACCGTCGGTTTGGATGTGCCTAGTCGGCTATCCATCGTCGAATATGTGCATCGTTTGGCGGCCGAGGAACAATTGGCGGTTTTATGGGCGAGTCATTTGATTGATGAAATTTATCCCGACGATCATTTAATCGTGCTTCATAAAGGGCAGGTTAAAGCCAACGGAACAGTTGACGACGTTCTTAAAATAACTAACACCCCAACGATTAAAGACGCTTTTTATACCTTGACGCAGGGAGAGCAAGCTTGAAGATACTTCATTACTGGCGCGCCATGTGGGGCATCATTTGGCGTGAATTATGGCGGTTTGTTACTCAGCGCGAGCGGTTTATTTCCGCTTTGGTCAGGCCCTTGGTCTGGTTGTTTGTATTCGCGGCCGGCTTTAGAGCGGCATTAGGGCTTGCGATTACTCCGCCTTACGAAACTTATATTCTTTACGAGGTTTATATTACTCCGGGCCTGATCGGTATGATCCAGCTGTTTAACGGCATGCAGAGTTCGTTATCGATGGTTTACGACCGGGAAATGGGCAGTATGCGCATACTGATGGTTTGTCCGTTGCCGCGATGGTTTTTATTGCTCAGCAAGTTATTGGCCGGTACCGGCGTATCTGTTTTGCAAGTCTATGTGTTTTTGGCGATTGCGTGGTTTTACGACATTCAGGCGCCGTGGCAGGGTTATTTGTGGATTTTGCCGGCATTGCTGTTGTCAGGGTTAATGCTGGGCGCTTTAGGCTTATTGCTGTCGTCTTTTATCAAACAATTGGAAAACTTTGCCGGAGTGATGAACTTTGTGATTTTTCCGATGTTTTTTATGTCAACCGCGCTGTATCCTTTATGGAAAATCAAAGAGTCCAGCGCGCTGCTTTACAATCTGGCGCAATATAATCCATTTTCCCAAGCCGTTGAATTGATCCGTTTTGCCTTGTATGGCCAGTTTAACAGTCAAGCGCTTATTTATACCTTGGTTGCCTTTATCGTATTCATGGTGGCTGCAATTATTGGCTATAACCCATCAAAAGGTATGATGATGAGAAAAGGCGGGGCTTGATGTTTCAAACAACGGATTGTGATATTAATGGGCGATGACATCGTAAGTTTTTGTTAGGTAAAGTAAAAATATTAAAAAATAATTCGGTGAATATGTGAAGAACTCTTTTTTCCTGGTTATTCCAACGCAACAAAATAACCCCCAGCGCCTTAAAGAATTTGAAGCGAAGGCGCTGCAACATTGGATTGCTGAATTACCTACCGCTAACCCCGGCTTAGCTACGCGTTTGCTTCACGATTTTCTTGTCGATTTCAATACCATTGGCATGAGCATCCAGTTAAGACTGGATGCGTTGGAGCTTTTGAAGTCCAGCGTTCATGTCATTGAAGACTATCTTCGATCCAGGTTGATTCAAGCCGGCTTCCCAAAAGAAGAGAATGACAAGAAGATTTTGAGTGTATTGGTCTCGATTGAAAAGGAATTCACCATCGGCTATTGGATGGTGCTTAAGGAGCTAACCAAGCGTAATGTCGGTTGGTTCCAAGGTAAAAATGCGGCATTAGCCATTCAACGCTGCATTAAAGGGTTGAGCAGTATTATTGTCAGTCATTTCATCATGGGGATGCCGATACCTGATTGGGTATGGATAGATTTGCATTCACTTTACGGCCTGAGTGTAAAAATAAAAAACAGCACCACCAAAGTTGCCAACGATATAAGCCAATCTAATAAGGCCAGTAGCCCTGAAGATTGCTATCGGCAGATGCTCTTGCTCAGTTTGGCCGATCCGACCGGCTTAATGCAAAAGGAGCTTTTGCTGGTTTATAGTTTTATAGAAACCATAGGTTCTTTGGTTAGTCTAAAAAAAGAACCGGTCAATGGTCAACAAATACAATGCGTTATTTTAACGGACGAGGATAAAGCGCCGCATTGCCAATTTGAAGCAAGCGCTAAAAACGATTCGGCAACGTTGTATTTGGACTTTAGTAAATTGTTCAAGGCCTTTACACAAAAAGGAAAGTTGATAAATGCTGCGGAGGCAAGGTTCAGTTCGATGCATGTATTGAAAAATAACATCGGAAAACCGGCGGCGGAATTACTCGATTATCTTGAGCAAAGATGGTTGGGGATTGATTTGCAAGGCGTGCCTTTTTTTAGCGATAGAGGCGATCGGTATATTGCTGTCGGCCTGGAATCAACCCATGAACTGCAAAGTGCGTTGGATTCTGTTGCAGGCAAAGACCTGGAGTTTCTCGTTCAATCGGCCTCTGATAGATTATTGTCCGGTGTATTTAAAAAAACGGGCGTCTTGTCGGTGGGTAGCTTGGTCAGCTTTAGAAAAATAGACAGTCCTGAGCATAAACGCTCATTAGGAATTGTTAATAAGGTTGTTGTCGAGAAACAAAACGGCAGAATAAATTTTGGTATGCAATTATTGGCGCATCAATCCATTGCGGTAACCTACGTTCATTTAGACGAGGAGGGAAAAGACATTCCGCAAAAAGGCCTGTTCTATAGTGCGAAGGAACTTGAGTATGAAAAAAACTACATTATTACTGACAGTTTTATGCTGAAAGATGAGGATATTATTCGCATGTTTATGAATAACGAAGACTTTCCTGTTGTTTTGGGTAACAGGAGGAATGTCGGCTTAGGCTACTGGCAGTTTGAATGTCGACGCGTGGCGGAACGCACTAAGCCGACATCGGCACAGGCTAAAAAAGGCTACGATTTCATATAAGTAACGTATGTTGCTAAAATATACCACTTGAAAAGTTTTTTTATCGTGGTAAGTTGGCGTGTCTAGTTGATTGTTGGTGACAAATTGTCGGCTTTTAAAATGGATATTTTAATAAAATTGAGGGTGATAACTCCTAGTGGGATTATTTGTACACATGAGTTATTGGGATAATTAGGTAAAAATGCTTTAAGCAAAAGCCTAAAATAATAAAAAATTACAATTGTGAGGATAAGAAATGAGCAATGAAGAAAACGCTAAAAAACCTGTAGATGCAGCAAAAGAAACAGCAGGCCAGCTGTTTTCATTGATGATGAGCTTAAAAGAAAAAAATCCAAAAGTATTTTTCGGTATTATTGGAGGTTTGGTCTTACTGCTTATTGTTATGATGATGAGCGGCGGTGATTCAGGTATTGTTTCCGGTCCGACGGCTAAGAACCTTGTTGCCGGGCAGCGCTATGTTCTAAAAAATCCCAATACTTATGAAGTTGAATCTCCTATTCAATTGGTTGCCGTGCCTGGAGCTATAGCAGCATTCGATGATAGTGAAGATGAAGAAAAAGGCAAAGTTGAATCTTGCAGACGCATAGCTCAGGGAACAGCAGTAACTGTCGTGGATTTCCAGGATTTCGCAGGAAAGAAAAACGCATTTGTTAAAGTTCAGGTTGAAGATGGCGAATGTAAAGGTAGCTCAGGCTGGGTTTTGGCAATTGATGTTCAATAAAAAGTTGACAAGCTTAAAAAAGAGCTTATAATGAGCAAATAAATTGAAGCGCGGGAATAGCTCAGTGGTAGAGCACAACCTTGCCAAGGTTGGGGTCGCGAGTTCGAATCTCGTTTCCCGCTCCAATTAATTCCAAGAAAGCCGCGAACCATCGCGGCTTTTTTATTTCACTTTTAGGGCTGCGTAGCAAAATGGTTATGCAGTGGCCTGCAAAGCCATCTACGGCGGTTCGATTCCGCCCGCAGCCTCCATTAGTGGATTCAAACAGACTCAAAGAAGTTCATAAACCTGCAAGTCATAAGGCTTAGCGGGTTTTTTATTGCCTGACGTATTTTGAAGGCATATCTTATCACTTGATAAATATGGCGATATTTTCTAATTTCCTATTCGGCTTTTAAATTTTATGATTCAGAAGATGATCATTTCACTTACAAAAATATTTGTCTTGCTCATTCTATTTTCTGCCGGGCTATTGTCGTCTTGTGCTGAATTTAAAGAGGCTGGCAGAACAATAGGCCATACGGCGCGCAATGTCACCAGGGAAATTGGTCATGGCACCAGGGATGCCGCCAAAGAAATCGGTCATGGTACGCGGCGCGTAGTCGACAGTATTGGACAAGAAGCTAAAGACGTAGCGAAGCCTTTATCGGATGAGGAGCAATAACTTAAAAGACCTGTTTTAAATAGGACATTTTTAAAATTGCAAAAAACCAGGAAGAACTATCTTCACCAGAAGCATGTTTGACGAGTTTTATAACTGGCGGTTGGTTGAGGCAGGCGACCGTTTCAGGGGTGTTTGAAAATTCGCGTCCAATTTAGAGTTTGATTTAGGCAAGGATTTGGCTAATTAACTTGATTCACGATAAGCGCGGATTTTTTACCTGTCACTTATTGCCAACAAACAGATCAAAACAAAAACAATTCAATAATGGCTATCAAAAAATCCGAGCTTTATTCCTCCCTTTGGTCCGGTTGCGATGAACTTCGCGGCGGCATGGATGCCAGCCAGTATAAGGACTATGTCCTCGTGCTGCTGTTCATCAAATACGTCAGCGATAAATACGCCGGCGTGCCTTATGCGCCGATTATCATCCCCGAAGGCGCAAGTTTTAAGGATATGGTTGCGCTCAAGGGCAAGTCCGACATCGGCGACCAGATCAACAAGAAGATCATCGCGCCGCTGGCTAATGCCAACAAGCTGTCGGATATGCCCGATTTCAACGATCCCGGAAAGCTGGGTAGCGGCGAGGAAATTGTCGAGCGCCTGACCAACCTGATTGCGATCTTCGAAAACAAAGCGCTCGATTTCAGCAAGAACCGCGCGGAAGGCGATGACATACTTGGCGACGCCTACGAATACCTGATGCGCCATTTCGCTACCGAGAGCGGCAAGAGCAAGGGCCAGTTCTACACGCCCGCCGAGGTCAGCCGGATCATGGCGCAGATCATCGGCATAGGTGCTGCTGATACCAGCAATGCAACCACCGTTTACGACCCGACCTGCGGTTCAGGCTCGCTGCTGCTAAAAGTGGGCGACGAAGCCAAAGCCAAAGTCACGCTCTATGGGCAGGAGAAAGACGCAGCCACCTCCGGCTTGGCGCGCATGAACATGATCCTGCACGACAACCCGACGGCCTTGATCAAGCAAGGCAACACCTTGGCTAATCCGCTGTTTACCGGCGATGACGGTTCGCTCAAAACCTTCGACTACGTGGTCGCCAATCCGCCGTTCAGCGACAAACGCTGGAGCACCGGCATCGACCCGCTAAACGATCCGCACCAGCGCTTCCGGCATTTCGGCACGCCGCCGGACAAGCAAGGCGATTACGCCTATTTGCTGCACATCGTCCGTTCGCTGAAAAGCACAGGGAAGGGGGCCTGCATTTTGCCGCACGGCGTTTTGTTTCGCGGCAACGCCGAGGCCGACATTCGCCGTAACCTGATCCGCAAAGGCTACATCAAAGGCATCATCGGCCTGCCTGCCAATCTGTTTTACGGCACCGGCATCCCTGCTTGCATCATCGTCATCGACAAGAAAAACGCCCATACCCGTAAGGGCATTTTCATGATCGACGCCGGCAGCGGTTATATTAAAGACGGCAACAAGAACCGCCTGCGCGACATGGACATCCACAAGATCGTCGATGTGTTCAACAAGCGGCTGGAGATTGCCAAATACTCGCGCATGGTCAGTGTTGAGGAAATCGGCAAGAACGAATTCAACCTGAACATCCCGCGCTACATCGACAGCCAGCAAGCGGAAGACATTCAGGACATTGAAGGTCATCTGAAAGGCGGCATGCCCAGCGCCGACGTGGATATGTTGCAGCCGTATTGGGTCGTTTGTCCGCAACTTAGGGTAACCCTGTTCAAAGCCAACCGCCCCGGTTATCTTGATTTGGCCGTTCCCAAGCAAGCCATCAAATCCTGTATTTACCAACACCCGGAGTTTGTCTGTTTTATCGACAGCATGAATACCTTGTTTGCCGACTGGCGAGCGCAGAGCGCCGCAACATTAAAAAGCCTGCAAGCGAATTGTCACCCCAAGAACGTCATCGCCGAACTCGCCGAAGACCTGCTGGCACATTACACGGGCAAGCCGCTGATTGAACAATACGACGTTTATCAGCACCTGATGGACTACTGGGCCGCGACCATGCAGGACGATTGTTACCTGATTGCGGCCGATGGCTGGAAAGCCGAGACTTACCGGATCATTGAAGTCAAGAAAAACAAGGACGGTAAAACCGTCAAGGAGACTGACAAAGGCTGGACTTGCGACCTCGTACCCAAGCAGCTGATCGTCAACCGCTACTTTGCGACACAACAGGCGGCTATTCATGAACGGCAGGCCGTGTTGGAAAGCGTGAGTGCGCAAATCGCCGAGCTGGAGGAGGAACACGGCGGCGAGGATGGCGCATTTTCGGAACTGGACAAGGTCAACAAAGCCAACGTCAGCACCCGGCTGAAAGAAGTCAAGGGCGACCGGGAGACTAAGGAAGAGGCCGATGCCCTCAATGCTTGGCTGAAACTGAACGCTCAGGAAGCCGACCTGAAAAAAGCCCTGAAAGAAGCCGAGGCCGCACTCGACAAACTGGCCTATGCCAAGTACCCAACGCTGACCGAGGCCGAAATCAAAACGCTGGTGGTCGAAGACAAATGGCTGGACGCCATCGCCGCCGCCATTCATAGCGAGATGGACCGCATCAGCCAGACCCTTAGCCAACGCGTAAAACAACTGGCCGAACGTTACGAAACTCCGCTACCGATGCTGACCGATAAGGTGACAAGCCTGAGCGCCAAAGTGGATGCGCATTTGCAAAGAATGGGCTTCGTCGCTCATGGATAATGGGCAATTGAATATGGACAAGAAATCTTTGTCCGTGCAGGAAGCTGGTGCGCGTTATCAGTTATCCGTTGGCAACGCTCTATTATTGCCGCAGGGCTACAAGCAGGCCGAGGTTGGGGTGATACCGGAGGATTGGAGTGTTGCCAGTCTTGGAAGCTTAATCATTTTGATGACTAATGGTTTTGTTGGCACGGCAACGCAACATTACGCTGATAATGAAAACGGTGTGCTGTATATCCAAGGCTACAACGTTGAAGAAAATACTTTCAATTTTCACGGGATCAAATATGTAACTGAAGAGTTTCATAAAGTACATATGAAATCGTGTCTTCGAGTTGGCGATCTACTTACAGTGCAAACAGGGGATGTTGGATTAACGACGGTAGTTCCTGATGAATTAGCAGGCTCAAACTGCCATGCACTGATTATTTCAAGATTTGACAAGAAGAATGTAAGCCCACGTTTTATCTCATATTACCTTAATAGCGCTCCCGGTCGTTCCAGACTCAGATTAATCGAGACAGGGACTACGATGAAGCATCTAAATGTTGGAGATATGCTTGAGTTCCTTGTCCCCTTTCCGCCCACTAAAGCAGAACAAGAAGCCATTGCCGAAACGTTGAGCGATGCGGATGCGCTGATCGAATCGTTAGAGCAACTCATCGCTAAAAAACGCCACATCAAACAAGGAACCATGCAGGAGTTGCTGGCCGGAAAAAAGCGTCTGCCGGGGTTCAGCGGGAAGTGGGAAATGAAGCGATTAGGCCAACTAGCTAATATTCAACGAGGAGCATCTCCTCGACCTATCGACAGTCCAATCTGGTTCGATGAGAATTCTTCTGTCGGTTGGGTGCGTATCTCGGACGTCACGAAGTCGGGGATGTATCTAGGCGAAACCACGCAGCGATTGTCAGTTATGGGTATTCAGAACAGTCGACCCGTAGAACGCGATAGTTTGATCATGAGCATTTGCGCTACTGTGGGAAGACCAGTTATCACGATAATCGATGCCTGTATTCATGACGGATTCGTGGTCTTCGACAATCTACGGTGCGACAAATATTTCCTTTATTATGTACTTAGTTATATTGAAGGAGATTGGTCGAGGCACGGCCAAACAGGTTCCCAGATGAACTTAAACACTGCGTTGATTAATCGAACTGAAGTTCCTCTGCCACCGGTGGTCGAAGAACAAACCGCCATAGCCGCAATCCTCACCGACATGGACGCCGAGATCGCCGCATTGGAAGAAAAACTCGCCAAAACCCGAGCGCTCAAACAAGGCATGATGCACAACCTGCTGACCGGCAGAATTCGTTTGATAGGGCAAACTATCCCGGTAAACTTACCAACATTGCAACCGATCAAGGAAAACAGCCATGAATAATCTTAGTGAAGAAGCGATGCGCTTTCTGGAAGCGCATATTCCGGAACTCGCCGAGGGAGCCGTCATGCAGGCTTACTGTAAAGCACTGGCTACAGGCAACAAGGTAGTAGAGGCGGTAAACGGCCAGTTGATAGAGTTTTACCCGGATGGTTCGAGTAAGCTAATTAAGACCTTACCGGCAACGACCCCCGTTGTTCCGGGTCAGCTGCGGGTTCGGAGGCGGTAATGAGCGTTGCGATTCCTCGGCTGCGGATGTTCGCCGGACCGAACGGTTCCGGTAAAAGCACTATCAAGGAAGTGATAGAACCGCAATTGTTGGGCGTGTATATCAATCCGGATGAGATCGAAAAGGATATACGCCGCTTCGGTTTTTTGGACTTTTCGGCTTATCGTGTAACAACCACAGAAGATGAGGTTCTACCTTTTTTCCAGCAATCTGTTTTGCTTACCCAAGCCGGATTCGCAGACGAGGTTGCAAGGTTATGTTTTACCGACGGCAAGTTAAGTTTTCATGCCGTGCCGGTGAATGCTTACTTTGCCTCGGTCGCAGCCGATTTTATTCGGCAAAAGCTGCTGGATGCCGGGGTGACATTTACTTTTGAGACGGTGATGTCGTCACCCGATAAAGTTGCCTTTTTAAAGAAAGCACAGGAGCATGGCTTTCGCACCTACCTCTACTTTATCGCTACCGAAGACCCGGCGATCAATATTTCCCGAGTGGACAATCGCGTGAAACTCGGTGGGCACCCGGTCCCTCACGATAAGATTGTTGCACGTTATTACCGCTCCCTGGATTTACTGGCCGATGCGGTGCTCTATAGCGACCGAGCCTATATTTTCGATAATTCGTTTCACGCAAAAGTGTGGTTGGCCGAAGTGACTGACGGCAACGCGCTGGAAATGAAATCGGATACCATGCCCCATTGGTTTAAAATCGCCTTGTGGGACAAGTTTTTACCCATTACTGATGAGTCTGCCTCATGATCACCATCGGCCAATCCGAACGCACCACGCAAAACCGCGTCATTACCCTATTTCGCGATGAATTGGGTTATCGTTTTCTTGGCGACTGGACCGACCGCAACAACAGCAATATCGAGGAAGAGCTGCTTGCCGGTTTTTTGAACAAAAGCGGTTACAGTTCGACGCAGATCAGCAGAGCTCTCGACCGGCTGCGTACCGAAGCCGATAACCCAAATCGCAATCTGTATCAGAACAACAAGGCAGTGTACAGCCTGTTGCGCTACGGTATTCAGGTGCAGGCGGCAGTAGGCGAGAACACGGAAACCATCAAACCGATCAACTGGGATGATCCGGCGCAAAACGATTTTGCCATTGCCGAGGAAGTGACGCTCAAGGGCAACCACGAAAGGCGGCCTGACTTGGTGCTTTACGTCAACGGCATCGCTGTAGCCGTGATCGAGTTGAAGAACAGCCGCGCATCGATAGGCGACGGCATCCGCCAGAACATTTCCAACCAACAGCCGGAGTTCAATGCGTGGTTTTTTAGTACCGTGCAACTCATCTTTGCCGGTAATGACTCCGAGGGTCTGCAATACGGCACCATCAAAACTGAGGAAAAGTATTTCCTGAAATGGAAAGAAAACGAGACCGACAACAGCCGCTACAAGCTCGATAAATACCTGCTGAAGATGTGTGACAAGTCACGGCTGATTGAGTTGATGCACGATTTTGTGTTATTCGACGGCGGCTGGAAAAAGCTGCCGCGGGTGCATCAATATTTCGGCATCAAGGCGGCGCAGGCTTATGTCCGCCGCCGCGAAGGCGGCATCATCTGGCACACGCAGGGCAGCGGCAAGAGCATCGTGATGGTGCTGCTGGCGAAGTGGATTCTGGAAAACAACGCCGATGCCCGCGTTGTGATCGTCACTGACCGTGACGAGCTGGACAAGCAGATCGAGGGAGTTTTTATGGCTGCCGATCATCCGATGATCCGCGCCTGTAGCGGACGCGACTTGATAAGCAAGCTCGGCCAAGCCACGCCGCGCTTGCTGTGTTCGCTGGTGCATAAATTCGGCAAAAAAGGCGTGGAGGATTTCGAGCAATTCATCAAGGAATTGGAAGAGCAACCCTGCCGGACAGTGGGCGAGCTGTTTGTGTTTGTAGATGAATGCCATCGCACTCAAAGCGGCAAGCTGCATCGCACGATGAAGGCGCTGATGCCCAATGCGGTGTTTATCGGCTTTACCGGCACGCCGTTGTTGAAGCAGGACAAGCAGACCAGTCTGGAGGTATTCGGCGGCTATATCCACACCTACAAATTCAGCGAAGCGGTGGAGGATAAGGTGGTGCTCGATCTGCTGTACGAGGCGCGGGACATCGACCAGCATTTAGGCTCGGAGGAATATGTCGATGAATGGTTCGAGGCTTCTACCACGAATTTGAACGATTGGCAAAAGGCTGCCCTGCGCGAAAAGTGGGGCACGATGCAGAATGTGCTCAGCTCCAAGTCCCGGATGGCGCGGGTGGTGGCCGATATTATCTTCGACTTCAAAAAACGCCGCCGCCTGAATGACGGGCGCGGCACCGCGATCCTGGTGGCATCGAGCATCTACGAGGCTTGCAAGTATTTTGAGCTGTTCCAGAAGACGCCTTTCAAGGGCAAGTGCGCAATCGTCACTTCCTACAATCCGCAGATTAAGGATGTCACGCTGGAAGACGTAGGGGCGAACACGGAGACGGACAAGCAGTTTATCTACAACACTTACACTGAGCTGCTGCAAAAGGTGGATGCGCTGCCGGGCAAGTCGAAAACCGAGACTTACGAGGACAACGCCAAGAAATTGTTCAAGGAACAACCGGCCAACATGAAGTTGCTGGTTGTGGTGGACAAGTTACTGACCGGTTTCGATGCGCCGAGTTGCACTTATCTTTATATCGACAAGAGCATGAAAGATCACGGCTTGTTCCAGGCCATCTGCCGCACCAACCGGCTGGACGGTGAGGACAAGGACTTTGGCTACATCGTGGATTACAAGGACTTGTTCAAAAAGGTGGAAAACGCCATCGCGGTTTATAGTTCCGAGCTTGATCACAGTGCGGGCGGCGCCGATCCGGAAATTTTGCTGCAAGACCGCCTGAGCAAAGGCCGGGAACGCTTGGATAATGCGCTGGAGGCTATCGCGCTGCTTTGCGAACCGGTGGAGCCGCCGAAGACAGAGCTTGAACATATCCATTATTTCTGCGGCAACACCGAGATTCCCGATGATCTGAAGACGCACGAAACGCAACGGGTTGCGTTTTACAAGGCGACGGTCGCTTTGGTGCGCGCTTATGCCAATATCGACGGCGAACTGGACAAAGCCGGATACGGCGATGCCGATATTTCGCGTATTAAGCAGAAACTTGACGAGTATCTGAAGCTGCGGGAAATCATCCGCAACGCCGCCAATGAAAAGCTGGATATGAAAGCCTACGAGGCCGATATGCGGCACTTGATCGACACTTATATTGAAGCCGATGCGCCGAGAAAGATTTCGCCGTTCGATAACATGCCGTTATTGGAATTGATTGTGAAAACCGGCATTGCCGATGCGATCAGCACACAACTTGGCGGTTTGAAGGGGAGCAAGGATGCCGTGGCCGAGACCATCGAGAATAATGTCCGCAGCAAGATCATCAGGGAACACCTGAACAACCCGGCTTTTTACGACAAGATGTCGGCGCTGCTGGATGAGATTATCGCCACCCGTAAAGCCAAAGCCATTGAGTATGAGGAATACCTGAAACGGATTGCCGAGTTGGTGAAGACGGTGGAAGAAGGTCAGGCCGGCGATACGCCCGAACAATTGAATACGCCGGGACGCCGTGCGCTTTACGATAATCTTTGTGAGCCGTCTGCCGCCTATGGGAACGCGAGTAAAAACGATGCGCTGGAACTGACGGTCAGGATCGACGAGACCATTAGGCAGGTCAGGCCTGACGATTGGCGCGGTGTCCAGGCAAAAGAGCAAATTATCAAAGCGGCTTTGTATGGGGTTTTGCAGGATGCGGCGAAGGTTGAAGGCATCTTCCCGATCGTTACCCTGCATAAGGAATACTGATGGTCACGCAGATCCGGCTTGGCGATATTGCCGTCGATGTCGTGCTAAAAGACATCAAGAATATCCATTTGAGCGTGTACCCGCCCAGCGGCAAGGTGCGTATTGCCGCGCCGTTGCGGATGGATATGGATACTATCCGCGTGTTTGCGATTACCAAGCTCGGCTGGATCAAAAGCCAACAGAAAAAGCTGCTCGAACAACAACGGGAGACGCCGCGCGAATATCTCGACCGCGAAAGCCATTATGTTTGGGGCAAGCGCTATCTGCTCCAAGTGGTTGAGAAAGATGCCGCGCCGGAAGTGGCGTTAAAGCACAATAAAATGCGTCTTCAGATTCGACCTGCAAGCAGCAGCGGAAGGAAACAGGAGATTCTTGATGCATGGTATCGCGAGAGACTCAAGGAAGCCGTGCCGGTTTTGATTGCCAAGTGGGAGCCGCTTATAGGCGTAAAGGTGGAGCGGTTCTTTGTGCAAAGGATGAAAACGAAGTGGGGCAGTTGTAGCCCTGGCTCGAAAAGCATCCGGCTCAATGCCGAACTGGCTAAGAAACCGAGGGAGTGCCTGGAATACATCGTCGTGCATGAGATGGTCCATTTGCTGGAACCCAGCCATAACAACCGGTTTATCATCTTGATGGACCAATTCATGCCGCTTTGGCGGTTCTATAAGGATGAGTTGAATAAGCTGCCGGTTAGGCATGAGCACTGGGCGTATTGACGCCTGTTTAAGCGCTGATGTTATTCACTGTCTATTACGGCTATCGAAAAAGATAGGCCATAGATTAGACCGAATCATTGTCCGAAAAGATCTTATTCCCTGCATAGGAATATCCGCCGTAGGGCGTGCCGTGCGCGCCTTAGAAACCATGGCGCGCACGGCGCGCCCTACTTCATCCGTCACGGCCATTTATTTGTTGTGATGAATCAAGCCCTGGCGCACACCCAAACATCGACCCGGCTAGCGCCTGCTTTTTTCAATACGTAAGCCAGTTCATGGGCTGTCGAGCCGGTGGTCATTACATCGTCAAGAATCGCGATATGCCGGGCATGGATCGGCTTGATAACGGAAAAAGCATTTTTCAGGTTTTTACGGCGTTTTTTGGCGGTTAACTGGGTTTGATGCGGCGTATCGCGATGTCGCCTGCAACTGTTGAGGTCCAGCGGAATCTGTAATTCTTTGCCTACGGTCCTGGCAATTTCTATGGCTTGGTTGAAGCCGCGTTCGCGATAGCGGGATTTATGCAATGGAACCGGCAATATCAGTTCGGGCTGTTCGGCAGTTTGTTGTAAGTGGTCGGCCAATAACATGCCCAGTAAGCGGGCATTCTTGTAATTGGCGCCGAATTTTAAGGTGCCGATCAAATGCCGGATGGCGCCTTGATGAATGAACGGCGCGTAGGTCTCGTCAAAAGCCGGATGACGGCTCAGGCAGCGGCCGCAAAGCATGGGGGCGGTGATGGGCGTTTCCAGTATTTCGGCACAGCGATAACAGCATAGGTTATTCCGCGGCAGCTGCGCATAGCACGAGTGGCAAATGTCGCGGGACCGGTATCCGGGGTTACCGCACAAGATGCAGGTAGGCGGCAGCAGGTAATCCTGTATAATATTGATCCAGTTGTATACCATTTTCATTTGAACAGGTTGACAAGTTTGTCGATTGCACTTGTGGGGTGAATCTAAGGATTTATTCACCACGAAGATACGAAAAACACGAAGTTTTATTTTCTTCGTGTTCTTCGTGTCTTCGTGGTGAGAAAAAATGCGTAATTAAGGGATTATCTTTCAAAAGAAATCTAAAGTAACCGGAGCTTAACAGAATGTCTGCAAACCCTGCAATTCGCCATGATTGGCAGTTGGACGAAGTGCAAGCGCTTTATGCGTTGCCTTTTAATGACCTGATTTTTAAGGCACAAACCATCCATCGGGAGAATTTCGATCCCAATGAAGTTCAGATCAGTAGTTTGCTGAGTATTAAAACCGGTTCCTGTTCGGAAGACTGCGGCTATTGCCCGCAAAGCGCCCGCTATGATTCCGATCTAACGCCCGAGGCGTTAATGCCGGTTGATGCGGTATTGAAGCAGGCGCAACTGGCTAAAGATCAAGGCGCATCGCGTTTTTGCATGGGCGCGGCTTGGCGCCAGCCTAAAGACAGGGATGTTGAGCGGGTAGTGGAAATGGTTCAGGGCGTTAAGGCCTTGGGTATGGAAACTTGCGTCACTTTGGGCATGCTGACCGACGCGCAGACGGCGCGGTTAAAAGAAGGCGGCCTGGATTATTACAATCACAATCTGGATACTTCGGAAGATTATTATTCCGAAGTCATCACCACGCGGACTTACCAGGACCGTCTGGATACGCTGGCGCGAGTCAGGGATGCCGGGATTAATGTTTGCTGCGGCGGTATCGTCGGCATGGGCGAAAGCGATGTCGATCGCGCCAAGCTGTTGATCGAACTGGCGAATCTGCCCAAGCACCCTGAAAGCGTGCCTGTCAATATGTTGGTGCAGGTTGAGGGCACGCCGCTGATGGGTACCGAGTCGCTGGACCCGATCATTTTTATCAGAACTATAGCGGTTGCCCGAATCATGATGCCGAAGTCACGGGTGCGCTTGTCCGCAGGACGCAACAATATGAGCGATGAAATGCAGGCGCTGTGCTTTTTGGCAGGCGCCAACTCGATTTTTTACGGCGATAAATTATTGACCACCGATAATCCGATGACCAATCATGACCTGGCTTTGTTCGATCGGCTGGGCGTGCATTCCGGCGGTTCAAGTTACGCTTGATCCTAAAGAAATCAATTAGTCCACGAAAAGCACGAAAGACACGAAATAAATTATTTTGAATATTTTCGTGTTTTTTGTGGACAAAGACTTTAAATCTAATGATCTCCCCATTCTCACAATTAGCCGCCGGCCTTGACGATATTGCCCATCAAGGCTTGTATCGAGCAAGACGAGTTATAGAATCCCCTCAAGGCATTAACCTGGAAATTGACGGCAGGCATATCGTCAATTTTTGCAGCAATGATTATTTGGGGCTGGCTAATCATCCCGATGTGCTTAATGCATTCAAAGCCGGAGCGGATCAATACGGCGTCGGCAGTGGTTCGGCACATCTGATTTGCGGACATAGTGCGGCTCATCATGCGCTCGAAGAAGAGCTTGCAGCTTTCACCGGCCGCGACAGGGCGTTATTGTTTTCTACCGGCTATATGGCAAACATCGGTGCGATCTCGGCTTTGTTGGGACGCGGCGATGCGGTGTTTGAAGACCGGTTGAATCATGCCTCTTTGCTGGACGGTGGCCTATTGTCCGGCGCAAGGTTTAAGCGCTATGCCCATGCCGATGTGGTTGATCTTAATGCAAATCTGGACAAAGCCGCAGGCAATAAGTTGATCGTGACCGATGGCGTATTCAGCATGGATGGCGATTTTGCGCCTTTGGATGAATTGGCTGTTGCCGCAAAAAAACATAATGCCTGGTTGATGGTTGATGATGCGCATGGGCTGGGCATAATCGGTGAACACGGCGGCGGGATTTTGCAGCATTACGGCCTTAATCAAGACGATGTGCCTGTATTGATGGGGACTTTAGGCAAAGGCTTGGGTAGTTTCGGTGCTTTCGTGGCAGGCTCCGAGGTGCTGATCGAAACCCTGATCCAGAAAGCCCGCACTTATATATATACCACCGCGTTACCGGCGGCGGTTGCCGAGGCGACGCGGGCAAGCTTGAAAATTGCCATCGAAGAAAACTGGCGTCGGGACAAGCTGAAACAACTGTCGGAACGGTTCAGGTTGGGCGCGGAGCAGATTGGTTTGCAGGTGATGCAATCATCGTCGGCTATACAACCCATCCTGATCGGCGACAGTCAAACAGCCGTAGACATCAGCAATGCTTTATTGAATGCCGGGTTCCTGGTCAGCGCGATTCGTCCGCCGACGGTGCCTCAAGGCAGTGCAAGGTTACGAGTGACTTTTTCGGCGTTGCATGAAGAGCGGCATGTCGATCGGTTGCTGGACGCATTGGCTGAAATTATCGTAGGCCGCAAGTGACCAAAATTCATCTGGAAACATATGGCGAAGGCAAACCTATTGTGCTTGTTCATGGCTGGGCGATGCATACCGGCATCTGGCGCGAGTTCGCCAAACAATTGGCGCAAAGATACCGGGTTATCTGTATCGATTTGCCGGGACACGGGCGCAGCGAGCTTATCGATCCGTTTGTACTGGAACGGATTAGCGAGGCATTGGTTAATGCGATTCCAGAGCGGAACTGTTGCTGGCTGGGTTGGTCTTTGGGCGCTACGGTGGTGCTTGATATAGCTGCTCGTTATCCTGAGCGGGTCTCTTCGCTGGTTTTGTTGGCGGGTAATCCTTCGTATACGCAAACAGGGCAATGGCCCGGCATGAAGGTCCGGTTGTTGGATGATTTTGCCGGACATTTGCATAAAAACTGTCAGGCGACTTTATTGCGTTTTTTATCTTTGCAAGTCAGCGGCTTGGCCGACCATAAAGCTTTTTTGAAAAAACTTAAAGCAGCCGTGTTTGAATGCGATGCGCCCGATACAAATACTTTGCACGGCGGCTTGGAAATACTGAAACAGGCTGATTTGAGGCCGGTTTTATCCGGATTGAATATTCCTGTCTCGGTCATACTAGGCAGTCTGGATACCTTGATTCCTGTGGCCGTAGGTCAAAAAATGCAGCAGTTATTGCCGGGGCTGGAGTTAAACATAATAGATAGGGCAGGGCATGTTCCGTTTTTGTCGCACAGCCGGGAAACGGAGGCGGTTATTTCCCTGTTTATGGATAAGCAATGTATTTAGATAAAACTAAAATCAAGCAGTCATTTTCGGCGGCCTCGGTGACTTACGATGGCGTGGCCGAATTGCAGCGCACTGTCGGCAAAGCGCTGCTGGGTACTGTCGATACCGGAAGCCTGGTTGGAACGCTGTTGGATTTGGGCTGCGGCACCGGTTTTTTAACTTCCGGGTTGTTGGCGTGTACGCGGCCTATTATCGCTTTGGATATTGCATTGCCGATGTTGCAGGTAACGCGAACAAAGCTGGCCGATACCCATGGTGTTAGTTATTTATGCGCCGATGCAGAGCAGTTGCCGCTCGCCGAGCAAATCGTCAATGCTGTATTTTCCAATCTCGCGTTACAGTGGTGTGTCAATCTTGACGCCGTTTTTAGCGATATTAAGCGGGTATTGAAGCCGGACGGTCGGCTGGTTTTTTCGACATTCGGTCCGCAAACATTGCAGGAATTAAAAGCCGCGTGGGCGGAAGTTGATGGCTACAACCATGTTAATGATTTTTACAGCGAGCAGCAGTTGAGCCGTTTTCTTCGGCAAGCGGGCTATACCGAGATAGCGATTGAAACCGGGCTTTATACATCGAACTACGAATCGGTGTGGGCGCTGATGAAGGAGTTAAAGCATATCGGTGCGCATAATGTGATTGCCGGGCGTAACAAAAGTATCACTACCAAGACCCAAATGCAGCGCATGATTACGGCTTATGAGCCACATCGAATCAATAACCTGATTCCTGCGACTTTCGAGGTCATCATGGTTAAGGCAAGCTAATGGAAAAGGGCTACTTTATAACCGGCACCGACACCAATGCCGGCAAGACTTGGGCGACGATTGCACTGATGCGCTATTTTAAAAGCCGGGGGAAATCGGTTGTCGGCATGAAACCGGTTGCCTCCGGCTGCTTAATGCAGGACGGGCAACTGAAAAATGAAGATGCGTTGTTGATACAGGAAAATGCTTCTGTACCGATCGATTATGACTTGATTAATCCTTACGCTTATGAGCAGCCGGTTTCACCCCATATTGTGGGTGTAAAAAATCCGGTCAACCTACAGCGGTTGGTCGCCAATTTTGAGCTATTGAGAAATATGGCCGATATCATCATTGTTGAAGGTGCCGGAGGCTGGTACACGCCTTTAAATGAGAGTGACGCTATTAGCGATTTGGCAGAAACGCTGGCGTTGCCGGTTATTATGGTCGTTGCCATCAGGCTGGGCTGTATTAATCATGCAAGGTTGACTTATCAGGCTATAAAACAATCAGGCGTAGGCTGTGCGGGTTGGATTGCAGTTTGTACTGATCCGGATTTGTTGAGCAGGGACGAGAATATTCAAACCATAAAAATCGCTCTGGACGCGCCTTTGCTGGGAATATTGCCTTATAGGGATATTGCCGATTTCGACTTTTTCTCGGAACAACTGATGTTATAGTGGTGCTTGGGAATGTATTTCAAATCCTTTTTATGGACGGCTTGGTTTAAATAAAGCATGGCAAAGCCGCTAAGAAAGTCCTATCATTTTTCTTTTTCCGCTCGATTCGCCGTTTCACTTACGGCACAAGGTTAATGCATGTCGATTCGCTATAACTCATCTATAAAATTCATTTTAGTCACCGGTGCGCTGTTGTCCGGATGTACGACGACCCGGCAGATTGTGGTTGATCATCCATCGACTCAGGCCAGTCAGTTTCAGCCATTACAAGGTTTTCAGGCTATTGATGGCGACGACTATTATGTGCGCTTGATTTCGGAGTTCGATTTTAAAGGCGACAACGTATTAAAAAGCGGTTGTAGCAATATGGCGCCGTCTTATGAAAAAGGCGATTTATCCGCGGCTCTTATCTATAGTGTACGTAACGAGGAGCTTAAGTTCAGTCGCGAGGCTACTGGTTTTTTGTATCAGGCGACAACAGGCAAGTGCAACTTTACGTTCGACGCCAAAAAACTTTACCTGACACCGTGGATACGATTGGATTCGGGCAAAGAAACCATGGTCGATTATAATTTTTACACTAATGCGAATAGCGATGTGGATGTGTCGGGTTTGGTCGGCGATGTGAATGCGGCCGGTAATTTGCTGTCGTTAACAGGCGTCGGCATGGGGGTTGCGATCATGGGGCAAGTTGCCGGGCAATGGGTAAAGAATAATCAGCAAACAGCGGTAACAGCTGCGCCTCATCAATCGGCTAAGCACAGCTCGGAGTCGCATTCGCTGCCGGTGGCTACCACTTTTTCAGGTAAGGCGGGAACGCTTAATCAAACCATGTTTAAAGTTTATGATGTGGCGGAAGGCGGATTTAATCTGTTGGGTTCGGATACTAAACAGTTGGGGGAATTGAAAATTTACCCGGAAATTTTGCCTTCTTTGTTATTAAAAACGACAGCTGACGGTATCCCCGATGCACGCGATTTGTCGTTCGAGGAGATAGGTTATTCACCGATAAAATCAACATCGGGAGAAATCAATCTCCAGCAATTGATTGAGCAATCGAAACATTCGGCAAAACCGAATTTAAAGCCTGACTGGAACAATTATCAGGACGTGGAAGGTAACTGCCGGAAGTTGAAGTTGGTGATGAAGGATTTAGGTTTTAATAAATTCGACCGGAATGCGGTGATTTACTATTTCCTGGCTAAAAATGGCGATTGGAATAACTACAATATCAATCGGCAAAAAACGCCGATTGAAGGAATGCGTCCCAAAGTCATAGAAAGTTATCGCAGCAAAAATTTTGGCAACTGTCTGGCGGCTGATGATTATGCGGTTATGAAATCGATGGGCTTGCCGGTTAACACAGAAGCTGACTGGAATCGGATGGGGGAGGCGAGCCAGAAACAAGAGCAATTGTTTACGCCGCTTAAGTCAATCGAGCGGCAATTGGTTGCTGTGTTGAAAAATCCGAATAAGGCGGAAATGGAACATCAGCTGTTTCCTTTGTTAAACACAGCGAAAACTGGCGACGGCAGTGTGCTGCTGCAAAATCATTTGGGGGATTTTGGCTTGGAGTTGTTGTTGAATCCTCCTGCTCCGGTGGCGTCGGTCCCTGCGGATGCTTCGTCTGCTCCTGCACTTACGGCTATCCCCGGCGAAGGCGTTGTTGTTAGTGCCCGCCAATTGGCGCAAGTGTTTTCGGGATTGTCAATAAGTGAGCTGAGTTGCGCTCGTCCTGTTCCTGATGGTTTGGGGAAATCTGCGAATAATGCGGGAATTTTATTGTTCACTACTAAAGACAGCAGTCCGCGGGTCAAAGGCGGAGCAATGGAATTTGAGTTTTCCGCCGGCAAAATTACCCGTATTGCTTTTCAGTTATCGACCTACCGTGATTTCGAGCAAGATCTGTTGGATCGTCCGGAAATCGGCGGCTGTCGAATTGATCCGGCTTTCCTTGTGAAATTACATTAACGTAAATCTTGTCTTGATATGATTTTCCCGTCTTTGAATTAACGTAAATTAAATGTGGATTTGATGGTGGATATAATCCATAATGTTTGTGCGGTAAATATCAATAATAAATACTATCAGGAGAAACATTATGGCTTTAATTACTTGGACAGCTAGTCAATACGGCACAAATGTTGGCTTTGCAGATCAGGAACATCAAATTTTATTTGATAAGCTTAATAAACTGTATGATTTAGCAACGGGTGGGGCGGCGCGCTCTGCGGTAGGTGCGCAATTGGACGATTTGATTTCGTATGTTGTTGATCATTTTGCTCATGAAGAAAAAGAAATGCAGGCAAAAGGATATGCGGGCTTTGATCGGCACAAAGAAGAACATGTCGCGTTGATAGGTATTTGCAGTGGCCTGCAAGCAAAATTTCATGCAGGTGAAGCGGAAGTTGACGAAAGCGTCGGTCAATTGGTTAAGGGTTGGTTAGATAACCACATCCCTAACTTCGACATGGCTTATGCGGATGCGTTAAACAGCTGATCCAGTTCCTAAGTTAAAAACAAAGGCTTGTGAGTTGTATTGATTCACAAGCCTTTTTATTGCGCGGAATAAAATCAAGGAAAGGACAGCTGGTATAGATTGCCTTCATAGGTTAAAATTGAAAAGATTATTTGTGATAATTATTACGTAATAGGGAATAGGGTCGGCCTTGAGGATGCCCTGAAGTTGCGAAACGATATAACGCATACAAGAGTTTATAACTACTAACTGAGGAGGCTGCTCCGTGAAGAAAACAAAGCAACTGTTCGCAAGTCTGGTCTTAATGGCTTTGGGCCTAGGGACAGCACAGGCGGAATACACGCTCAATTTAATGAGAGGGGTTACAAAGGTCAGTAATGACATTTATGACCTACACATGTTGATTCTATGGATTTGTATATTTATAGGTATCGGTGTGTTCGGGACTATGTTCTACTCGATTTACCATCATCGTAAATCAAGAGGACATAAAGCGGAGCAGTTTCATGAAAATACCGCGGTTGAAATCGTCTGGACAATTATCCCGACCTTGATCCTGATCGGCATGGCTATTCCGGCTACAAAAGCCATGATCGAATTGGATGATGTTCAGGAATCCGAAATGTCTATTAAGGTAACCGGACATCAATGGAAATGGGAATATGAATATCTTGATAATGGGATTCATTTTTTCAGCAGCCTGGATGAGGGTAGTAATAAAGTCCGCCAAGTGGGTTCCGGTTTAGATCCACGGTCAGTTCCTAATTACTTGTTGAATGTCGATAAGCCGTTAGTTATCCCAACTAAAAAGAAAATTCGTTTTGTCTTTACCTCGGCAGACGTAATCCATTCATGGTGGGTGCCGGATCTGGGTTGGAAAAAAGACACTAATCCTGGCTTTATTAATGAGTCATGGACTTCTGTTGATGAGCCTGGTACTTATCGCGGTCAATGTACCGAGCTTTGCGGTAAAGACCATGCTTTTATGCCGATCGTTGTGATTGCAATGAACGAACCTGAATACAATGCCTGGGTCGAGCAACAAAAAGCAGCGGCGGCTGCTGAAGCGGGTTCGGCTAGCAAGGAATGGACTAAAGAAGATTTAGTTGCTAAAGGTAAATCTGTCTATGAAACCAGTTGCGCATCCTGCCATATGCCGGACGGTGCGGGCTTGCCGGGTACTTTTCCTGCTTTGACAGCAAGCCCTGTAGTAACTGGCGATATTAATGCTCAAGTTAAGCTAGTCTCTGAAGGAAAAGGCATGATGCCGGCTTTCGGAAAAGTGTTAAGCGCGGTTGATTTTGCCGCAGTCGTGACATATACCCGTAATGGTTTGGGTAATTCAGTAGGTGATTCTATTCAACCTTCTGCTATCCAAGCACTGCAATCGGGAACACCGGTGGCAGATAAAAATGAATAAGTCATTGCGTTCTTATCGATCTAATCTTTTTTATATATTCAAGAGGTATGAAATATGTCTGCTGTAGTCGCTGAACATGATGATCATCATGATCATGGCCCTGCTAAAGGGCTTTTAAGATGGGTTATTACGACCAATCATAAAGATATCGGCACGTTATATTTGTTATTTGCCCTGGCGATGTTTTTTGTTGGCGGCGCAATGGCAATGGTTATTCGTGCCGAACTATTTGAACCGGGCATGCAATTCGTTAATCCCCAGTTCTTCAATTCAATGACCACTATGCATGCCTTAGTGATGGTGTTCGGTGCAGTTATGCCGGCATTCGTTGGTTTGGCTAACTGGATGATTCCAATGATGATTGGCGCTCCGGATATGGCATTGCCGCGCATGAACAACATGAGTTTCTGGATGTTGGTTGCCGGTGTTTTGTTACTGGCAAGTACGCTGTTTATGGAAGGCGGTGCGCCAGCCAGCGGCTGGACTTTATATCCGCCATTAGTATTGCAAACCGGTAAGGCATTGCCTTTTGCGATTTTCTCGGTGCATTTGCTGGGTATCTCGTCAATCATGGGCGCTATTAACATCATTGCCACTATTTTCAATATGCGTGCTCCCGGCATGACCTTGATGAAAATGCCGATGTTCGTTTGGACTTGGTTGATTACTGCTTTCTTGTTAATCGCTATCATGCCGGTTTTCGCTGGTGCGGTGACCATGTTGTTAACGGATAGATTCTTCGATACCAGCTTCTTCGATGCGGCGGGTGGCGGTGACCCGGTTCTTTATCAGCATATTTTCTGGTTCTTCGGTCATCCAGAAGTTTATGTAATGATTTTGCCTACTTTCGGCGTGGCTTCTACGATTATTCCAGTATTTGCACGTAAGCCTTTATTCGGCTACAGCTCAATGGTTTATGCAACTTCCGCCATTGCATTTTTGTCATTTATCGTCTGGGCGCACCATATGTTTACAGTCGGCATGCCCATAGCAGGCGAGTTGTACTTCATGTACGCAACCATGTTAATTGCAATTCCTACCGGCGTTAAAGTGTTTAACTGGACTGCGACTATGTGGAAAGGTTCGATGACGTTTGAAACACCGATGCTGTTTAGTATTGCTTTCGTTGTTTTGTTCACAATGGGCGGCTTCACCGGATTGATGATGTCAGTTGCGCCGGTTGATTTCCAGTACCACGATACTTACTTTATTGTTGCGCATTTCCATTACACACTGGTTCCCGCTTCGGTCTTTATATTAATGGCTGCCGGCTATTTTTGGTTGCCTAAATGGACCGGACATATGTATGACGAAAGAATCGGCCGTTTGCATTTCTGGTTGTCAGTTATATCGGTAAATGTCCTGTTTTTCCCTCAGCACTTCTTGGGCCTTGCCGGTATGCCAAGAAGAATTCCTGATTATGCCGTTCAATTTGCAGATTGGAATATGATTTCCAGTATTGGTGGCTTTATCTTCGGTGCAAGTCAGCTGCTGTTCCTGTACATTGTTATCCATACCATCAAAGGCGGAACCGGCGAAAAAGTAACTGGCGAAGTATGGGAAGACGCAGCCAAGCATAGCTTGGAGTGGACTTTGCCATCACCACCGCCATATCATTCTTTTACTACGCCTCCAACAGTTATACCGACTGAGCATATCTAAGAAGGTGTTGCATTTCAGGTTGCTTTTTTTAAAAAGCAACCTGCTTAGATAACGTATCAGGTGAAATAATGAATACCAAACAGAAAAATATTTTGACAGCAGTGGTTTTGGTTGCGATTGCGGTCATTATTTATGTTTTTGCAGTGATGAGAGCAATTTCTCAATGAACGAAGGCGTTACACAAAAAAATGCTAAGTTAGTTCGAGTGTTGGTGTTTGTTGTATTGGGAATGTTTGGTTTTGGCTATGCTCTGGTTCCGCTTTACGATGTTTTGTGTGAAGTAACGGGACTCAATGGAAAAGTCGAATCTTCCGCTATTAAGGAAGTCGGCTATGAAGTTGATAAAAACAGAGAGATTACCGTAGAGTTTATGACCGCACTGAACGAGGCAACACCGATGGTGTTCCGTTCGGAAATGAAAAAAATAAAAGTTCATCCCGGCGAATATTACACGGTGAATTTTTATGCGGAAAATAAGACAGATAAAGTGATGGTGGCTCGGGCGATCCCAAGTATTTCGCCCGGAGCGGTTGCTGAATTTTTTAAAAAAACAGAGTGTTTTTGTTTTTCAGAGCAGACATTCAAAGCGCGAGAAGGCAGAACGATGCCGGTGCGTTTTGTTGTTAATCCTGAAATTCCGAAGGAATATAAAACAATTACACTTGCATACACATTTTTTGATAATACTGAAACATCAGTAAAATGAGAGAGGAAGGTCATGTCTACAAATAACGATTATTACATTCCGCATAAAGCCACTTGGCCGGTCGTTGGAACTGGCGGATTGGTGATGATGCTGGCCGGATTTGCAAATTATTTAAACGGTTCGGCAGCCGGTTCGGCCTGGATGGCATTAGGGCTGACTGTGTTCATTGTTATGCTTGCAGGATGGTTCACCTTGCAGTCCGGTGAAAGCGAATCCGGTATGTATAGTTCACAGGTAGGTATTTCCTATCGCATGGGCATGATGTGGTTTATCTTTTCGGAAATCATGTTTTTTGCTGTGTTCTTTGGTGCGCTTTGGTATACGCGTAATTTATCGGTGCCCTGGTTGGGCGGTGAAGGTACCAGAGCGGCAACTAAAGAGCTACTGTGGCCTTCTTTTGAAGCAGTCTGGCCCACAAATGGTCCCGGTAAAGTCGGTGGCGATTTTGAGCCTATGGGAGCATGGGGCTTACCTTTTTTAAATACCTTAATATTATTAACCAGCGGCGTAACCTGTACTTGGGCGCATCACGGCTTGCTTGCGAAAAACCGCGATCAGTTGATTAAAGGATTGGCGGCTACTGTCGGTTTGGGACTCTTGTTCGTGTCTTTCCAGGCATTCGAATATCATGAAGCGTACACCGAAATGGGTTTGACTTTGGGTTCTGGTATTTACGGAACTACTTTCTTCATGTTGACCGGTTTTCACGGTTTTCACGTTTGCGTAGGCGCTATCATTCTTAGTGTTGTTTTATTCCGTAGCTGGAGAGGTCATTTCAAACCGGAAAATCATTTCGCTTTTGAAGCTGCCGCTTGGTATTGGCATTTTGTTGACGTGGTATGGTTAGGATTATTTGTATTCGTTTATGTAATTTAAACTAGATAGTCATACCAAAAAAAGCGCTGTCTGACAGACAGCGCTTTTTTTTTGTCGATTGTTCGGCGCTATCAAATACAATGGAACGCAGATGACGCGGATAATTATGATGAACGCAGAAACCTTATTTAATCATTCGCGTTTCATTTTTGACTCCTGAGTTGTAGAGCCGTTTTTATTTCGCAGGCGTTGCGGCAGGTGTTTCGTGCATTCTGGCGCCCAAACCGTGAGGCGTGAACATGCCGGTTGCGAATGCTATAAAAATGAAAATGAATAATACAATTGACAGTGTAATGCGAAAAGTCAGTGCTTTGACTGTTTTTTCGGATTGTTCTTGGGTTTTGTGTGTAACCAGATGAAATAGTGCTGAGCCGAGACTGATAATTATCAGGATAAAGGCGATAATAACGATGCTTTTTATAATCATGGATATAGCTCTGTTGATGGGCAGGATTTTTGTATTCTCTGTTATTTAACTGCTTGTGCCAATAGGCTAAAGAAAAAACACGATTCTTCGGGTGCTGTTCAATGAAGTTTAAATTTATCCCAACATTAGTTTATTTGTGTCTGTTACCCGTGTTGATTGCGCTGGGAATGTGGCAATTAGACCGTTCAGGGCAAAAACGGGCATTTCTTGACGCGCAAGAACGGGCGCTCGCAACAGAAATGCTGCACTTGTCGGCTACTATTGAAAATAATACAGAAGCACTGAGGTATAGGAACGCCGAGGTTGTAGGGCATTACGACGTAGCACATCAGTTCTTAATAGATAATCAAATCAGCGATGGGAAACCAGGTTATTTTGTCTTGACGCCATTTATATTGGCCGGACAAAACAAGGCCGTTTTGGTGAACAGGGGCTGGATTCCTTTAAGTCGGGATAGATCGGTAGTTCCTGATTTGCAGATAACCAAAACAGAAGCAACTATTACCGGACGGATTAATAATTTTCCAAGCGTTGGTATAAAATTAGCCGGAGCGGAAATTCCAACCGAGGGTTGGCCATCAATTGTTCAGGTGGCTGATAGTCATGTCTTAGCTAAAAAATTAGGCTATTCATTATTTCCATTCCAGATTGAACTGGCTAAAGAGCTACCCGATGGATATAAGCGGGAATGGCATACATCGACCATTATGCAGCCCGAACAACATACAGCCTATGCAATCCAATGGTTTGCGTTGGCACTAACACTAACGATATTGTTTATTTGGTACAGTTTTAAAAACAACGATGCAAAATCAAAAGAATAAAAATCATATATTAATTCTGGTTATCTTTGGGATGTCGATTATTCCATTTTTAATCGCTTGGGGATTAAAAGAGCATCCTCAGTTCCTAAAAGGGCAAACCAATCATGGGCAGTTGATAACGCCGCCGGTAACAACCGAACGCACTGATTTAACCGGTTTCGACCAGTTTTCTACAGATAATATGTCCGAGCTTTCCGGACACTGGCTGTTGGTAAATATCATCCCAAATAGCGGCTGTAATGAAGCCTGCATTGAAGCCATCCATAAAACCAAGCAAATCCGGTTGATGTTAAATAAGGAGCTGACTCGTACCCGTCGAATAGTCTTGATATTAAAAGATGCCGCACCGGAAATCGCTAGCAAATGGTGGGAAGACGATAAAACCTTATTACGAGTCAAAGCCAATGACACCGTTATTAAGAAAATCACTGAGATCCGGCAAGGCAATATTCCTGACGGGATGCTTCTGTTAATGGATCCGTTGGGTAATTTAATGATGCAGTATGAGCCGGGATTCGATCCTTACAACGTAAAAAGCGATCTTATGCATCTGTTGCGAATCTCACAAATCGGATAGTGGAAAATAAAATGTTCAAAAAAATAACTTTCTTTAGCGTTGTTTTAGCTTTAATCGTTGTCATAGTCGGTTCATACGTTCGCTTATCCGGCGCAGGATTGGGTTGTCCCGATTGGCCTGAATGCTATGGACAAGCCGTTGTGAGTGATCAAGCCGATTTTATAGCGCATGCGGCGGAAGCATTTCCCGGCCAAGTTCCGGATATTGCTAAAGCTTGGAAGGAAATGACGCATCGTTATCTGGCGGCAATTTTAGGCATAACTGTTTTATTGCTGGCCTTGCTCGCATGGCGTCAGCAACAAAGTCGCTTAGTAGCCGTTGCAGGAACATTGGGGCTGGTGGTTTTGATAGGATTGCAAGCGGCTTTAGGCATGTGGGCAGTAAAGTTACATGCTATGCCGATTGTTGTAACCGGTCATTTGTTGTTAGGCATGATGACTGTCTGGCTGCTGTTTTGGCTGTATTTACGGGTTAATCCGAAAATTTCGCTATTAACTGTGCGTAACAATGGCTTAGCCATGTTTGCCCGGTTTGCGATGCTGATCCTGTTTTTAGAGATTGTTTTAGGCGGATGGGTCAGCGCCAACTATGCCGCGTTGGCTTGCTCAGGTTTTCCTCAATGCAATGGCTCATGGTGGCCCCAAGCCGATTATCAAACAGCGCTGGATTTCTTTAGCGGATTAAATACAGGTTATACCGGCGTCATAGCATTCGATGCCCAAGTCGCCGCAAACTGGCTGCACAGGATTGGGGCTCTGGTCAGCTTTATCGTACTCACTCTGTTGATGTTGAATGCAACCTCCGCTCATCATCCAAAGCCGTTAAGAAGATCGGGTTTGTGGTTGAGCGTGTTGCTACTGGTGGAGATCGGCTCAGGTATTATCGGCATTAAACTCGGCGCGCCTTTATGGGCGTCGCTAGCTCATAATGCTTTTGCCGCATTGCTGATGTTGCCGTTGATCGCCATCGGTTTTTACAGCCGATACGGTTATGTTGAAGAGCTAAAGCTTGCCGTAGAGCTTGAGCCGAAACGCGAAGGCGCAGTTGTCCCGGCAGCGGAAGAAGTTTATCCGGTCGCAGAACCCGAGTCGCTCTATTTGCGTCTTAAATCGCAGTTAAAACGAACCCGTTCCGGGCTTAGCGGCGTACTGGCTCAAATTCCCCTGGGCCAGAAAGAAATTGACGAGGATTTGCTGGAATCCATCGAAGCCAGTTTATTAATGGCTGATATAGGTGTTGACGCGACCACGGAAATTATTAAACGCCTGACTGAACGTGTTGAACGGCACCAGCTTAACGACGGTGAAGCATTAACTGCCGCTTTAAAGCAGGAACTGCTGAGTATGCTCCAGCCCTGTAGCAAGAAGCTACAGATTCCCAAACAGGATAAGCCTTTTGTTATTCTGGTCGTCGGCGTTAACGGTGCGGGTAAAACCACAACCATCGGTAAACTGGCCAAACGTCTGCAAACTCAAGGCCACAGCGTCATGTTAGCAGCCGGGGATACTTTTAGAGCTGCGGCTGTCGAGCAATTACAAACCTGGGGTGAACGTAATAATATTCATGTGGTGGCCCAACATACCGGGGCCGATTCCGCATCCGTTATTTATGACGCAGTGCAATCCGCCCAAGCCAAAGGCATAGACGTTCTGATTGCCGATACCGCGGGGCGCTTGCATACCAAATCCAACCTGATGGATGAATTGAAAAAAGTAAAACGCATCATCAGTAGGCTGGATGAAACGGCGCCTCATGAAGTGTTGCTGGTACTGGACGCCGGCACCGGGCAAAATGCGCTATCGCAAGCAAAACAGTTTAATGAAACGGTGGCATTGACAGGCTTGGCTTTGACCAAGCTTGATGGCACCGCAAAAGGCGGCGTTATTTTCGCGCTGGCCAAACAGTTTGGTATCCCGATTCGTTTCATAGGAATCGGCGAAGGTATTGATGATCTGCAAGATTTCGATGCGGATGCTTTTGTAAATGCATTGTTTGTCAAAGACTAAAAAACTTATGCTAAAGTTCGATAATGTCAGTATGCGGTATCCCGGAGCGGGCGATGTGTTGCGTAATGTCAGTTTTCATCTTGAGCGCGGTGAAATGGCTTTTCTGACGGGACATTCAGGGGCCGGAAAAAGCACGTTATTGAAATTGATTGCGGTGATTGAGCGTTGCAGCCGGGGACATGTTCTATTGGACGGTCAAAATCTCAACCAGGCCAAGGACAGACAAGTCCCTTTCATACGTAGGAAAGTGGGCTTGATTTTCCAGGATTACAAGTTGCTACAGGATAGAACGGTTTTCGATAATGTGGCATTGCCGCTGGTAATAGCGGGCTATGGGCATCATGAAGTGTCCCGAAGGGTGCGGGCATCATTGGATAAAGTCGGCCTATTAGGCAAAGAACGAAAATATCCCGCTGTTTTGTCCGGCGGTGAGCAGCAACGCGTCGGGATCGCCAGGGCAGTGGTTAATAAACCGCCGATGATTTTGGCCGATGAGCCAACCGGAAATCTCGATCCGGAACTGTCCGCTGAAATCATGCATCTGTTTGAACAATTTCAACAGGTTGGTGTCACCATATTGATTGCCTCGCATGATATTTCATTGATTGCCCAAATGAATCATCGGATCTTAAAATTGGATCATGGCCAGTTGGTGGCAAGTTAAATGATGAAACACGTTCATAAAAAAAACGGTAAACAGGAACCGCGCTGGCAAACCAAAATCTCCGGCGGGAATCTTGTCGATAAATTCCATGCTTACCGTAATCTTCATGCGCATGCGTTGTTTTCGAGTCTCGGCAGGCTAGTCGCGTCACGGTTCTCTTCAGCAATGACCATCGTTGTTTTGTCGATTGCGATTTCACTCTCCAGCGGCTTTTATATTCTGGTGGCGAATCTTCAGCAGTTGGCAAGCAATTTGGAAGCCAGCAATCAAATCTCACTATTTCTTAAAGACGAAATTTCAGAAGCAAGGGCAAACAAGTTTGCGGACAGCATCAGGCGAAATCCGGATATTCAGGACGTAAAGTTAATTACCAAAGAGCAGGCGCTGGAAGAGTTTCAGTCATATAGCGGTTTCGGTGAAGCGGTAAAAGCCTTGGAAAAAAATCCGCTGCCGGTTGTGATTCAGGTGTTGCCCAAAAATTCATTGGCAAACGAGCAGGCTCTTGAAACCTTGCTTGATGATTTTAAGCGTTCGGCGGAAGTCGACTTTGCCCAGATGGATATGCAATGGGTTAAGCGCTTACAGTCCATTATGGAAGTGGCGCGATGCGGCGTTACGCTATTAAGCTTATTGCTCGGAGTTGGCGTATTGTTTATTACGGCCAATACCATACGCTTGGAGTTGCATAACCGCCGTGATGAGGTTGTGATCGCTAAGCTGGTGGGGGCGACCAACGGCTTTATTCATAGGCCGTTTTTGTACAGCGGTTTTTGGATCGGTTTTTTTTCCGGCGTGGCCGCATGGTTTATTGTTACCATCATCATGCTGATTCTAAAATACCCTGTCGAAAAGCTTTCCGGGCTTTATGACGACGCTTTCCATGTACAGTTTTTGGGCTTTACTGAAACACTGGCATTATTATTCATTTCATCTGTGTTGGGTGTGGTAGGCTCATGGATAGTGCTTCATTTCCAGCTTAGACAATTAAAACCTGAGTAGAAAGTAAGAACTGACAAAATTATTAGCACTCTTGATTGCAGAGTGCTAGAATTCGAAAAAGTTTTCTTACAAGGGGGTTTCAATGAGTAACGCATTAGCTTTACCCGTTAATTTATCGGTCGGAACATTTGATGCTTATTTAAATGTCGTTAGGCAAATGCCTAAGTTGACCGTAGAGCAGGAACGCGATTTAGCCTTAAGATTTAGAGACGGCGGCGATTTGGAAGCCGCACGCGAATTGGTCATGAGCAATTTGCGCTTTGTGGTTCATGTTGCGAGAGGTTACAGCGGTTACGGTTTGTCCATGCCGGACATTATTCAGGAAGGTAATATCGGTTTGATGAAAGCCGTTAAGCGGTTCGATCCCGATGTCGGCGTGCGCTTGGTTTCCTTCGCCGTACACTGGATTAAAGCCGAAATCCACGAGTATGTGATCAAAAACTGGGGTATCGTGAAAGTCGCCACAACCAAGGCGCAACGTAAACTGTTTTTTAACTTGCGTAAATCCAAGCAGGATTTAGGCTGGTTATCCAATGACGAAGCGGCGGCGATTGCCAAAGACCTGGATGTCGATGTCAGTACCGTTTACGAAATGGAAAAACGCTTGGGCAGCCGGGATATGTCGTTCGATATGCCGGTTGATGAATCAACGGATGACAGTTATGTGGCTCCAGCCAGTTATCTTCATCAGCACGGCGCCGATCCTGCGGTCCTGCTTGAGAATTCCGATTGGGAAGGCCATGAGCAGGATGTATTGTCGGGGGCATTGGCTACGCTGGATGAACGTAGTTTGGACATTCTTTCAAGCCGCTGGTTGGCGGATGAAAAGGCCACCTTACATGAGCTTGCCGAACGTTACAGCGTATCGGCTGAAAGAATCCGGCAACTGGAACAAAATGCGATGAAAAAATTGAGAGCGGCGGTTGAACTTGCCGCCTGATTGAAAAATTTGTAGACAATAAAAAAGGCTTAGCGATTGCGTCGCTAAGCCTTTTTTATTGTCTGTAACCGCGGCAACGATTTTAAATCGGCCTGAGTATATCCAGGACCGCCTGAGCCTGTTTTGCAGTTTCGAGACCAAGACTAGTTAGATAGCCTCCGTCATCTTGTGAGATCAAGCCTTTTTCGAAGAGGCGATGGGTGGCGGCAATGGTTTCCGGCGAGGCGGTTTTATGGACTTTGATTCCTTCTTGCGTGGTGGACAGGTTGTAGCGAGCCAGAATGTTCAGTTCATCTACAATATCTTGGGTATAGGGCATAGTAAATCCTCATGACTCGTTGAGTTAAAGCGGTAGCATAATGCTATTTATAACGAAGGAGTATCTTTTTTTATGCTGTTTTCTTTCTCGCGACTATCACGCCATCGCGGGTTGGATTAATGAAGCTGTCGAATTCGGGATCATTAAAAATTAAGTCATTGTGTTCCCTAATCGCCTCAGTCCAACCGGGGAAAATGTCAGTAGGATTTTCCACCGCTACCCGGCCGCGCCAAAGCACATTATCGGCAATATACAGGCCGCCGGGACGGATCCTGTCTTTAGCCATGCGCCATATTTCCGGATAATCGCCCTTGTCGACATCGTTATAGCAGATGTCGAATAAGCCCTCTGTTCGGTTAAAACTGTCTTGGGCTATGCCGGCCCGAAAATCGATTCGGTCCCATAAACCGGCAGCGCTGAGATATTGCTCGGCTTTCTGCCGATTGAGAAAATCGGCATCGGTGCAAATCACCTGGCCTTTGGGGCCAACCGCCCTGGCAAACCAATAGGCGGAATAGCCATAGCCGCTACCAAATTCAAACACCCGTTCGGCATTGATCATTTTGGCTTGCGCTTCAATAAAAACGCCGACCAAACGGCCGATGATAGGAAAGTTGTTTTTCTGCGCCAGCGCTTCCATCTCGGTCAACACCGGATGATCGGTGTGTCGCAGTAAGCCATGCATGTAATTTTCAATGGCTGGATTGACCGGAATCAATACGCCGGGATTTGAAACGGTTGGGGATTTTATATCGGCCATTAGCTGTCTCCCATGGATGATTGCGATATTAAAAACTGAGCGCCATTACCCTGGCATCAGGAATAGGCTGGATTGTTGAATTTGTAACTATTCAGTACATAGAGAAATGGAACACGGATAACGGATAAACACGGATTTAAAAGCGTCATCGAACTTGGCTTGGGCTAAAAATCCGTGTAAATCCGTACTATCCGTGTCGCCTAGAGGCGCCTACTTTTGGCATCCGTGTTCTATTGAACATACGCTGAATAGTTACCTTGAATTTTAACTTGATGAGACCAAGGTGGCGCGTTTTTTAAAACAACTCAATGTCACTGGTGTCGGTATCTTGAACTAGAACGGATATGTCCTCATACAAAATCACCCTGTTTCGGCCGTTGTCTTTGGCGTAATAGAGCGCTTTATCGGCATGGTCCAATTGCGTTGTCGGCATCGATACCCCGTCGACATGCGTTACGCCAATGCTGACAGTGACCCGGCCGACAGTCGGGAAGTTGTAATTCTCAATCGCTTTCCGGAAACGGTTAAAAGCAGCTATAGCAGCCTCTTGGCTAGCCAAGTTCAGGATCACGACAAATTCTTCGCCGCCAAAACGGAATAAAAAATCGTTATAACGAAAGCATTTCCCCATTAGTTGACTGAATATCAGCAATACCTCATCGCCATATAAATGGCCGAAATTGTCATTAACACGTTTGAAATGATCGATATCCAGTATCGCAATCCATGAGCCTTTTGCCTGGGGTGCTTCAGTAACCTGATAGTCGCTGTAATGCTCGCAAACTTGTAATAAGCGGGCATCCAAAGACTGCCGATTAGGTAGTTTAGTCAATACGTCCCGTTCCTTGGTGTCATGCAATATCACCAGATTGCGATAGACTCCGCGCAGATTGCCCAGTAAGTCAAGCATCTCACGGTCGAATTCACCCTCCAGATGAATCGCGCGCTCAGGACCGCTGCCGCCTCTTATGGAAAAAATAGCCCAGGTATATAAACCGGCTTCATTCGGAGTGCTGAGATTAAAATCGGCCGTATGATCAAGTCCGGCAAGCAGGCTGTTGTAGTCTCCTTCATCATTTCTGGTGAAGTCCAAAGGAAATCGCCGGATTAACAGCTCGCGAACCGTATTCGATTCTCCCGGTTTTTTTCTTTCGTGCTGATAAATTTCGTAAGCAGTCGCGCTACTAATCCACGAAATATCAGCCAGGATGGCTAAAAATTTATGGGTTAATGCCTGGTAATCCTGTTGAGCGGACAATTGTATGGACCAGGAAAAAATCTGCTGAACTGTTAGCATAAGGCTCATCGAAATCCAGTCATGAGGTAAAAAACAAATTATGCAACTTTTGTGTGGGAAATGGGATTTTTTTTGCGAGTTTTCATAGATAAGATCTATCAAAAGTTAAACTTTCAAGCTAGCCGCTATGCTGAGGTTTACTACGCGCTCTTCTTTATAACTCAGCTAATAATTTATCGATCATACTTTCCGCCTGATGCAGGTAGCCTTGCCCGAATAAGTTCAAGTGATTGATTATATGGTATAAGTTATACAGTGTTTTTCTACGGGCATAGCCCGGATCTAGCGGATAAACGGCTTGATAAGCTTGGTAAAATGCCGGACTGAAGCCGCCGAATAATTCGGTCATCGCCAGATCCGTTTCCCGGTCGCCGAAGTAACAGGCCGGATCGTAAATGACCGGATTACCCAGCTCATCCTCGGCAACATTGCCTCCCCATAAATCGCCATGTACCAAAGCCGGTTGCGGCCGGTAGCCGGAAAACAACGGCTTTAAATCGGCACAGAGTTTTTCGCCGAGCATTTGCAAGCGGCCGCCATAACCGTTGGCTGCCGCCAGTGATAATTGATGTCCCAAGCGTTGCTGCTGCCAGAAACTAATCCAGTCCTGATATCGGCCGTTGATTTGTGCGCTACTGCCTATGGTGTTGTCGCAGTGCCAGCCGAAATAGTCCTGTTTTTGCATATGCAGTTGGGCAAGTTGTTGGCCTAGTAACTGCTCGGAACGGCTATTCAGCTTATTTAAAGCGATATATTCAAGCACCAAAAAGGCATGATCGGCTGTTCTGCCGCACACAATAAGTTTCGGTACCGGGATGGTCCGGGTTTGTGCGAGGGCTTCCAAGCCGGCGGCTTCGGCCTCAAACATCGCGAACCGGTCAGGGCGGTTCAGTTTGACGAAAAAGCTTCGGCCTTCCGCCTGTAACCGGTAAGCCGCATTAATGTCGCCGCCCGCCAGCGGCTGGGCCTTCAGTAATTTAAAAGACTGTTGGGTTGCCGATTCAATATGTTGAACAATCGTTTGCCAATTCATCAGTAGAGCTTGCCGAATAAATCCAGGTGCGTCAGATACAGCCTCATATCCAGCTCAAACCGGTGATAAGCCGGTTCCATGTGCTCACACAGCTTATAAAACGCCTTGTTATGATCTTTCTCCTTTAGATGCGCCAGTTCATGCACAACGATCATCCTTAAAAACTCCAGCGGCACATTTTTAAACAGCGAGGCTACCCGGATTTCATTTTTTGCCTTGTGTTTGCCGCCTTGTACCCTGGAGATAAAGGTATGCAAGCCTAATGCATGATGAAGATCTTTAATCTTGTCGTCGTAAATCACCTTGCTCAGCGGCTGGGATTGCTTGAGTAAAGCATTTTTTATGTCCACGGTATACGTATAAAGCGCCTTATCCGTCCTGATCATATGGGCAAGCGGATATTTTTTCAGCAAGGTTTCGCCCAGTTTACCGTTACTGATCAGCAGGCGCGCCTGATGGCTTACATTTTCAGGATAGCCGATTAAATATTTTAATTCCGGCATGGCTTATTGCTTCAGCGATTTCAGTATTTGCTCTAGCGGAGCGAGGGAGATCAGCGCCCGGTAAAGAATCGTTTTATCTTCCATCAGGCCGTAACACTCATAATGGTAGGGCGAGTTTATGGCGTGGCCTATGCCTTCTTTCTTGGTTTCCGGCGGTATTTGCCTGATCAGAATATACAGCGCGTCGCCGGATTTGAGTTTGGCAAGGTAGGTGCGATCGATGCTGATTTTATGCGACATATACACCAGCGGATTACGCTCGAAATCATGTTTTTCTATAACCGCTTTCTCCAGCAAAGCGCTGGATATGAGGCTGCACGGGAATATTTCCGGGAAAACGGCTTTATTTTTAAAAGGATCGAAAAAAGCATCCTGATCGACCAAAGAGCCGCATAAAAAATTTTTGGCATTACTGGTGGTGATAAATTTCCGTTTCAGGAAAAAGCTGCTGCCGGATATAAAAGACCGGTCAGGGTGCTGGTTGAGGATGCCGCACTGAGGAACATCAGGATTAGGCAGGAATAATGCAAATTTGGATTCCTTCTTGTAACCGAGCAAGGCCAATGCTCCGCCCGATTTAACCGTAATCCTGTTGCTGAGTACCGTCTCTGGCTCTTCTATAAATTGCGATTTTTTTATATCGACCGATACCACTTGTCCGGGTTTAACCGCATTAACAAAAGAAAACTGGTAATTGCTGAAACGCAGGTTGTTGTCGCTAATCAACGCGTTTTCATGATGCAAGCGGCGATAAAGGAAAACTTTGTGTTCGAGCAATGATTCCAGTTGAAAGCCGAGTGCAATCGGCCCTTGGAACGGATTGTGATTGATCCGTAACCACCTGTTTCTATCATGGAATAAGTTGAAATCATCGGTTGCATTGCGCGCAACATCAATGTGTATTTGATTAAAAACATCCAAGTTGTCTGATGTATTCATAGTGCCTCAACGATTAAATTCCCGGTAACTGTTTAGCGCCATTAAATACAATGGAACGCTGATGCCAAAAGTAGGCGCCTCTAGGCGACGCGGATGATTATGATTAAATAAGATTTTCTATCTGTGTTTATCATAATCATCCGCGTCATCAGCGTTCCATTTTCGGTTGCTGAACAACTGTTTACTTCACAACGTGTCTTAATCGATAAAACGCCGGGTCAAATCGCCATATTCATCAATTCGCCGGTCACGCAGGAACGGCCATATCTGTCTGACGCGTTCGGCTCTGGTCTTATCAATCGTATAGCTTAGGAGTTTTGTTTCCGAATCATTGGCGCTGGTTAAAATGTCGCCTTGCGGCCCGGCGATAAAACTATTGCCCCAGAAGTTAATGCCCGAAGCCGAATTCGGCGCTTGCTCAAAGCCGATGCGGTTGCAGGAAATGACCGGGATACCGTTGGCGACAGCATGGGAGCGCTGAATGGTAATCCAGGCATCCAGCTGGCGTTGTTGTTCTTCAGGCGAATCCTCCGGGTCCCAGCCGATTGCGGTCGGGTAAATCAACATCTCCGCACCGGCTAAAGCCATCAATCGGGCCGCTTCCGGATACCATTGATCCCAGCAGACCAATACGCCTAATTTGCCGATAGAGGTTTCGATGGGCTTAAAACCCAAATCGCCGGGCGTGAAATAATATTTTTCATAAAAACCCGGATCGTCGGGAATATGCATTTTCCGGTACTTGCCGGCAATACTGCCGTCTTTGTCGAAAACAACGGCGGTATTGTGATAAAGCCCCGGCGCCCGTTTTTCGAAAATGGTCGAGACGATGACGATGCCAAGTTCTCTAGCCACATCCGACAGAATTGCCGTGGTCGGGCCGGGAATAGGTTGGGCAAGCTCATAATTATTATAATCTTCGCTCTGGCAAAAATACGGCCCCAGGTGCAGCTCGGGCAATACCACCAAGTCCGCATTTGCGGCCGCGGCTTCATGGATTTTTGCTATGGAAAAATCAAGATTGGTTTGTCTGTCTTCATCGCAGGGCTGTTGCACAGCGCTAACGGTTAATGTCGATTTCATGATGATCGTGTGTAAGGGTGGTTGCTAATGGACGTTATTTTACAACGATTCAACCATAGCAAATAACAAAACTGCGGCGCGGCCGTGACAATGGGAGTTACGACGAGGCTTGAGCCGATTCAGCCCTCAACTTGCATTCATTGGTAAGCCTTTACGAAAAATTTATTTTTTCGCTAATGCTTCCTCGTAGGTATCTTCGCTAAATCCACGGATCGTGACGCCGTTAATGACTGCCAGCGGGATGCCGCCGTAATTCGGATCCAGCGCTTTTTTGCGTGTAGCGGCATCAAAGTCTTGTTCAATATCGAATGCAGTGAAGGCAATATTATTCTTGCGCAGGAAGGCAATGGCTTTTTTGCAATAAGGACACCAACTGGTGACGTAAAGATCGACTTTCGCGGCTACGGCGGCTTGAGCCTTGTTGCCGGCAGGAGCCGGGGATTGGGATTTTACTTCAAGTTCATTACGGTTTTCTATCGATACCGGATTAGCGGGTTTTGACCCGGAGAAATGCGACTTGCCGCTGGCGTCGGTCCATTTGTAAATTTCGGCCTGGACCGGAAAGACGAACGACAGTGCAAATAACAGAATAAGCGATGGATTAACAGTCATGGTATGAGTTCCGGTTAAAAAGACAGGATTAGACGACTTGAGTTATTCAGGTTCTTGGCAATTACTCTGCCCTTGTTTTTTGCAAAGTTGGTAATTTAATTGGCTCGCCCAGTATTGGTAGGCTTGCTCAACATCATCCCAGCTATTGAAAGATCCCGCTAAAGTTTTTCCGCCAGCCCGGCAATCCGCCGAGGCCATCAGTAATTCGCCGGTTTGCGAATCGGTGATTTTTCCCTCGACGCTGGCTTGGCCGACATAAGATTCAGTGCCGGTCGCCAACATTTTAAGCAGTGATAAGGCACGAGCCGAAGGGTAGACGGCAGTATATAAATCCAGCAGCAATATCGAGGATTCCGCATCGGTGATTGCAAATTGAATGCGTAGCGTATCGGGGCCGGAATGAGCCACCAGTTTAAAGTTTTTCTTCAAGGCTTCCCGCATTTTGTATTCAAGCAATTCTTTAAGCCTGTGGTTCTCGGTATGGGTCATGTTATTCAGATCGGAATCAGGCAGCTTGCTGGTAATAACGGGTTCTACAATAATTTTTTTATAAGCAGACCAGTTAGTGCCGGGTTTCCAGAAACTTAATAAAGCATCGCCGTCTTCGCCGTCTTTAAGCAGCGAGTAATCATCGAGAAAGTGCGAGGTTTCGACATACCGGGCTTGATAAGTCCGGGCGCAACCGGTGCTGAGTAGGACAAGGATAATTATTGAAATGTGCTTAATGATCGGCATGTGTAGGTAGGATTGACTTTTCGGGACTCATAAAAAAACTCAACTATTCGATATGATAATACTCCCGAAATCGGGAGAAACCGATTTTATATGTGTGGAGATCAATATTACAAAAAATTAAATTTAATAAGGCTTTAGTAATGATTGGTAAAACTGACCTTATGCTGTAAATAAGCCGACGCTATCGGTGCGCTTGCTTTTTGCTGGTTCGATACTCTTTCTTTTGCTACATTAATCATGCGCATACATAATGCGCAGCATAAGTACGGAGTATGTTTCATGCCACAATTATATGATCAGAATGCCTCTAAAAAGGCTACAAACCTTAGTATAAACAGCGATCTGCTACCAAAAGCCAGGATGCTTAATACCAATCTTTCAGCGACACTGGAGCATGCCTTTGAAAGTGAGTTAAGAAAATCCGAACGAGATAATTGGCTGAAAACCAATAAGGCGTCCATTGACGCATTGAATGAATTGGCTGATAAAAATGGATTATTTTCTGATGCCTACCGGGTATTTTAATGACTCAATTTATCTTCTATAAAAACGAAGACAATTCATCAAACAAAACTTATCCTTATTTTTTTGATGTTCAAAACGCCTTACTCAGTTACGTAGGTTAGGCTAGATTTCCTCTGAGTCAAAAAAGTCATTATCGAGAACCTTTACCTCATAAAGGCTTTTAATTTGCACCCCAACATTAAACTTGTGCATCAAATCAACTAGCTTAGAACCATCCAGTAAGATTATTTTGTGGTGTGCGTTTCTCGCTTTTACTTTTGCTTTTTCGTCAAAGGTTGAAGTAGTCACAAAGATGCCTTTGTGAGTATCCCCACTCATAGCGCCAATAAAGTTGCGTATGTCCGTTTCGCGAACCTTATTTTCGTTATACCGCTTTGCTTGAATATAGATTTTCTCCAGGCCTAGCTGGTCTTCATTGATAATGCCATCAATTCCGCTATCCCCGGATTTTGCGGTTTCTATGAAGTCGCCATAACCCATTTTCTTAAGTAAGATCAGAATTATCTTTTCAAACGCATACGGATCAACCTCTTTAAGTTTTGAAAGTAGTTCGCTTTTTACTTCTCGCTCGATCTGCTCAAAACCAGAGTCGATTAAATCCTGTGGACTTGCGTTTGCCACAATTGTTGCTATTGAGGAGGAGGTGTTTTCCGGCTCATAAAAAGTAATGACGTTCGCATGAATATCATCGAGCGATACATTCTCTAATTTGGCAGATTTTCCCTTTTCTGTGATCTGAACATAGCCTCGTTGCGGGTAGTGAACTAATCCGCCTTTCTTCAGGTAAGACTTTCCCCAAGCAATTCGATTTTCAATTAGACGTTCTCCGCTCTTTGTTGTCTGCTCCAACAAATCTTGGGGCAAGCCCAAATAAAATCGTTTTTCAACAAGCCGAACCAAGTCACGGCCTTTGATGACTTCACCGTCTTTGAGTACCTCCAATATCGGGAGGAAAGTTTCATTAAATTTCGGTAATTCCATTGATTTTCCGTTCGTGCATTGATACTTGATGTGCCTAACGCCGTACTCTGCGGCAAATTTGTAGCGCAGCGGAAAATTTGTCCGACAGCAGCACCTTGTGTACGCCCGACATGGGCATTAACTAATGAGGTGAAAGTCCTCTGTAGGAGAATCACCGTCGAAAACCCTGTTGTTATTAGACGATAACTACTAGCGAATGGCAAGGGCTGATCCGTGAGGAGAGGTCCGGAGGAAGCCGGACGCAAAACTGCGAGCTGATGAACAAAAACATCATACGAGGCATAGGCTGGAGGCGAGTTGGCACATGACGACGAAGCCAGGTGATTTAACGGCCACTGTAAATGATGCAGTTGTGCAGGGAAAGTTAATGTTCTTATTCGGGGAGATCTGCTTAACGAGCGATCGGAAGAATACCAGATCGGACGACTGGTTGAACAAAAGTCCAGG
>Ga0208789_1000126_pt1 | contig 108280 bp, 90 predicted proteins | sample Methanotroph_Enr_FD_187368 | JGI IMG/M metagenome (GOLD analysis project Ga0208789, IMG submission 187368) | Enriched soil microbial communities from Old Woman Creek wetland in Ohio, USA - Methanotroph_Enrichment_5 (SPAdes) (version 2) | ecosystem: Environmental > Terrestrial > Soil > Wetlands...
AACTCGATCAATTGTGCTGCATCTTTTCATTTTTACGAGGGGCGCTGGCTAAAGAATAATAAGTTTCTGAATGATTATGGAAATTTCTGGCTAAAAAAGGGAGGCAATCCAAGGAGCTATAGTTTTTGGATAGCTGATGCCTTTTGGGCTTATTATACGGTTAAAACAGATACTTCATTTGTAACCGGATTACTTCCGGATTTGGTTGATAATTATAGACAATGGGAAATTGGCCGCATGTTTCAAAATAAGTTCATTGGTAAAAATCCGGATGGGCTTTTCAGTACGGTTGACGATCGCGATGCCATGGAAGTTTCAATAGGCGGAAATGGCAAACGTCCAACAATTAATTCGTATATGTTCGGCGATGCTCAGGCTATTTCAAAAATTGCACATTTAGCGGGAAATAAACAGTTGGAACTTTTGTATGTTGCCAAAGCGGATACTATAAGGCGGCTTGTTCTTAAAAACTTATGGGATAAGAAGGCTAACTTCTTTAAAACATTACCCTATAACCAAAAGAAGCTGGTGGACATCCGGGAAATTCTGGGATACACACCGTGGTATTTTAATTTACCTCTTCCTAATGCCGGGTATGAAAAGGCTTGGGAATTTATTAAATCGGACAACTATTTTTATGCTCCCTATGGATTAACAACAGCCGAACGTAACCATCCAAAATTTGAAATATCATACGAAGGGCATGAGTGCAAATGGAATGGTCCAAGTTGGCCCTATTCTACGTCTGTTACCCTGACAGCAATGGCTAATGTTTTAAATAGTTACGCTCAAAAAAGTATTAATACCGATGATTACTATAAACAAATCCAGAATTTTGCAAATGCACATCGCCGGGTTGACGAAAAAGGAAATATTTTACCCTGGATCGATGAGGATCAGAATCCATTTACCGGCGATTGGATTTCCCGTACCATGTTAAAACAATTGGGCTGGCAACAGAAAAAAGGAGGCGAAGAGCGAGGTAAAGATTATAACCATTCAACATTTTGCGATCTTATTATTTCCGGACTAATTGGCGTACGTCCACAGGCAGATGAAACCGTAATTATTAATCCACTTGTACCAGCTGGCGTATGGGATTGGTATTGCTTGGACAATGTCTATTATCATGGCAAAGTATTAACCATAGTTTATGACAAGTATGGAAACAAATACAATAAAGGGACAGGACTCATGTGTTTCGTTGATGGTAAATTAAAAGGACAAGCCAATAGTTTGCAAAAGGTTACAATCTCACTTAAATAAAATGCAGATTTTTGGGACGCTTTACTTCACTTGTTTCAATTTTAAAAGTTGCGACTGATTTCATAGTTATATAATCGCCGATAGGAGTCCATAGACATTATTTTTGCGATGATAATTTCTGCCGCTAACTTAAGTTGGATTGTTTTTCGGCAGATTGCCCGCTTTAGACTACCCCGTCCTTTGGGATATGAAACAGTTGTTAAGTGTTAAAAAAAATGGCGGAGTGGTCGGCGGGATTTGTAATCTTCCGACCACTCCTGATTGCAAACCTCAGTGGCAAGCCGGAGCTTTTAAGCGTATAGTGAGCATACCCGTGGGTGGGGCAGTAAAACCTATGAGTCTTGGGAATCATGAATTTATAGGAGTTAAAGTGCCTATAAAGGTAATTGTTTTCAATGACTTGTATAAATAAAGCATAGGTTGTTATTCTGGTAATCAAATAATTGAAACGAAGATTAACGAACTGTTGTATTAGTTTTTCAACTTAAGATTTAATATCAACTTTTATATAGTCGTATCATAACAAACATTAGGAAAATATGCTTAATAAATCAGGCTCGAAAGTAATCGTAGTCATTTTTTGCATGTTGTTTACATTGTGTGGACATGCTCAGGAAAAGCTGGGGAGCTACATTTGCTCTCAGAACGGAGAAACGTATGATGTCCGAATTTCGGTAAAGGGAAATGGAGATTTTACGCTCTGGATAGGCGAGCCATCGTATGATGAGCAGTATCCTGTAGGCGGGATAGTGGTTCGTGAAAATAAGTATTATAATTTTTTGAATGCAATGGAATCTGCAAAGGTAGAATTTGCCGATTTGATAGCAAAAGCCAAAGCGGGCAAACTGGCTAAACCGCAAAAGTCATTACGGATATTTAGCCATGTTGATGCCTATTTTAAGTCTGCAACATGGAACCTGGACTATAAAGTTCCTTTGTATTTTGACTTTAAAGTGACCGAAAATGAAGGAATGCCGACCTATTTATTGACCGTTAAAACAGGTGCTGTTCGCTCAGTAACCAATATTAGCGAACGGTCGGCCGGATATGGTTTGAGATTCACCTCTATCGAAGATATTGATAACTTTCTGCAAACAATATCTTCTGCTAAAATCAAAGAATTTATAGAGAAAAGCGGTAATACTCATAGTTTAATTATAAAAGATGAACCTGTTGCACCGAAAAAGTCCCATGCAAGTGGATTGTTCGGTGATGTCAGCTATGGGGTGAAAGGTGCTTATGCAGGTTCGTTTGGAATGAATAATTCCAGCTCGGATAACGTAGCACCCTATACGTTGAAAACAGGTTCCTCCACACTGAGCAACGTACTTGGAGCCGGGGCTTTTGTGAGGATGAATTTTGGAAAGCTGTACTTTCTACCTGAACTTTTATATTTTGGAGGGCAACGAAATTATGTTTTGTCGTTTTTAGAAAGTCATCAGCAGTTAATTTCCACGAATAAAACGGTAGATGCAAGAATCCTGGATATACCATTAATGCTTGGATATAAAATTTGGGAATCCAACAGGAATAATTTCCGGTTGTTTGCTGGGCCGGATTTCCGTATTAATTCAGGTTCATCTATTCGCTATACCTATTTTTCGACAAACAGCATAACTACTCAGGATGAACTTGTTGATCAGATCAAGCCTTTTCAACTCGGTTTAGTAGCTGGATTGGGTGTAGATTTTTGGCGATTTACACTTGATGCGCGTTACGTAGTTGCTGGCAGCAATATGTTTCAGACCCAATTGAACTCATATAATGTTGATGCCGGCATTAATAACAACTCAATACAAATCTCATTAGGTTTAATCCTGAATTGACATCTCTGTTTTAAAGAAGCAATAAAAAATGCCATAGAAATTTATAATCATGATTCATTTATCTTTACATTTTAAAACGCCAAATTACGTCTATAGTAACAACTAAAATCATTGTTTAACCTGTAGCCATATTTTATGACAAGACAGCTTCTATAAAATTTGATACAAGTTTCAATGTTTACAGTTGATTGCAGTTAATTTTCCAATATACTTATTAAGTACTTATAATGAGATACACTAGAATAGGTCTTTTTCTATTTATTATTACTCTTTTTACTTTTCCAAGTGTAAGTATTGCACAAGATTGGGCTTCGATACAGAAAACATTTGCGCAGGCTCCCGATTCTACCCGTACCCGTGTTTGGTGGTTTTGGGGCGAGGCAGTGGTAACCCGCGAGGGCATTACTGCCGATCTCGAATCGATGAAAAAGGTTGGTATTGGAGGTGTTGTTCTATATGAACAACTTTTTGGAAACCGCACCGATGCCATAAAAACATTGACCCCCGAATGGTTTAAACTGGTAAATTTTGCTGGTGAAGAATGTGCTCGTTTGGGACTTCAATTTGATATAACTGTTTCGAGCGGTTATTGTGCCGGAGGCCCTTGGATTAGACCTGAGTTGTCGATGAAACGTTTGGTAAGCAAAGAATTTAATCTTTCAGGCAATCAGCACTTCGTTGGTAAATTATCTGTTGATACTGCCGGTATTTTTTATCGTGATGCCATGTTACTTGCCTACAAAGCCAAAACCGGACAAAGTACAGAAACATTAAGAGATAAGCTCAAACTGTCCTCCAACAATCCGAATATCGAACTAAAAAAAATATTTTCTTCCGATACCAAATCGGTCGTAAAGATTGCACCTAATGATAATAACCAGCCTTCATATATTAACATTGAATTTCCTGAACCTATTGAAGCCCGCAGTATTTCTTACACGGTGCAGCCAACGGGTAAAATGATTGGTATTTCTATGCAGCTCTTTGGGAAATCGGATTACGTGAAAAATGCGCTTGGATTTACAACTTTAGAACCTTTTGGTCAACTCGAAACATCTACAGATGGTATTCAGTATTTTAAAGTGTGCGATTTGCTTCCGATCTATCGTTCGCACGAAAGTTGGAAAAAAATAACCCGTTCGTTTCCGGTGGTAAAAGCTCGGTTTTTTCGTCTCAATCTTAAAAATTCTAATAACTTACTCCTGTGTAATATCATTTTACGCGAAGAAGCTCGTGTTGATCAATGGGAATTGAAAGCCGCCAATCGTTCGGAAATGATTATTCCGGGTACAAGTCAGGATTATCCCGCTTCTGATGTCTTAAATAAAAAAGATTATCTAAACATAACCGATAAACTAAAACCCAATGGCGAATTGGATTGGGATGTACCTTCCGGCAACTGGAAGATTTTACGTTTAGGTTATGTAAGTACCAATGCAAAAACAAAACACGGCCGTCCAGAAGCTACCGGTTTGGAATGTGATAAATTGAACATTGAGGGGATAGATAAACAGTTTGAGAGTTATCCTCAACACATTTTAACTTCCCTAAAAGACAATACCAACGTAAAAATTAAAAGTATCCATATTGATAGTGCCGAACATGGCGACCAAAACTGGACAAGTAATTTTACCGAAGAGTTTAAAAAGCGTCGTGGCTACGATCCAACGCCCTATTTGCCAATAATGATGGGTTACGTCATTGAATCTTCAGAAGTCTCTGAGCGTTTTTTACACGATGTTCGCCGAACTATCGCCGATATGCTTGCCGATAATTATTTTGGTAGATTGAACGACCTTGCACACAAAAACAATTTGGTGTTCACTGCCCAGGCTCCAGGCAATGCCCTTTGTATTCATGGCGACCCAATCCAATGTAAAAGTCGTGTAGATATTCCACAGGGAGAATTTTGGGTAAACAGCCCTAATGCCAATTACGATGTAAAAGAGGCATCGAGCGCAGCCCATCTTTATAATAAACCGATTGCTTCGGGCGAGGCTTTTACCGGTGCCGAGTTTCGGAGTTACCCCGATTTCTTTAAACCTTTTGCTGATGGAGCTTATGCAATGGGGATAAATGAATTTGTAATCTGTGCATCTACCTATCAGCCTTGGCTGGATCGTAAACCGGGAAGTTTGACAATCCGCACCATCGATATGTTTCAACGCAACAATACCTGGTGGGATTATAGCCGCGATTTTTGGGATTACCAGTCGCGCATGTCTTATATGATGCGGGTAGGCAAAGCTACCGTGGATTATTGCTACTACCTTGGCGAAAACATCCCGGTTAAGATTTTAAGCTCCCGATTAAAACCAACACCTCCTTCGGGTTACGATTTCGATGTATGTACACCAGAGGCACTTTTAACCCGTTTTTCTGCAACTGATGGAAACATTGCTCTTCCCGATGGTGTCGGATATAAGCTATTGGTTTTACCCGATACCAACCGCATGTCGCTTGCTGTAGCCCGAAAAATAAAAGAATTGGTTCTGAATGGAGCTGTAATCCTAGGGCGCTATCCCGAATCGTCGCCATGCCTTGCGGATTTAGGTAAAGGCGACGATGAAGTCAGGCAAATAGCCAACGAACTTTGGGGTAAGGATAAAAACAGTATGTCGGGAATTCATGCATATGGTAAAGGAAAGGTATTTTGGGGCAAGTCCATCGAAGAAGTGATGGCTGAAATAAACCTTCAGCCCGATTTGAGCAATGGAACTCATTTTTGGGATTCCGATATTCTCTTTACCCACCGAAAAAATGGAAATGAACATATTTATTTTGTCGCCAACCATAAGAACAAAATGGAAAATTCATCGTTCACCTTTAGAGTTGGAAACTTGCAACCCGAATTATGGGATCCTCTCACCGGAAAAATTCGCAGTCTACCCAATTATTCCACAAATGGAATTACAACAACCATACCGCTCGAATTTCATCCAAATCAGTCGTTTTTAATAGTTTTTCGAAAATCAAATTCAAACTCAGCCAATAAAACAACTGCAAATTTCCCAACACTTACACCCGTTCTGACATTAAGTGGTAAATGGCTTGTACATTTCGATCCTCGCTGGGGAGGTCCCGAAAGTGTAACATTCGATTCGCTAACCGATTGGCGTTATAATACCAATCCGGGGATTAAATATTATTCCGGTACAGCCCGATACGAAAAGGATTTTGAAATAGCCATAAACAAAAGCTCCAAACTTATTTTAAGTTTAGGGAAAGTAGCCAATATAGCTCGGATTTTGGTAAATGGTAAGGTAGTTGGTAATGTTTGGTGTAAACCCTGGCAAATTGACATAACAGAATTTGTGGCAAACGGAAAAAACAAACTGGAGGTTGAAGTCGCAAATCAGTGGGTAAACCGATTGGTGGGCGATTCGGGTCTGCCTGAGGATAAAAAGATTGCATTTACGACATATAATAACTTCACGAGCGAAACGCCATTAACTGAATCAGGCTTGTTAGGAAGAGTACAAGTTTTAATGGAGAAGTAAAAAAGATATAACACAGTGCTATCCTGCGGTTTGAGTTAATGCAAAAGAGTTGTTTACAACTTATATTGTAGCAGCGACAAAATAGAGAATAAAGAACAAGGTTAAAAAACTTAAAACAGTTTGACAACAAAGACAAGAAAACTCTATTTATCTCTGTAACTGGCGAACCCCTCACTACCGCATGGATTGCATTGTGTGGCAGGTAAGGTAACAAGCAAATAATAATCAAACGAAAAAAGTTACAATGAGTAGAAATTATAAGTTTGACTACGTCGATTTTCAATTCATAATCCGGTAGGAGTCTATTCTGTAAGTTTTGCTGTAGTTGAATGGATAGATGTGTTCACACGAATAAATATAAAGATATACAACTGGATAGTTTGCGATATTGCCAGTAGGAAAAATCATACGGTAAACTTGGATTTAGATAGCACTTATCGTTATTTTAGATTTAAGGGAAACAAATACAATGGTAGTGTGGCGGGATATATTCTTAATCCCCTGTTTTTCGTAGGTTGGTGGTCTTAAGTTGTGCAACAGCCATGAGACACTCTGCCAAACAACGGGAGCAGGAGATTTTGTACGCTACGAGGAACGAAGTTTCCTTTTTAGTAGATGATTTGTAAATCAAAAGTCAGCTCCAAATAACCAGTGGGAACATTCGCCATTAAATCTGTATATTTGTAATCTAAATTTGGTGGTTAGGATAAAACAGACGTAATCGCAATTCTCAAATGGAAAAATTATTTTTGATATTAGGTCAGGTGATGCCTTTAAGCTCACATCTTCGGGAAAGTCTGAGTGAAAAAGTATTTATCTTCAAAGTGAAAAAGGGCGAAATTTTACTTCACGAAGATAGAATCTGTAATCATCTTTTCTTTATAAAAAAAGGCTTTCTGCGAGGTTTTCATTATCATGGTGGAAAAGAAATTACGGCCTGGTTTGGATTTGAAAATGATATTGCCACTTCCATTTATTCATTTGTTATCCAAAGTGTTGGATTTGAAAATATTGAGGTTGTTGAAGACAGTATTTTATATGGTATTACCCACGATGATTTGAACAGTATCTATCAACAGCATCCCGAATTCAATTACGTAGGCCGATTGCTAACCGAAAAATATTATGTCGACTTAATGGAACGTACACTTTGTCTCCAGTTTCAACTGGCAAAAGAAAGGTACGAACAGCTTGTAGTCACTCACCCACACATACTTAAACGAGCCTCTCTGGGTCAAATTGCATCCTATCTGGGGATTTCGCAGGAAACACTCAGCCGAATACGTTCGAAAAAATGATTACACCTTCTATTTTTTGACTTTTGTCAAAGGTTACGTTCTATAATATTCTGATATTTGTTCCCAAATTCTGACAGTCAGTTTCTTTGATGTCTGGATTAGAAAATAAGTATTATCATTCAGTATTAAGGCGTAAAAAAATGAAAAGAGCAAAGTTTGAGGACAAGAATGTAGTCGTTGACATTCTGACAAAATCGTTTAAAAACGATCCTCACATCAACTTCTTGTTAGAGAAATCGAAGAACAAAAACAAGTTGAGGATTATTATGGAATATGTATTTGAGGAATCGTTCAATAAAGGCGAAATTTATCTAAATGAGGACAATACGGCGGTAGCCCTTTGGAATACGTCGAAGGGTGAAAAGATTAATTGGCGGTTTATTTACAGAAATATTTCATTTCTGTTTCAGATAGGGGTCGAATCTACTGTCAGAATTCTGAAAATGGATAAGCTTGTACATGACTATCACCCGAAAAAAGAACAGTTTGCCCATTTGTACACTATAGGAGTTTTGCCCGAAAGTCAGGGTAAGGGCTATGCTCGAAAAATGATAGATTTTATGGCTGAGAAAATGAGTAAAACGAAATCAGCACTTTATCTTGAAACTGCAAATGCGACAAACATAGGTATTTACAACAAAATTGGATTCCATGTTTTCCAAACGATTGATGTAGATGGCCACAAATTGTTTTGTATGAATAAAGTGTGTTAAAACTAATGTGCGGTATATATAATCAGGTCTAATTACGCCAAAAAGCCTTGAGCCTTTTTATGCTTTGAATTATCGCAAAGTATCTTATGAATTTTTTATGGTAACGATGCCAAAAATAGTTGGTATTTTTTTCATTTCCGGTATTCATTTATGGCTTAGAAAACCTATTAAATGCTTTATAGAAATGTTTAATGAAATGAATTTCAATAAGCTTTTCTATAAAGTAATACCAATAAGCATTTCAGAAGATTTTACCAACTATTTTTGTTTATTATACCTTTTTTATTCCTTTACGAACCTAACAGTTTTAAATGTTCTATTAACGAACTGGACTTCTATAACGTAATAACCGGATTTTATTTGACTTACATTAACCTGCAGTTCTCTGAGTTTATGACCACTTAATTCTTCTATTTTAGCTCCGGTGAGGGAATAAATGCTGGCTGTAGCCATAGGATCCTCGGTTCGAAGAGTGAGATGATTTCCGTTTGTTGGATTTGGAAAATAAACTAACTTTTCTGTTATATTTATCTCATCCACAGCCGAAGTGCATGAAGTTGAAACACCGGTAATGGTATTGATGCCACTGATTGTAGCTGCATAGGGAATAATTGCATTTCCCTTTGTGCTTGGAACGGTTATAAATGAACAGTTCTTGAATTCAAGTCCATTCACAAAGTTTGTTATAAGTCCTTTGGAAGCTGCATTAATACGCACATTGTCAAAAACTACATTTTGAATATACATTTCGGCAATCCATATATAATTCCACCATAAGAAGCTTTTATAACATTGATGTTTTTGAATAAAATATTCTTCCAGAGTGGGGTCGTAGCTGTTACTGTTGCAGCCACTTGAGATGAAGCAGGATATGGCTCATTATCGTACCAACTTGTAATGTAAAATGGATATGTTACATTGTTCATTGTTATGTTGGTATAAACAAAAGTTGAATACAACCCACCTCGTGTTACATTTGATTTCAATCGGATGCCATTAGAAGTTCTATCAAATGTACAACTGTCTACATAGGTGTCATTACTGTATTTCCCTACCCTGAAACGCAAATTTCGCGTAATAACATTGTAACTTCCGCCTAAATTAAAGTTTCCTCCTTTAATGCAAATCCCATCTCCGGGTGCAGTTTGACCTGCTATGGTAACATCGTTACGTTTACTTCGTATTTAAATGCATTTCAGGTCAATAATACCTGAAACCCTAAAAACAATGGTTAAAGGGTTGCCTGAGTACTGTTTCAGCGCCCAACGAAAACTTCCTGACAAATTTCCAATATCGTCATCGTCTAATGTTGTTACTTCAACAACTTTACCTCCACGACCACCAGTTGCCCACTTCCCAAAACCTTCAGCAGTAGGGAATGCTGGAGTCTGAGCTTGTGTAAATGAAACTGAGATAAATAAAAGTGTAATTAATAAATTGCTTGTAATTTTTTTCATGATATAATTAATTTGATTGGTTCTTTAGTTGTTAATCATTTTGGGTGAATTCCCCGGCACTTGTGACGAAAAACTATTTTCCGGTTTGCTTGCGACATGGATTATCCATTTCTCTGTTGTAATTTTAGACGTAATAAAGTATTTTATGTCCCTAGATTTATGTGAATTGATGGCTTTTTTTATAACACATTTGATTTTGAACAAGAAGTTTTTTTTCGTTATGTCTGGATAAATATAAAATCGTTTTAAATTGAGTATAACCGATCAAAAATACGTATTAGATTTATTACTTAGTCTTATTGTTGTTAATTTTAGAATGAAGAAAATTAGAATTATTTTACTTTTTGTCTTGCTTTTTGCCTTGTGTGCCGAAGCCCAAATCATTATCCCTGAAACTCGTCAAAAACTCTTGTCGCCAAATGGCGATTATGAGTTCACTTTTTACCAGAAGGAAATTGTAAAAGGGGAGAAGCAAATGTATTACACGCTAACTTTTAGAGGAAAGTCTGTTGTGTTGGAATCGGAACTTGGCGTGTTGATTGAGAACCAAACTTTTGAATCGGCTCTTGCCGTGCCTAACGACACTTGCAAAATTTGGGGTGAAAACCTGACTTTTACAACTGTTCAGCGTAGTTCAACGGATGAAACATGGAAGCCTGTTTACGGTGAATATACATCGATACGCAATAATTACAATGAAATGACGCTTTCGTTTCGCAAAGGCGATGCTACTACTCCTAAGTCTTCGGATGGTTATGACAAGAATAAAAGCTATTTTATGAATGTTGTAGTACGTGCTTACAACGAAGGGGTGGCGGTACGTTACCATTTCCCTCAACCGAGCAACGGCTTGTTCCTTCATATCGTAGGGGAGCAAACCCAATTCGCAATGCCCGAAGGTACATTGGCGTATTATGAACCATGGGCGCAAGGGCCTTATTCATTGTTACCGCTGAAAGATTGGAAAGGACAAAGTGAGCGTCCGTTAACCATGAAATTGACGAACGGACTAACCGTGGCATTGGCCGAAGCCCAAATGACCGATTATGCCCGTATGAAGTTCGCCCTGAGTGCAACAAAACCGAATACGCTTCAAGCGTCAATTTATAGCAGTGTGGATGTGATTCCTGCTTATTCCACCCCGTGGCGTGTAATCATGGCTGGTGAAAAGCCCATAGATCTGATTTCAAATAATTTGATACTTAATCTAAATCCTGATAACAAGCTGAAAGATGTTTCGTGGATTAAGCCGGGAAAAGTAATTCGCATTACCAAAATGACTCAGGCTGATGCGTTGAAATACATCGATTTTGCTGCCGAACGTGGTTTGCAGTACGTCCATTTTGATGCCGGTTGGTACGGTCCCGAAATGAAAATGAGTTCTTCAGCTTTAAAAGTAAGCGAAAAACGCGACTTGAATGTTGATGAAGTTGTGAACTATGCTGCTTCAAAAGGTATCGGTCTTTGGGTATATGTCAACCAACGTGCACTTGTTCAGCAATTGGATTCCATTCTGCCGTTGTATAAAAAATGGGGAATCAAAGGAATTAAGTTTGGTTTTGTTCAGGTAGGAAATCAACGTTGGACAACTTGGCTTCACGAAGCAATTAAAAAATGTGGTGAATATGGTTTGATGGTAGATATTCACGACGAATACCGTCCTACCGGTTTTAGCCGTACTTACCCTAACCTGATGACACAAGAAGGTGTGCGTGGAAACGAGGAAATGCCCGATGCAGATCATAATACTATTTTGCCATTTACACGTTATCTGGCCGGGCCAGCCGATTATACCATTGCGTATTACAGCGATAGAATTAAGAATACACATGCACACCAGTTGGCTTTAGCTGTGATTTATTATAGCCCTATACAGTTTTTATATTGGTACGATAATCCTTCGCAGTATAAAGGCGAGCCGGAACTGGAATTTTTCAATAAGGTGAAAACCGTTTGGGACGATACCAAAGTGCTGAATGGAGAAATTGGTGAGTATATTACCGTAGCACGCCGCAGCGGTGCTGAATGGTTTGTCGGAGCAATTACTAATTCACAATCCCGTAAAATAACAATCCCTACTACTTTCCTTACTCCCCAAAAGAAATATTTAGTTCGCATTTATCAGGATGATGATAAAGTTCTTACAAAAACAAAAGTAGGCATTATCCAGAAGAAAATAAAGGGAGGTGATGTGCTGAACTTTGATTTGAAAGCCTTTGGTGGTGTTTCGTTGTATATTACAGAATCAACTAAGTGAACATGTAAAATTAATTTGACGAAATAATTGTGAATCTTATAATTGGTTAATAGAAAAAATAATCTCAGAATCAATTAAGTAAGTATCTGTTTTTTTTCGTATTAGTTTAATGTTAGACTTATATGTATAAAAAAGTAATGAGCATGAGAAAATTGAACCTCATTTTAGGGGTTGTTTTTATGGCGTTTTGTGTAGTTGCCAATGCACAGGTGAATAGTGTTTCAAAAGTTTGGATAGCCGATAATGGTGATGGAACGTATAAAAATCCCATTATTAATGCAGATTATTCTGACCCTGATGTGTGTGGCGTTGGCGATGATTTTTACCTGACTGCTTCGAGTTTTAATTGTAGTCCTGGCTTACCAATTCTTCATTCAAAAGATTTGGTGAACTGGAGACTAATTAATTATGCTCTGAAAAACTTAGAACCAGAAGAATTCTATAGTAAAACTCAACATGGCAAAGGAGTTTGGGCACCATGTATCCGCTTCCATAAAGGTGAATTTTATATTTACTGGGGCGATCCGGATTATGGGATTTATCTGGTAAAAACAAAAGATATTGCTGGGGAGTGGGATAAGCCTATTCTGGTTAAAGCCGGAAAAGGTATGATTGACCCAACGCCACTTTGGGATGAAGATGGCAAAGTATATTTGGCCAATGCCTGGGCCGGAAGTCGAGCGGGAATAAATTCGGTAATTACCGTTTCGGAAATGAATGCCGAAGGCACAAAGACAATCAGCAATCCTGTGTTGGTTTTTGATGGTAATGATGGTGTGAACCATACCATAGAAGGTCCCAAATTTTATAAGCGAAACGGATATTATTACCTTTTTGACCCTGCAGGAGGTGTGGAGCAGGGCTGGCAACTGGCTATGCGTTCTAAAAGTGTTTACGGTCCTTACGAACCGAAGATAGTAATGGCTCAGGGCAAAACCAATATCAACGGACCACATCAAGGTGCTTGGGTGGAGACGAATAGTGGCGAATCGTGGTTTATACATTTTCAGGATAAAGTTGTGTATGGAAGAGTAATCCACTTACAACCTTTAAATTGGGTGAAGGACTGGCCGGTGATTGGTGTAGATAAAGATGGTGACGGTTGCGGAGAGCCGGTTTCTGTATATAAAAAACCAAATGTAGGCAAATCGTATCCGATAGAAACTCCAGCCGAAAGCGATGAGTTTTCGACGAGAAACATCGGTTTGCAATGGGAATGGCATGCCAATTATAAAGATGTGTATGGTTTCCCGACCGATGCAGGTTATATGCGGTTGTATGCCAATCCGGTAAGCGAGACTTTTGGGAACTTTTGGGAAGTTCCTAATCTGTTTATGCAAAAGTTTCCGGCAGAAGAATTTACAGCAACCACAAAGTTGAGTTTTACTGCGAAAGAAAATGGTGATCGAGCCGGAATAATTATTATGGGTTGGAACTACAGCTACCTGTCATTGCAAAAACAAGGAGAAAAAGTATTGTTGGAACAAGCTGTCTGTATTGATGCTGAACAGAAAAATCCCGAAAAAGTGACAAAGCTTGCTGAGTTTGATTTTGACAAAATCTATAAAGTAGGTTCATTCAACTATATAAAAGATATTTACTTTCGAGTGCGGGTAAAGCAAGGAGGGAAATGCTCATTTTCGTATAGTTTCGATAATAAGAAGTTCAATATTGTAGGCGAAGAGTTTACAGCACGTCAGGGAAAATGGATTGGAGCAAAAGTCGGCTTGTTTGCCGTAAAACCTTATAATTCGGGCAATCGTGGTTGGATTGATGTAGATTGGTTCAGAATAACAACCCCTAACCCCTAAAGGGGAATAAGAAAAATAGTAAATGGTAAATGAATAAATTGTAAATAATATTATGGGTTCAAAAAAACAAAATTTGGCAGTATTGCCAGTGCTCTTTGGATTTTTTGTAATGGGTTTTTGCGATATCGTGGGTATCTCATCGGATTATGCAAAAGATGCCTTTGGTTGGTCAAATACCATGACTGGTTTAGTGCCTTCAATGGTTTTCGTGTGGTTTCTGTTTTTGGGAATTCCGGTTGGTATAAACATGAACAAGTGGGGCCGAAAAAACACCGTGTTATTGAGTATGGTCGTGACGATCGTCGGAATGATTGTTCCGTTGATTAGTTACAGCAGTGTGACGACGATGATTGCTTATGCTTTACTCGGTATTGGCAATGCCATCCTTCAGGTGTCTCTCAATCCATTGTTGAACAACGTAATGACCGAAAAGAAACTTCTTACAAGTAGCCTTACAGTTGGTCAGGTGGTAAAAGCTATTTCCTCTCTATTAGGACCTCAGATTGTACTTTTTGCAGTAACATATTTTGGTCACGGTAATACAGGTTTCTGGTATCTTAGCTTTCCTATCTTAGGTGCAATTACGCTGATTTCAGGATTGTGGTTATTGGTAACGCCGATTCCACGTGAAGAAGTGGCGGTTGCTTCCGGTTCTTCGTTTTCAGATACCTTGTCATTATTGAGAGATAGAAAAATATTGTTGTTGTTCTTTGGTATTTTCTTCGTGGTAGGAGTGGATGTTGCTACGAATTTTATTAGTTCCAAGCTGATGATCAGCCGCTATGGTTGGGATAAATCGCAAGCCGGTATTGCTCCGCAGATTTATTTCTTTAGTCGTACGGTAGGTGCTTTGTTGGGAGCCTTCTTGATGACTAAAATTGCCGAAATGAAGTATTTTAAAATCAATATCATTGCGGCTATTGTCACTTTATTGGTTTTAGCGTTTATCGAAAACCAGACAATCAATTTGATTGCTATTGGAGCAGTTGGATTTTTAGCTTCCTGTATTTTTCCGATCATTTATTCAATGGCCGTTCAGACTCGTCCTGAGAAAGCCAATCTCATTTCAGGTTTAATGATTACCGCTGTTGCGGGTGGAGGAGCTGTGACTCCGGTTATCGGAATTGCAACCGATGCAGTAGGTATAATTGGTGGTGTGTTTGTAATTTTAGTATGTGTACTTTATCTTACATATTGTGCCTTTGGTGTAAAAGTAGATAGAAATTAATGTTTTAGTGTATGAAAAAGATTGTATTGGGACTAAGCCTGTTGGTATTGTGTGCGTGTTCCGGAAAAGTGGAAAGTAATTTTGTGAGTGAAGCGTTAGAGTATTGTTCCGCTCAGACAAATCGAACGCTTAAAGAGTTAAAAGGGGATTCAGCAATTGATTATACCATGATGCCCCGAAATATTATGGATAGTTCTGTTGTTTGGAGCTGCCGTAAAGCAGCGAAGGAGGAATGGACTGCTGGTTTTTGGCCGGGAGTGTTGTGGTACGATTATGAAGCAACGGGTGACCCAAATATCAAAGTTGAAGCAGAGAAATTTACTCAGTCGCTGGAGTTTTTGTCAAAGACACCAGCTTATGATCATGATTTAGGTTTTTTAATGTTTTGTAGTTGTGGCAATGGTTATAGACTAACAGGAAATCCTGCGTATAAAAAGGTTATTCTTGATGCAGCTGATACACTGGCAACTTTGTTTAACCCCAAAGTAGGAACAATCTTGTCATGGCCTCGTGAGGTAAAAGCCAAAGGGTGGCCCCATAATACCATTATTGACAATATGATTAATCTTGAATTGTTATTTTGGGCGGCTAAAAATGGTGAAAATAAAGTACTTTATGATTTAGCTGTCTCTCATGCCAATGTAACGATGAAAAACCATTTCAAACCGGATTATTCATGTTATCATGTGGTTGTTTACGATACAATCACAGGAAAAAAAATAAAAGGAATTACCCATCAGGGCTATTCCGATAATTCCATGTGGGCGCGTGGTCAAAGTTGGGGTATTTACGGTTTTACAATGTGCTATCGTGAAACACATGATCCAAAGTATCTTGAATTTGTTCAACACTTGGCAGATGCTTATTTAAAGCGATTACCGGCAAATAAAGTTCCTTACTGGGATTTTGACGATCCATCAATTCCAAATGCACCACGCGATGCTTCAGCTGCTGCAGTGGTAGCTTCCGGTTTGTTAGAGTTGTCAACCTATCTGAATAATGAGAAAGGACAAAATTATAAGCAGGAAGCAATAAAAATACTTCAAAGTTTGAGTTCCACGGCTTATCAAAGCGGAAAAGCAAAACCATCTTTTCTGCTTCATTCAACAGGTCATTGGCCAAATCACTCGGAGGTAGATGCGTCGATTATTTATGCTGATTATTATTATATTGAGGCTCTTTTAAGACTGAAAAAGCTTAATGAAGGGAAAAGATTATTTTTTTAATTAACCGATCTCCTTGCTACGGAAAAGCATAAAGATTAAACTTAAATGTCCGCTTGTTTCGATCGCTACATATGCCTAAAATCGGATCAATGTAAATATCAGGTGGAGCAGCTGAATAGTGTCAAACTTAGAGAGATTTAAATACGTAAAGAGTCATGAAGAATCTTTTCGATATAAGCCCTAAAAGGCCATGTTTATAAGGGATAGCAGATATACCGTTCTTTTCTTTAAGTACATTAATTTTCTCGCCTTTTTTTTACTCCACATACTTTTTACATTGACCCGATATTTACATTGATCCCCTAAATATAAGATGGTGTGATAAAAAAAATCCCTACAAATCAACGATTTGTAGGGATTTTGCATTTGGGCGTCGCTTTTTAGCTAACCTTCTTGCGGTACGGACGGGACTCGAACCCGCGACCTCCGCCGTGACAGGGCGGCATTCTAACCAACTGAACTACCGAACCAGGATTTTTTGTTGTGCATTGTTTTCTAATGCGGTGCAAAGGTACGGCAAATTTTCATATCCGCAATAGCTTTGAATTGTTTTTTTTTATTTTTGAGTCGGAAAATTTCTAAAAAAATATAACTATTTGGAAACGAGAGTAACTCTGAATTTTAAATAATGGCGCAAGTCGATCTTTTTTTGAATAAACAGGCAAATTGCTTTGGAAATGAATAAACCGCCCTTGGTTTTGAAGCGGTTTATTCGTTTTTTATCAGAATGGAAGATCATCTTCGGCGGGCGGTGGTGCTTGGATAGCATCAGTTGATGGTGCAGCAACCACGCTGAGCGCCTCAATATTTTCCGGTTTTTTCCCCAATAATTGAAAATTTTCAACATAAATCTCAGTTACATACCGTTTGATTCCGTCTTTTTCCCATGCTCGGGTTTGTATTTTTCCTTCTATATACAACTGACTTCCTTTTCGGATGTATTTTTCAGCATATTCGGCAGATCCTCTCCAGGCAACGATATTGTGCCATTCGGTACGATCGGGAACCTGTGTTCCGTTTTGCATGGTGTAGCCTCTCTCGGTTGTTGCTAATGTGAAGTTTGCAACTGCCACGTTTTTGTCTAAATAACGCACTTCAGGATCTTTTCCAACATTACCGACTAAAATAACTTTGTTTACAGACATAATTCTTAGATTTTTGAGGGATTAATAGTTAATGTTAATACGCCATAAAAATAAATATAATTTTTGTATTACATACAAAAAAAGTCAATTATTTTTAATCATCTTAAAAGTAATTGACCTTTTTTTATTGTCTGAAATTTTAATTTGCATTAAACCAGGTAGTTGAGTGCGAATTGAAATTCAGCTGCCTAACTAATGCATTAAACCTCGTAATCAACAGCGGCTCTTGAGGTTCTCACTTTTCCAATGTAGCTCGCCACTCGTTTATGCTCGGGATGTTCCTGGTAAATATCGAGTGTTTCCATACTTTCAAATTCAGAATATAGGGCAATATCAAAATTTGTTTTAGGGGCATTGGGGCTATTAATCCCCACTTCAATTTTCTTTATCTCCGGAATGAAGTTAATGAGATTTTCCAGTTCAAATTTGATAATTTCAGCGTTTTCAATTTTCGATTTTCCTTCGGCGTTATCTGCCAAACCGAAAAAAACAATGTGTTTGATCATAAAATATGGTTGTATTAAGTGTGAATAGGAAATTTTGATTCCAGTATTTGCGTTATTTACAAATGACTTTGAAACTTTTGTTGTTTATCTTTAGGAAATAAATGCCTTTTCTGGCCTGAATTAAAAAGCGCCCCTGGGTTAAGTCTCCGTTAAAAAGCAACTGTCCGGTAAGCGCGAATAATTTAATTTTATTTGTTCCGCTTAGTATTGTTATAAATATTCCATCAGATGTTGAGCTAAAGCTGACAGTTTCACTGCCAGATGTTATTGTGCTGACTGTTGCTGAAGCATCATTATCGCCTTTGATCCATGTGTTTTGCGTAGAACCATCTATTCGTATAACAGTGGTTTGACCGGCAGCGCGAGGGTCGCTTTTTGCTGTGTTTTGTGCAAAAAGGCAGGTTACTGACACAAACAAAAACAGAAGTGTAAATATTTGTTTCATCTGCTTGTTTTTTAATTGGTTAACTATTGAAACTAGTTTGTGGTTTCGATGCTTCAAAGTTACAGCATTTCTCTGTATTAAACTCATAAACTCACTGTAGTTTCTGTTATCATTTATTACTCTTCAATTTTAATTTAACTGCGAACTGTCGTTTCAATCAAAATTACGACTCGTTTTTCATTCGCTCAGGATAATCGACGGTGTAATGCAATCCACGGCTTTCTTTTCGCAAAAGTGCTTGTTTTATAATTAAATATGCAACACTTATCACGTTCCTTAATTCACAGATTTCTCTGGATACAACCGATTTTTCGAATAAATTTTCGGTTTCGCGATAAAGTATTTCCAATCGGTTCATAGCCCGCCTCAACCTGAGGTTAGAACGAACTATTCCAACGTAGGTACTCATAATCTGTTCTACTTCCCGGAAACTTTGGATAATCAATACCATTTCTTCGGGCAGCGAAGTCCCTTCATCGTTCCATGCTGGAATAGATTCATTATAGGTCAGTTTATCAATTTGTTTTGCAGCGTCTTTCACAGCCGCATCAGCATAAACAATTGCTTCAAGCAAAGAATTTGATGCCAGCCTGTTTGCACCGTGAAGACCTGTGCAGGAACATTCGCCTGCTGCATAAAGCCTGTTGATTGATGATCTTCCATTAAGATCAACAACTATGCCACCACATAAATAATGTTGGATTGGTGAGACAGGAATGTAATCTTTTGTGATATCAATCCCTTCTTCTAAACATTTTTTGTAGATATTGGGGAAATGTTCCTTCGTTTCTTCTGCATTTTTATGTGTTACATCCAAATATACAAATTCGTGCCCACGAATTTTCATTTCATTGTCGATGGCCCGTGCTACAATATCGCGTGGGGCGAGCGAGCCACGTTCATCATATTTTTGCATAAACTCTTTTCCATCTTTGCAGCGTAATACAGCTCCGTAGCCGCGGATTGCTTCAGTAATCAAGTATGTAGGGCGTTCGCCGGGCTGGTATAGTCCTGTGGGGTGGAACTGTACAAATTCCATGTCTTTTATAATTCCACGGGCACGGTGTACCATAGCAATTCCATCTCCCGTAGATATCTCCGGATTGGTAGTGGTTGAGTATACGTTGCCTATGCCGCCGGTAGCAAGCAGGGTTACTTTAGACAGGAAGGTGTGAATGTGGTTTGTGCGCTGATTTAATACGTAGGCACCGTAACAATCAATATCGGTTGTGTGATGGGTTACTATTTGTCCCAAATGGTGCTGCGTGAGAATCTCGATGGCGAAATAGTGTTCAAAGACCTCAATTTCAGGATGTGATTTAACCTGGCGAATTAAACTTTGTTGAATTTCATAGCCCGTATTATCCTTGTGATGTAAAATGCGGTGTTCGGAATGGCCGCCTTCCCGATGCAGATTGAAAAGTCCGTTTTCATCTTTGTCGAAATCAACACCCCAGTTGATTAGTTCTTCGATTTGAGACGGTGCTTCTTTAATGACTTTTTCTACGGCAGCCAGGTTGCAATGTCCGTCTCCTGCAATCAATGTATCTTCAATATGTTTTTCAAAACTGTCGGGTGCATACATTACAGAGGCTATACCTCCCTGTGCATAGGTGGTGTTGGATTCGTCCAACGTAGTTTTGCACAGTAGGGCAACTTTCCCGTGCTTGGCGGCTTTGAGAGCAAAGCTTATACCTGCTATGCCGCTACCAATGACTAAAAAATCAAATCTGTGTGTCATTTTTTTTGAAGTGTTTTTAGAATCAAGAATCACTATTAAAAAAAACAGGCAGCTTAAAGAAGCCTTATTCTAAATTTGCCGGTAGTTTAATTGGCGAATGAAGCATTTAACTAACAAACTGCCGGATGAATATGTTTTAAAAAATTTGAGCAGTAGTTTTATTACTGCTCAATTAGTTCAATTATGTTGGATTTTTTTGATATAAACCCTTCTTCTCTTATGGTTTATGTGTTCAAAACTTCCCCATTGCGATGACATCTTTGTGTTTGTTTCCAATTCGGGATTGGATTCAGCGAATTTATATCCGTTTTTGTTGCTATTTGGCATTATGTCAGCAAACATAATAGAATTTACTCCCTTGTTTTGATATTCTGGATGTACAGCCATCAGGTAAAGATCAACCACATCATTCTTTTTTAAAGCTCTCAGCATGTAAAACCAACCTAGCGGAAATAGATCGCCTTTTGCTTTTTGCAGTGCTTTCGTAAAGCTGGGCATGGCAATTCCCAGTGCAATTACATCATCTTTTTCATTAACAACAATGGATACTGTGTCCAGACGGAAGAAACTGAAGTACAGTTTGATATAAAAAGCAATTTGTTTCTCGTTCAGTTTCGTGAATCCGTATAAATCCTTGTAACATAAATTGAGCAAATCAAAAATTTTCAATGCGTAATTGTCAATTAATTCTTTTCTTGTTTTGAAGTATTTTGATGTCAGATTGTATTTCTTTTTTACAATATCCGCTATACGAAAGTATTTTTCCGGGTATTCGTCTGGTACTGTAATCAGATATTCCTTGTAATCAATATCTTTTACAAACCCATGGTTTTCAATGTGTTTCGGGTAATACGGATAGTTGTAAATGGTTGCCAGTGTACCCGGCTTGTCGTACCCTTCAATGAGTGTTCCTTCGTGGTCGAAATCGGTAAATCCCAGTGGCCCGTGAATGGCTGTCATGCCTTTTTCTTTTGCCCAAGCTGTAGCTGTGTCAAATAATGCTTTAGAAACCTCTATGTCGTCAATAAAATCGACCCAGCCGAAGCGTGCATGTTTTTGATCCCAGGTTTTGTTTGAAACGGGATTTATAATTCCAGCAATTCTACCTACAATCTTGTCGTGCCTTAACGCCACGAAAAATGCTGTTTCGCAGAAGTCGAGTGCTGGATTTTTCCCTTTGCTCAGATTAAGTAAGTCATCCATTAATAATGGTGGGGCAGCAAATTCACAGTCTTTGTAAAGATTAATTCCAAATCGGATGAATTTCTTGAGTTCCTTTTTTGTTGTTACCTCTCGAATTATTATGGACATATATTGTTAAGTATTGAAAATGTCTGGTCAAAAAAGCATGTAAAATAAGGCAAAATAATTGCAACTAACAACGATTTCTTTCAGTTTTATGATTTTAAAGTGCGTTTAAAGATCTCATACTGTTGATTAAAAAAGGAAAATGATAAGGTTTTATCTTCTTTCTAAGAGAACCACGTTTTCAACATGATGTGTGTGTGGAAACATATCAACAGGTTGAACAACTGCCACTTTGTAGGCGACATTCATTAGGCTTAAATCGCGTGCCTGCGTAGCAGGGTTGCAGCTAACGTACACGATACGTTGAGGTTCGGCAAAAAGAATGGCATTAATAACATCTTCGTGCATTCCTGCCCTTGGCGGATCGGTGATAATAACATCAGGTTTACCGTGTTTCTCTATAAAGGCAGCATTCAGAATGTCTTTCATGTCGCCGGCATAAAACAGGGTGTTTTCGATATTATTCAACTTTGAATTTACAACTGCATCTTCAATAGCCTCAGGAACATATTCAATTCCAATCACCTGTTTGGCCTGATGTGCCACGAAGTTGGCAATGGTTCCCGTTCCGGTGTAAAGATCGTATACCAGTTCTTTTCCGGTAAGTCTGGCCAGATTACGGGTTATTTTGTACAATTCGTAAGCTTGTTCCGAGTTGGTTTGATAGAACGATTTTGGGCCGATTTTGAATTTCAGGCCTTCCATTTCCTCATAAATACATTCATTGCCTTTGAAAACCAATACTTCCTGATCGGTGATGGTGTCGTTGGCTTTTGAATTAATAACGTAAAGCAGGGAAGTTATCTGTGGGAACTTATCGGCAATATGTTGCAATAATGCATCCTGTGCTTCCTTGTCTTCGTAAAAGAAAACCATGATTATCATCAATTCGCCGGTAGAAGTGGTACGGACCATCATAGTGCGTAAAAATCCTTCCTGACTGCGCAGATCAAAGAAAGTCAGCTCATGTTCCAATGCATAGCGGCGTACTTCATTGCGAATTTCATTCGAATCTTCGGTTTGCAACCAGCATTTGTTTATATCAAGCACTTTGTCAAATTGTCCGGGGATATGAAACCCAACTGCATTCATGGTTTCGAATACTTTTCCTTCAGCAATTTCCTCGTTGGTGCGCCAGCGTTTGTTTGAGAAAGTAAATTCCAGCTTGTTGCGGTAAAATTCGGTACGTGCAGAGCCTAAAATCGGAGTGGTTTCCGGTAATTCTATTTTACCAATGCGTGTCAGATTATCAACAACCTGTTTTTGTTTATAGCGTATTTGTTCGGAGTAGGGGAGAATCTGCCATTTACACCCACCACAAATGCCATAGTGTTCACACACGGCTTCGGTTCTTTGCTCCGCGTAACTGTGGAAATGAATAGGGCGTGCTTCCATGAAATGGCTTTTCTTACGTGTTACCTGCAAATCTACCACATCACCCGGCACCACAAAAGGAACAAAAACGACAATGTCGTTTATTTTGGCAATGGCTTTACCCTCGGCGGCAATATCTGTAATGGTAATGTTGGTGAAAATTGGATGCGGTTTTTTATTCTTGGCCATTTTATGGTTGTTGGTTGAAAGTTAATTATGATGGTGCGAATTGCTTTGTTTTGGGCTGCAAAAATACAACAATTATTCGTATAAAACGAAAAACGCAACTGTGATTGGCAGTTGCGTTAGTTATTTAAAACTTAAGTTCAGTAAAACGTTATGGCTTTTTCTTCCATATTTTATTTGCCGACTTCAGGTATTCGGGCAGAGCGGCAGACCCATACCAATTGTAGTATTCCACCTCAAAAACATTTTGTTTAATGGTTGGGCCAGCATCAAGCAATTGTTTTGCTTCTTCCACAGTGCTTACATCGAGAATAAAAATGCCGCGATACGTTTTATCGTTCTTTTCCAGCGGTCCTGCAACAATCATTTTTTTCAATGATACCAGTCGGCTTATATTAGCGAAATGTCCGGCAAACAGACTATCTCTCACCTGTTTGTCGGACACTTTATTACTGCCTGTTTTCAGAATAGACAGTACGTATGTTTTCATGCCCAAATCATCAGCATGTAATCTCTTTGCCAAGGCTTCATCGTAATTTGGATTGGTCTTTTGTCCCAAAGCTGCCATTCCGAGAAATGCAAAAGTAGTAAACAGCAGAATTTTTTTCATCTGAATAATTGTTATTGTGTAATGACCTGATATTATCAAAACTAACAGTTTCCAGAAACAATTGTTTACTGTACTATTTCGGCTTACGGCTGTACTTTCGGAACCGATATGACGAATTTGTACCCTTTGCCATGAATATTGATCAGATTTACGCTCTGGTCTTCTTTCAGGTAGCTGCGTAATTTGCAGATATAAACATCCATGGTTCTTGATTTGCCATAATACTCGCCTTCGTAGTTCCATATTCTCTCAATAATGTAATTGCGATCGATAATCGTATTGGTGTTTTCGCACAAAATTGCCAGCAGGGCTGCCTCTTTAGATGTCAGGTGTATTGTCTGGTCGTTTAATATAAGTCTTCTTCTTTGTACTTCGTAAATATATTTTCCGATATTATAAACTGTTGTATTAACAGGTTCATAAGTCCTTCTGGAATCTCTTGTGCCGCTTTGATTGCTCCTGCCTTTAAATTTCATAATGCTAGTCAGATCATTAATGCTGAATGGCTTTGGCAGGAATGTTTCTTTATCTACATAGGCTCTGTCGGCTTTTACACCTCTTGGGATAAGGAATATGATGAATGTCTGTGGACTAGCGGTATGCATTTTATCTATTAGCTCAAATCCGTCGTTTCTAAATAAAGTAATATCTAGAATACACATCGTGTGTTTGTTTTCGACAAAGGAATTGTAGGCTTCTTCTCGGTTTGTGAAAAAGTCTACATTAAAATTTTTAGTTTTCAAATACTCACTTATTATTACGCCAAGATTTTCATTTTCTTCGCACAATAGAATTTTTGATTTTTCGTCAATCATACCCGTATTTTTTGGTTGCAATAATAGATTTTATCTTATTTAGAAAAAGCTGACCTAAATCGGGGCCAAAAGTATGATTTTTTTTTAATTAAATCAAATTGTTTTAAGTGTTTTGGTTTTTTAGTTATGTAAAAAACGCAATTGCCAACTTTGTGACAATTGCGTTAACTAAGTGACCCCGTCGGGATTCTAACCCGAGACCTTCAGAACCGGAATCTGACGTTCTATACAGCTGAACTACGGAGCCGTTTTTGTGGCTGCAAAGGTAATAAATTATTCTAATTCTGAAAATCTAATTTGGATACAAATGTACCAAAAACCAAAAATGGGAAAATAATTCCTTATTTCCCCATTCTCAAATTATCATCTTATCTTCTTTTTTTCTTTATCTTCGACTACCGCCCATGAAAAGCAAAATGTAATATACCAGCGTAGCCAGGGAGCCTAATGCTGCTACTACATAAGTGTAAGCTGCGGTTTTTAGAGCGTCTTTCGCCTGGTCATGGGTTTCGTAATTTGTAATACCTGCGGTGTTAAGCCATGCCAATGCACGTGAGCTGGCATTAATTTCTACCGGCAGGGTGATGAAACTGAAAATTGTTGTTGCTGCAAATAAAACGATTCCGAATAACATAAGCTCCGGAAATATTTTCATCATGAGAATTCCGGCAAGCAATACCCATTGTACCCAGTTGGACGCAAAACTAACTACCGGGACCAGTTTCGATCGCAGGGTTAGCGGTGCGTAGGCGTAGGCATGTTGTACTGCATGTCCGCATTCATGAGCCGCAATGGCTGCCGCAGCCACACTGCATGAAGAGTAAACGTTTTCGCTCAGGTTTACAGTTTTTGTTGTAGGATTGTAATGGTCGGTGAGGTGTCCGTTGGTTGAAATAACCTGCACATCAAAAATACCGTTATCACGAAGCATCTTTTGAGCTACCTCTTTTCCTGTCATTCCCCGTGGAATAGGAATTCTGGAATAACGCTCGAATTTAGATTTCAGATTATTCGAGATAAGCCAGCTGATCAAGGCAAAAACACCAAAAATAATATAACCTATATACATAATTCTAATTTTAAATTGGTTTGAGTCAGTTTTGCCACAAAATCCTTGCCAGAAGACTTTTTGTCAGTTTGTAGTTGCTCTAGTCGATAGAAAAACAAAATCACCTTTCATGAATAAACCGAAAGGTGACTTTGATTGTACTTATTGGTTCTTAGCTGTCAACTATCGGCTGAAAGCTATCGACTATTTTATTCCTCGTACCGGATAATTGTTTGAGCACGGTCAGGCCCAACAGAAATGATCTTGATAGGTACTTCCAGTTCTTCTTCCAGAAAGTTGATGTAAGCGTTGAATTCTTCGGGGAACTCATCTTCGCTTTGCATTTTTGTCATGTCGGTTTTCCAACCCGGAAGTTCTACGTAAACAGGTTCGGCACCATCATTCAGGTCGAATGGAAATTGTTCCACTTCTTGTCCGTCAATTTTGTAAGCAACGCAAGCTTTAATAGTATCGAAAGTATCCATGACGTCACTTTTCATCATAATAAGCTGAGTGACACCATTTATCATAACGGCATATTTTAGTGCTACCAGGTCAACCCAGCCACAACGACGCGGGCGTCCGGTAACAGAGCCAAATTCAAAACCAATTTTACGCATCAGGTCGCCGGTTTCGTCGAACAATTCAGTTGGAAACGGACCGCTGCCAACACGGGTGCAATAGGCTTTGAAGATACCGAACACTTCGCCGATATTTCCGGGAGCAACGCCAAGCCCGGTACAAGCGCCGGCACAAATGGTGTTGGATGAGGTTACGAAAGGGTACGAACCGAAATCGATGTCGAGCATTGTTCCCTGTGCGCCTTCGGCCAAAACTTTTTTGTCTGTTTTCAATGCATCGTTTACAAAATGCTCGCTATCGATCAGTTGGAAACGTTTGATGCATTCAATTCCTTCGAACCAGGCTTTTTCCAAAGCCGGCAAGTCGTATTCGAAATGGAATTGACTCAATATTTCTTTGTGACGGCTAACTGCCGCGTTGTATTTTTCATCGAAATTGTGCAGGATGTCGCCAACCCGAACACCATTACGGCTTATTTTGTCAGTGTAAGTAGGTCCGATTCCTTTACCGGTTGTTCCAATTTTACCACTTCCTTTTGCCGATTCGTAGGCAGCATCAAGCAAGCGGTGTGTAGGCAGGATTAAATGCGCTTTTTTCGAAATTTTCAGGCGGTCGGTGAGTGGGTGGCCGGATTGTTCCAATGCATCCACTTCTGCTTTAAATAAAGCAGGGTCAAGCACAACGCCATTGCCGATTACATTTACTTTGTCGCCCTGAAAAATTCCTGAAGGAATAGAACGCAAAACAAATTTTTTTCCTTCAAATTCCAGGGTATGGCCGGCATTAGGTCCGCCTTGAAAACGAGTAATAAGATCGTAATTAGGGGTAAGTACGTCAACTACTTTTCCTTTACCTTCATCCCCCCATTGGAGACCTAATAAAACATCTACTTTCATGTGTGAATTTTAAATTTTATATTGTCACATGGAGCTTAAATACCATGTATATTTTTTTTAGTTGATTCGTAATATTTACGGGTTTTTTGAACCTTCTCTGCATTTGCTGCAAAGTCCAAACAGATATAATGAATAATGAGACATTTGGAAATGGGCAAACGTTCGTGACTGAATACCCGTGCGGATTTGTTTGTCAGAGAATTCTTTTACTTTTCCACAACTTGTGCATACCAAATGATGATGCGTGTTGTTTCCAAATGCTTTTTCATATTGTGCAAACTGACCGCCAAGTTGATGTTTGATAATGAGTTTTGCTTCAAGCAATAAGTCGAGTGTGTTGTAAACAGTAGCCAGACTTACACGGTAATCGGCTTTCATTTTGTTGTACAATATATCGGCATTGAAATGTCCATCATACGAATATATATGTTCCAAAATAGCATAGCGTTCGGGTGTTTTCCGATGCTTATGTTTTTTGAGGTAGTCTGTAAAAACCTCTTTAATGGATTCGTATGAATTTTCTTCTTTCATTAGGGTAAAAAAGTGACCAACAAAAGTACAACTTTTACGCTATTTTTTGCTATAGAATGTCCAAAAATAACATTTCTTGTTTCACTTCATTGGAAATACAGCGCTGCCCGATTGATGAACTTTGCGAAAACGTATCGATTTCTTTCAGAATGTAAGTGGCTATTTCCTTGTCCTTTCGACAGAGCCGGCTTAAACAAAGTGCCATGGATTTATAAAGATGCAACTCGTCAGTTGCAGATGACCTGATTGCCTTATTAATGATTTCGTTGGTTTCAGAGCTGCTTAATGTATTTAGTAGCCGTGCAGCCAGAATATAACCGGTTGTTTGTATCCATATTTTATCAGACTGAATCCAATCGATAACTAGCTTTGCAGCAAAAGGCAACTTGCAAAACAGATTCATGCACGATTGTTCGATTATTTCAATCTGGTTAAAGCTTTCGACCCAGTTTTGAGCTAATTCAGGGCTGAATTTGTCAATAGGTTCCAGCAAGGTTGCCATAATCATGGTTTCGCGAATCTGAAGTGACCAGAGTCGTTGGGCCAAATCGTGATTAGGCGAATATGTTTTGGCAATTTCTTTAATGCGTGGAATAGAAACGCCGTAATTTTTTTTGTAGAGAATTCCGCTATTTGTCATTTGGTCGGACACAATTCCATTCATCGAAAGGCGGATTGTGCGTCTGATTTCTGCAATTTTGCTGTCTAATTCGGGGTTTGATATGTAAAATTTCATTTTATTCTGTTTTTTATTCGTTGGAAATTAGCTGGTTGTAAAAATTGCTTGTTTTTTTTGAAAAATAGTTGCACAAATTCAATTGCTGTATTATCTTTGCACTCGCTAAACATGGTGGTTGTAGCTCAGTTGGTTAGAGCGTCGGTTTGTGGTTCCGAAAGTCGCGGGTTCGAGCCCCGTCTCCCACCCATTTTTAAAATGCTCAAAAAAGGAAGAACAATTTAGTTCTTCCTTTTTTGTTTTTTGTCAGTTATTATCAGGTTTTTATCTGTCACATCGGTAGCCTTGTAAAGATCCACGAAATCGTATCCTGCTTTCGATAATTCAATTAATAGCGAATATAACCGCGGATAAAACTTATCCTGCCGGCGCTTGTCACTTCCAATGTGAAAAGATAAAATGTTTCCATTCAGTCCTCCTTGTGGAGATGCTACCTGCAAAATCTTGTTGTAAATTTCGTTTGTAGAGAAATACCTGTCACGCATTTCAGGCAGGCTGTTGTCTGAGCTGGAAAGAGTTCCGGGTGTTGCACTCACCAACTGGATTCCAATTTCTTTGCACCACAAACTGATACTGTCGTTATACCATTCGTTAGCAGGAAGAAAAAAAGGCGTTTGGTTTTTGTGAATGCCGAATTTTCCCATGGCAGCGTAATTTGCTTTTATGTCTCTCAGGAATTCCGTTTTGGAAACGAGAAGTGAGTCACGGTTTCTCCACGAGCAATACAGCAATTGCTTGTCCGAATTTCCACCTAAATAATGCTGGTCGTCAATCAGCCCTTTAATCACACTTTTAAATTTCCGGTTTCGGTAAAAGTCGCCGGTAAAAAAGAATGATGCTTTGATATTGAGTTTTTTCAAAGTTTTTCGGATGGTTTTATATCCGTCGGCAAATTCATTTCCGCAGAATACAAGTGAGATTTGCTTTTGGCTTACGTCTGTCCGTGTAATTCCACCACAGGTGTATTGGTTATTGTCTGCAGTCTTGGCAGGTACGCCTTCTTGTTGTTTCGTCGAAAGTAAGTACGTGAGCGATGCTGTTCCGTCAATGATTGGTGCATTAGTAACGAAATCTGCATTATCGTCGTGATACGTAGCCCAATCTGACTGAAAACGTTCGTAGCCATCTGCTTTTAGCTGTTGCACGTTATTCAGTGCTTTGATAATTTTTGTTTGCACAGGTCCGCTTATTAAGCCACCGGAGGCAGAAATATGATTGTTTTGCTTCGATGACGTGTATGGCCGGGATGGAGCATCTCCAATTTTGGGTAATCCCACGATCATGCTTGTTCCCCATGGGTTTCGTCCGAAAAGCCAATCTACCAACCCTGTTTCCATATCGATGTAAGTTGAGTCGTTGGTGATGGTGCGATATAACCGGCATTGGGTTGCCAGCGCTACGATGAGATTATTAGAACCTCTGATAAAAGGAATACCGACATTGAACGGATTATTGCCTGAATATAAACTCATGCGTTGAATTCCGTTGAGTAAATTCTGATTGAATTCTTTCTGATAGCGCGGATTCTCCACATTTGCAAGCATATAATGCCCAAGGTTGATAAATGGATACCATTGGTAATGGCGGGCAGTGTCCGAGCACATCCAGGGTGTTACAGGTTCCATGCGTCCAAAACCGGCAGCTTCTTTCAGGTAATTGCCTTCGTAAGTCAGCCGGTAAAGTTGGGTAGCTGCCAATTCCATATCGTCAGCCCAGTTATCTTCTTCGTAAAGTGCGGTTGACTTACCCACGGTTTGGCAAACTCCCGGATATTTTTTCCCGAATTGATATGCTTCCAGTGCTTTTGATTTGAGCGTGTCGGCGTAGTTCGGGTTAAACTTGGAGAGAATCTCAGCTCCCAATCCAAATGCGGATGAGTATTTCCCGGCAATGGATGAAATTCCAGTCGAGTGGTTTTTGTTGTTGGATAAACCCTGGGCTTTTCCTGTGGCTAAGTAGACCGGACGTGCGGCTGATATATTCTCCGTTTTGTTTTCAAATGGCAAACGGAATGAATTGTTGCCTGGCTCTTCGGCGCCAATCTGATGATATAATACTTCTTTGGCCGGATACATTTTCAGTAACCAATCCAATCCCCATTTTGCTTCATCCAGAATATCAGGAATACCGTTTGAACCGGGTTTTCCTGCTGCATCATACCTGTCGGTAAATGATACCGGACTCATTTGATAAGCGAACAGCATTTGATAAATAGAACTGGCTGTGGTTGTTCCAAATTGTACGTTGTCAGAACTTTCAGTCCAGCCACCTTTTACATCTACAAATTTGGGGGTTGCTGATTCGGTGGTTTCATCTGTCTTTCTGGATAACTTTGTCTTTTTAGCCTGATTTTTTGCTGGGTCGTCTTTACTTGCAACCGGTTTTTCTTCACTTGATTTCAGCCCGGTTTGTTTTTGCTCTTCAGCAACTGTTTCGTAAGCTGTTGACAAATATGAAAGTGGATCTGTTGTGGAATTAAATCCGCATCGCTGTTGCCGGATGTAATTCAACAGGAAATCGGCAGTTCCTAAATACACGTTTTTGTTGATGAAAATGGTAGGTGAATAAATAAGCCCGGCTTTGATATAGAATGCTCCCTGGATTTTAAAGTCAGAGAAATCAAGGATGTACGTGCTTTTAAATGATTGGAATTCACCTTTGTTGGTGCCTGAATTGAAAAGTCCTAACTCTTGGTTTGTGAGGGCGTCGTGAATGCTGAATTGATTAATCTGTCGGGAGGATTCACTTATCAGAATGGCTTTTTTCTGGGCATTTGGCAAATAACCCAGCTGGTTTATCCGAATCCAGGCGTCAACACCATAAGTGAGCATACTTATGCAGAAAATTGACAATAATAGTAAAATTATCCTTTTTCTCATCTATTAAATGCATTTTTTTGCAAATGTAACGGAAATAATCGGATTGGCAAATGGGAAATTATTGAGAAAAAAATATTACTTTTGTCGCTAATTTTATTTTGTCAAATTACAATCTAACACGAAAGAAATGAAAGTATTAAAATTCGGCGGAACATCCGTAGGTTCAGCCGCTCGTATGAAAGACGTTGCTAAGTTGATTTGCGATGGAGATCAAAAAATAGTGGTTTTGTCGGCTATGTCGGGAACCACAAACAGCTTGGTGGAAATTTCCGATTACCTGTATAAAAATAACACAGCAGGTGCGTTGGAACGTATCAACGCGTTGGAGCAAAAATATGCTGATGTAGTAGATGAACTGTACCAAAATGAAGCATATAAAACGGAAGCAAAAACGGTGTTGAAGTCTCATTTTGAATACCTTCGTTCGTTTTCTAAATCGGTTTTTACGTTGTTTGAAGAAAAAGCTATTTTAGCAGAAGGTGAAATGCTTTCAACCAATATGTTCCATATTTACCTACAGGAGATTGGTGAAAACAGTTCGTTGTTGCCGGCATTGGAATACATGCGGATTGACAAAAATTCAGAGCCGGATACTACTTATATTGCCGAGCATTTGGCAAAACAGTTGGCTCTTCAGCCCGATAAAATGATTTATATCACCCAGGGTTTCATTTGCCGTAACTTCTATGGTGAAATTGATAACCTGCAACGTGGCGGTAGCGATTATACAGCTTCGTTAGTTGGTGCTGCGGTAAAAGCATCTGAAATTCAGATATGGACCGACATTGACGGAATGCACAATAACGATCCCCGTTTTGTTGAAGGTACTAAACCGGTTCCTGTGCTGCACTTTGAAGAAGCTGCCGAGTTGGCTTATTTTGGTGCGAAAATTCTTCACCCAACCTGTATTTTGCCAGCTAAACTGGCTAATATTCCGGTTCGCTTGTTGAACACGATGGAACCTGAAGCTCACGGAACATTAATTTCTACCCAAAGCAAAAAAGGCAAAATTGAAGCAGTTGCGGCCAAAGATGGTATTACCGCAATCAAAATCAAGTCAGGCCGCATGTTGTTGGCTCACGGATTTTTACGCAAAGTATTCGAAATCTTCGAATCGCATCATACTCCAATTGATATGGTTACTACTTCGGAAGTTGGAGTTTCTGTTTCAATTGATAATGCCAAGAAACTGGACGAAATTGTAAACGAGTTGAAAAAATTCGGAACAGTTACCGTTGATAAAGATATGGTTATCATTTGCGTAGTGGGCGATATGCCATTCGAAAACGTAGGTTTCCAGGCTAAAGTGGTTGGTGCAATGAGTGAAATTCCTGTTCGTATGATTTCGTACGGCGGTAGCAATTATAACATTTCATTCCTGATTAAGGCTGAAGATAAGAAAAGAGCATTAAATGCATTAAGTGCTGCGCTTTTCAATTGAACGACCCCAAACCCCTAAAGGGGCTTGAAAATGTTTGATTGTCTATAAAGAATAAAGGTATATTATTTACATAACTCTGGTCCTAAGCCCTTTTAGGGGTTTGGGATCATACCTAACAATTATGATAAAAGGAAAATTTCCAATAAATAAATTCAATGAACTGCAAACTCCATTCTATTATTATGATTTGGATGTGCTGCGCAAAACATTGGAAGAAATAAATTCAGAGTCTCAAAAATCTGATTTTCATGTGCATTATGCCATGAAAGCGAATGTCAACCCAAGTGTGTTGGCAGTAATTAAAAATGCCGGGCTTGGTGCCGACTGTGTAAGCGGTGGCGAAGTGGAAGCTGCACTTAATGCAGGAATTCCTGCCTCAAAGGTGGTATTTGCCGGAGTTGGTAAAGCCGACTGGGAAATCAACCTTGGTTTGGAAAATGATATTTTCTGCTTTAATGTAGAATCTGTTCCTGAACTGGAAGTGATTAATGAGCTGGCTGCTGCCAAAGGCAAAACTGCCAGTGTAGCATTGCGTATCAATCCAAACGTAGATGCACATACCCACCATTACATTACTACCGGAACGAATGAAAATAAGTTCGGTATCAATATGGAAGACCTGGATCAGGTGATTGATCAGATTAAAACGCTGGAAAATATAAAACTGATTGGAATCCATTTCCACATTGGTTCGCAAATTACTGATATGACTGCATTTCACAATTTGTGTATCAGGGTGAATGAACTACAGGAACAATTTGTTGCAAAAGGTGTAACACTTGAGCATATCAATGTTGGTGGAGGTTTAGGAATCAACTATGAACACCCGAATCATTTCCCGGTTCCGGAATTTGAGGCTTACTTCAAGGTATTTCGCGATCATCTGGAGCTGAAACCCGGACAAACTCTTCATTTTGAGTTGGGACGTGCTGTGGTGGCACAATGCGGAACACTGATTTCTAAAGTGTTGTACGTGAAACAAGGAACTTCTAAGAAATTTGCCATTTTGGATGCCGGTTTCACCGATTTGATTCGTCCGGCTTTGTATCAGGCTTTCCACTTAATCGAAAATATCAGCTCGGAACTGCCAGCAGAAGCTTATGATGTGGTTGGGCCGATTTGCGAATCGTCGGATACTTTTGCCAAAGGTTTTGTGCTGAACCAAACCAAGCGAGGAGACTTGATTGCGTTACGTTCAGCCGGTGCTTATGGAGAAATTATGGCCTCGCAATACAATCTTCGTAAATTGCCAAAAGCATACACTTCTGACGAACTAACTCACTGATAACTGCTTATTGAAAATTTTTAAAATGGAAATTTACGGTTTTTCGTTTTCTTTGTTGGAATTGATTGTCTTTGGAATTTTATTTCTGGCATTCATTTACCAACTCTATTTTTATTTTCGTTATTTGAATGGTGTTTTGTATCTTCGTAAGAAAATAAAAAAAGGAAAGGTTTCTTTTATTGATGTACAACCACCTGTTTCGGTGATTATTTGTTCAAAAGATGAAGCTGAAAATCTCCGTAAGTTTCTGCCGTTTGTACTTCAACAGGATTATCCGGTGTTCGAAGTAGTTGTTATTAATGATGGCTCTACCGATCAGACTGATACTCTGTTACGCGATTTGTGCATTGAATATCCAAATTTGAAAACGACTTTTGTTCCGGTTGGAGCTAATAATCTTAGTACAAAAAAGTTAGGGTTGACCCTTGGGATAAAGGCTTCGAAATACGATATTCTATTGTTTACGGATGCCGATTGTATGCCGGAGGATAACATGTGGATTGCCCGCATGGCCCAGAACTTTACCCGCGAAACGGATTTTGTGTTGGGTTATGGTGCTTATTTCCAGAAGAAAGGCTTTTTGAACAGGCTGATTACTTACGATACTTTGTTTATTGCGTTGCAATATATGGGAATGGCGGCTGTTCGCAGGCCATATATGGGAGTTGGCCGGAACCTTGCTTACCGAAAAGAAACCTTCTTTGCCCAGAAAGGATTTGCATCTACACTGGGACTTAGTTCCGGTGACGATGATTTGATGGTAAACAAAGCTTGTAATCCATGGAATACACGGGTGGAAATAGCCCCTGATAGTATTACATGGTCGGAACCAAACACCACTTACAAAGGATGGTTATTTCAAAAGGCGCGTCATTTGTCAGTTTCATCTTACTACAAAACCTCAAGCAAACTCAGGTTGTTTTTTGAACCGTTTACGCGTGGGTTATTTTACCTGACGATAATTCTGGCGCTTATTTTCGGAAATGTAATCACACAACTGGCCACGGTTTTGTTATTCATTACCCGTTACATAGTGCAACTTTCAATCATAAATGGTTCTGCGAAGCACTTTGGAGAACGAAAATATGTTCTGAGTTTACCCGTTTTGGATATCTATCTGCCTCTGGTGAATTTATACATTATGCTTTTTGGCCGGAAGGGTAAAGCGGTGAGATGGAAATAATCTTTTAGAACGCTATATTACGCAAATCACGCAAATTTTAGCTAAACAAGAATTAGAAATAACTCCTTGTTTTGATTAGCGAAAATTTGCGTGATTTGCGTTTTAATTTGTTTAATATCCGCTTGCCAGTATGTCTGCCAAATGAATTCCTTTTACGGGCAGTTTATGTTTTTTGCAGAATCCATTGATATTCATCAGGCACGAAGCTTCGGTGCTGATAATATATTCGGCTCCGGTTGCCAATGCGTTTAATACTTTTTTCTCTGCCATCGCGGTTGAAATTGCTGCGTTCTTCACGGCAAAAGTTCCACCAAAACCACAGCAGGTATCACTTTCTTCCATTTCTATTAATTCCAGCCCTTCCACGTGCGACACTAATTTGCGTGGCTCATCTTTTATTCCATACTCGCGTAAGGCCGAACAAGAATCGTGGAATGTAACCTTGTGAGGGAATTTAGCACCGAGGTTTTCAATTTTCAATATATTGACCAGAAAATCGGAAAGTTCGAAAACGGTACTTCTCATTTGCGCATGCTTAGCCAATAACTCCGGCTTGTCAGCCAATAATTTGTGATAATGATGAATGACAAAGCTGGTACACGAACCGGAAGGCGAAACCACAGGCATGCTGGTATTGAAATCTGTCAGAAACTTCTCAGCCATGCTTCCGGCTTCTTTCCAGTAACCGCTGTTGAATGCAGGTTGTCCGCAGCAGGTTTGTTCGGTATTGTAGTGTACTTTGCAGCCGGCTTTTTCAAGTATTTTCATGGTGTTGAATCCGGTTTCAGGATACAATTGGTCGATATAGCAGGGAATAAAAAGTTGAATATCCATTTTAATTACGAATTTATAATTTCATGTTTAGAAAGAGAGAAAGTAAGTAATGTGAACAATATAATGTCGTATTTTTTGTATCAATTGCCGTCCCATTTATGGGACGAGTTGATGGTAAAAAACACATTCTTTGCAAGCAAAGCGAACAAGTTCGAGCGGGCTTTAGCCAAATAGTATTTAAAATTTGGCTAAAGCCGTGTAAATCTATATCATTTTATTCGTCCCATAAATGGGACGGCAATTGAAATGCATTTTCTCTATAAAATTAAAATACGACATTATTTACTTCCACTTACTTAGCTATTCAGAATTTAATTACCTTTGCCTACTAATTTTTTTTTTTATGAAAATATCTTTAAGGTTGATGCTTGTATTTGTAATATCGATTTTCCCTATATCACAGATATTCGCAGTCCGGGCAACTCCATATCCAGTTACAATTACCCAGGCCGATGGTACTAAAATAACTTTCAGGCTACAGGGAGATGAGCATTTTCACTATAAAACCACAGTGGATGGATACGCCATCGTACCGGACAGCAAAGATATTTTAACCTATGCGCACCCTGATGAAAAAGGAAATTTGATTAGTACAAATATTAAAGCTTCTGACATAAACAAACGGTCAGCAAAAGAAAAACAGCTTCTTAAAACACTGACTAAAAATATCAACTTAAACAGGACAAGTCAGGTTCAACGGATTATGCGTTCACCTGCAACAACAGCTTCTACCAACCCTCAAAAAACATTTCCATTAATAGGCTCACCCAAATCACTGGTTATTCTTGTGAATTTTTCAGACAAAAGTTTTGTTACATCTGACCCAAAGACTGCTTTTACAAACCTGTTGAATCAAAAAGGTTACTCTGCAAATGGCGGCACAGGCTCAGCCAGAGATTATTTTCGCGATAATTCAATGGGGGTTTTTGATCCTCAGTTTGATGCTGCAGGTCCGTTTACCTTACCGCAAAAAATGGAGTATTACGGAAAAAACGATACAAGTGGGGATGACACCAATCCTCAACAAATGATTATCGATGCCTGTGCATTGGCCGCAGCAAGTGGAGTCGATTTTTCTCAATATGATACAGACAAAGATGGGATAGTTGATAATGTATTTATTTATTATGCCGGATATAACGAAGCTGAAGGCGCACCTGCCAACACGGTTTGGCCACACCGGTGGTCGTTGAACAACACCAATACAAAATTCAACAACGTGTCTGTTTTAGGATACGCATGCACATCGGAACTCAAAAACGCATCGGGAACAAACATGTGCGGAATAGGTACATTTACGCATGAATTCGGCCATGTGCTAGGACTTCCTGACTTTTACAATACCGTTGCTGACGAAACATTTACTCTTTCATATTGGGATATAATGGATGCAGGTCCATATTTAAATGCAGGCCGTACTCCGCCCTGCTATTCATCGTACGAACGTTTCTTTCTGAACTGGCTGATACCAACTGAATTGAAAGACAGGGGTGATTTTAGCCTGAACTCTTTAGAATCAAGTAATAAAGCCTATCTAATTTCTCAAACAGCCAATCATAATCTCAACGGTGCAAGCCCTTCATCTTCAGAATTCTTTATGCTTGAGAACAGACAAAAAAATGGCTGGGACACTTACCTTCCCGGACATGGCATGTTAGTTACCCACATCAATTATAATGCAGCCACCTGGGCAACAAACACACCAAATAACGACTCTAATGCACCGGGAGTGGAAATAGTGGAAGCAGATGGGATTGCCAGCGATAATACATTCTCCGGCGATCCTTTCCCCGGAACAAGCAGAAATTCCTATTTCATGCCGGTTTTACAAGATGGAACAGCTATTAAAAGAATGGCTTATAACATTAAAGAAACCAACAAATCAATTTCATTTTACTGGGACTCAATAAAAGTCAATATTGTTCCACCCATAGCCAATATAGCCAAAGATACAACTTACACCAGCTTTAATGCTTCATGGAAGCCTGTAAACTTTGCAACCGGATATTACCTGACAGTATATAATATTTCCGAAGGAGAGTCAGCTCTATCGGAAGGGTTTAACAACAGGCTCACTCCTTCACCGGGTTGGACAATCATGGCTTCGAACACAACAGACTCTAACGTTTACAGCGGAACAGCACCAGCTATTATCTTTGAAAACAACAATGAATATATTGAAACAGAGACATATATGCTACCGGTAGTGAACCTGTCTTTTTTTATCCGCTCTGTAGGAGCTTACAACGGAGGCTTTCTGGTTCAGGGGCTGAATACTCAAAGCAAATGGGAAAAACTGGACAGCATCCTGATAACTCAAACGTTGAATATTAAAAGTAAAAGCTATACGTTTGACGAATCGAAAGGATATATACGGTTTAAATTTACGTTTAAAAAAAGTTCAAATTTAAATTCATACTCTGTTGCATTTGATGACGTTACGGTTAATTTCAATAAAAACCTGAGTTATGTATTGCGCGAGAACTGGACAGAAGACAGTTCACAGGTAATTACTGACCTGGTACCAAATACCGAATACTTATATAAAGTCAGGGCAAGTGAAAAAAATCCGTTTTATGAAAATATATCTGACTTTTCAAATCTGATTTCGGCCAAAACCCTTGGAAATGTTATTACTTTTGGAAATAAAGATAAATTACTACTGGTTTATAAGACCAATGATGGTACAATCATTGTTAAAGTAACGTCAAGGAGCGATGTGGTTTATGTCTATAACACCATTGGACAGGAGGTCATTGCTCCTATCACCCCAGCCTCGGATGTAGTTGAAATAAAGAATCTGGCACGTAGCCATGTATACATTATCAGAGTGGGAGGAAATGCCGTTAAAATAATATTATAATATAAAACTTCCAAAAAGACTTTCCGCCGGGACTCGCATGACACCGGCGGAAAGTTTTTTTATGTACTTTTGCACTCCCAATTGTAAATCAAATAATTCGTAATTATACTTCATGTTATCAGTAGATGCACTTACCGTCGAATTTGGCGGACAAACACTTTTCTCGGACATATCATTTGTGATTAATGAAAAAGACCGTATAGCCCTGATGGGAAAAAACGGCGCCGGAAAATCAACACTTCTCAAAATTCTGGCCGGAACACGTGAGCCTTCCAAAGGCTCGGTTTCGTACCCGAAAGAAACGGTGGTAGCTTACCTGCCACAACATTTATTGATGGAAGACAACCGTACAGTTTTTGAAGAAACGGCCATGGCTTTTTCGGCAATAAACGATATGGAGAAAAAAATCCAGGAGCTGAACGAAGAACTGACAACCCGCACCGATTATGAATCGGACAGCTACATGGAGTTAATTGAGCAGGTATCAGCGCTCAGCGAACAATTCTACAGTATTGAAGAAATAAACTACGATGCCGATATTGAAAAGACATTGATTGGATTGGGCTTTTCGCGCGAGGACTTTACGCGCCAAACATCTGAATTCAGTGGAGGCTGGCGTATGCGTATTGAGCTGGCAAAGATTCTGCTTCGCCGCCCGGATGTAATCCTGTTGGATGAGCCTACCAACCACCTCGATATTGAATCCATCCAATGGCTGGAAGACTTTTTAATTAACTCAGCCAAAGCGGTAGTAGTTATCTCGCACGACCGTGCTTTTGTCGATAATATCACCACCCGCACCATCGAAGTTACCATGGGACGTATTTACGACTACAAAGCTAAATACTCGCATTACCTGGAACTACGCAAGGAACGACGCGAACAACAACAGAAACAATTCGACGAGCAACAGAAAATGATTGCAGAAAATATGGAGTTTATCGAACGTTTCAAAGGAACGTATTCGAAAACGTTGCAAGTGCAATCGCGTGTAAAAATGCTCGAAAAACTGCCCATACTGGAAGTAGACGAAGAAGACACATCAGCTTTGCGCCTTAAATTCCCACCATCACCACGTTCCGGAAATTATCCTGTTACTGCCGAAGCAGTAGGAAAAGTATATGGCGAAAAACGTATTTTTGCCAATGCCAACTTTATGATTGAACGGGGTGAGAAAATTGCTTTCGTAGGTAAAAACGGTGAAGGGAAATCGACACTGGTGAAAGCCATTACGAAAGAAATTGAACATGAGGGTAAACTGACACTCGGACACAATGTGAAGATTGGTTACTTTGCACAAAACCAGGCATCGTTATTGGATGAAAATTCAACCGTATTCCAAACCATCGACGATGTAGCTGTGGGCGAAATACGTAACAACATAAAAAACCTGCTCGGTGCCTTTATGTTTGGCGGCGACAATTCGTTCAAGAAAGTGAAAGTACTCTCAGGTGGTGAGCGCCAGCGACTGGCTATGATCAAACTCCTGCTGGAACCGGTTAACCTGTTGATACTCGATGAGCCAACCAACCACCTGGACATGAAAACCAAAGACATTCTGAAACAAGCCTTGGTTGACTTCGACGGAACACTGATAGTGGTTTCGCACGACCGTGATTTCCTGGACGGGCTGGCAACTAAAGTGTACGAATTCGGTAACCAGAAAGTAACCGAGCACCTTGAAAACATCTACGGATTCCTGGCTAAAAAGAAAATGGAAAGCCTCAGGGAAATTGAAAAAAAATAGACAATTCATTGTCATTCATATCAATGATCTTATTACCGGCGGAGCAACCAAAAGTTGCTCCGTCGGTTGTTTATACGCCCTTCATAATTTATCAACAGTGGACAAATATTAAGACTGCCGGATCCACATTTCACATTCTAATTACGTTACTTTGCGGTAATGAAAACAGAAATCCTCGACAAACTTAAAACACTGGCTGAATCGGCAAAGTACGATGTTTCGTGCGCCTCCAGCGGTACTACCCGGAAAAATACGCCGGGTGGCATTGGCAGTACAGCCGGTTGGGGAATCTGCCACAGCTTTACCGAAGATGGCCGGTGCGTGTCGCTGCTCAAAATCATGCTCACCAATTATTGCATTTACGATTGTGCCTATTGCATCAACCGCCGGAGCAACGACCTGAAACGTGCCACTTTTGCTGTTGACGAACTTGTGGAACTTACCATTGAATTTTACCGCCGCAACTATATCGAAGGATTGTTTCTGAGTTCAGGCGTTATCAATAATCCCGACTATACCATGGAGCGCATGGTAAGGGTGATAAAACAACTGCGAACGGTGCATAAGTTCAACGGATACATTCACATGAAAAGCATTCCCGGGGCCAGCCAGCAACTGGTGCACGAAGCCGGACTGTATGCCGACCGCTTGAGCGTAAATATTGAAATACCTACCGAGCAAAACCTGAAAATACTTGCACCGGAAAAAGACCATGAGAGCGTTTACAAACCTATGCTTTACATTCAGCAGGGAGTTTTGGAAAGCGCCGAAGAACGACAGAAACACCGCTATGCGCCACGTTTTGCCCCGGCCGGACAAAGTACGCAAATGATTATAGGGGCTACCGACGAAAGCGACCAGCAAATCCTGCAAACTTCCGCCGCCCTCTACACACGGCCAAGCATGAAGCGTGTTTATTACTCGGGATATATTCCGGTCAACTCCTACGACAACCGGTTGCCTGCGGTAAAACAGGCACCATTGGTCCGCGAAAACAGATTGTACCAAGCCGACTGGCTCCTGCGTTTCTATGACTTCAAAATAGACGAGATTGTAGATGAAAAACACCCCGACCTCGATTTGGAAATTGACCCGAAACTCGCGTGGGCATTGCGCCATCCGGAGGCATTTCCGGTGGATATCAACAAAGCGGATTATGCCATGATCTTGAGAATCCCGGGCATTGGGGTAAAATCAGCTAAACAGATTGTTATGGCACGTCGGTACACCCGGCTGAAGTCTATCGATTTGAAAAAGATAGGCGTGGTCATGAAAAAAGCGCAGTACTTTCTCACCTGCAACGAACTGGCCGTTCAGAACGTAAGTGATTCTTCGCCTGAATATGTACGCAGGGTACTGACAGAAAAGAAATTGCCCAAAGGAAAAGAAGATCCGAATCAGTTGATGTTGGTTTTTGACTGACAAGAGATTTTACTCCTGAATCATATAATTCACAAAACACTGATTATGAAAATCCAACAACCCGATTATAGCGTTAACCTGAACGTTCAGACTAAGTTCATTTTTTCCACATCCGGGAGTGCATCTTCCATTGTGAAACATAACGATGCCATACGGAAACTGGGATTAAACCTCATATATTTCACCATTGCCGATGAGGTTACACCCGAAGGATATGCTGCCCTGCTCAGGTCGCCCATTGCACGCGGCGCAGCTGTTACCGGAAGAGGTGGCCTGAAATCGACCATTATCCCTTTTCTGGACGAAGTGGAGCCACTGGCCCTAAAAACACTGGCTGTAAACACAGTGGTAAACAACAATGGCAAACTCAGTGGATATAATTCCGATGCCATTGGATTAAAAACTGCGTTAATAAAAGGCATTGAAACCTCCGGACTGAGTATTGAAACTGCCGTGATTTATGGCAACGGCGGCGTATCGGGTGTTGCATTTCACGTACTACTGGAATTAGGCATTCAAGTAACTATGGTTGGCAGGGATCCCGAGCGGGTTCTGGAAAAGAAAAAGCAATTGGGAATTGAGCATGTGGCTCATTTCGAAGGGCCTTATGACTTGGTGGTAGACGCAACACCCATTTCGTCCAATCCCGGGTTTCTGGATTCAACCGGCTTATCCGGACTGCTCAGTGGTTGTAAAATGGTATTTTGCCACAACATGCCAGAAAAAGACAACAAAACCAATTACCTGGAGAAATACTGTGCGGAAAACAAGCTTTATTTTATCCCCGGAAAATGGATGTATAACGCGCAACTGGCAAAACAATACCGGTTGTTGTTCGAAGGTTACAACAAACCGAACGGATCGCCCCTATCCGAACAAGATGTATTGGAAACATGGATGGTTGAATAATTACAAAAATAAATTAAAATTATTTTCGTACTCCCCGACGGTTTAAACGTCGGGGTTTGTTTTTTTTATTATAAAACGTCAAATAATTCCATTTAATTAAAACCTTTTATCCGTCTTTCACGTTATTTAATTAGATTTTGCATTTTATTATTATTGTATCTAAGTTAATCTTTATCAAATATAACTATTATTATTAAAATCAAAACGATGGCTATTTACATTATTACTTCTATTTTGTTGTGGGGACTTTCTCCTCCTTCGTAAATTCCAACCAGACATAAAACAGTCAAAAAACTGTATTTCGCCCGGAAAGATTTTTTGAATTATTACTGCACATCCAACTTTAAACAAATCTACTAATTATTAATTGTAGATAGTTTAAGTGAGCTTTTTCAACAGTTTACATACAGATTTTAACCAATCAAAAACATTAGCAAAATGAAAAACATTATCTTCTTTAAAACTATCTTTCTAACAGTTGCATTAGCAATTGCTAGCATGCCCGCCATTAGTCAGACATTAGTTGCAGGCTGGGATTTTCAAACCACCGAAAATGGCGGAACTGCCATTGATTTTGCTCCATTAACCCCCGATGTTATTACTGCAAATTTCGGCACAGGGACTATGTATCTTGATGGTACAAACGGATCAAGTAAATGGAATAAAACAATACTCGAAAATGAAGTTTCAGCTTATTCAAGTTGCTATCATTTTCCGGTACCTGGTTTTTCGCCCGAGACATCAGGAGCGGCTTCTCTGGGTTTTCTTGGCGGAACTAATGGTTCAGCCAGTGGGAAGCACGTTGTCTTTAAATTCTCAATGGCAGAAAAATGCAATCTCATTGTAAAGTTTCTTATGCAAAGGAATCATACCGGTTTTACTTCCCAATGCTGGAGTTATAGTACAGATGCTATTACATGGACACTATTTCAAACAATTACAGATTTACCACTGTATGATTTTGAACCTATAACTCTGAACACAATACAAGGACTTGATAATGCCGAAACGGTGTATCTGAGAATGACCCCGGAAGGTGCATCTGATGCGGAAGCATACAATAAGATAGACAATATTCAACTTTATGCAAGCACATCATTATCAACAGGAACGAGAGTTGCAAATGCTTCGGAAACAAACCTTTCAGTTTCAAATGGAATTATCAGATTCAATGCAAATGAAGGGAAACAGGTAGAAATTTACAATGTCATTGGCCAAAAACTGATAACTAAACGTACCATTGAGGGTTTAAATGCAATTCCTGTTTCAGCAAAAGGGATAGTAATAATAAAAATTGATAACCGGATTTCGAAAGTTATTATGTAGAATGACTATCGCAAAGCATACTGAATTACGATATCATTCCTGAACAATATTTCTTTAAAGCCATTTAAAATTACATTTTATTTTGCCGGACCAACCCCTTAAGCGCTGCTTTGGGGTTGGTTTTTATTACCCATAAAAAGAAAGACTAAAATTAAGATTTATTTATAACTTTGTGCGCACAACTCATTTTTAATATTTTGCCAAACTCCTATTGCGAAGTAGAAAAAGCAAAATCAAAGAAACAAACATTTCTAACAAACAAAAAACCAATCCCTATGAAAACTAAAAATGTAATTTTAAACTCCCTGTTCGGAGTAATCAGCTTTTTCACTATCAATTCTTGTGTAGGAATCCCTAAAGGGGCTACAGCTGTAACGCCTTTCGATAAAGATAAATATCTGGGAACTTGGTACGAAATTGCCCGTTTTGATTTTCGTTTCGAGCGTGATTTAAACAATACGACAGCCAATTACTCAGTCAATGCAGATGGAAGCATAAAAGTTGTAAACCGGGGTTATAATTATAAAACCAAAGAATGGAAACAGGCCATTGGCAAAGCTAAATTTGCAGGAGAAAGTAATGTAGCCCGACTTAAAGTGTCGTTTTTCGGACCTTTTTATGCGGGGTATAATGTCATTGCTTTAGACAATGAATATAAATATGCCCTGGTAGCGGGAAGTAACCTGAAATATTTATGGATATTGAGCCGTGAAACAACAATACCCGAAAATGTGAAACAAAACTACCTTAAAATAGCTGAGAACCTGGGCTACAAAACGTCTTCGCTCATTTGGGTAGAGCACGATAAAAAATGAGACGAATTTACCGGAGAAAAAAATAATGATTAGAAGATTGTGCTTACTCAACAGCATTGAACTTCTGAACAAGTTTATTTTATGTTACTTTTCGCCAATTAAAATGATGAAAATTCGAATATGTATACCTTTTTTTATGTAATTTTGTGGCTGAATTTTTAAAACCATATCATTATGCACATCACTGACCGTTTTCTAAAATATGTGAGCTTTACCACTACTTCCGACGAAAATACCAATATGACTCCCAGCACTCCCGGTCAAATGATTTTTGCAAAACACCTTGTCGAAGAACTCAAGTCAATGGGCCTGCAGGAAGTTGATTTGGATAGTAACGGTTATATAATGGCAACATTGCCGGCCAACACGGACAAACAAATTCCTACCATTGGCTTTATCTCACACATGGATACAAGCCCGGATATGTCTGCAAAACATGTGAAAGCACGTGTTGTTCAGAATTATGATGGAAAGGATATTTTGCTGAACGAAGAAAAAGCAATTGTTTTTGAAACAGAAAAATACCCCGAAATACTTCAATACAAAGGTCAGGACATAGTGGTAACAGATGGCACCACCTTGCTTGGTGCGGACGATAAAGCCGGCCTTGCCGAAATTGTTTCAGCCATGGAGTACCTGATTGCACATCCCGAAATAAAGCATGGTAAAATTCGTATAGGTTTCACACCGGATGAAGAAATTGGCCAGGGTGCCGATCATTTTGATGTACAAAAATTCAATGCAGACTGGGCTTACACCATGGATGGCGGCGAAATAGGCGAACTGGAATATGAAAACTTCAACGCAGCCGGTGCCAAAGTGCATTTCAATGGAACAAATGTTCACCCGGGATATGCCTACCACAAAATGATAAACTCCATGCGTATTGCCCAGCAATTCGTTGGAATGCTACCCCGCTCCGAAACCCCGGAACATACAGTTGGTTACGAAGGTTTCTACCACCTGACCAATATGGAAGGAACGGTTGAAAAATCGACGTTGAGCTACATAATCCGTGACCATGACCGCGACCGTTTTGAACGCCGTAAAAAAGAAATTACGCATTTAGTAAATAAAATCAATGCCGAATTTGGCGAAGGTACGGCTACTATCGATATCAAAGACCAGTATTACAATATGCGCGAAAAGGTAGAACCGGTTATGCACATTGTTGATTTGGCTTTCGAAGCCATGGAAGCAGTTGGAGTAAAACCAAACGTAAAACCGATTCGCGGTGGAACCGATGGTTCAAGGCTTTCGTACATGGGCCTGCCCTGCCCTAACATCTTTGCCGGAGGGCATAACTTCCACGGACGATTCGAATATGTACCCGTACAGTCAATGGAAAAAGCCATGATGGTAGTGGTAAAAATTGCCGAACTGCTGGCAGGAAAGTAACAGGATGATTAGTTGATTGGTTAATTCGTCATCTACAACACTGAATATAAAACGCTAAACATAAAACACGGAATACTGAACACAAAACTGTCTAATAAATGAAAACAACACCTTTTACTAACATTCACATTGCTTTGGGAGCAAAAATGCACGAGTTTGCAGGTTACAATATGCCTATAGAATATAGCGGAATCACCGACGAGCACATGACAGTCCGTACCGGTGTAGGCGTATTCGATGTTTCACACATGGGCGAATTCTGGGTAAAAGGACCGAATGCACTGGCTTTTCTTCAAAAAGTGACTTCCAACGATGTTTCTGCCCTCACCATCGGGAAAGCCCAATACTCGTGCTTCCCTAATGGCAAAGGCGGTATTGTTGACGATTTGCTGGTTTATCATTTTGAAGAAAATAAATATCTTTTAGTGGTGAATGCTTCCAATATTGAAAAAGACTGGAACTGGTGTGTAACCAACAACTCCGAAGCTGCCGAACTGGAAAATGCGTCAGACTGGATAGCTCAACTGGCCGTGCAAGGCCCCAAAGCAACAGAATTGTTGCAAAAGCTTACTACTGTTGATTTATCACAAATCCCTTATTACAGCTTCGCAACGGGTGATTTTGCAGGGGTCGACAACGTAATCCTCTCCAACACGGGTTACACAGGAGCTGGTGGTTTCGAATTGTATTTTTATCCCGAACACGGCGAAAAAATATGGAATGCACTATTCACTGCAGGTGCTGAATATGACATTAAACCAATCGGTTTGGGTGCTCGTGATTCATTGCGTCTGGAGAAAGGCTTCAATCTATACGGAAATGATATCGACGACACTACATCGCCTATCGAAGCCGGACTGGGTTGGATAACCAAATTTGTAGATGGAAAAAACTTTATCGACCGCCCGTTACTCGAAAAACAAAAAGCAGAAGGCGTAAGTCGTAAGTTGGTTCGTTTTGAACTGAAAGAACGTGGAATTCCCCGTCATGGCTACGAGATTGTAAACGAAGCGGGTGAAAAAATCGGAGTTGTAACTTCAGGCACTATGCTTCCTGACAGTAGAAAAGGAATTGGAATGGGCTATGTATCTGCAGCTTATACTAAACCGGGCTCAACTATCTATGTCCAGATCAGGGCTAAAAACATGGAAGCTACGGTTGTAAAATAATCATTAACCTTTCAATCCGGGAAATATTTCAGAACCAAACATTTCCTCTATGAGAAAAATTATTTGTTTTATCCTGTTGATAGCTACTGCAAAATGTCTTGTAGCTCAGGATAAACACATGCTTACCCAGGACACTATCGATTCTGTCGCTTTAAAAAGCAGGATTATAAAAATTCAGGAAGTTCAAATCAAGGGCCGGTTAACCGATGCTAATATAAAATCAGGTTCAACCGGCCTTGATATTGATGTGAAAGAGCTGAAATTACTTCCAAAACTGATTGGAGAAACCGATCCTTACAAAGCATTGCAATATATGGGAGGCGTTTCGCAAGCAGGAGAAGCCAACTCCGGGCTTTATGTCCGTGGTGGAAACAACGACCAGAACCTCATTTTGCTCAACGGAACAATGATTCAAAACCCGACGCATGTGTTGGGCATGTTTTCGGTCTTCAATCCCGATCTAATTGGGCAAATGCGTTTTATAAAATCCGGCATGCCTGCTGAATACGGTGGCCGGTTATCTTCTGTTGTCGACATTTCAACTATTAATACTATCCCTGAAAAATTGGGAATAAAAGGCTCTATCGGAGTCATATCATCCAGATTATCTGCTCAAATTCCGTTAAGCCCGAAGTTTTCGGTTTATGGATCGTGGCGGGGAAGTTACATCAGCACCATCATCCTCCCTACCCTGGTTGCGTTGGGAATTGATAGCCTGCTTACCCAAAATAAATATGAATACTGGGACGTAAATGCCGGTTTTATATACTCTCCGGCTCCACGCACCAAACTTACCGGTCACTTCTACAGTGGAAAAGATGATGTAAAAGTGCAGGAATTGAAAAAATTCGATATGAAGTCGAATGTCACTGGTTGGGAAAATACGGCAGCCGGGTTGCAATTGAATCATATTTTTACAGATACGTGGAGCATGAATCATCAACTGAATTACTCGAAATTTCATATTCAATCCGGACTCGACTGGTATAACTCCCTAATCAATATGCAGTCACAGTTTGATAACCTGACATATAAAGCAGACTTTTTTCATGCTAACGGGCAGCATCAACTAAAATTTGGGACAGAGATATCCTATAACGCTGCCATTCCAAATTTTGTACGTACCGATTCGGTTATACCCGTTCATGTGAATGCAGAGCATAACACCATTCATTCTTCACTTATAAGTGTCTATGTACGGGATGAATGGACATTCGACAAATGGCAATTTAATCTGGGGTTTCGAGGCAATGTATATGCCCATATCGGACCTTATACCGACTTTCAGGAAACCGGCAATGTAACTTATTCAAAAAATTCCATTATCAAAACCTATTCGGGTATTGAGCCTCGTTTTTTCTCCAGGTATCTGATTAGCAACCAGTCATCAGTAAAATTAGCAGCTACAAGACACTTTCAGTATTTAAATCAGCTTCCAGTCTTTTCATTTGGTATTCCTGCCGATTTGCAAATTCCAGCATCCATGTACGTAAAGCCTCAGGCCTCCTGGCATTTCTCGGGTGGCTATTTCCGTAATATTTCGGAAAATGATTGGGAACTAAGTATGGAGATTTACTACAAAACACTTGAAAATCAAATTGCATTTAAAAACGGAATTGAAACAACTTTCGCAAACGGCATGTTTGAGAAAGACTTGTTGGTTGGAAAAGGCCGGACTTATGGTGCTGAGTGGAAAATCCGAAAAAATGCAGGAAAACTGACAGGTTGGTTATCCTACAATTTAGCGTGGAGTTACCGGCAGTTTGATAAAATCAATAGCGGCTTGCCATTTCTTGCAAATAATGATCGCCGGCACGACATTTCACTCATTGGAATGTACGAACTGAATAACCGGTGGAACTTTTCTGCTGTATTTGTATATGCAACCGGAAACAGGCTGAATCTGCCGGTTAGCTGGTTTTTCCTGGATGGGAAGTATGTGTTGGAATATGGCAGGTATAATGCATTCGAAATGCCGGCTTATCACCGGTTGGATATTTCGGCAAATCGCAAATTAAAACCATGGCATGGCATAAAATCAGAACTAAATTTCTCAATTTACAATCTGTATAACCGCGCTAATCCTTTTCAGGTCTTTTTTATCGCCAGAAGTCAAACGCTGAGAATGTCGTATTTATTACCAATTATCCCATCAGTTTCCTGGACTTTTCATTTATAATTTTTAGAATGAAGAAAACTATTTATTACATATTGCTTTTTTTCAGTTTCATATCCTGCAAGCCGGATCTGAATTATGAAATTCGTGGTTATACGCAAAAGATTATTGTAGAAGGTTTTATTGCCAATGACGAATACCCGAGTGTATACCTGTCGCTAAATATACCGCTTTCAAAAAAAGTTGATACAATCACCATTCTCGAAAATGTAATCCGAACCGCCAAAGTAACAATTACGGATGGCGAGACAACTGAAATCCTGACTTCGCGTTGGGATAAAAAACATTTTCCACCCTATGTTTACCGCGGTACGGAGCTAAAAGGAGTTGAAGGCAAAACCTATTACCTGACTGTGGATTATGGTGGCTATACCCTACATTCCCAAACCACCATTCCATACGCAGCTGATATTCAGAAATTCAATATAGTGCCAATAACTGGAAACGATTCAATGCGAATACTTTCCATGACCTTTAACATTGATGCCACCAAAAAAAACGGATACAGGGTATTTACAAAGAAGAAAAAAGACGGCTTTTATATTCAAACACCAATTGTTTTTAATTCAGAGTTTTCACTTTCCGGAATTAATACGTTCAACATCAGCCCTAAGCCAGCCGACAGAGACTCCAGTTCATCGGAAGGAACATATTTTGCAGTTGGTGATACTGTTCAGGTAGAGTTCTGTACGATCGACAGTGTATCAACTCAATTTTTTAAAGCATTGACAATTTTCTCTGCATCGGGCATTGGATCAAACTTCTTTATTGGCGAAAAGGATGCATTAAAATCAAATATCAGTTCTCCCGGGTTTGGAATCTGGTACGGGAACGGAACCAGATCATATCAGGTTATTATTAAATAGAAAAGGAGAAGCATTAACTTCTCCTTTTCTATTTATAAAATGTCCTTCTTATTGTTGATAACTTTGAACTTTGTTAATTAAATCTTCAAATCCACTGGCTAAGAAATCTTCAACAGCTACCTTTGAGCCATCAGACAATACCATTCGGGGTTGAAGCTCATAACCTGTTTTTGTACCATATGCATAATAGTTATAAACATAGTATCCACTGGTTTGATTATATTCATAATTATAATAATCATATTCTACAGGTGAAGTTACATAATTTGTACTAGTATAAACTAAAGTTGATTGAGAAGAATAATCTGGAACCTGGATTTCAGCTGCATAAAACTCAACATCTGCAAATTTTTTGTTTTCTTTCACAAAATAACCATACATTATAAGATATTTATTGAAAACATCAGCCTGATCATCGTAATAAGATTTTGTATCGGAATAATTCAAAGCGTCCATTTCATTGTAGAAAGCATTGAAATCTTTAAATCCACCTAACATTGCAACGTTCATTACCTGGAAATAAACAGCACCAGAAGAGAAAATATCATTTGCTTCAGAGCCGCCATTTGCCATATCTTCAATAGCAGTTGCAGTTAAAGTTCCAGCTGCAGCAACTTCAAATTTCAACAAAACATCACTACCATAATTAAACGCATATTTTGCAGAAGCATCTTCTTCATCATTCTTGTATTGAAGTTTCCAGTTATATTTATCAATTTCAAGAGTTTGAGTAACTGATTTTGGCGTTGCGTCCGCGTAATAAGTTCCAGTGAATTTTGCTTCCATTGCAACTGAATTATTAACTTTCAATACGAGAGTACATTCCTTTGGCATATACTGAACAGGATCACTATCTGGAGCTACAACGCTTGATTCAACATAAGTAATCTTCAACTCGCCATTATTGGTGTTAGATCCTTCAGTTCCAGGAAATTTCATTATAATTACCTTGCTACTGCTGGCAGTAAAATCAAAGTTTTCTTCTGTAAAATTCCATGTGTATGTTCCCCATACATCATCTTCAACAGCAGTTGAAGTTGCTAAAGCCTTCATTTGGCCATTGAATTTATCCAATGCAGTTACATTATTTTTAAGAACATTGGTTCTCAACTGAACTAGTGACTTAACTAAATTCGGACTTCCGGCATAGCTTGAAAATGCCTGTAAAGCAATCATTGCTTTTGTGTCCTGCAAAGCATCAACTTTATTGATAAAATCTATTCCGTTTTGCTCAAGGGTTGCTTTTTGTTGTTCAACTGTTTGTGTCGAGAACTTAAGCTCTTTGTCCAAATCCAAATTGTTTTTACAGGAGTTCAGTGCAAACAATAATGTTACTGCACCGGTGAATAAGAAAATTTTCCTTTTCATAGCGATAATTTTTTTAATTGTTATAGTCTTTTTTAAATACAGATTCACAAAAATAATATATTTATTTCCATATCATAACATTTTTCAAGATTATTTTCGTGAAATTGAGAAAATAGTATTCAGAAAATTTAAATGGCAGTAGGAAAACACCTAAACAGAATTTAATAAAACAAAGGAAATTTCTAAAAAACATTTCAGTTTTAGAAAGAAAGATATTGTCATTACTACTTTGTCTACAAATTTTATACGATATTGACCTAAAATGACCACATTACCCTATTTGAAACATTAGAAATTTTAATAACTTTGTCGTGATAAAATAAAATAAGTAGAAACTTATAATATTAAACCCTCAAATAATTTATTTACAATGAAAAAAATGCTCTTCTCATTGGCAGTAGTTGGCTTATTATTAACCTCTTGTACTCCCAAAAGTTCTGACACCACACTTTCCGGCTTGGTAAAAAAGAATTTCCAAACAGAAAAAGACGGCAAAAAAACCGATTTGTATGTGTTGAAAAACAAAGCAGGCATGGAAGTTTGCATCACCAACTTCGGTGGTCGTATCGTTTCTATCATGGTTCCTGATAAAACCGGGAAAATGCAGGATGTAGTTCTCGGATTTGATTCAGTTCAGGATTACATCAATGTTCCAAGTGATTTCGGAGCATCTATCGGACGTTATGCTAACCGCATTGGACAAGCAAAATTCACACTTGACAGTGTTGAATATAAATTGCCTGCCAATAATTTTGGACACTGCCTTCACGGTGGCCCCAAAGGGTTCCAGTATGTCATTTACGATGCTAAACCAATCGATGACCAAACTCTTGAATTGACTTACCTGTCAAAAGATGGTGAAGAAGGTTTCCCTGGCAACCTGACTTGCAAAGTAACTTTCAAACTGACTGACGATAATGCAATTGACATCAACTACGAGGCTACAACAGATAAAGCAACAGTTGTAAACATGACAAACCACAGCTATTTCAATCTGAATGGCGACCCAAATCAAACTATTTTGGACAACCTGCTTACGGTAAATGCCGATTCATACACTCCGGTTGATTCAACCTTTATGACTACCGGCGAAATCGTTACTGTGAAAGGTACGGATATGGATTTCTTAGCTCCTACTGCCGTTGGTTCACGTATTGATAACTACAGTTTTGTACAGTTGAAAAATGGCAACGGTTACGACCACAACTGGGTATTAAATAGCAAAGGGGACATCAAACAAGTTGCTGCCACTGTTGAATCACCTGTTACAGGCATTGTACTGAATGTATATACTACCGAACCCGGTATTCAGGTTTACACTGGTAACTTCCTGAACGGAACAGTAAAAGGCAAAAAAGGAATCGTTTATAACCAACGTGCCGCTATGTGTCTGGAAACTCAGAAATTCCCTGATTCACCAAACAAACCACAATGGCCTTCTGCTGTGCTTCGTCCGGGCGAAACATACACAAGTCGATGTATATTTGCATTTTCGGTTAAGAAATAATATATCAGGAACTCAGAAAGAGTTTCTTGCTACATGATAATTATAGCTTCTTGATTTTTTTCAAGAAGCTATTTTTTTATCAAACAACTTTCAAACAAGATTTTAATCAATTACTTTATTTCCATATTTATAATAATTATTGTCTGGTCAACCAATTTAGCTTATCTTTGTGCCCAAATTTAATCACATATTTAAAAAAAATGGCAGAATTGAAGTTTAAAGAAATAAATGAAGGTTTTAGTGTAAAAGAAGCAATAGATGAGGCAAAAAGGTGTCTGAACTGCAAAAAACCATCCTGCGTGAGTGGATGCCCGATTGAACACGACATTCCCGGATTTCTTTTCCAGTTGTCGACGGGCAATGTAGGCAACGCCATGCAAATCATCAACCAAAAAAGTAATTTACCGGCTATTTGCGGTAGGGTTTGTCCTCACGAGAAACAATGTGAGGGACATTGTATCCTCAACAAAAAAGACAATCCTATAAAAGTTGGAAAACTGGAACGCTTTATTGCTGATTTTGACAGCAATATGGGCTTAATTCATGAAAAACTGGCTCCTAAAACGAGAGGAAAAGTGGCTGTAATAGGTTCTGGCCCTGCGGGATTGACTGTGGCCGGCGATTTAGCCCGCGAAGGATTTAACGTCGTTATTTACGAAGGCGAACAAGAACTGGGTGGCGTATTAATGTTTGGCATTCCGCACTACCGCTTACCAAAAGATATTGTAAAACGAGAAATAGATAAAATTGCAGGCCTTGGCGTGACTTTCATCACCAATTGCATGGTTGGAAGAGACCTGACTGTTGACGATATGTTCGAAAGAAGTTTTGATGCCGTATTTATCGGAACCGGAACGGCTGTACCTAAGTCGCTTGAGATTCCCGGAGCAAATTTAATCGGAGTTATGCAGTCATCTTATTTTTTAAGAACTGTGAGTTTATACAACAATAAAAGTATTGGCAAAAGGGAAATATGTGTAAAACCAGGGGATAATGTTGGGATAATCGGAGCCGGGAACGTAGCTATGGATGCTGCCAGGACGGCTTTACGCCTTGGAGCTAAGAATGTTACTGTTATTTATCACAAAACTGTAAATGACATTTCGGCATTGCAAAGTGAATATAATGAAGCCGTTGAAGAAGGTGTAAAGTTTTCCTGGAAAACTTCAGTAGTAGAACTCAGGGGAGAAAAAAACAAATTAATGGAGGCAACCATATCGATTGATGGTGAATCGGTGGATATAGACATGGATATATTGCTGCTGGCAGTAGGATCAAGACCTGCAAACCGGATTGTATCAACCACTTCAGGCATCGATGTGAGTGATACCGGTTATGTCGTTACCAAAGAACGACCTTATGGAATGACCACCCGCAAAGGCGTTTTTGCCGGAGGAGATGTTGTGCATATGCCCCAAACAGTGGTTTTGGCCATGCGCGAAGCCAAAAATGTGGCTAAAGGAATTGCACAATATATAGATGCAAAAAAATTATTGGAAGAATAGTCATATAATCAACCATAATACTGATCTAACTACCAAATTGGGGTTACTTACTTCTGCATTGAAATAATAGAATGCATTTTCCATTTTCAAAAAAAAGTTGTATTTTTATGCTCCCAATTAATTTTACTAATCAAACAACAAACGATATGGAAAACAATGCATTACTAACTGAAGTAATGGCCAAAGCCCAAATTTGGCTGGATGGAAATTATAACGAAGAAACTAAAAACGAAGTTCGTCGCTTAATTGAAGCAGAAGACAAAACAGAGCTGATTGAATCGTTTTACCGTGATCTTGAATTTGGAACAGGTGGGTTACGCGGCATCATGGGTGTTGGAACCAACCGAATGAATATCTACACTGTTGGAGCTGCAACGCAAGGATTAAGCAATTACCTGAAAGCCCAATTTCCTGAAGTTCCTCAAATCAGCGTGGTTATTGGCCACGACTGCCGTAACAACAGTCGTCTTTTCTCTGAAATTTCTGCAAATATCTTTTCTGCCAACGGTATAAAAGTATATTTATTCGAAGACCTCCGCCCTACCCCGGAAGCATCTTTTGCTATCCGCCATTTGGGTTGCCAGAGTGGAATTATACTCACCGCTTCACATAATCCGAAAGAATATAACGGCTACAAAGCATACTGGAATGATGGTGGCCAAATGATTCTGCCTCACGACGAAAACGTTATTACTGAAGTAAATAAAATTCAAAGTGTTGACGATATTAAATTCAATGGAAATCCTGGTTTAATACAAATTATTGGAGAAGATATTGATAAACCCTATATTGATGCGATCAAAACAATTTCGTTATCGCCCGATGCTATCAAACGCAACAGCGATTTGAAGATTGTATACACACCTATTCACGGAACCGGTGTTAAGCTGGTTCCAAGAGCTTTAAAAGAGTTCGGCTTCAAGAATATCATTCCGGTACCGGAACAAAACGTAGTTAGCGGCGACTTCCCTACAGTAATTTCCCCAAATCCTGAAGAACCTGCTGCATTGGACATGGCTGTAAAAAAAGCTATTGAAACTGACGCTGACATCGTGATGGCTTCCGACCCTGATGCCGACCGCCTGGGTATTGCAGTAAAGAATGATAAAGGTGAATGGATTCTGGTTAACGGAAACCAAACAGCATTGATTTTTATTTATTATATCATTCGCCGCTGGAACGAATTAGGTAAAGTTACAGGTAAAGAATATATTGTAAAAACGATTGTTACAACTGAAATTATCAAACAAATTGCCGATCGTAATGGTGTTGAAATGTTCGATTGTTTTACCGGATTCAAATGGATTGCTGCTGTTATTCGTGAGAACGAAGGTATCAAACAATACATTGGTGGCGGCGAAGAAAGCTACGGATTCTTAGCCGAAGAATTTGCCCGCGATAAAGATGCTGTTTCTGCATGTACGTTGATGGCGGAAATTGCAGCTTGGGCAAAAGATAATGGCAAAACATTATTCGAATTACTGCAGGATATTTACGTTGAATATGGTTATGGCAAAGAAAAAGGGATTTCGGTTGTACGCAAAGGCAAATCGGGAGCCGAAGAGATTGCTCAAATGATGCGTGATTTCCGCAGCAATCCACCAAAAGAAATTGCAGGTTCTAAAGTTAGCTTTATCAAAGATTACGATACATTAAAACTAACAAATGTTGCCTCGGGTGAAGTTTCGGATCTGATCATGCCAACCACATCGGATGTAATCCAGTATTTTACTGAAGATGGAACAAAAATTTCCGTTCGTCCTTCCGGAACCGAACCAAAAATTAAGTTCTATATCGAAGTTCGTGGTGAAATGAAATCACGCGCAGATTATGATGCTGCCGATGCTGCTGCCAATCAGAAAGTTGAAGCGGTAAGAGCTTCACTGGGAGTGTAGATTTCGATTCAACATAAAAAACAAAGACGGGCAAGTAAAAAACTTGTCCGTCTTTGTTTTTTAAACCTATAATAATATATCTTTATCCTCTAAAGGTGTATAAGGCCCATCTTTCACTTCAAAAATGACTGTTCCGGACTCCAACACTTCAATCGTATGCCATTGTCCGGCAGGAATATCAACTCCGAATTTGCCCTGCTGCGGATTTAATTCACAAGATTCTATGGGTTCACAATTCTCGTTATAAAAAAGCACTTTCAGCCTTCCACGAACCACAAAGTATGTCTCAGCCGTATTCAAATGCCGGTGAACAGGCAGTTGGGTTCCGGGTTCTAACGCGTTGAGCAACCGCTGGGCTTTCGCATCTAAACTTTCATGGATATTATGGTTCATCCGCAAGCGGGAACTTTCCTTAGCCTCTTTGGTAACTAAATCCAAAAGCTCTGTATCAATTATATTCATTCTTCTTACTTCTTAGATTTAAACGGATTTGGAATTAACTCCATGCTGTCGTTGAACGTTGGTTCCGTTCTCCCATTCTAATACTCTTTTCCAAAGTGAAAGAAACTTTGGAAAAGAACTCCCCCATTATTAACTATTAACTGAATTACCGTCGTATTCTGATTTGGATCGCATTTTCAACAGTTTCTTCACTGAAAAAGATCAAGTATCCACCGCCTCCGGCCCCACTCAGTTTCCAACCCAATACTTTGTCCTTATATTGTTCAATCTGTTCAAACACACCGTGGGTTATCATATTGGGAAACATGGCTATTTGCGCATTGAAACTTTCACTCATTGCCTCTCCCACTGCTTTTGCATTTTTATCCAGCAAAGCAGCCCAGCATTTGTCAGTAGCGGAACTTAATTGCTTCGCTCCTGCTTCATTTATGTTTCGGTTTGCCAGCACATCATAACTATCGTTTCGCGGATAGAGTGGAATCATCCAAATCCGTTCCTCTATCCAGGCTAATAATTCGGTATCGGTTGTACTTTGAATTTTCGTTGGCCAGTAATCCCCTTGATAACGGAAATTATTCAACCCGGGCATTGTAATTCCCAGTGAATCCTGTGAACCGCTTATATATTTGCTTCCAGGAGGATTTTCAAAACAAAAAAGCGTTTTTGCAAGCTTTTCTTTATCTCCATCCGGAATATCAGTTTGCCAAAGTTCAATGGCTTTTTTGCGGCTGCTGGTAGACATGCCGCTCCGGTCATTAAATTCAAAATCAGGTTCAATACAAATAGTTACCACAGAACCTGAAGCAAAACAACTCACATAAGGTTGGTCGAGCCAGCCACCGGCCAAATCAATACGGTAAGGAATCTTACACTCTTTACGCAAAGCAGTAGTAGATCGGGCAGGCAAATTGCCATGAGGAACACGTTTGCTAACCACATATTCAATGCCCATTTTTTTACATAGAGCTTCTTTATCTGGCGTATGACCATCGGCATTTACAAAGAAAATATCAGGTTGCAGGGTTTTTAATTCGTCCAAAAAGTCCAACAAACCCCCACCCTGATTTATCCATGCATCTTTAACCACTTTCAGGGCCTTGACCATATAAAGCCGTTCCGCATCCGAATTAATCGTTCTACGAGCCTTTAAGCGGTTAATGGTCTTATCTGAACCAATGCCCACATACAAATCACCATAGCGCGCAGCTTCCTCAAAAAAAGCCACGTGCCCGCTGTGTAGCATATCGTAACAACCGCTTACAAAAACTTTCTTTGTCATAAAAAATAAAAATACATTTTTCAACTAGTTCTTTTTAACCACTTTCCACAGTGTAAGAAATATTATTTTAAAATATTCAAAAATACTATAATTATTGATATATTTCATGTTTAAACGAATTTTATCGGGCATAATTTCCTCTATATAAATCTTTTCTGGATCTGTTGCCTTTCCTAGAATTTCATTTTCATTTACATATTCAATCGAAGCATAATCTGTAACCCCAGGACGTAAAGTCAAAACCTTAAGTTGTTCAGAATTGTATAGCTCAACATATTTTCTAACTTCTGGCCTTGGACCTACTAAGCTCATTTGTCCAACTAGGACATTAAATAGTTGAGGTAATTCATCTAGCTTAAATTGACGTATTAAATAACCTATTTTAGTCATTCGTGGATCTCTTCCTCCAATTGTTATTAAACTTTTTTTATCTGACCCAACTCTCATTGATCTGAATTTAATCAATTTAAAGTCAATCCCATTTTTGCCTACTCTATTTTGTAAATAAAAACCTCCTCCTTTGCTTTCAATAACTAACATGAAATAAATTATAAAAAAAATTGGAAGTAATATTAGTATTCCAACGAAGGAAAAAATTATATCGAAGAATCTTATCATGAATTTTTGGCAACCTTTTCGTAAGCTTGTTTTACAATTTTAACAACATAATCAATTTCCTCATTTGTTAGTTGAGGGTATATAGGTAATGATATTTCCTGCTTATAATTCATAAACGACCTTGGAAAATCTTTTATATCATATCCCATGTTTTTAAAAAATGTAAGCATTGGTAACGGAATAAAATGCACATTAGCAGCTACACCATTTTCAGCAATTTCTTGAATTACCTGATTTCGTTGCTCTTCAGACAAATCTTTTAGCCTTAAAGCATATAAGTGATAAGAACATTCTTTTATATCTGAGTATTGAGGAGGAAGAAGTGCCCAATCGTATTTGGAAAAATGGCTATGATACCTTTCAGATACTCTTTTCCTTTTTTCAATCAATGATCTACATTGTCTCATCTGTGCTAATCCAAGTGCGGCATTAATATCAGGCATATTAATTTTCATCCCAAACCCAACTATATCGTACCTCCAACTACCTGCTTTTGATTTTGTGAATGCATCTTTTGTCTGACAATTTAATGTCATCATTCTTAATTCCTTATACAAATCAGCATTATTAAAAGGTGTAGGTAAATTTAAACATATTGCGCCTCCTTCAGCGGTAGTAATGTTTTTTACAGCATGAAGTGAGAAAATAGTTATATCTACTTCAGTACCAATATTTTTTCCTTTGTATTTAGCTCCTAATGAATGTGCAGCGTCATTAAGCACTAAAATACGTCCTAGTTGTCTTTGTGACTCATTAGATGGATTATATAATTTTTTAATCTCTTTATCATTGACAAGTTCCATTAATTCAACATAATCGCAAGGCCAGCCAGCAATATCTACTGGAATTATTACTTTTGTTTTTGGTGTTATTGCTCTTCGAATGGAATCAATAGATATATTAAAATCATCATTAATATCAACCATAACGGGTTTTGCACCAGCATGCATGACAGCTAAGGCAGTTGCACTATAGGTATAAGCTGGAACTATAACTTCATCTCCTTCTTTAACCCCTAGCCAACGTAACATCATGATTGTTCCTGATGTCCATGAATTAACACATAAAACTTGATCTGAATTTGAAAACATTCGAATTTCATCCTCTAATGCTTTTACTTTGGGCCCAGTAGTTATCCAACCCGATTTTAGAGAATCGACAACTTCATTAATTACTGAATCATCAATATATGGAGGTGAGAAGTTTATTTTCATTGTTATATTTTTTTAATTAATCTATACATTTTACGATCAGGATAGGCTTTAAATTCATAAAGAACTTTATAACCCATATTATTATAAAATTTTAGTGTTTTTTCATTATTTTCATAGTCAGTTGTTAGTGCAACCTCATTACATTTTCGAGCTTTCAATTCAGACTCTAGTTTATCGAGCAAAAGCTTTCCAATACCTGAATTTTGTTTTAATGGTGATACAGCTATGGAGAATAATTCAGCATATTGGCCATCATCACGCATTTCAGAATTTGTTTTCTTTGAATTATAATACAGTCTAATTAATGCTTTAATATTTGTGAAAAGTAACTTAAGACCTTGTATAGCAAATGTAATGAAGTTATCTAGAATGAGATGTTTATTAAAACCTGCTGATTTTTCTGTAGCAGCACAAAATCCTATCAAATTTTCATTTTCAAAGCAGCCAAACATAACACCTTTTTTGTTTCTATTAAATGTATCATAATAAATTGTCAAAAAACTTGTTCCTAGTTGAGTGAGAAAAAAATGTTTAAATGCTGCACAATGAATGCTTACTACATTAGCTATATCCGATTCCTCTATTTTCCTAATTGAATAATGATTATTTGACATACTTGTTTAAATTAATCAGTTTTTCAATTTTATCAGTCAATAATTTATAATCATATTCTTCGGCGGTTTTTCTTGCTCTTATACACATCTGATTATAATCTATTTTATTCATATTTACAAGTTTCATAATGGCATCTGCATATTCACGTGAGCTGACAAACTCCTGAGAAATCCCAATACTATTCTGGTTAATAGGGCAATACATCATATTTAAATTCGAGCATATTGGCTTTCCACTTGCCATATACTGAAACATTTTACTTTGACTGCCACCATATTTTCCAAAGTTTCCTGGCATATAATTTAATATATTGACCGTGCTACACGATAATAGATAAGGTACATATTGGGGTTCAATCCATTTCTGCTTGAAGACGACATTGTTGATTTTGTTCTCAATACAATATTTCTCTAAAAAATTACGGTCATTGCCGTCACCATAAAGCAGAAACTTTACATTTGGTTCATGCTTTAACAATTCTGCTGCATCAATCAGTTTTTTTAAATTATTGGCTAATCTGATAGAACCAATATAAATAATTTTTTTTATTTCTTTATCAGTTAAGTCGCTATCTTCTATTATGTTATTCTTTAAGTTGAAATCAAAATCATTTAAATCTACTCCATTATTTATATAATGAACTTTATTTAAATTTATTTTACCTCCATTATTGATATCCCAATGTTTATCTTTTATATAATCTATACCACCTTCCATCGAGAAAACAACTTCATCGGCCTTCTGATATAGCCATTTTTCTGCTTTATATGCAAAGTAAAGTAATGGATTGTTTTTATTCAAAACACCTAAATCGAGAAATGATTCTGGCCATAAGTCCAAAACTTCAACAATATATTTTGCTCCAAGTTTCTTTGCAAGATAATATAGTGAATTCCCAAAAGGAACAGTAGCTGTTTGAATTATTGCATCTGGCTTTGCAAAATATCCAGCAATTTTCTTAAGACGCACTGGAAACTGAGTAGAACTAATTATTCTACAAATACCGTTTGAATTATAAGGCATTGTTTTAATATGTACAAATTTAATATCACCATAAGTCTTTTCAATGTACATACTTTTATCGGTAATCAGGTCAATCTGCATATTATGCATAATACTTGAAGCAAAAATAGTAACGTCGTAACCTTTTAGAGTCAGATATTGTGCAAATTTAATTGTTCTTAACCGTGACTCTAGTTCGGGAGGCATGGCATATTGATTGATTAACCAGATTTTTTTCATATTTTCATTCACCATTTATTAATTATTTCAACAACTGTAACAACCTCATCTTTAGTCATTACCGGACTCATAGGCAAACTAAGTTCTTCTCGATGAATCCTCTCTGTAATTGGAAAAGACAGATGATTCAAACCTGGATAACATGTTTGTTGATGTGGAGGTATGGGATAATGTATAATTGTTTGAATACCGTTTTCTAAGAGATAAAGTTGAAGTTTATCTCTTTCCTCGCACATAATCGGGAATATGTGAAATACATTAGCATCCCAGTCTGAAATTGTGGGAAGTTTTATTTTATCATTTTTTATGTTATCAATATAAAATTTAGCAACTTTTTTTCTTAATTCTAAATCTTCATCGAGATACTTAAGTTTAATACGCAAAACAGCAGCTTGAATTTCATCTAAACGACTATTCCTTCCTGTATACTGGAAAACATATTTTTTTGATGAACCATAGTTCGCAAGTGTACGAATTGTTTCAGCAAGTTCATTGTTATTTGTAGTTGTAGCACCTGCATCTCCGAAAGCTCCAAGATTTTTTCCTGGATAAAAACTATGGCCTGCCGCATCTCCTAACGAACCTGTCTTTTTACCATTGAAAAGACACCCATGTGCTTGTGCATTATCTTCAATCAACTTCAAATTATATTTTCTACAAAGTTCACCAATTTTATCAGTGTATGCACATTGACCATAGAGATGAACTATAAGTATTGCCTTTGTTTTATTGGTAATTGCTGCTTCTATTTCATTTTCATTTATTTGGAAAGTATGAATATCAGGTTCAACTAGTACTGGTTTTAAATTATTCTCAGTAATAGCTAAAATTGAAGCAATATATGTATTTGCCGGAACTATAACTTCATCTTCTGGTTGCATTATTCCTAATTCTATATATGCTCGGAAGATCCAAATTAAAGCATCTAAACCGTTGGCACACCCAATTGTATGTTTTGTACCAATATATTTTGAATAGTCCGCTTCAAACTTTTCATTTTCAACACCTTGTAAATACCAACCTGAGTCAATAACATTACTGACTGCAGAGTGGATTTCTTTAGTGTATTTTTCAGTGACTTTTTGTAAATCAAGGAATTTAATCATAATATTTTATTATATTTCGTATTCATATACATCATACATTACTCCGCGACCACCAAAACCCTCCTTTTGGAAAATTAATGCATCGTTTAATACAAAACCCATATCTTCGGTAGATTGACCAAAATCAAAGAAATCATAATTAATAAATTCCTTATTAATCAAGAAATCAAATAATAAATCTAATGCACCCATTTCCTTTCCGGTGGTACTCGCAGAAATATATTGTGTGTGTACAACTCGATTACTAATGTACAATAATGTACCACCAATTGGTAAACCATCACATGTTGCTAAATACAATTTTATGTTGTCACTAAATCTATCTGATAACAAGGATATTTCTGATAAGGTATGAACAGGTGCTTTGCCATATTTATTTTGAAGATTATCGTCAAGTATTTTCCAAAAAGCTTCAAAATCATTACTTAATCCTATGACAACGTCATTATTGTTCGCTTTTCTAATACCAGCCTTTCGAGATTCAATAAACTTTATTTTATTTTTCTGATAGATTGTTGATGATATATTACGACCAATAATTTTCGCATTACATGTTCTAAATATTGCATACAAATCCTCCTCTGCTGGTACAGAATGATAAATATATGGGATTGCCTTATAAATTACTTTAGTAATTCCATTAGTCTTAAGAAATTGGTTAGTTACATTCAAGACTTCAAGCATTTCGCTTGCTGTAACTTTATTTGACATCAGGAAACCACCGTAGGTCAAACCTTGATGTGAATACAAAACGTTATCTTTTACATTAGCTGGCAAAATGCAGTATAACTTATCTTTTCTGTAGACTAACAATGAATTGTCAGAAAACCTATCTTCATGATAATCCATGTAATCTCTCTTAAAAAGAAAAGTACCATTTTTTGAGCTATCAACAAACTGATCCCATTCTGTTTTATTATTCTTTGAATATAATTTTAATTTAAACATGTTTATAATTTAAGAAATCTTTATAATCGCGGATATAATCATTTTCATCGTATTTTTCTGAAGCTAAAACCAAACAGACTGAACCAGATGAAAAATTATCTAACTCCCGCCAAATACCAGGTACAATGAATAAACCCTGATATGGACGGTTTAGAGTAAAAGTTTTAGTGTTTTTGCCATCATTTAATACTACATTAAAACTTCCACCAGCTGCAACAATTAACTGATATAATGCTTTATGAGCATGACCTCCACGTGCTTCGCCTCCTGGTACATCATATAAATAATAAACACGTTGAACGTTAAATGGAATAGTTTTACAATTTTCAATAACCGTAATATTACCTTTAACCCGGTGATGTTTATCCAATTCTATGATTTCACAATCAAAAACACTTGCAGTATTCATTTCATTTATTTTTGAATTCTTCATAATCATAAATGTAATCACTCTGATCAAAAGTTGTCGAGGCCAGTATAAGTGCCAAAGAATTAGTTGAAAAATTATCCATCTGTCTCCACATCATTTTAGGAACATATAATCCATAATATGATCTATTTAAAGTGAAAACTTTCTCTTCATTTCCATCATTCAAAATAACGTCAAAACTTCCAGATAAGGCTACAATAAACTCCTGATTATTTATATAAGCATGACCTCCACGCTTTTCACCACCGGGTACATCGTAAATCCAGTATGAACGTAAAATTTCAAATGGAATATGTTTTTGGGCTTCAATAAAGGATAGATTCCCTCTTGTATCTTCTATTTTGGGCAACTGTATAATCTTTGGTATATCCATTGAATCAATTTTTTACTACATTACTGTATAACTCAAAAAGTATTTTTTCCTGACTTTGCCAATTATACTTATTAATCATTGCCAAACGCCCCCGTTTACCCATTTGAATTGCAGATTCAGAGTTGTTTAAAATATATTTAATTCCGTCTGAAATAGCATTTACATCATAGGGGCTCACACATATACCACAATTCTCCTGGTCCATTACAATTTCTTTCCACAATGAATAATCTGTACAAACAATCGGTATTTCCCAATTCATAAACTCGAAGAGTTTGGTATTCGCCAGATTTCCTGTTGTTCCATCCATGTTTTTACAATAAATATATATAGCCACACCAATGGTGGCTTTTTTATACATTTCTTTTACATCTTTAAATGGCACAACACCCAGATAATCTACTTTCTCCCATCCCTTCAAGGATTTAAGTTCTTCGAGATATTTTGCATCTGCCGGCCCTGCTAATAAGTACCTCACATTATCGATGTTCTCAATAGCCTGAATAATTTCTTTATGTCGCCAGTTTGGAACAATTGCTCCAGCAAAACAAATTGTACTAATTTCACTTACTGTTTTCTCAATTTCAGTTACTATTTCCGGAAAGTTAGTTACCAATCTGATATTATTGTTATAACGAATTAATCTATCATTTATACTCTGCCTTGTTGATACAATACCATCGAACTTTTTGACAGAATAATTTTCAATTTGTTCATATATCAAAGATAAAAATTTCCTAAGAAAAACTGGAATATATTCTTTCTCAGAAATGTCTGCTGGAACATTTTCATGCATATCAAAAATAACTTTCTTTCCTAGTTTCTTTAAACTAAGTCCTATAAAGATTAATTCCGGATCATGAAAATGATAAATATCGCAGTCTAATTCAATAGCCTTTTCTTTGACTTTCTTTATTGTATTTAAGACTCTTTTTACACGATTCTCTTCTGTACCTACATCAAATATATTTATGTTATCTACAATTGCGTCTCCTTTGGCATCTGCTACAACTAATGAAACATCATAACCTGCGTTCGAAAGACTTCTACATTCTTTTTGAAATATTCTGGCATCAAATCTATCATGCACGCTAGTCAAATGACAAACTTTTATCATATCAATTAAAATTAAAGTTAACTATTCTTTCTGAAGCTTTCCCATCTCCATAGGGATTTTGCGCTTTACTCATTCTCTCATAATAAGTCTGATCATCGAGTAGTGCAGATACTTCAGTAACTATTTTAGTATAATCAGTACCAACCAATTTTACTGTTCCGGCTTCCAATGCTTCCGGACGCTCTGTTGTATCTCTCATAACTAATACTGGTTTTCCTAAACCTGGTGCTTCTTCCTGAATACCACCACTATCAGTCAAAACAATGTCACTTTTTTCCATGAGGAAGACAAAAGGAAGATATTCTAATGGTTCAATAAAAAACATATTTGATATCACTCTATCATCACCAAAAACTTCATTAATAGGTCTCCGAACATTAGGATTAAGATGCATTGGATAAACAAAATCAACATCCGGATATTTTTCAGTCAATGTTTTTATTGCAGAACATACATTAATGAATCCTTCTCCAAAGTTTTCACGTCTATGACCTGTAATTAAAACAAGTCTTCTTATCCCGTTCAACCGATCTACATCATAACCCGATGCTAAAAGGCTTGATTGTAGCAACTCAGTCATCTTAAAATTATTTTTAATTTTGTTTATGACCATATAAAGTGCATCAATCACTGTATTTCCTGTTACAAGAATTTTGATTTCACTGATTCCTTCATTCAGTAAATTTTCTTTGCTTAGTTCAGTAGGTGCAAAATTATACTGAGCAATTCGACTTGTTATCAACCGATTCATCTCTTCAGGCCAGGGACTGTAAATATTGTGCGTTCGTAAACCTGCTTCAACATGACCAACTGGGATTTGTTGATAGAATGCTGCAAGTGCAGAAGCAGTAGAAGTTGTTGTATCACCGTGTACTAATACCACATCAGGGACAACAAGCTTAAATACATCTCTCATGCCCGCAAGAACACGAGCTGTTATATCATACAAATCCTGACCCTGTTGCATGATATTTAAATCATAGTCAGGCTTTATTTCAAAGAGGTTTAATACCTGATCTAACATCTCTCTATGCTGACCGGTGACACAAACTATTGTTTGAAACTTTTCCGGATATTTCTGAAACACTTTAACCAATGGAGCCATTTTTATGGCTTCCGGACGAGTTCCAAATACTAACATTATTTTTTTCATAGTTATTACTTTCTAACACCGCAAAAATCAAGTTCAATTTTCTCCTTGCTTATTGGCATCGATAAGAATTCTTTATGTTTTACAAGCCATATAACAATATCAGCTTTTTGGTAGGCATCCTGATACTTTGACAAATTAAAACTTTTATGATTTTCTACATTAGGTTCTACTACTAAAACATCAGCTCTTGCTTCCGAAATGATACGCGATGAAATATATTTGGCAGGTGATTCTCTTAAATCATCAATGTCTGGTTTAAATGCTAATCCCATGCAAGCTATTGTTGGTTCATGGCCATTTTTTTCTGCAAATTCGATGCAAACATCAATAACCTTGTTTGCACACCAATCCGCTTTGTAATCGTTAGTTTCACGAGCTCTCTTAATGACATTTGCCTGCTCTGGATAATCAGAAACAATAAACCATGGGTCAACAGCAATACAATGCCCTCCTACTCCACATCCTGGTTGAAGTATATTGACTCTTGGGTGTTTGTTCGCTAATTCAATCAGTTCCCACACATTTATTCCTGCTTTGTCACAAATCATTGACAATTCATTTGCAAAAGCAATCTGCGAATCACGTGATGAATTTTCTGTCAGTTTGCACATTTCAGCTGTACGAGCATTGGTTTTATGTAATTTCCCCTTAACAAATCGAGTATAAAATTCTATGGCCTTATCAGATGACTCCGGATTTAATCCCCCAATTACCCGGTCATTATGTTCTAGTTCATAGAGCACATTTCCAGGCAATACACGCTCAGGACAATATGCAATAAATATTTTATTCTTAAGTTCAGGTCGCTCTTTAAAAATCACATCGGCCATTTTTTCTGTTGTCATTACCGGTGATGTTGATTCTATAACAAATAAATTCCCCTCACGTAAATATGGGATTACCATACGTGTTGCAGATTCGACGTAAGTTATATCTGCACGATGATTTTGCTTAAAAGGTGTAGGGACTACAATAAAAAAAGCATCGGCTTCTTCAGGTTTGAGTGAAGCTTTTAGCTGACCTTTTTCCACCACTTTTTTTACGACTTTGTCCAAGTCAGGTTCAATTATGTGTATTTTACCTTGATTAATTGTTTCAACAACTACTGGGTTTACATCAACTCCTACTATATCGATTCCATTACTAGCAGCAACTGCTGCCGTGGGAAGTCCGATATAGCCCAATCCCATAAATACTGCTTTCATATATTAATTTACAATTTGATTTATCATTCAAAAAAACATCTGGTTATTTATCATCAACCAAATATAATCTTCAAACAATTAAATAAGGATCAATACCTTGATTAGAAATATAATACTCTCTAACTTTATTTAACTGTATATCATTAAGCCCCTCATATAAATTGGTAGAGTATAATGTCTGATTATTAGCATTCATTACCGGAAGATAATTTGAATTGTATGCCGTTTTCACAATTTCAGTTCCTTTTAAACGCGCCATTACATTAAGCCAAATATCATCAGCTGAGAAACACATTTCTTTAAACAATTCAAATTTCAAAACATCATTATACAATGAGCCAGGAGGATATAATACTCCTCCTACACCTATAGGGATTATTTCATGATTTGATCTATACTCGCCAATGACATTTTCCCATTTACAATATGGTTCAATAACTCCATTTGAAATCCTGACAAATGAAGCTTCATTACAGCATATCGAATTTGGATATTTATTCTTTGCATCTAATAAGTTAGTCAACAGATTAGGACTATAAAAAACATCGTCATCCACGGTAATAATGTAATCATTGGGAAACTCTTTAAATGCGTAATAATATTTCTTATGAGACCTTAAATTATTTTCACAAATTCGAATCTCTAAACCTCTTTCTTGTAATTTTAAAAGACGCTTTGGCAATTTATTTAAACACGAGAATTGTTCAACAGATAACCATAGAATTATTTTATCTGGTTTTTGTTTTTGATGTAAAAGTGTTTCTATAACCAACCAAATTTTATTAATACGTGCCGGAAATGATGTTATAGAAACAATAATCCTATCATTTGTTTTATCAGAAGTATTTAGTGAAAATTTTTGTTTCCCTTTCAATAATTCAAAATATATAGGTAAAATTATATTTGCAGTAAGTTTTACAACAAAACGAAGCATTGAATAGAATCTTAATTTAGTTAGCAAAATTGACCTATTTTTTATTGAACCAAATAATGTATCAAACAGGATCACCATAGAAATAATTATTTTTTTGTTATAAATTTTTTAAAAAGAACAAAACATAACATTAATTCAATTTGTTGCTGAGCAAATATCAACGGTGTTAAGGCATACCCTCGCGGTGTATAATAAATACCTGGTAATAATAATAAAAAGAACAAAAATCCTAAAGGATTATTTATTTTGAACAGCAACCAAAGCAATAGAAAACCAAAACAAAAAGAAAAGAACATGACTCCAAATATACCACCGACTGCGTAAAATTCAGCTACGATAGACGATCCTAATCCTCCTCCATTTTCAAAATTACCTGTAAAATAATATGATATCCTATCTGATAGCAAAAAATAATCATCTGCTTTTTTATTTTGCTGGTAACCAGGCTTATTATATAATGGTTCGATTAAAAACTTTAAAGAATAGTCAATCTTATGCGTTTCAACTAAAACTATTGTAAGACATATTGTATGAGCAGAAACTCCTTGTGCTAGAAAAAAATCTTCAAAAGGATTAATACCCTTGTCATCAACAATAGTTTTTGCCGATACCAAATCATAATCTTGTGTTCCCCGTAAAACACCAATAAATGTTGCAAATAAAATAAATATAAGCATAAATGCCATCATATTCTTAACATTTACATACTTTACAATTGCAAAATAAGTTACTAGTGTTACACCTTGAACAATAGCATGAACCCTACTTCCTGTAAAAAATGACATTAGAAAGAAAGGTAAAAAGAACAAAATCGTGGGTAGAATCAACTTACTTTTCTTTGGTATTGTCGATAGATATAGCCAAAAACCAAATTTAAATAGATCATCGCTTATACGTATAAAGAATGGAAGCTTAGTTGTTCCTTCTGTTTCGGTAAAAGCATAGTTTTGATAGCCACCTAATAAAAAAGCTTCTTTGATAACTGAAAAGAAATAGTAATATGCAGGGAGTAATGAAATGTAAAATATAAACAAACCTATTATTGATGTTAAATTTGTATTAGTGCCACTATCTTCCCATGAGGTTATATTCAATGAAGGTCTTCGACTGTATTGAAGAGATAACAAGACTCCAAAATGAATAAATAACATGAAAATAATTATTGAGAATAAAGTTTCCGAATGTACAAACTGTGTGTAAATACCAGAAGTATTTGTACCAAATGGGTATTCAAAAAAATCAACTCTATTAAAAAGACTATATACAAAACCACCTATATTGTACAAAAAGAATACTAATAAGAAAAAGCGATATGGATGATAAACCGCTAAACCAATATATCCGGCAGAGAAATAAATCCACACAAAAACCAATAGCATAATAGAAATTAATACCTGATCTGACATATTCTGAGCAAAGGTCAGGTTGATGAAATATTGCGCTAGAATAATTGTCATCATGAAAAAATGAATTGACAGACATAATTTACTCTTTTGATTCAATACTAAATTCATATTGTATTTAATTTCTATAAGAACTTCATTAACATATAGTAATCAGCATAAAGTATCCAATACTTTAAATCTGTTCATCCATGTATGATCTGATTCAGCTCTTTTACGTGCTGATTTCTTTATTTTCAAACAACTATTTTCATTTTTAATATCCAAATAAAATCTGGCTTTCGATAATAGCTCTTCTTCAGATTTATACAAAATAATTTCTTTACCATCTTCGAAGTAGGTAGCTAATTCATCGGTGTGAGAAGCTATTTCAATTCCACCACACATAGGTATTTCAAATGTACGTAAATGTATCTTATGTATGGGCTTTTTAAGTACATATGTATTTCTCAATTCTGTAATATTCAACGATAATGAATGATTAGAATACAATTGCTGCATTTCATCAAAACTCACAGATGAATTCAGTTTGAGATTTGAATTAAAATGTAAAATTGATTTTTCATCGAAAATTTTATTCTTCAGGAGTCCCAGAAGAACCTTTCGCCCAATTCTAAATTTTAGAAGATTGATTGTATCCTCAAGCAAATTATTATAATGTTTAATATCAAACTTACTACTAGCAGCAGCAGATTCAATATCATTCGTATAGATATCACATTGAATATCCGAATCTGTCAATACATTAATCTTATTGATTCTACCACCATAAGGTGTTCCAATAAAACAAACAGAAGGAATTGTACTATTCCTGCTAGGTTGAAATTTAAATGGATTAGCTGCATATGGCTGTACAACAATATTTTCACATCCCCATTTTTCAAACAACCATTTTGTTTCATATGATGTCAACCACACCAAATCAAAGCACGATGCTATCATTTTATGCATATATGGCGCATGAAGATTATCAAAACAAATTAACATTGTTGGTAGGCCCATTTTTTTGATATCTTCTATAGTATTTATGAATAATGTATCAGAATCAACACATGTCATAAATAGATCAAATTTCTTTGAACTACCATTGATATAATCAGAAAGTTTTTCGTTGCCTTCTGTTACATTTCTAAAATTTAGCGGATTAAATACTTCAATAGAATATCCGTGATGCGAAAGTTCATCAAATATATGAATACGTTGCCACTGAGACATGTATGATTCATCTTCAGCGAAAAAATACAGTATATTCATCATCTTTTTTGTCTAAAAACTTTAATCTGATTCAATACAATCTGCTTTAATTCAACATATTCAGGTTGGCCTATCATTTTATAACTAACAGGGAATAGAATAATCCCTGCTATAAGTTGAATAAAGAGGGTCAGTAATGCTGATAAATTTAAAATAGTAATAGCCCAAATACAAATTGAGATAAAAAAAGCTGTAAAAAAAACAGGAGTTAAATCCTTAATTTGCTTCCATGTTCCATAATTAAAATATCTTTCTGAGAAATAGCTGTTTAGTACAAATTCAATATAATAATATATTACAGCTGCCCATAGCATGTACTGCAATTTAAAATAAAAACCTACAATAAAAACAGGAATAAATATAATCTTTTTTAGTATTTCAAGCATTAACACCAAATCAGACCTTTTCTGAATATTTAGCATATTCAAATTAATATTTTGCAATGGATATAATGCTCCATAACAACACATTATTTGCAAATACTCAACCGAATCAATCCATTTCTGGCCAATAAGTACCAATATCAAAGGTTTTGCAACAGCTGCTAAAAAGAAAACTAATGAAAAAGTTACAATCGCTGCATATAACAAAGTCTTTCTAAATAAAGTCCGTATTTTTTCTCTATCATCTTGTATTGCACTCAACATAGGAAAGCTAACTTTTTGAACAATAAGAGTCAAATTGTTTGTAAAAATACCATTGAACTGATCAGCTCTTGTGTATTTTCCAAGCTGTTCTGTTGAATACAATTTACCAATTATTGATAAAAAAATATTTTGATAAAATGTATTCACCAAGTTAGCTAAAAGTATTTTCGAACCAAACCCAAATAACTCTTTAAAGCTTTCTTTTGAAAATATTAAGGAAGGACGCCAATTACTATATAACCATAAAAAAAAAGAAAGTAAAAGTTGTCGGCTTAATTGCTGAACAACCAGACTCCAAACTCCAAATTTAAAATAGGCTAAACTAATACTAATTAAACCACTGCCAATTGATGCAATAAGAGAAATTTTGGCTTGAGTTTTAAAATCTATTTTTTTTATAAATATTGTTCTTTGAATAATTGTGAAGGCATTAATTATGAGCAATAAGCTCATAACCGGCATAACGAAGCTTAATAATGGTTCCTGAAAAAAAACAGCAATTTTATTAGATGATAATACTAAAATTACCATCAATAATAGTGATATTCCCAAATTACAGTAAAAAACCGTATTATAGTCATTATTACTAGCATCGTTTTTTCGTATCAATGCTGTTGCAAATCCTCCATCAACAATTGAATTTGAAATGGCTATAAAAACTGTAATCAATCCTAAAACCCCGAATTCGGTTGGAGATAATAATCTGGCTAAAACTATTCCTACAATAAAAGTTATTCCTGAATTTGCAAGATTATCGACAAAACTCCATTTTACCCCACTTACTGCTTTGTCTTTTATAGAGTCCATATAAAAATTTCAAAATTAAAGAATAAAAATAATAAGACCTTTATTTGCCCAGGGTTTTAAAGAATTGTCTTATATACATGCTTACTAAAAGAAACATTACTATTAAAAATCCACCTATAAGTCCACCTATAACCAAACTTTTAGCTTTGCCTAGTCTTTCCATCTTTAAAGGGAATCGAGGAGAATCAATCATTTGAACAATAGGGGTTTCTCTTGCCATATCAAGCTTCAATGTTTCAAGATTTTTTAAAACTTCGGCATAAACCGTCCCATAGAGTTGTGCATTATTTTCCTGTTTAATACGTGGTACTGCTGCAAACGACAATGCTGGGTTAATATTCACTTGTGAATATCCTGCACCTTTATATAACGCAGCTTCATACAAAGCCTTTATTGAATCAGCCTTATGCTGCATCATATTAATATTAGCTCTGCTCTGCGAGGTTTTTGTAGCTTTATAAAAGATATATGTTTGATCCATTAATGTTTCCACAAATAGCTTTGAAAAAACTTCATCTGTGCTACTAAAATCAACATTAACAATACTAATCTTTTTATCTTTTCTTGCTACAGATAGTTGCTTTGATTTTATCAGACCATCATAAATTGCAAATAACACACTATCTTGAGTCCGTGTAAACATTTCTCGTTTTTGTCCAATCGGATAAGACAGTCTTTGTAATTCAAGATTTTTCATACTTTTTGACCAACCTTTACGTAAATCCGAAAAGTCAATATAAACTTCAATTAAGTTCTTTGTGTGTCCTCTATACTTTACAGGAGTCAACAAAGCTTTCTCGATTGAATATCTTGATTGAATTATCTCCAACAAATTATCACCACTAAAAGCACCACTGCTTCCACCACTCAATCCACCAAATCCAAAAGAAGAAGCTAAATCGGCTAATCCACCTCCACTGTTTTTTTCAACTAAAGCAAAAGAAAGATGTGCAGTATAGGTCGGTTTTGACTTAAGAGATGCAACTAACCCCAGTGCACCTCCGGTCAACCCAAAAATTAGAATAATGAGCCATTTACTTAATAAATAGCTCCAGTATTTTTTCAACATATCAATTATTTCAATCAACGAGATTTCTTCGTTTTTCGAATTAACCTGACTCTTATTCTGCTCCATGATTACTGTTTTAAAATTGCAAAGACAAGTGCTACAACTGAAGTTACTGAAGTTAAGATAGCCACTGTTTCTCCCGGAGTTAATTTATTTTTAATTTCAATTGGTTTTTCCGGAACTACAATACGGGTTCCTGGCTCAATTTTAGGGTAACATCTAAACCCTAAAAATGATTTGGTACTTTTGGCAGCTCCGTTCGGATAAAGTACAAAAACTTTATACTTATTGGCATTGAGTGAAAAACCACCGGAATTACTAATATAGTCTCTCAAAGTCATATTCTTATCATGACGTACAATGGTTGGAAATAAAACCTCTCCTAACACACGTACTGTTTGTAGCTCGCGGGGCACATAAATAATATCTCCTTCTTCAAGTTTCAAATCGTACTTACCTCCCTGGTTTCTCATAATCCCTTTCAGGTTTAAACCAACTACACCTTCCGGATTAAAAATTTTCTCTACCACATCAGAACCAGAAAGTTTCTTTTGAATGGAATCCATGGCAGTATATCCCTGAACTGTAGTAGCTCCGGCAGACCTGAGCATAGTAGCATCAAGAGATTTATTGGATTGATTTTCCAGTTGATTCCTCGAATTTTCCTGCATTATTTTATTCAGCTTTTGTTCAATGCTGTTTATTCTTTCGGAACGGATAAGGAATGCCCCTTGGGGATAAGCATAATTTGTAAATCCACCGGACCGCTTAATAATATCTGATATACGCTCAGCTTTATTTATTATATTATAGCTTCCCGGGTGAAGTACTTCTCCTTCAACACGTACCATACGAATCCCTTCATAACCTGAAATACTACGAACAATGACCTGATCGCCATTTTCGAGCAATATATCCCCGGATCCATTTACAAAATTCATATCTTTATCTAACGCAAATTTTTGTACTGTTGATTTCTGATTAGTTGTCAGTAAAGTTTGCTGGTCTTTAATTACCCGAACAAGTTCAACAGAATCAGTCGAGGCCATTTCCGTAAATCCTTTAGCTTTGAATATCAGATCTTTCAAGGTAATATTTTCAACCAATGAAAAAGTACCCGGTGCTTTGACAGCCCCCGATATTGTTACCTTTTGTCCTTCGCGATATTCAAATAAACTCTGGATTACAACAGAATCATCTTTTTGTAAAAGTATATCCTCTGTCCTTCCATTCAATACATCACCTAAATTAAATCCGATAATTTCAGGAATCTGATTCTCTTTTTTGCGGTTGATATACGCCATGTTCAAATAAGCATCTTCCTTGATACCATCTGCTTTGGCAATCAGTTGCGTTACAGTTAAACCTGGTTCAATGGCATACGCACCGGGACGATAAATGGATCCTTTAATATCGACACGATTATCAAATTTATTATAGGTTTTTGTAACATTGCATGAATCGCCTGATTTCAAAACAAAAGAAGAGATATTGTTATCCAGCACATCGATAACTGTCCTGCCTTTCTCGGTTAGCCTGAAAATAGTTATTTTCGATTTATTGGCATTGTCGGCAAAACCACCTGCAAAACGGATAAGACTTTGTAAGGTTTCACCTTCTTGCCCCTGGAAAATGGCAGGGTGTTTAACGGCTCCACTCAGAGAAACCCTAATTCTATATGGGTCAATCTTGATAATATCTTCATCTTGAAGAGCTGTATTATTAGCCAACAATCCATCAACCAGAAATTGATAAACATCTAATTTTGCGATAGTTTTCCCGGCACGAATAACCTTAATATCACGCATACTACCGATATCGTTCGGGCCTCCGCAAGCATACAAAGCATTAAAGGCAGTGGCCAGGGATGGTAAGGTATATGTTCCGGGACGAACGGCTTCACCAACAACTGTTACCCGAATGCTTCTAATATGTCCCAGCGTTACATTCACTCTTGTTTCGCCGGATGATACACCCATATAAACTTTGGAAACCTGATTCTTTATTAACCTTGACGCATCTTCAATAGTTAAACCGGCAACTTTTACCGGACCAACATTCGGAATCCGGACAAGGCCTTCGGGTGACACTTTTAATTTGTAATTGGCTTCATACAATCCGGAAATATCAATAACCAGTTCATCATAGGTACCCAACATATATTTGGGAGGGGTTGGGATATTTAATTTAGGTTCGAAAGTAAGGTTCTGGCTACTGAATAAGTAAGAGCCAAACATGGTCAACTTTACCTGATCCTGTTCTGTAATTGATTTACCAACAGATAATGAATCAGTTCCATCAACCTTTCGAACTTCAACGTTATCTTTTGGAGCAGTTGTACCGGTATTTGTAACCTGGGCATTTTTTCCCGCCATGTATTTTTTATACATTTCCAATTGATCAGGTGTAAGTTTACTCAAATCCTGAGCTACCAAACCGAAAACCACAAACAGCGAAAGCAAAATTAATTTAAATTTATTCATACGTATATGCTTAATATCACTACTTACTATTATGAATCAAAACGATCCCTAACCCCTAAAGGGAACTGAATTACCACCGTCTTGTTATGTTTCTTTAAACTTTTAGATTGGGATTACAAATCTAAATGCTATAAACTAGTTACTATAAATGAACTATAAACTAAATCAGAGTCTTCCATCCACCCAACGTCTGTCTATAACTGCTTTTGCATCGAAAATGACTGCGCCCGCCCGGTGGTATTTTTCAAAATCAATTGTTTTAAACTCATCATGTGAAACTGTCAATAAAACAGCCTGATATTCTTTAGAATTATCTAGTTTTGTAATAATATCAACACCATATTCGTGTCTTACCTCGTCTGAAGAAGCCCACGGATCGTAAATATCTATATTTAATCCGAAATCACTTAGTTCACGATAAATATCAACCACCTTTGTATTACGAATATCCGGACAATTTTCCTTAAAAGTGACTCCTAAAATAAGAACATTTGATCCTTTAATTGTCTGGGTTTTATGTATCATTAGCTTCAGCACCTTGTTGGCAATGAAAGGGGCAATACTGTTATTAACATGTCTACCTGAAAGAATTACCTGCGGTACATATCCCAATGATTCGGCTTTGCTAGCCAGATAATATGGATCAACGCTGATGCAGTGCCCACCCACCAAGCCTGGACTATATTTCAAAAAATTCCATTTTGTGCCGGCTGCATCTAATACATCGTTAGTATCAATACCCACTTTATCAAAGATCAACGCCAATTCATTGACAAATGATATATTTACATCACGTTGGGCATTTTCGATAATTTTGGAAGCTTCAGCCACTTTAAGGCTTGGGGCTTTATGTGTTCCGGCAGTGATTATTGATGCATACAGATTGTCAACAATATCAGCTGTTTCCGGAGTAGAACCGGAAGTTACTTTTTTAATTTTAGTAAGCGTATTAACTTTGTCACCGGGATTAATACGTTCGGGGCTATAACCTGCAAAAAAATCGACATTAAACTTCAGCCCTGAAACTTTCTCAATAACCGGCACGCAGTCTTCTTCGGTACAACCCGGATAAGTAGTTGATTCGTAAATAGCTATATCACCAACGGAAATTACACGTCCCAACATTTGGGAAGCACTGATAAGCGGTCTCAAATCGGGCATATTAAACTGATTGATTGGCGTTGGGACAGTTACAATATAGGTATTGTAATCTTTCAGGTCATTTTCGTCACTTGAAAAGGAGAGGCCTGAATTTGCTTTTAATTTCCGAAGGCTGGTAGCTTCCAGCATACCATCCAGATCTGCTTCCAGAGTATGGTCAACTCCTTGTTGCAGTTCTTCAACACGGGTTTTGTTTATATCAAATCCAAGTACTTTGTATTTTTTCCCAAATTCAATTGCTAATGGCAAACCAACATAACCCAAGCCTAAAACGGCAATTTTTATTTCTTTCATCAAAAAACAAATTACTTAAAAACGTTGATAAAATGGTTTTATTTTCAAATCCCTAAAAACGTATTCAACTTCATAATAACTTTTTATTGTTTCTCTAACAAAAAATGAGTTTATCATACGAATTCATTTTTTGCAAAAAGATGCCTGCAAAGATACAACAAACCTTTTAAATGGCCTAAAAAATGATAAGAAATATAGTCTCATTATTGTCGGATGGCAACAAAATTTTAATTAAATTCAGTTAGGGGATTGACTCTTTGTTCCTTTGGTGTTGCTTGTATGCTGCATTTTTAGAAAGAAGAAATGCATTTAACTCCTTGCAACATTGCCCACATGCACTAATTTAAGATAAAATCAACAAACGAATCAATTAAGATTAAGATTCAAATTTCAATTAATTAGCTTTGCAATATAAAACTCTGTGGTTAAATATTCTTTAAGAAATACAACATTTAATTGTAACAGCTAATTAATCAAGTACAGATTAGAACTTATTTATTCAAACCCGTAGTGCATTTGATAGATGTTTTCAATAAAAAAATAAATGATATTGAATTGCACACGGTTTGTTAGCGAGTGACCTTGTTCGGTGAACCGAAAAAACAGTGAAGTTCGCGTTGAAAGTATCCTGTATGAGCAACGAAAGAGCGAGTTTGGACGGTTTCAGCCAACTTCACACATGTTTTTCGAGCGAAGCGGGCAGAGTCTTGACTTTTTTGCTTACTTTTTGTGTTAAGACAAGAAGTAAGTCGGGGTTTGGGGCGGAATCCCCGACTAATGAAAACGACTTTTTTCCAAATGCAGTACGGATTTATTCAAATTGAAATATATATCTTTGCAAAAAACTGAATATGGATAAAATTGAATATTTCCCACTTGTTTCTGAAACTGGCGAAGTCATAGGAAAAGCAACGCGTAAAGAATGTCATTCAGGATCTTTTTTACTGCATCCGGTCGTTCATTTACATGTATTTAATTCTGCAGGAGAATTATACCTGCAAAAAAGGAACATGGACAAAGACATCCAGCCAGGCAAATGGGATACTTCGGTGGGTGGACATGTCGATTTCGGGGAAGAGATTCCGGAAGCATTATACCGGGAAGTAAGAGAAGAATTGGGCATAATTGACTTTGAACCGAAGTTTATAACACGGTACAAATTTGTTTCGAAACAGGAGGCTGAATTAGTGAATGTATTCTATACAATTTTCAATGGAGAAATCCAACCGGATCCAACCGAAATCTCGGAAGGGAAGTTCTGGTCGATTCAAGAAATTAAAGATCAGATTGGAAATAATGTCTTTACACCAAATTTTGAGCAAGAATTTGTCAATATAGTTCAGAATAGAGAGATCAACTAACATTATTAGCCACTGATTCACAATTCTATACAAATTTACGCTTATCTTTTTCCAAAGTAAAAGACACTTTGGAAAAGAACACACTCTAATTTTCACTTCTTACTCAATGACTTTAAAAAAATCACTCCATTCACTATTCAGTGAAATATTCACTTTTTCAAAGAAAGACTTTCATCCTCTATCTTACATTTACGCTTTCCTACTGGTTATTATTTTAATATATCTGAATTACAGTACCGGATTTTATAAGCAAGTGATGCGTCCAACATATGCGAATGGTGACTCAATATGGGCATTTCCATTGTTTTACGGCATTATGTATTTTGCTGTAGCCATTCCGGTTTTAATTTTCCAGAAAGATTATAAACTACTCACAAACACTACGTTTTACATAAAAAGCCTGTTTTTCATCGTACTTTATGGTGCATCAATCGGTTATTTTGAGTACCGGGATTGGGAATTTCCCTCTTTATTTTCTGAAGAAAGAATGTTCACCATAAAAGCTATTTCCCAATTGAAAGGAAGCATAATTTACGTCATTCCTTTGTTTATTCTGAAAAACAATGTCGATAAAAACGTTGATGGCCTTTATGGCTTAGCCAGCAACTCCAAACATATCCGGGCTTATCTGACACTATTTTTAATGTTGCTGCCATTCCTGATTGCCATTTCGTTTACTCCGGATTTTTTGAGTGCATATCCTCAATTTCACCCATGGACATTCGATGGTATTTTTGGGTTTCCAACCTGGTGGTACACAATTCTGTATGAAGCAACTTATGCTATCGATTTCGTCAAAACAGAACTGGTATTCCGTGGAATGCTGGTTATAGGCATGGTAAGTATCATGGGACGAAAATCGGTACTTCCCATGGTAGCAATGTATACTGCCATTCACTTCGGAAAGCCGCTTGGAGAAACACTTTCCTCTATCTTCGGCGGATACATTCTGGGGGCTTTGGCGTATCAAACCCGCCATATCTGGGGTGGCGTAATTGTGCATATTTGCATTGCCATGACCATGGAAGTAATGGGATTTATCCAATATTATCTGCTAAAACACTAAAAAAACTCCCGGCTAAGTGATAGTACTGAACTAATAGTGTGATTTGGAAGAGAATTCTCTGTGATTTCTATACAATTTGAAGCTTAAAAACTTCGGTATAATATAAAAAAACTTCGGCTTTCTCAGCTGTACACTTTCTAAAGAGGACGAGCGTAGCGGAGGGATTTCTTATATTTTTCAGCTTCAATCTTATAAACGGATTCTGAAATCCATTCCCCATTACAAACGGATTCGGAAATCCGTTCACCCACAATACCTACAAAAAAAAGCGGTTAACCATTCCTGATCAACCGTTTTTTTTATTATCTGAGTTTTTATTTATTCGGCGTCTACAGCCTCCAACTCAATCATCAATAATTCTTTCGGAATTCTCACTCCTACTTCCACATTGATTTTTTTAATTCGGGCGGTAAAAGGCATTTCAATACGATTTTGCATTTTCATTGCTTCTAAAATCAAGAGCGGTGCTCCTTCTTTTACTACATCCCCTTCTTTCACAAAAACGTCAAGAATAGTTCCGGGAATAATCGATTGGATTTCGTACGGACTTGGATTTACCCAAGGTTTTCTATTCAGGTATTTTTTGGTCAAAAGCGTTTTGTATTTTCGCGCTGTTACTGCAAAATCTACATATTCTTGTTTTTCTGTTTGCATAATTTATTTTAGTTACTAGTTATAAATCACTTCATCTGATATTGCAAATGATTTTGCAACCCAATAGTAAATCGTAAATAACTAAATTGTAAATTAGAATGGTGGAACACCGTGTTTTTTTGCAGGACGATAATCGTCTTTGTTCTTAGAAACTTCAAGAGCGTGCAATAACAATTCGCGGGTTTCCATTGGCTCGATAACAGCATCGATATAACCTTTAGAAGCTGCTACGAATGGGTTAGCAAATTTCTCAATATATTCCTGAACTTTTTGTTGACGCATTGCATCTTCATCTTCAGCTTCCATAATTTCTTTGCGGAAAATAATGTTAGCAGCTCCTTCTGGTCCCATTACTGCAATTTCGGCTCCCGGCCATGCAAACATAAAGTCGGCACCAAGGTGGCGTGAGTTCATGGCGATATAACCACCACCATAAGCTTTACGAAGAATAACGGTAATTTTTGGAACAGTAGCTTCAGAGTAAGAATACAACATTTTAGCACCGTGACGGATTACACCGGCATGCTCCTGGTCAACACCAGGTAAATAACCCGGCATATCTTCCAATGTAATAATAGGAATATTGAATGCATCGCAATAACGGATAAAACGAGCCGCTTTGTCAGAAGCATCACAATCAAGTACACCTGCCAGGTACATTGGTTGGTTAGCCACAAAACCTACAGTCTCACCACCCATACGACCAAAACCGATAACAATATTAGCAGCCCAAAGTTCCTGAACTTCAAGAAATTTAGAGTCATCAGAAAGTGCAAGAATAATGTCGCGAACATCATAAGGCTGCTTTGGATCTGCAGGAATAATGTTTTCGATATGTTTTTTGAAATTTGGTTCTTTGCATTCAATTTTGGCAGCCTTTTCCTGATTGCTGTGAGGAATAAGAGAAACCAGTTCTTTGATTTGCTCAAGACATTCCATTTCACTTAAAGCATAGAAATGAGCATTACCGGTAATTTCGGCATGAACACGTGCGCCACCTAAATCTTCTTGTGATATTTTTTCACCTAATACAGTTTCAATTACATTCGGGCCAGTAATAAACATCTTAGAAATGTTTTCAACCACAAATACAAAGTCAGTAAGAGCAGGAGAATAAACAGCTCCACCGGCACACGGTCCCAGAATTACTGAAATTTGAGGAATAACTCCGGAAGCCATAGTATTGCGATAGAAAATTTCGCCATAACCTGCCAACGCACCGATACCTTCCTGGATACGGGCACCACCTGAGTCATTAATTCCGATACAAGGCACTTTCATACGAAGTGCATGATCCATAATTTTGGTAATTTTACGCGCATGTTTCAGTCCTAACGAACCACCCATTACGGTAAAGTCTTGTGCATAAATACAAATTGGAGCGCCTTTAATGGTTCCGGTACCGGTAATAACACCATCACCAGCCAACACTTTGTCTTCCATTCCGAAGTTACGTTCTTCGTGTTCAACGAAAAGGTCGTATTCGTGAAATGAACCAGCGTCTAACAATGCAAGAATACGATCGCGGGCAGTCATTTTACCCATAGCTACTTGTTTCTCGATGGCTTTGTCACCTCCACCTTTCTCAACAATCGCCTTTTTTTGTCGTAATGCCAGAATGTTTTTCTTTAAAGTCATAAAAACTTTTTATTTAATTAAACTTAAAGTACAAGCGGTTTTTAGACCACTCAAATATCGGGCGCAAAAGTAACACTTTTTTTGCCAAAGCGTGCAATTTTAATCAGTTAGTTTCTCTTAAGAAAAACAAACTACCTACTATTCAAAGTCTTAAGTACATTTTTTCGGGTAGAATTGAAACCGGCAGAATAACTCCCTGCATCAATATTTTCGAGGTAAGCTTTTAATTCCGGCACAAAATCAGGTTCCTTTTTACAAATACGCAAAAGCATTTTCATGGAAAGCGCCTGTACAGCAATTGGAGATTTTAGTGATACCATGCGGTCGAAGCAGGTATTAATTAATTCCACTGGAATGAGGTTGGGTAAAGGAAGGTTATTCAGAATGGATAGACAGCCTCGTTGTAATCCTCCATGATTAGTTGAAACAAATAATTTTACGAGTTCTTCAAAATGCACATCATTGAACCAGTCAACATGCTTTTCGCTGATTTTCTCACATGACCAGGCAGCACGCCAGGCCACATTCAGATCAGCATCAAAAATGAGTAAATATATTGAATCGGAATCAGTAGGATTATCAAAAACCACTTCAACCAATTTGTCAATATAACGCAACGAAGCCGGATTTTTTAGTTGATCGCGATAGTTCATAAATTAGTTTATAGTTAGTAATCAATAGTTTATGGTTAGTACTGCTTACTGCTATCTAAAAACAATATCCACAATAACCTCCACTCCTACTTGCTTATTGAGCGACTTTTTGATTTCTTCGCGCGACATAAACAAATCGTGGCGAAGCACGGATGAAGTCAGGCTTACATACAAAATTTTATTCCTTATACTTAATCCGGAAGTATATTGTACAATATTATTACCTAAAACCAAAGGCCAGGCATCTATCAGGCGCTTCTCGTTCAAGGGCCCATCGAGGTGAAGTTCCCCAAGCACCTGACGAATAACATCACTAAGCAATTCAGTATTTTTTTTGCGCATGATTTATTTATAATTTTCAAGTTTCCATAGTATCCAATTGGTACATTAACATATCATCTCAGTTTCAACACCTGTCCTACCCTTGCTCCGTCCGTAAATGACATTTTATTCATTTTATACAGTTTCACAATTTTTATCCCGTAATCCTGTGAAACACTGTACATTGACTCACCGAATAATACCTGATGCTTCAAACATTCTTTAGGCGCCTTATTCTTCTTGGATGAAATAAATATTCTCGTTCCAATTTTTAATTGTGCACCAGGAATCAAATCATTATAGGATAACAACCGCTCCACGCTCATATTAAATTCATCAGCAATCAGCGTAAAGTCATCGCCAGGTAAAGCTGTCACAAATTTAACCCCATTTACTTTTCGAACTTCATGGCTTACGAGCGCAACAACCGCCCCAATAGAACCACCTGAATGAGCCATACTTTTTCCGGGACTTGCATTTACATTTGCATACATTTCATCATACTCACTCTTGTTTCGTCCTAAGTCATATTGGTGCAAATCATAGTTTTCAATAAGGGCAATCAGTTTATATGCATAAGCAGGATCTGTAGCATAACCGGCTTTTTTAAGTCCAAAAGCCCAACCTTCATAATCGGTTGGCTGCAAATTAAACAATGATGCATAACGAGGTTTATTTTTCAGAAATAAAGAATGGTCTTCGTAAGATTCAAGTACATGATTATATTTCCTGAAACACTCACCCTGGGCATCATCGTCATGATAAATTTTTTCGCCCAGCCAATCATTACATTTTATCCCGAAGTGATTATTCGATTCTTTTGCAAAGCTACTTATTCCCGCACCGGATTCCAACAGCCCTTGGGCCAAGGTAATACTTGCCGGGATTCCATATTCTTTCTGTTGTTTTACAGCCAATTGACTATACTGGTTAATATAAGAAACATAAGCCTGATTACGGTTCTGCGAGAAAGCTATAACACTAACAAAAAGAGAGATAAGTAAAAAAAATGCTTTGCGTCGAAATTTCATTTTTAGAAGTTATTGTATTTATTTGCTACAAAATTAAAACTATTTAATCAAACTGAAAGCTATGATAAGATAATTTTATATTTTTGTGCTGAAACGGATAAATATACAATTGCTAAAACATCTGATTATTTAACGGCATATCCACCGGTTAATGCTTTAATAAAATTTGCGATTCAAACTCCGGGTTCAATTTGTAACATTGAATAAAAATATTATGCAAAAAAAAACTATAGAAACTAAATTTAGCATTTATCATTTCGACGAACTTGAAATATCTCAACAACAACTTATAAACAAAGCAAAAGAACAGGTTACGAAAGCCTATGCACCTTATTCCGGTTTTAACGTTGGTGCAGCTGTTGAACTTGAAAACGGAGTAGTTTTCGCAGGAAGTAACCAGGAAAATTCAGCCTATCCCTCAGGGCTTTGTGCCGAACGGGTAGCCATGTTTTATGCCAATGCCCAATTTCCGGATGTAGCCGTAAAAACACTTGCCATAGCTGCTTTTACCAATGGTGAATTTCTAACAGATCCAATTACTCCATGCGGTTCATGCCGTCAGGTATTACTTGAAACAGAATTACGCTACGAAAAAGATATAACAATTTTACTATACGGAACAGACCAGGTGTATCTAATCGAAAACGTAAAGCAGCTATTGCCTTTGTGCTTCGAAAAAAGCAGTTTAAACAGATAACTCAACGTCAATCCGGACATTTTATTACATTTTGTTTGCTTTTTTTAAAAAATATGACTACATTGCGAACGAAATCAGAAAGATAGTGACTTTCTTTCTATGTCAATATGTAACCATGCAGCATTATGAAAAGGAAAAAATTTAGCATCGAATATCCACTTAAAACAGCGTCAGTAAATATTCTCTGGAACTCAATCAGCACCCCGTTGGGACTTACCGAATGGTTTGCCGATGGCGTAACAGTAGATGGCAACGAATACACATTTTCGTGGGAACAAAATGAACAAACCGCTTTCCTGATCCATACCAAACCGAATTTGAGTGTACGTTTCCAGTGGGAAGAAGACAAAGATAGTGACATTTATTTCGAACTGACAATTGCCGTACTCGAAGTAACCGGCGAACTGGCATTGACAATCACCGATTTTGCAGAACCTTCCGACAAGGAAGATTTAATCATGCTCTGGAACAAACAAATAGAAGTATTAAGACGGAAAACCGGAATATAGATCCGAGATAAGAAAGTAAGAGATAAGACTAAAAAAACAATTAAAACCATTTGGCAACCAGCTGAATGGTTTTATCATATTGGGGCGAAGCAACGTTCATATTAAAGTAATTTCGCATTTCGAATACTTGATTATTGAACTTTTTACCGTAATTTTGTTGCTTCCAAAAAAAACAAGCATGTTAAGAATAAAAAAAATAGATTCATACATATTCAGACGCTTTTTTACGCTGTTTTTGATGACTTTCCTGATCTGCATTTTCATTCTTTTAATGCAGTTTTTATGGAAACATGTGGCCGAATTAGTTGGCAAAGGAATTGGCTGGTCCATATTGGCTGAATTTTTTATTTATGCTATTTTTTCGCTGGTACCCATGGCTTTGCCTTTAGCCATTTTATTAGCATCGATAATGACTTTCGGCAATTTGGGCGAAAACTTCGAACTTACCGCCATGAAAGCCGCAGGAATATCTTTGTTCCGTATTATGCGTCCGCTGATAATTCTTATCTCAATGGTTTGCATAGGGGCATTTTATTTCTCAAACTATGTACTTCCCGTGGCGCAAACCAAATTATGGACACTTATTTTCTCACTTCGCCAGAAATCTCCGGAATTCGACATTCCTGTCGGTGAATTTTATTCGGGTATAAGCGGCGTTAACATTTACGTTCGCGAAAAAGACAAAGGCGTGTTGAAAGACCTGATGATCTACGATTTTTCGGGAGGTTTTGACAACGCTACCGTTATGGTTTCGGACTCCGGCCGTGTACAATTTACTGCTGACAATAAATATCTGCTACTTTCTCTTTACGACGGAGAAAGCTTCGAGAACCTGAAAAAGCAACGTATAAATAACTCTTCCTCAAGCATTCCATACCGCCGGGAAACCTTCAAAACAAAAGAAATGTTGCTTGATTTCGATTCTGAATTTAATAGATACGACGAATCAATGCTTCAGGATCAGCATGTAAGTAAAAATATCAAACAACTTACTCAATCCATTGATTCGGTGAGCATAATTGCTAATGCAAGAAGAGCTGAACAATCAAAAGAACTCATAAACCGGCATTACCTGGGACGCGAAGAAACTGCAGGTAAAGTACTGAACGACGATATTACGAAAAAAGCAAGTAAAAACAAAGTAAATGCTGATTCTCTTTTTCTTTCGTTGAGTCAGGCCGAAATGGTTAGTGCAAGTAATTCGGCTATGCAACGGGCTAAAACAATGAAAGAGCAAATCAATTACAACAAAATGATGTTGAACGAACCTGTTAAATACGTTCGACGTCATCAAATTGAATGGCACCGCAAATTTACCCTTTCGTTTGCCTGCCTGATTTTCTTCTTTATCGGCGCCCCACTTGGAGCCATTATCCGTAAAGGCGGGTTGGGTACGCCGGTTGTAATTTCGGTTATCATGTTCATTTTTTACTATATCATTGATAACACAGGATATAAAATGGCTCGCGAAGGCATGTGGGATGCATATGAGGGCATGTGGTTAAGTTCCGGGGTTTTATTACCCATTGGCATATTTCTAACCTATAAAGCTGTTGTTGATGCAACCTTATTGAACCCTGAACAATACATTAAAGTTTGGAGTTTAATTAAGCATAAGACCAGCATACTTATTAACAAATCATCAACCAGAATAGTTGAAATTGATTAGTGTATTGAATTTAAAATTTAAAATAGAATGAAAACAACATTGGATACCATTGAAGAGGCATTGATTGACATTCGCGAAGGTAAGTTTGTGATTGTTGTGGATGACGAAGATCGTGAGAACGAAGGTGATTTTATTTGCGCTGCAGAGAAAATTACTCCTGAAATGGTAAATTTCATGATAACACACGGAAAAGGTTTAGTCTGTGCACCAGTCACGGAAGAAAGATGCGATGAACTTGACCTGGAAATGCAGGTTGAAAAAAACACGGCTATCCACTCCACGCCTTTCACTGTGAGCATTGACAAGCTGGAAGGTTGTACAACCGGCATTTCGGCTGCCGACCGTGCCGCCACTTTTCAGGCTCTTGCAGATCCTGCTTCCAGACCGGAAACTTTTGGTCGCCCCGGACATATTTTCCCCCTCCGTGCCCGTACAAAAGGTGTTTTACGTCGTGCCGGCCATACGGAAGCTGCTGTTGATTTAGCCCGATTAGCCGGACTGCAACCGGTAGGTGCCCTGATTGAAATAATAAACGCAGACGGAACTATGGCCCGCTTGCCTGAATTGTTGGAAATTGCCGATAAGTTTAATTTAAAAGTAATTACAATAAAAGATTTGATTGCTTACCGCCTGAAAACCGAATCATTGGTAGAAAAAGGTGTCAAGGTAAATATGCCGACTAAATACGGCGACTTTAAACTTATTCCTTTCCGTCAGGTTTCGAACGGCATGGAGCATGTGGCACTTATAAAAGGTGAATGGGAAAAAGACGAAGCTGTATTGGTGCGCGTTCATTCATCTTGTATTACCGGTGATATTTTTGGTTCAATGCGTTGCGAATGTGGTGAACAGCTGCACAAAGCCATGCAGTTGATTGAAAAAGAAGGGAAAGGCGTTGTAGTATATATGAATCAGGAAGGACGTGGAATCGGATTGATGAATAAAATTAAAGCATACCAGCTACAAGAACAGGGAATGGACACTGTTGATGCCAACTTGCATCTTGGATTTAATGCCGACGAACGTGATTACGGTGTGGGAGCCCAGATTTTACGCGAAATAGGCGTTACAAAAATCCGCTTAATGAGCAACAATCCGGTTAAACGAATCGGCCTTGAGGCTTATGGTTTGTCAATCATTGAGAATGTCCCTCTTGAAGTTGCGCCGAACCAGCATAATGAATTTTATATGACAACTAAAAAAACGCGTATGGGCCACAACCTGAAACACGTGAAAGACAAAAACGATTAAACAGCTAATTCATATAGAATTAAAAATGAATGCATTAATTACAGGAGTTACATCGGGGTTTGGGCGTGCCATCGCCTTTCGTTTGGCCCGGTTAAACTACAATCTTATCATAACCGGCCGACGTGCTGAACGATTGGAAGAATTGACCGGACAATTACGCTCCGAATTCTCCATTGAAGTGCTGCCTTTATGTTTTGATGTCCGCGACAATGAAGCTTGTACAAAAGCTATTGGATCAATTCCGGAAAATTTGAAACATATCGATTTATTAGTCAATAATGCGGGGCTTGCAGCCGGTGCTTCACCTTTCGACGAAAGTGACCTGGCTGATTATGACCAAATGATTGACACCAATGTAAAAGGGTTGTTATACGTAACCAAACTGATTGTTCCGGGAATGATTGCCCGTCAATCCGGGCATATTATCAACATATCTTCCATAGCAGGAATTGAAGTTTACCCCAATGGAAGCGTTTATTGTGCATCGAAACATGCGGTAAATGCCATCACAAAAGGCTTGCGGATTGACCTGGTTAAATATGGAATCAAAGTTAGTTCCATATCCCCGGGAATGGCCGAAACCGAATTTTCAATTGTACGTTATCATGGCGACGAAGAAAAAGCAAAAGCTGTTTATGCCGGGCTAATACCTTTGAATGCAGAAGATATTGCCGATACGGTAGAATTTATTGTAACGCGTCCTGCACATGTCAGCATCAACGATATTCAAATCAACCCGTCGCAACAAGCTAACACCTATATTGCACACAGGAAATAACAATCTGTTTTTGGATTCGTTACAACCTGAATTACACATAGAAAAAAGAACGATTTTTTGACGACAAATAACATTATTTAAAAAAAATAGCCTATTTTTGTCAGAAAGAATTTATTTGAATTTTCAAAGAATGAGTATTTTGTAGAAATACAAAACAGAATTTACTAAAAACATACTGAAAATGAGCCCACTTGAATTAAACAAGGATCCTGAAATTGCACCAAGCCAAACAATTGAAACAATTGAAACAATTGAAATTAAAGAAGTTATTGAAGTAGCCGAAAAAACGGAAGTACCAGTAGAAATTATCGAAACTGCTACAGAAGTTGTACCGGAGACGAGCTTGGAAGCAGTCGTTGAAGAACAACCTAAAGAAGCAAAATCGACAACGCCGGATTATGCTGCATGCACAAAAACTGAATTGGTAGCTGCACTTAAAGTTCTTATCAGCAAAGAAGTGGATGCCGTAAAAGATGAAGTGGAAATCATTAAACAATTGTTCTACAAAAAAGCCAAAGCGGAAGTTGAAGAACTAAAGAAAGCATTTATTGAAAATGGCGGTGAAGAAATGGAATTCCTTGCTCCTAAAGATGAATTGGAAGAAACGTTCAAATCGCTTTTAAATGAGTTTCGCACCAAGAAAGCCTCGTTAACTGCCCAACTTGAAAAAGAAAAAGAAAACAATCTGTTGCAAAAACAACATTTATTGGGACAAATGAAAGTGCTTGTTGACAGCAACGACGATGTTTCAACACATATCAATGAGTTTCGCGCTCTGCAACAAAAATGGAAAAGCATCGGGCAAGTTCCTGCAAGCGCTTCTACTGAATTGTGGAAACAATATAACCTTTATCAGGAATCGTTCTGGGACTTGATTAAAATCAACAACGAACTTCGCGAATATGATTTCAAAAAGAACCTGGAATCAAAAACCCTCCTTTGCGAAGCTGCTGAAAAACTTGCCAGCGAAACAGATGTCGTTTCAGCTTTCCAGCAACTTCAAAAACTGCACGAAGAATGGCACGAACTGGGCCCTGTGGCACGCGAGATACGTGAACAAATCTGGACACGTTTCAAAGATGCCTCTACTGCTATCAATAAAAAACACCAATCATACTTTGATTCTATCCGGAAACTGGAAGACGAAAATTATGAAGCCAAAAATGCCTTGTGTGAAAAGATTGAAGCATTTGATTTCAACAACCTGAACAATTACAAAGCCTGGGACGAAGCGACTAAAACTATATTGGCCTGGCAGGAAGAATGGAGAACTATTGGCTTTGCGCCTCGCAAAGTAAATCAGAAAATCTTCGACCGCTACCGCAAAGCCTGCGATGCTTTTTTTGCTGCCAAAGGTGAATTTTATAAAGAAACCAAAAACGTTCTTACCCAAAATGCCGACAAGAAAAAAGCATTGTGCGAAAAGGCCGAGGTATTGAAAGACAGCGTTGAATGGAAAGAAACAGCAGACAAGCTCATTCAACTCCAAAAAGAATGGAAAACCATCGGTCCGGTAGCTAAAAAATACTCCGATGAATTGTGGAAACGCTTTATTGCAGCCTGCGACTTCTTCTTCGAACAAAAAAATAAAAGCACATCCGGACAACGCAGTGTAGAAGCTGAGAATCTGGCTAAGAAGAAAGAGCTTATTGCAAAAATTGAGGCCTTTGAAAAAACCGAAAATCCGGCGGAATCACTCACTGCCTTGCGCGCTTTGATGGCAGAATGGAATACCTTAGGACACGTTCCTTTCAAGGAAAAAGATAAAGTTTATAAAGAATACCGCGATGCCGTTGACAAGCAATTTGAAGCATTGAATGTAGATTCATCGAACCGCCGCATGGACAACTTCCGCAGCAATGTGAAAGACATGGTTGGAAAAGGCGAAAACAAGTTATACCGCGAACGCGAAAAGCTGGTACGTGCCTACGAACACCTGAAATCTGAAATTGCCACTTACGAAAACAATATCGGTTTCTTCTCTTCGAATTCGAAAAAAGGTGGAGGATTGATTAAAGAAATGGAACGCAAAATTGAAGCATTGAAAGAAGAAAGCAAACTGATTGAACAAAAAATCAATCTGATTGACGAAAATATTTAGTCAGCCAAGTTACATAACAAAAAAAATCCTCAACCTAAAATTGGTTGAGGATTTTTTTATTTGGTCGGCACATAACTAACTAAGGTTATTGACTCTCTCATTTGCAATAACGCAAAACTCTTCGTTTAATTCATATCCGATAAAATTGCGTTTCAGCATTTTTGAGGCAACGGCTGTGCTTCCTGAACCCATAAACGGATCGAGTACCAAATCGCCTTCGTTGCTGCTAATTTCTACAAACGGCAGGCATACTTTCAGCGGTTTTTGGGTTTTATGTTTGGTTCGTTCTTTTCCCATACAAATGGGAGCCTGAATAAAATTATGCATATCATTCACCGGCTTGTGATTCCAGGTCTTGGGTGTACCTTTAGAAAAATGCACCAGCATTTCCATGCTGTTTGCATACATTTTACGCGTATAAATAGCCGGAAATGGATTGGTTTTATGCCAGTGAATTACTTTGCGGAACTGAAATCCCACGCGCTCCACCATCCGGTTTAAATACGACACAAAATCGTCGCCACACCACAGATACCCGGCAGCCCCGGGCTTACACACCCGAAAACACTCAACCAACACTTCTTCCAGAAACTGCAAGTAATGCTCCTCCGAGTCAAAACCATCGAAATCAAACTCTGTTACTACATCCTTATGGTTTTTCAGTCCCTGTACATTTTGCGCACGGTACTGGTAATATGGCGGATCGGTAAATATCAAATCAACACATTCGTCGGGCAATTGCTTTAGTCCATCGAGACACGATTGATTATATATTACGTTTAGTTTCATTGTTAACTGGTTAATTGGTGACTGGCTAATTGGTTAATTAGTAGATTCAGTAATTATAAACTTCAAACTATAAACTACTTCGTCATTCCTTCGAAGTATTTATCCAGCATTTTTTTCGCTGCAATAAACGAGCTTAATTCATTGGAAAACACTTTAGTCTCGCTTTCTTTAAGCAAGTTTTGAATTTCCGGATTCATATAAAAGTTTGCTTTCAGTTGTTCATTAATGGTTTCGTACATCCAGTACTTGGATTGGGCATTGCGGTTAAATCCAAAGAAGTTATTCGCTTTGACAAATTCAATATAACGCTCGACCATACCCCAAACTTCCGGAATCCCATTTAATTCGACAGATGAACACGTAATTGCTTCAGGCGTCCAACCGGATTCGTGTGGCGGAAATAAATGCAAGGCGTTCTGATATTGGCTGCGGGCTACTTTTGCTTTATCTGTATTTGTTCCATCGCATTTATTAATAGCAATCCCATCGGCCATTTCCATAATTCCACGCTTAATTCCCTGCAGTTCATCACCAGTTCCGGCCAGTTGAATCAGCAAAAAGAAATCGACCATAGAGTGAACCGAAGTTTCGGACTGCCCCACTCCTACCGTTTCCACAAAAATAGTATCGAATCCGGCTGCTTCGCAAAGAATAATACTTTCACGTGTTTTGCGGGCCACACCACCCAGAGAACCAGCCGAAGGCGAAGGCCGTATAAAAGCATTTTTAGCAACCGAGAGCTCCTCCATACGGGTTTTATCGCCGAGAATACTTCCTTTTGAGCGTTCGCTGCTGGGATCAATAGCCAATACAGCCAGCTTACGGCCAGCACGCACCAAATGCATTCCCAAGGCCTCGATAAACGTACTTTTGCCTGCTCCGGGAACACCCGTAATACCTAACCGAATGGCATTACCGGCATACGGAAGACATTTTTCGATGACCTCCTGCGCTATCAGTTGATGTTCCGGCAATGAACTTTCAACCAGTGTCACAGCCTGGCTCAGCATAGAAATATCACCAGACAGAATTCCCTCGACAAACTCGGATGCTTTAAATTGCCTGCGTTTACGCGAAGGTTGCCGGTACGGATTAACCATAGGTGCATGATCCACGCCTTCGTTTACCGTCAACCCTTTGTAAGCAGGATCATTTTCAGGATGATTTTTATAATTATGATGCATACGCTTTTTCATAAACTATAAGAGCCAAGATGTTCAATAAATATCCTGGCTCTTGTAAATATTTTAATAAATGCTTATTTTTGGACTTTCCACTTTACTTCCAAAATAATGAAGCCATTATCAGGATCGTTGGTTTGAACAGTGAATGATTTTCTATATTCACCTTCAGTCAGGTTTTTCGTATTCAAATCTACAATAATTTCAGCAGCTCTACCACCTGCAATTGACATTTTTTGAGGACGAATTGTAAGTTCTTTGACATTATTGATAATCCGGCGAATTTCCAGTGAATTTTGACCTTTGTTGTTCACTTTTAATTTACCAGCACGTCTGACCCCTTGTTTAACCGTACCTAAATTAACTAATCTGGCCGGAATTTCCATAATCGGCGCTTTTCTTTTTTGGTCAAGCGTCATTTTCCCAAAATCTTCAATAACATTTCCTACTATGCTCAACTTATTGTCTTCTGAATATCTTTTTGCACCGTTCAAAATCACATATGCATCATCCGAAACAGGACCCCATTGGTTACAATTTTTAGAATTAAAGGTAAAAGTGATTTTTCCTTCTTCACCGGGCTTTAAAGTAGCAGGTGAAACAACATAAGTAATATAAGCTGCTAGGTTTTCCAATGTTGCCTTTACAGCCCCTTTTGATGCATTCTTAATTTCAAGCACACGGGTCTGTGTTTTTCCTTTATCAACATTATTCATTTGAACAACTTTAGATTTAAGCAAAAGACCACCTGCATTTACCGGATAAAGATCACTATCCTCAGGTTTTTTAGGAATAACTTCACCGTGTATCGACAACACAAATTGCTCCTCCGAAGCGTTGCTGTAGACAGTTATGGTTTTATTTATCGGACCCGGGCGTCCATGAGGATCATAGGTTACTGTCACCAAACCCTTTTTCCCTGGTTCGATTGGCTCTTTTGTCCATGTAGGAGTAGTACAACCACATGATGCCTGAACTCTATTCACTACCAGAGGGGTATTTCCACGGTTTACAAAATCAAAAACGTGAGTAACTTTACCATCTGCCTCGTTGACTTTTCCAAAATCATGGCTCTTCTCATTAAAACTGATAACTGCTTTTTGTGACATGGCCACCATAGATACCAACAGACATACCAGAAGAAAACTATACTTTTTCATATTTCTTAAATGATTTACTAAATTGACGAATAATCATCTCATTATTTTTGAGACATGCAAAAGTATAAAAATTGTCGTTCAAAACTTATGAATTATCAAAATATCTGTTTAAAATTCCTTAAAGGATTGATTTTATTCCCAAAACAGAGATGTCAGCAACCGATAGAAAAGAAAAGGACTGATAATCCATCAACTTGTACTTTAATTAGAATTGATAAGCGAGCAAAAAATAAATAATTACCTTTGTAGTTCAAACAGTACAAACAGATGAAACGAATTCCATTTTTAGGAACGAGTTCCATGCGATAATTATTTTAAAATTATTTATGCATGAAAGCACATATCCAGGAGCTTACAGTAAAATATCTAAAATACGTGATCGATTGTTATCGTCATCTTCACGCCCACCCCGAACTTTCTTTTCACGAGTTTGAAACCGCCCGTTTCATTGAGGCAGAACTGACCAAAATGAACATCCCGTTCAGAGCCGGAATTGGTGGGACAGGAATTTTAGGGAGGATTGAAGGTAATAATCCTTACAAAAGAGTAATTGCACTCCGTGCCGATATTGATGCGTTACCTGTCTGTGAAATAGTCGACATCCCACACAAATCGACAAACGAAAATGTGATGCATGCCTGCGGACATGACGCGCACACAGCCAGCCTGCTTGGTGCTGCCCAAATATTGAAGGATCTGAAAGGGGAGTTTGAAGGAACGGTGCTTTTGATTTTCCAACCCGGCGAAGAAAAAGCGCCAGGCGGAGCACGACTAATGCTTGAGGATGGTTTGTTTGAAGAACTTGAACCGGATATCATTCTTGCCCAACATGTATCAGTTGACTATCCGACGGGGACAATGGGCTTTCTGCCGGGCATGATTATGGCCTCTGCCGACGAAATACATGTAAAAATACACGGCAAAGGCGGCCACGGCGCATTGCCGCATCTGGTTAACGACACAGTGCTGGCTGCATCCCAAACCATAGTCTCACTGCAACAGGTCCGGAGCCGCCTGTGCCATCCGCTGACGCCCATGGTGCTTACATTCGGAAAACTGATTGCCGACGGGGCAACCAATGTGATCCCCCACGAGGTACAACTTTCGGGAACCCTGCGTACTTTCGACGAAAAATGGCGCGTTGAAGCTAAAAACCACATTGAGCGGATTATTACAGAAACCTGTGCGGCTCATGGCTGTACGGCCGAAATTGATATGCCCGATGGTTATCCTTCTGTAGTTAATAATGAAGAAATAACAAAAAAAGCCCGCGCATTTGCATCAGAATGGGTTGGCGAATATGCCATCCGAACATTGGAAGTACGTATGACTTCGGAGGACTTCGGTTTTTTCACCCAGAAATACCCAAGTACGTTTTATCGTTTCGGAGTTAAAGGCGAGGTGAATGCAAATACAGGAGGTTTGCACAGCTCCACATTCCGGATTGACGAAAAAGCGCTGGAAACCGGAATGGGTGGAATGGCATGGTTGGCGTGGAAGTTCTTAATGGAGAGGACCCCCAACTCCTAATGGGGGACATAATTACTTTCGTTATTACTAATTTCTATTTCAAACTTATACTAACATCTCTTATCCCACTTTAGGGGTTAGGGGTTCTTTCTCCACCTCATAATGATAGACCTCATCATAAAGTGTTGCTTTGATCAACTCAAAATGAGTTTGGACAAAATGCGTGTCATTACTCATCAGCTGCATAGGAATCAGGAAACCATCACCTTCATAGGGCGGTTGGGCATAATTATGCGAATTGACAACTGAGAATCCCAGTTTTTCATAGAAATTAATCCGTCTAATGGCTGTCGGGCTATTGGGCATTTCCACCTCAAAAATAATTGGCAATTTTGTTTGCTGCTTAAAAATCCCCATGGCTTGCGTTCCAATATTCTGCCCCCGAATGGCCTGGGCTACCGCTATATGTTCGATATAATAAAAGCGGTCGAAGGTCCAGTAATTGAATAATCCCACAAACTTATCATCCTGGACCAGGGCATGGGCACAGAAATGTTTTTCATAGCACAGTTCAAATTCAAAACCCGCCCAGGACCTGCGTTCACTTTGTGGAAACGCAAGCGTATATAAATTATATAACTTAGAAAAAAGCGGATCGGAAGCGGAGGTTATTCGATAAAAGTTAAGCATATTTTCTATTTTTAGGCTGGATTTGAAAATAGCGTGATAAAGCTTTTTAAACTTAACAAAATATTCGAAGAAATGTTCAAATTTGCGAACATATTATCCTGGGGGATGCATTGTTAAGCGGCAAAAAAGTAGTACTTTTGCACCCGAAAATAAGAATAAAATTATCAATCTATTTTATATTAACTAAATAACAAGAGTTATGATTTATTCGCACGAAGTAGAACACATGTGTGTTGTAAAAAAAGGTCCTGACCACGGTCCTGCTCCCATACCTGAAGAAGGCAAATGGGTAAAATCGAAAGAAATTAAAGACATTTCAGGTTTAACTCACGGGGTGGGTTGGTGTGCTCCTCAACAAGGCGCATGTAAACTGACTTTGAATGTGAAAGATGGTATCATCGAAGAAGCATTGGTTGAAACAATCGGTTGTTCAGGTATGACTCACTCGGCTGCAATGGCTGCCGAAATCCTTACCGGAAAAACTATCCTTGAAGCATTGAATACTGACCTTGTATGTGATGCAATCAACGTAGCAATGCGTGAATTGTTCTTACAAATCGTTTACGGACGTACTCAATCTGCTTTCTCTGAAGGAGGTTTGCCAATTGGTGCCGGACTTGAAGATTTGGGTAAAGGCTTACGCTCGCAGGTTGGTACTATGTTCAGTACTAAACTTAAAGGTGTTCGTTATTTGGAAATGGCAGAAGGTTATATCAACCGTATGGCATTAGACGAAGATGGTGAAGCTTGCGGATACGAATTCGTACGTTTCGGTCCTATGATGGACTTGATCAAAAAAGGTGTAGATGCAAACGAAGCATTGAAAAAATCGACCAGCAAATACGGTCGTTTCGACAACGCTGCGAAATATATCGATCCTCGTCACGAGTAGGAATTAGTTTATAGTTTATAGTCTATAGTTCATAATTTATAGTCAATAACTAACTATTCGAAATTAATTATCAAATCATCCAATTTACTCATCTTCAAATTAAAATAATATGTTATTTGAAAGTTACGACCGTCGTATAGACAAAGTCAATGCGGCTCTTAATACATACGATATCAAAGATATCGACGAAGCCAAAGCCATTTGTGCTGCTAAAGGCATCGACCCTTACAAAATTTGTGAGGACATCCAAAACATCGCGTTCGAAAACGCAAAATGGGCTTACGTGGTAGGCGCTGCTATCGCTATCAAAAAAGGTTGCACTACAGCTGCTGACGCTGCCGAAGCTATCGGTATCGGATTGCAGGCATTCTGTATCCCGGGTTCAGTAGCCGAAGACCGCAAAGTAGGTCTTGGCCACGGTAACCTGGCTGCTATGTTGCTTCGCAACGAAACTAAATGTTTTGCTTTCCTTGCAGGACACGAATCATTTGCTGCTGCTGAAGGTGCTATCGGTATCGCTCAGTCGGCTAACAAAGTACGTCAGGAGCCATTGCGCGTTATCCTTAACGGACTTGGAAAAGACGCTGCTATGATTATCTCTCGTATCAACGGATTTACGTATGTTCAAACCGACTTCGATTACGCTACGGGCGAATTGAACGTAGTGAAAACTAAATCATACTCTGACGGCCCACGTGCTGCTGTAAAATGTTACGGTGCCGACGATGTTCGCGAAGGTGTGGCTATTATGCGTGCCGAAGGTGTTGACGTATCAATCACTGGTAACTCAACTAACCCAACACGTTTCCAACACCCGGTAGCAGGTACATACAAAAAAGAATGTCTGGAACTAGGTAAAAAATACTTCTCAGTTGCTTCTGGTGGTGGTACAGGCCGTACCCTTCACCCTGACAATATGGGTGCAGGTCCTGCTTCTTACGGTATGACCGATACTATGGGACGTATGCACGGTGATGCTCAGTTCGCAGGTTCTTCTTCAGTTCCAGCTCACGTGGAAATGATGGGATTCCTAGGAATGGGTAACAACCCAATGGTTGGAGCTACTGTACAAGTGGCTGTAGCTATTGAAATGGCGAAATAATTCTTCTTTTCCATTCACGGGGTGACTCCAAGTCACCCTGTGAATATGAACAAAACAAAAACTCCCCGATATGCTGATGCGTATCGGGGAGTTTTTTTGTTCTAATTATAAAACATCAGAAAACAGAGGTAAGCATTTTTCATATTTTACCTATAACTATAAGTACTTTTCATCAGTTCAAAGTATTTTTCATATATTTGTATTTAAAATTCACAGAACATGGAATACTATAAGCATTTTTCACTAGAAATAAGTACTTTTCATGGAAGGCAAGCTCCCGAAACCGCCTTTCTTGTAGGTTATGGTGCATTAATTGAAACATTACAACTGAACATGCCAATTCCATCTCAGCTTTCGATTATAAGTAAAAAGCATAAGAAGTATGAAATGTTGGAATGGCAGGTTTTTACACCCAGACATCAACCCAACGAAACACTATACGATCAGTTGGTTTTCGCTTTAAAATATGAAGGAATAAATCTGTTGTTTTTCAAGAAACTTTTTGAAAAACTAACTCCTACCGAAATCGAAACACTCGTACAAATCGAACCACAAGGACAGTATTGTCGTAAAATATGGTTTTTGTACGAATGGTTATTTGATACAAGGCTTTCAATATCCGATTTAGAAACAGGGAATTATGTGCCACTTTTGACTTCTGAATTACAGTACGCAATTGAAGGGGGTGAAAAACTGAAACGTTACCGCATAATCAATAATTTGCCTGGAACGCATGACTTTTGTCCTTTAATTAGAAAGACACCAAAATTAGAGCAATACATTGCTTCTGACCTATTGGCACAAAACGATCGTTACTTAAGAGGCATTCATAGAGATATTTTACTCCGTACTTCCGCATTTCTAATGCTAAAAGATTCAAAGGCGTCTTTCACCATTGAGGGCGAAAGCCCCAAAAGCAAACGAACAGCACGATGGGCAAAAGCAATTGGACAAGCGGGTACTATAGACTTGAGTAAAGAAGAGTTACTACGCTTACAGCAAGTGGTAATTGAAAACGAACGCTTTGTAGAAATGGGACTTCGTACAACAGGAGGATTCGTTGGCGAACATGACCGTATCACAAGTGAACCTATTCCCGACCATATTTCGGCCCGTTGGCAAGATGTGGAACAACTGGTGGATGGTATGCTAAGTACTTATGAATTGCTAATGAAAAGTGAGTTTAGTGCAGTCATTTCGGCAGCAGCTATCGCATTTGGTTTTGTATTTATTCATCCCTTTGAGGATGGAAATGGACGCATTCACCGTTACTTAATTCACCATATATTAGCCAAAAAGCAATTTACTCAACAAGGTATTATTTTCCCTGTATCGGCTTCCATATTGAATCATATGGATGATTATCGAAAAGTGTTGGAATCCTATTCTCAGCCTCTGCTGGATTTCATAGAATGGAAAGAAACAAAAAAACACAATGTGGACGTGCAAAACGAAACGATTGATTTCTATCGCTACTTTGATGCCACTAAACAAGCCGAATTCTTATACGACTGCGTGAACGATACTATCCAGAATATTATTCCCGATGAAATCAATTATTTGATTAAATACGATGAATTTAAGCAATATTTGGATGATGATTTTGAAATGCCTGATAATACTGTAGCGCTGTTAATTAAATTCTTAGAACAAAACAATGGGAAATTATCAAAACGTGCAAGAGAAAAAGAATTTTCTCTATTATCTGATATTGAAGTTTTAGATCTGGAAGAAAAATACTACGATATTTTTATTAAATCATAATCTGTAAATATCAATAAAGAATTAGCTTAGTTTTCCTGTTTTCTTACGGCATGACCGATACTATGGGACGTATGCACGGTGATGCTCAGTTCGCAGGTTCTTCTTCAGTTCCAGCTCACGTGGAAATGATGGGATTCTTAAGAATGGGTAACAACCCAATGGTTGGAGCTACTGTACAAGTGGCTGTGGCTATTGAAATGGCAAAATAATCTTAGATTCTAGAATCAAGAGCCAAGATAATAGATAACTCCCCGATATGCTGATAGCGTATCGGGGAGTTTATTGTATATATTACAGCTTATCTTTAAAATATTAATAATCTATTAATCCATCCTTTTTTTATATATTTGCGTCAAATAAGAATTTCTCACAATAATCATCCTATTCTTTAATTTTACAAAATGTCAAAAGTACCTTTCATTGTATCAGCACGAGCAGGAAAACTATTTGGTAGAGAAAACTTTTCTAATCCCGAAGGTGCCATAATTGAACTAGTAAAAAATTCATACGATGCGGATGCAACAAACTGCTTTGTTATATTTGACATCAAGTTTATTGAAAAAAAAGATGATAATGGCGTAAAAAGAAAAGTACCATTAAAAGAAAAAAGTCAAATATTCATAATTGATAATGGCGAAGGTATGAATGAAGCCGTGATTAAAAATCAATGGATGAAAATTGGAACTGGAAATAAAGACACACAATACATTTCCGATGATAAAAGAATAAAAACTGGAGCAAAAGGCATAGGAAGATTCGCGCTAGACAGACTCGGGTTTAATGCCGAAATGTGGACTTTGTCTAAAAAATCAGAAAGCAATGTTGGCTTTAACTGGAAAATGGATTGGAATCAGTTCGATAATACCGATAAATCGATTACTGAAATTACTGCTGACTTAAGCTCTATAAAAATAGACATACGTGAACAAATAAAGCTTTCTCTAGATAACAATCCCATATTAACTGACTTATTCGATAATACAGACTTAGAAAATGGTACAATTTTAAAGATATCTAATTTAAAAGATGAATGGTTTGATACTGACATTTTAGATGTTTTTAAAAGTTTAGAAGCACTAATACCTCCAAAAGAACTGAATATCCTTTTCGATGTTAATCTTCAACACATACAACAACCTAAAGAATTTGGAAAAGTTGAAACTGCATTTTTCAACGATTTTGATTATAAACTAACTGCAAATTACAATGCTGAAAACCTAAGTGTTGATTTTGAAATTACAAGGAACGAATTAGATCTAAAAGTTGTCAAAAACAATTTTTCAGATTTATATAAGAACACCAAATATCCATATGATTTAGTAACTTTAGAAAACAGGGTATATAAGTATTCAAAACAAATCAATCAATTACTAAAATGGGATTTAGATGAAAAGAACACAACAAAACTAAAAGATGTTGGCTCTTTTAATTTAACCTTCTATTATTTAAAATTCAATGTTTCCAAAAAAGAAGATTATCCCTATAAGTCAATCAATAACAAAGAACGAAAAAGCATTTTAGATAAGTTTGGCGGTGTAAAAATCTATAGAGACTCGTTCAGAGTTAGACCGTATGGTGATCCCAATAACGATTGGTTAAGACTTGGAGCTAGAGTTGCTCAAAGTCCTGCAGGAGCAGGACAAAGAATTGGAGATTGGAGAGTAAGACCCGAACAAACTGCTGGGATTATAACTATTTCTAGAAAATCTAATCCTTTTCTTATTGATAAATCAGACAGAGGGGCTTTACAAGAAAATGATACCTTTGAAGTATTTAAAAATATTATCATTAAAGTTATACACGAATTCGAATACGATAGAAGTAAAATTCTAAATCCGTATTACAAGCAATCAATAATTGAGAAAGAGAAAGCGAAGGAAAGAGAAATTCAAAATAGAGCAGAAAAATTAGCACATACAATTATTGCTGAGAGAAAAAAAGTAGAAGAAGAAATTTTCGGGACAAGCACTTTAAATCTCTTTCAAGAGATAAAAGAAGAGGAAGAACGGAGAAAATATGAACAAGCATTCAAAGATACATTTAAGGCTATAGATGAAGAAAAAATAGAAAATCAAAACGAAGAGATAGTTCAGGTAAGAGCTTTAGCAAGTCTTGGGCTAATTGTATCTTCATTTGCGCATGAACTTAAAGAAATACGAAATAATGCAACAGAAATTAAATCGTTAGAAAAAAATTACAAATCATTAATCCCAGATGAATTAAAAAACTCTATTGATTACAAAGATGGCATTGATATTTTAGAATTACTAAATGAAGATTCTAAAAAAATAAAGCACTGGATAGATTATTCATTGACAGCTATAAGAAAAGACAAAAGAAAGAGAAGCAAATTTGTATTTGCGTCCTATTTCAAGAATCTAGATAAAACTTGGGAGAAGATATTGAAATCAAAAGATATTAAATTGCAGATTGATAATAGAATTAAAGATTCCGAATATGATTTTAGAGCTTTTGAGATGGATATGAATACTATATTTACAAATCTAATAAATAATTCTATAGATTCTTTCAACTCGCTATCAGAAGTTCAAGTTAGAAATATCAATATATCATTTGATTTATTTCACAATAACATTGAGATTCTTTATTCAGATAATGGTGCTGGTTTATCTGATGTTTTCACAGACAAAGAAGAAATATTCCTGCCTTTTACAACGACAAAAAAAGATAGAAAAGGAAATGAAATTGGAACTGGATTAGGCATGTATCTGGTAAAAACAGTTATAGATGATAACAATGGCAATATTGATATTTTAGAACCTAATAAAGGATTTTCTATAAAAATAACACTCCCAATAAGAAATAATTAATACAATAGACATGAAATATAGAATAGGATATATTGATGAAGATGACCGACAAGTTAAATTATACACAAGAAAACTAAAAGAATATGGCTTTGAGGTTATTGGTTATGATTTCCAAAAGGGGATGACTCCTAGGGATTTAATGGAACAAGTATACTCTTCGGATATTGACTTATTGATGATTGATTTTAAATTAAAGGAATCGAATATTGTTTCATTTAATGGAGAAGCTATTGAGAGCCTTATATATGAAAACAAACCTTTGTTTCCTCATATTATTTTTACAAATAAAGTAGACCAAGCTGAACCTTTTATTGAAGATTGGAAAATAATCTTCGATAAAGATGAGATATTCACAGATGAAGAAGATGATAATGAAAAAGTAATAAGGTTTATTACGATTTTAAAGAAGAGTATAGAACAATACAAAAACCATATCTCAAATAAGAAAGCAGAATTATCATTCTTATTAGAGAAGGGAGAAAAAGAAGAACTTAGTGCTCTTGAGAAAAATGACTTATTGACGATTCAAGATGAACTTAACAGTTTAGACAAAACTAAAAAACTTGAAGTGCCTAAGCAATTAATATCAAATGAAAAGATTGAATATTTAGCGAAAACAAGAAAAGAAGCAGAAGATTTCTTACAATCATTAATCGACAAAAGTAAAACAAAATGAAAGTAAGAGAAACTTTACCCCAAAGGAGACTTAACCCTACTAAAAGTCCGAAAGGGAAAAATTGGTCTGAACATAAACCTGATTTACGAGAAGATTTTCATTATCATTGTGGTTATTGTGGCTCCTACGATGGTTTCAGACATACATATTTTGAAGTAGATCATTTTATACCTAAAAGTTTTTTTGAAATAACTGGAAATATTGAATATTGTTACTACCCAAACTTAGTATATTCATGTAAATTTTGCAACAATAAAAAGTTATCAAAATGGCCTTCACAAAGAGAAGATATCCATCATATTAATAATATGGGATTTGTTGACCCATGTGATTTAGAGTATGAAAATCATCTTTACAGAACAAACAGCGGTGGCATTCTATGGAAAACAGAACTTGGAGAATGGATGGTAAAGAAAGCATTTAAATTTGATGAAAGAGACTATTCAATAAAATTATTATGGGAACTTAATCAAATGAGAAAGCTTATCGATAGATTTGTTGAAGAGCTAACCAAATTGGACAAAACATCAAAGGAATATAACGATATAAAAGAAAAAGCACAAGAAATAACTTTTGAATATTATAAGTTCGATAAAGAACTAATGGAATACTACAACAACATTTAAATGGATAAAAAGAACACCGGTTCATATTACACCCCTTCATATTTAGCTAGTTTTATTACAAAAAGGGTTTTATCTTTTTGCGATAGACCCAGCTTATCTATACTTGAGCCAAGTGTTGGTGACGGCGCTTTTATTGAAGAAATCAATAAGATAAAAAAACTGAGAATTAGTTTAACCGCATTAGATATAAATGAAGAAGAACTTCAAAAAGCCACTTCAAAATGGAACAAAAAGAAAGCAAACTTTGAAACAATAGATTTTCTTGAATACACAAATAGGTCAAAGTTTTCGCTGATTATTGGGAATCCGCCCTATGTCAAAAAGAATAGACTGAGTAGTAAACAAATAGATTTATGTAAGGATGTTCATAAGGAAGAAGGTCTTTCTGAGGTATCGGTTAAGAATATCTGGACAACATTTCTTATCAAGTCAAATACATTGCTTGCCGAAGATGGCATTTTAGCTTTCGTATTGCCATCAGAATTACTACAAGTAAAATTTGCGGAAGAAGTTCGGGAGTATTTAAAGAAAGAATTTGAACGAATTGAAATATTTACTTTCAACGATTTAATGTTTGAGTGTAAAGGTCAAGATACTATCGTTCTTTTTGCCTATAAAAAACACACTGAAAAAGGAGAGTATTTTACTAATATCGTATCTAAGGAGACTTTAGAGAACAATTCATTTACTTTAAATCACAATAATTTACTTGTTGAGTCTAAAGTAAAGTGGACTCATCATTTTTTGACTGCTGAGGAACTTACATTCCTAGATAATTTGAAACAACAATTAAGAACAATAAATGATATATGTGAATCAAAACCAGGTATTGTTACCGCTGCAAATAACTTTTTCATTATTGATAAAAGTATTGAGGATAAATACAATTTGTCTGAATATACAAAACCAATAATTCAAAAAGGTTTCTTTGTCAACGGTAGTGTAGTGTTTGATGAAGAAGACTTATTACAACTTGAAAGGACTAAACATCCAACCAAATTATTACAGCTAAATGATAATGATATTGTTTCTGAAAGCCTGAACAAATATTTGACGATAGGTATTGAACGCGAAATTCCAGATAGGTATAAGTGTAAAATTAGAAACAACTGGTATGTAATTCCTAATATATCAACAAGACCTGAGGCATTCTTCTTCAAAAGAAGTCATCATTATCCAAAGTTATTGAAAAACAATTCGTCAGCCTTTGTTACTGATTCAGCTTACAAAGTACAAATGAAAAAAGAATATGATTTGAATAGTTTTATTTATTCATTCTACAATTCTTTGACTCTTATATTTTCTGAGATTGAAGGTAGATATTATGGAGGTGGTGTTTTAGAACTTACACCCAGTGAATTTAAAAAACTACCTATCCCATATACAGTGATAAACGAAATAGAATTTGATAAGTTTACTACTAAATTTGAAAATAAAGAAAATATTGAAGACATTCTTAATCAAAATGATTATAAAATTTTAAATACAATACTTCATTTAAACCAATATGAGATTGACAAACTAATTTCAATTAGAAAGAAACTGGTTTCAAAAAGAATGCGTACAAATTGAATACTTTTATTACCTCAAAAAACAACCGCCACTTCCGAATGGGAGTGGCGGTTTTCTATTCTTATTGCACCGGAGCAGTTGCAGTATCAACTTTACTACGTCCTTTGCGAGCTGCAAGGGTAGTTTTATAGTAGTCTACGTAATAATTTACCTTATCTATAAATTCGCCATATTCGGCATCGCCATTTACCAAAGCCAATGCGTTTATCTGATCAACAATGGCGTTATACGCATCTTCTGTCAGGTTGCGCGAATCCCGCACATTACCTACCAAGCGTGCTGCTTCCTCATTGGCACGTTCACCAAAATGAGCAATAAATTCATCGTTGGCAGCATTATCCTTGTTGAGCCATTCGGCAGCACCGGCAGTTGCCACATCGACGGCATAATTGGTTAACAACTCCGTATTACGATTGGTAATGGCTGCACTCTCCTTATTATACGGCAACCGACGCAAATCGCCATACTTGTCGATGATACGCTGAATGTGTTCGCCGGCTCTCTGCACAGCAGGATCGTAATGATACAGGCAGGATTCAACAAACAATGAGAAACCATGCTCCAACTGGTCGCGATACGCATCGGACTGCGTAATGGTTTTGGTGTACACACTTCCTTTCTCAGCTTGCAGGGCTTTTGTCAATTGCTCCAACGCCGACTGAAAAGCAGGTGCAAGATTTACAATACCCAGCCTGGAAGCTGTATAAAAAATAATCAACTTAGAGAATTCAGTACAGAACTGCGAAAACTCCAGATTTTGCATTGAATGCAAATTACATATTCCGGTGATACCCGTTCACGTTTTCCGGCGATATCCGTTCACTGTTTGTTCAAAAACGATTAGGCAGATGTAAAATTAATACTTTTTTCTTAGACTCTCTCCTTTTAATT